>LWDU01039128.1_pt1 | contig 28346 bp, 25 predicted proteins | sample 727161 | NCBI WGS metagenome assembly LWDU01 (sample SAMN04566230, study PRJNA314399) | hydrothermal vent metagenome | isolation source: deep sea hydrothermal plume seawater | place: Mexico: Gulf of California, Guaymas Basin | collected 2004-07-11
CTGGAAAAGAGCATGTCCACCGCGTGCGCCCCTACCTCGATGGGCATCGCCGCAAAGCTCGACATGGCGTCCAGCATCAGCTTGAGCCCGTGCCGGTGAGCCGTTTCCACGATTTTGTCGAGGGGGTTGAGCAGCCCCGAACTCGTCTCATGATGAATCGCAAAAAGGTGCGTGGCTTTGCCGTCTTCCTCGGCAAGAACCGCCTCGAGGACTTCGAAATCGATGGGTTGGCCCCAGCCCAACTCGATCCGGCGGTGGTCGATGCCGTGGGCCGCCGCGATGGCGGCGAGGCGAGTGCCGTAGTCGCCGTTGTCGAGAATCAGGACGCGGCCGGAAGAAGGGATCAAGCTCACCAAGCCGGCCTCGAGCACCGTTGTCCCGCTACCCACCACCGGGATGGCGACCACCTGCTCGGGATCCCCGGCCAAGGCGGCGAGCCTTCGGCGAACGTCGGCGTACAAATCGCAGAAGCTGCGCTCCCGGGGACAGATATCCGAGATCACCAGGGCCGCCTTGACGCTGTCGGTGGTGGTGGCGGGCCCGGGGTTGAGAAGAACATTGCGCTTGGGGAATTCCATCGTCGGCTCCATTCTCTGATTCATTGTCGCTCGGGGGATTGCAGGGATCGGGTCCAAGGCGCCCGGAGCGCGCGCGTTCAGTCCGGACCGGCGGCCGCCTGAAGATCCACCCATCGCGGCCAGACCTCGTCGCGCACCCGAAGGTAGTGACTCTCGTAATCGACCTCGCCCCAAAGCAGATCGGGCACGAGACCCAGAGCCACCGGCCGATGCTGGGCGGCCGCCACCAGGGCGTCGGTCTCGTAGGCCATCTGGCCGTGGCCATTCTCCGCGACGAACGCCGCATAGGCCTCGCCCATACGAAGCGCCAGGGGCCGGGAGATTCGAACGATGCCCACCAGTTCGCCCGAAACCTCCGTCAGCGCATCGGGCGACTTGGAGATCCCCTTGACATACCCACCGGGCGCTTCGATCCAGACCTCATCGGTGGCTCCTGTGGGTCCCGAGGCCAGCAGAACGTCGGGGGCATCGCTCTCGAGCAGGACGTCCAGCGCGCGTTCCTCGTAAAACAGGTCGCTCTCGAGGAGCAGAAAGTCTTCGTCGACGCGCTCCAACGCGCAGGCCAGGGAAGCCATGCTGCCCGTGGTGGCGAACGCCGGGTTCTCCACCACCTCGACGCCCGAGTGCTCCCGGGCCAGCGCCTCGTAGGCCGCCCCCAGATGCCCCGAGACGATGACAATGCGCCGAATGCCCCGCTCCTCGAGCAACCGAAGGGAACGTGCGATCAGCGATTCACCGCCGATTTCGACGAAGCCCTTGGGCAAGTCGGAGAACACGCCTCGAAGCCGGGTTCCCATGCCGGCAGCCAGGATGATCGCGGCCTGGGGACGACTGGTCATCAACCCCGCCCCGCCACCCCGTCCCGAAAGGCGAGGGCAATTTCCTGGGGCGAGAGCAACGGGCGCTCCAGGCCCTCGGCCTCGCGCTCGTTCACCGTGATCTGAAGCAATATGGGGCCCTCCCCCGCGACCTCGGACGCCCACTCAAGGGCTGGGCCGAGCCCATCCGCGCCGCGACAACTCGCCGCGGCTCGATAACCGCAAGCCAGGGCGACCGCCGGAAAGTCGACATGGGGAGAAACCGTTCGCTGCCCGCCGGTGGACGCATACGTCCCGTTGTCCACCACGAGGTGGATAAAATTTCGGGGCGCCAGGGCACCAAGAGTGGCCAGGCTTCCCAGCCGCATGATCAACGCCCCGTCCCCGTCCAGGATATGAACCGTGCGCTCGGGCACGCTGCGCGCCAGTCCCAGCCCGATCCCAGCGGCAAAGCCCATTGAGCCCTGCATGGGGAAGTGGCGATCCACGAGCCCATGGGAAGAGACCTCACGGGACATGAAGCCGGTGGTGGAGACCGCCAGATCGTCGGGATGCCGCGCCATCCAGGCCGCGAGAACTGCGCTTCGGCTGGGCAGCGCGCCCCCGCCAAAGCGTACCGGCGCCGGACTCTCGGCGCGGTCGGAACCCGCCAAAGCGGGCGCCGGGCGTTCGGCCGCATGGGGTCCAGTCCCTCCCCCGGGTGCCTTTTGGAAAAGCCCACGCGGGACGATTAGGGCGGCGGGACGACGCTCCTTGTGGATGTACGCCACGGCGTCACCCACCGCGCGTTCCAGGTTCGTATCCTCGCGAAGCACCGTCGCGGGGATATCGAGCAATTCGAAAATTCCCCGGGTGGCCGCGCCCATGGGGTAATGGTGAACCGCATCCTTCTTGCCCGGTTCACCCCGCCAGGAAACAATCATCAGGACGGGGATCTCGTAGGGAATCGACAGCGAGGCCAAGGGGTTCACGGCGTTGCCCAGACCCGAGTTCTGCATCATGGCCGCGCCGAGCCCTCCGCCCAGCCACATCCCCGCCGCCGCCGATACCGCCTCGCCCTCCACCGATGCCGGGATGTAGTCGATCTCCGACGAGGCTTCGGCCTCCAGGGTCAGGTGATTGAGAATCGAACACGGCACGCCGGCCAGTCCAGTGACGCCGGCGCCGAGAAGCGCGCGAAAAAGAAGCTGAGGGTCGAGGGGCAAACGGGGAACCTCCGGTCGGCCAAGGGGAAGGTGCAACGCGGTGCTCAGACGTCTCCGCTGCGGGCCACGTCGGCGAGGCTGTTGATATCGATCCAGCCACCCTGGATATAGATCACCCGAACCGCCCGGGGATCCCGGGCCGCCAACTCGCTCACGACCGCACACATATCCAGCCGATGGCTATCGGGCCGGGCCAGGACCACGTCCAGCGCATCCACCAGAAGTTCGGAGCCCTCTCCGCGCATCCTCAACATGCCGATCCACTCGCCACTGGTCACGTCATCGGGCAGGTCCTCGGCGATGGCCTCCAGCCAATTTTCGGACTCGTCGTAGGCGCTGGGCGGCGGGCCTGAGACCTTCACCCGGTCGACGCTGCGCCCGGATCCCAGAAATGAACGGGAGCCGTCCACCACCAGGGTCACCGGCGAATCGGACGAGAGCAGCAGGTGGAGGATGTAGCGCTTGAACACCACGTCCCCGTATGCGATTACCGTGTCGCCCTTCAGGGCCTCCCGGGCCGCAGCCAGGGAGCCGAGTTCACCGTTGCTCTCCCAGTCGGGGTTCTCAAAAATTTTCGCGCCCTTGGGCGCCAGGGCCTCGGGCTGATACCCGCGAACGATGGAGATGTCCTTGATGCCTTCGGCCCGCATGCTCTGAAGCATCTTTTCAATGGCCGGCGTCCCGGAAACGGGAATCATTGCCTTGGGGCGGTTGGCGGTGAGTTCGTCGAGCCCCGTGCCCCGAGAGGCGGCCAGTACAATCGCCGAGCTAGCGGAACCCGAGCCGAGGTAGACCTTCTCGCTCGCGAGCAGGCCGTCCGCATCCTGGAGCCGAAAGACTTCCTTGACCGGGGCGATGGCGTCTTCAAGATCCCGAGCCGTACCCTTTTCGCCGATCTCGTTGGCCACGTTCTGCATGGCGCCAATTCCCGCCCGGAGCATATGGTTGGCCCAGATCACCAGGGAAACCCCGGCTTGGGCAAAGGCCTCCATGGGCGTGCTGTAGTACGTGGTGGGCACGCAGACCACCGGAGCTCGGCCGCTCCACTTGGACATGAAATCCTGAACCTGACCAAAGGTCCTTTCCTTTGAGTGAATCAGGATGGCATCGGCGCCGGCCTCGACATACCGCTCGGCCCGGTCGATCGCCGCCGCGGTATCGAGCCCCACGATCAGCGCCTCGGTGCGGGCCACCACCACAAAATCGGGATCCGTCTGAGCATCTTTACCCGCGCGCAGCTTGCCCGCGAACTCCTCCACCGGGGCCAGGACCTGGCCCTCCGAGCGCAGAAAGGAGTTGGTCTTCGGAAAGACCTTGTCCTCGATGCAAACGCCCCCGACTCGGCGCAGGCACAGCTTGCGAACCAGTTGCTGAAAATGACTGAACTGGCCATAGCCCGTATCGCCGTCGAAAAGAATCGGGATCTGGGCGCGCGCCGTGATGGTCTCAAGCACATCGAGCACTTCGGTCATGGTGAGTTCGCTGTTGTCACGAAGACCCGCCGCGCACGAAAGCGTCAGCGAACTCGCCCACAACCCGGAGATTCCGGCCTCCTCGACGATGGTGGCCGAGAGCGAATTGTGCGCCTCCAGAATCTGCTCGACCCCGGGGCTTTCCAACAGCGCGCGAAGTTTTTTTGAATTGCTTTCCAAGGTGTTGCTTTCCAATGTATTGCTTTCCAAGGTGTTGTTCTCCAAGGCGTTGTTGTCGTTCATTTTTCCGACTCCATGCCCTTCCCATACGCTCGGGTTCTCGGGGTTCGCAAACTCGCCTGGCGTGGGGAGGATTGCCAGAGCCATTCGACTCGAAATCCCCTGGGCCCCTCCCCGACTTCTGCCTGGGTGGGCCACTGCACGCCCTTCCGGCATTCATCCTGCTCGACGGGGTGTTGCGGGTGCGATTGATCCGCGCTTCGACTGAATGCGGGGCGGGAACCTATCACAGCCCGGCCCCCGCGTCCCTCAACCGAATACCCTGGGGATCGAGGGTGGGAACGGGGTTCGCGTGCGGCCCGCGAGCCCGGGGTTACCCTCTCCCCGATGGGAAAGCCGGTCACTTCTTGCCCCCAAGGCCACCGCCAGAACAAAGGGGTCCCAAGCCGGGCGTCCCGGGCCCGGGAGGCGGACCCCCTGCACCCCGCGCGCCTCATCCGGGTCCCCATGCCCCCCTTCCCCCCCAACCGGATCGGTGAGCCAGCATGATCGACGAACTCTACAAGGACCGCATGGACGGCGGCTGGGATCGAGTGGGCCGGTGGGTGGCCCGTACGGGTATCACCCCCAACGGGGTCACCTGGCTCGGCCTCGCCCTGTGCACCACCAATTCCCTGGCCTTCGTGGCCCACGGGAACCTGCTGCTCTTCGGTCTTCTCATGGGGACGATCGAATTGCTCGACAACGTCGACGGCGCCGTGGCCCGGGTCACCGGACTCAGTAGCCGCCGGGGTGCGTACCTGGACGCCACGACCGACCGCTACAAGGACTCCCTGATTCTGATCGCAGTCGCGGTGGTGACGGATCTCTGGCTCCCCGCCGTGCTCGCCCTCTCGGGTTCGCTGATCACGAGCTACGCCGCGGCTCGGGCTTCGATGCTCGGGGCCCACGGTCAGCATTCAAAGGGGCTTCCCGACCTCTTTGAACGACTCGAGCGGACCGCCACGCTCTGCTTGGGCCTGATGATCGCCCCCTTCTGCCCACCGATCTTCGGGTACGCCTTGATGGGGTGGGTCCTGTACTTCATCGCCGCCATGACCCACTTGACCGGCGCCCAGCGCATGGCACGAAGGCTGGTCGAACTCGACCGCCTCGACGCGGAAGACGCCAAGGGCGACCAATCCGACGAAGGCGCCAAAGCGCAGGACTAGAGGGGGCCGCCGATGCGGGCCTCCATCAGCGCCCGGTTGCTCGCGTAATCGACCAGCGCGGCCAGCAGCATGCTCTCGGCACGCACCAGTTCGGCATCCGCGTCGGTGACGTCCAAGTTGCTGGCCAGGCCCATTTCGAAACGTCCCCGGGCGATTTCGCCCTTGGCCCGGGCATTTTCGACCTGAAGAATCAAGCTCTTCAGCCGTTCGATGGACTCGCGTAAGCGAATCTCGACCGCTCGAACCTCGAGTTCGATATCCCGGGTCTGGCGCACATATTCCTGGCGGGCCTGGGCGCGTTGGACTCGCGCTTTGCCCAAGCTGGACTTGGCGCCCACGTTGCCGATGGCGTACTCGAATCCCACCCCAGCCTGCCAATTCCAACTCTTCCAATCGAAGCCCGGCTGAAAACCGCCCCGAACGTCGAGCCTGGGAAGCGTCGCGTTCTTGCTGATGCGAACCGCGAGGTCGGCCTTCTCCATCCGGTTCCGCATCACGACCATCTCTGGACGACTCTCGAGGGCTCTTTCGATCCAGGAGTCGAGTTCGATCTGGAGGGGGCGAAAGGGAATCGTTCGATCCATGGCATCGACCTGGACGTCCGCCGGAAGGCCGATGACCTTGCGCAATGCGTTCTGGGCGATCTCGAGATCCGCTCGGGCGGTGGCCAATCGTGCCTGGTTGTTGGACCGACTGATCTCGGCGCTGTACACGTCGACCTTGCTGACCCGGCCCGCTTCGAAGAGGGCATCCGAGGCCCGAACCAACTCGGCGTCTCGGGCCAGGGCCTGCTGGATCACCTCGATCTGCCGCAACGCCTGGATCACCCGGTAGTAGGCGGTTTTGGTTTCCGCCGTGACGTTCAGAATCTGGCCGCGCAGTTCGGCGCGCCGAATGGCGTTGTCGTATTCGGCATCGAGTATCATCCGGCGAGCGACGTAGATGCGCCCGCCTCTCAACAGGGGCTGCTGGATTTCAATGCCGAGTCCTCCGAGTTCGCTGACGCTCTCCAGGTTCCCCGACAATCCGGTCGAGAGATTTTCGTTGAACTCGTTCTTGAACTCCCGCCCGTAGCCGACGCCCACCGAGACCCTGCCGCCGGTCGGCACCTCCTGGCGGATCATCGCCTGGGCTTTCTGGTTCTCGGTAAACTCGTCCGGGCGTGTGGGTGCCGAGTGCGCGCGCTTGGTCTCCGACGCCTGGCCTTCAACGGCAAGCACCGGGTAGAATTTTGAGCGCGCGCCCCGAACATCGAACTCGCTGCCCTCCACGCCCAAAGCCACCACCTGAAGCCCCAGGTTGTTTTCGAGGGAAACCCGCACGGCTTCCTCGAGGGTCAGCGCCCGGCGCTCTCGGATCGCCGGCGCGCCGACGTCGTCGCTCGCATCGAGGATCTCGCGGACGGCCTGGAGATCGAGTTCGGCGATGGAGCCCACCTGAATCCCGTCCGCCGCCAAAGGGTCGGCCCCGGCATTCGGCACCAGCAGGCAGACGAGCGCCCCAAGGACGCAAACACGCGCTGCTCGGCTGGCACTCCGACTCCGCATCTCCCCCCCGTCTCCTTGCCCTTCGCCCGGGACCTCGGCCCCGTCTTCGGCGGATCGGCGGCCAGGGTTTCGCCTCGGCATTGCCGGGCGCAAACTACCACAGAATTTCCCAATGCTTTGGCTCAGCCCGAACACCGGTTCAGCCGCTCCGAAAACCCTGGAGGACGTCGCGCGCCTGCTTGGCCATCTCCTGGGCAATCGCCGCCACCGGGCGCTCCTCGCGCACAAAGCGCACGCCCTGCCCCACGGCTTCGGTCATCAAGTCCGGGCGCCGTGCGTCGTTTGCCCCCTGGAGATAACGCGAGGTCAGCAGCATCTGGTACGGACTCTGGAGCAGTTGCGGCGCTTCTTCGCCGTCCCACACGTCGGTCCAGGGGCAGCGCAGCACCCGCATGGTCTTTCCCGAGATGGATGCACTGCGCGTGGTCTCGGCGCCATCGGCCGCCAGAATTCGCTCTTTCACGAGGGGGTCCAAATCCGACTCCTGGCTCGCCAGCCAGGCGGTCCCCGTCCAGACCCCCGCGGCCCCCAGGCACAACGAAGCCGCAAGGTGGCGGCCCGTAGTAATTCCGCCGGCGGCCATCACCGGAACGTCGGGGAGCTTTGCCGCGATCTCGGGAACGATGGAGAAAGTGCCCACACCTCCGGTGTGCCCGGCGGCGTCATAGCCCTGGGCCACCACCATGTCGGCGCCCCGCTCCACCTGGGCCAGGGCCTGACGCGTCGCCCCCACCAGGGCGATCATCTTGATTCCCCGGGCCTTGGCTTCATCGAAGAGAAAATCCGGCGCACCCAGGCCCGTCGCAATCACCGGAACCCCCTCGTCGAGAACCATCTCGATCTGTGCGCGGGCGATCTTCTTGTTGTTGCCCCCCCACTTGCGCAGCACCACTTCGTTGGTGGGCGCGGGCACTTCGAAGCGCGCTTCGATCCCCTCGGCGAAATCGAGATGTGTCTGGGGAATCTCCGCATAAATCTCTTCGGGGGTCGCATCCCGGGGGGCGCGCGCGGGCAGCACCAAGTCAATGCCGAAGCCCGAACCGATCTGCTCGCGGACCCAGCGGATATCCCGCTCGATCTCGTCCATGCTGCGAAGCGCTTCGCCCAGCACCGCGAAGCACCCGGCCCGGGTGGCGGCCACCGCGACTTCTCGGCAGTGGGTAAAGCACACGATGGGCAATTTCATACCCAGGCTGTCGCAGAGCCGGGTATGCAGCGGATCGGGGAGCATCGTCGTTTCCTCGTACACCCGGGCCGGAACACGCGCGGGCCCAGGGCAGAATATACCGTCTCCCCCAACGCCGGGCCTGCCGCGCACCTCCCGGCCATGTATTCTCCCGGATCCCTGCGCCGATTCGAGCGCAAAACCTTTGGAAAGGGCGCCATGGCCCCCTGGACCTTCTTCGCGGTTTCGCTCTTCGGAGCACTGCTTACCCTGAACGCCTACGTGGCCCAGCGCCGGACGGGCCCCCTCGTGATCCCGAGTTTTTTACTCGGCTGGCTGGTGGGTGAACTTCCCCTGCACACCTTGGGGCTTCAGCTCATCGGCACCGTCGTCTTCGTGGCCAACGGCGCCCTGGCCAGCGCACCCGGACTCTGGGGCCTGGGCCTTTCCCTCCTCTCGTGGGTCGCCCTCGGGCTGCTGGTCTCCCAGGCCAGGAAAGCCGCCCCCATCCTCGAGGCGAGCCTGGTAGCCGGCCTGGGAGAGGACTACCGGAGCGAGATCACCGCCGAACTCAATGACAGCCTGGACAGGGTGTCGCCTCCTCCCGGCCTCGCCCTCAATCCCTTTCGCCTCAATCGCCCGGAGGTGATTCGGCACAGCGATATCCCCTACGTGCCCGGCGGTGGCAAGCGCAACCAACTCGATGTCTACGCGCCGCGCGCGGGAACCGAAAATGCCCCCGTGCTCCTACAAATTCACGGCGGGGGCTGGACCATCGGCAACAAGCACGAACAGGCGCTGCCCCTGATGAACTTCATGGCGGCCCAGGGCTGGGTCTGCGTCGCGGCGAATTATCGGCTCAGCCCGAAGAACACCTTTCCCGACCACCTGGTGGACGCCAAGCGCGCCATTGCCTGGATCCGCCGGGAGATCGCGCACTACGGCGGCAATCCCGACTTCATCGCCGTCACCGGCGGCTCGGCCGGGGGACACCTGTCGGCCATGGTCGGTCTCACCGCCAACGATCCCGAATACCAGCCGGGTTTTGAGGACGTGGACACCCGGGTCCAGGCCGCCGTCCCTTTTTATGGCGTCTATGACTTTTCCAACCATTTCGATCTCCAGCCCGCCGACACCCTGCGAAGTTGGGTGGGCAAGTCGGTACTCAAGCGGAATCCCGAAACGGAGATGGCCGAGTTCAAACGCGCCTCCCCCGCGCATCGCCTCCACGCCGAAGCGCCGCCCTTCTTCGTGATCCACGGGACCAACGACAGCCTGGCCTGCATCGAGGAGGCGCGCCATTTCGCCCAATCCCTGGCCCGGGTTTCGAACAATCCCGTGGCCTACGGGGAATTGCCCGGCACCCAGCACGCCTTCGAGGTCTTTCACTCGATCCGCGCCAGCGCCGCCGTAGTCGCCGCCGGCCGCTTCCTCACCTGGAGCCTCTCCCGGGAACTGCAAAAGAGCGCAGAAGGGGACTGACCCCCTTCAGGCGTCCAGACGATAGAGCTCCGCCACATTGTCGTGGAGGATCCAATCCCGCTGATCCTGATTCAAGCCGCCGACCATTTTCCCCAGCACCTCCTGGGACCAGGGCCAGGTCGAGTCGCTGTGGGGGAAATCGTTGGCCCACATCACCCGCTTCAGCAGGCGATCGTCGGCGTGCTCGGTCGCTGAAAAATCATCCTGATAGGTGACGTAGATATTTTCGTAGAAGTACTCGCTCGGCGGCCGGGTGATCGCGCCGGTCTCCATCCAAAAACGATGCCGATGGTAGGCGTGATCCATGCGGTAGGTGAAATGAGGCACCCAGCCGGCATCGGCCTCGACGCACACCACCTTCAGCTTTGGATTGCGTTCGAAGACCGCGCCGAAACACAGCATGCCCATGATGTCCTGATTGCCCCGAATCAGTTGCATGAAGGAATTGATCCGGGGGCCGCGCCCCTGGCGGCTGCTGCCGAGATCGTCGGCCTTGCTGGTCAGGATATGAAAGCTGACGGGAAGTTCGAGGTCGATGGCGGCCTGCCAGAACGGGTCGTAACAGGGGTGATCGTAGTCCTCGACATGGGCTTCCCCAGGAAGCATCACCCCCCTGAAGCCCTGGGCCTTGATGGCTTCGAGTTCGCGAATGCCCTCCTCGATGGTCCGCACCGCCGCTTGGCCCACACCGATCAGGCGCTGGGGATCCCGCTCGCAGAACCCCGCCAGCCAGCGGTTGTAGGCGGCAAAGCAGGCCACTTTGAAATCGATATCCTGATGCAGGCAGAGCACCATGCCGATGCTCGGGTAGATGACTTCGCCGCCGATCCCATCCCTATCCTGGGCGAGCAGGCGTTCAGCCGAATCCCATCCCCCGGGTTCGAGGTCCTCCATCTTTAACTTGAAATTCTGAATATCCTCGGGCTTCCGTCCCGCCGCGTTGATGAGCATCAGCGGAATCGGCATGGGGAAATCGGGGATTTGAAAACTCGGCCCGAGGCCCTCGTGGTTGACGAAGACCGGACGGTTGTCCTTGTACTTCGGGTCGATGTCTTCGTATGCCGCAGCGGGTTCGCACACGTGCGAGTCCGAAGAGATAATGCGTTTGTCGGTGAAGGGTGCCCCAGCGCCCGACTTTTCTTCCCCCATACGATGAAGCCTCCCTGGAGAGCCATGCTCCCTTGAGGTCAAGGCTATCGGAGAAGTCCCGGGCTCGCCTCGGGACAAAAACCAGCCACAGCCTCGGAAGCCCCGCCCGCGCCGGGCCACATTTGGCGTCGCTTGGCCGCACTGAGCGAAGGAATCTCGGGCTCAGCCCGGCGCCCGGCCCGCCTCGAGCACGGGGTATTGCCGATCCGGCGCGTCGCAACGGGTTCGGGCGACCGAACCGTCCCCCGGCGGAACGATCTCGGCCCCATCCGGGGCGAACTGGACGATATACGCCTTTCGCTCCCGGTCCGCAGTCAGGTTCGGACCCGTCATGTGGGGCGTGAGCGAGGAGAAGACCGCAATGCTGCCCGCACGCAACGGAACGGGGACCGCTTCCCCGGGCGGTGAGGAAAAGCACTCGAAGCCAAGATCCGTGGGGCGGTGCAAGAGGGTGCCCCCGCGATGAATCCCGGGTGCCACCACGGGGCAACCATTTTCTTCATCGGCGTCGGTGAGCGCCACCCAGCAGGTCAGGTATTGCTGGGGCTCGATGTAGGTGTAGCCGTTGTCTTGATGCCAGGGAAAGCGCTCGGGCGAACGCGGTTTTTTATAAACCGTCTGGTCCCAGTACAAGCGCACATCGGGTCCGAGCAGATCAAAGGCCAGGTTTTGAAAAATCGGATCTCGGGTGAAGGCCCGGGCGGCCGGGGAGCGCAGAATGGGATGTATGTTGAATGTGATCTCATCGGCTCGGGCGATAAACGCCCGGCCCCCCCATTGCTCACGCAGGATTTTCTCGAATTGCGCTTCCAGGGGGTCGAGTTCCGCCAGCAAGCCCTCGATGAGGGCCGAATCGAAGGCGTCTTCCATTCGAAAGTACCCGTCGTGATCGTAGGCCTGGGCCTGGTCTTCGCTGATCCCCCGAAACGGACCCGCACGATCCTGCCAAACGAAGTCCTTGTTCAGCGCGTGATTCTCCATGGCCGGTCCTTCCCGCTCTCTCGTCAGTGGCCGAGCATACCCCGTCGCGCCTCCGGACTCGGGGGATCGGGTGCAATCGCTCAGCGAACCCCTTCGGATCCGACTTCGTTGCGCAGGGGCTCGCCCCGCAGATAGGCACGCAGATTTTCGATAAAAATGCGGCTGGCTCGGACCTGGTTGCCCGGACTGGTCCCCGAACTGTGGGGCGTGATCAGTACGTTGGGCATGGCCCAGAGCGGACTCTCTTCGGGAAGGGGTTCCTGGCGAAAAACATCCAGCCCAGCGCCGGCCAGCCGACCCGAGCGAAGGGAAGCAATCAACGCGTCCTCATCCACCACCTCGCCCCGGGCCACGTTGACGAAGAGAGCACCGGGCTTGAGCCGAGCGAAGGCCGCTTCGTCCATGAGGTTCCGGGTGGCCTTGGTCAGGGGCACCGCCACCACCAGGGCATCCAGTTCGGGCAGCAACCCGGGCAACTCGGCCATGGCCCGGGTGTCCCAGGGCTCGTCCCCCCTTGGCCTCCGCCGAAAGCCCGTTACTCCCATTCCCAACGCCGCTCCCAGTCGGGCCACGGCCTCGCCAATGGGGCCGAGACCCACGACACCCAGGCGCAGCCCCTGAAGGTCGCGCACGGATCGCGGGTTCCAGTGGCGATTGCGCTGGTCCTCCAGCCACCCGGGCAGGTCCCGGCTCAGGGCCAGGAGGTAAAGAATCGCGGTTTGGGCAATGGGTTCGGCCTGGGCCCCGGATGACGTGGTGAGCCGCACCCCACGCTCGATCAACGTTCGGAAAAAGGCATCGTCCACCCCGGCGCTGAAGGTGTGCATCCAGCGGAGATTCTCGGACTTGAGTGCCGCAACGGCGAATTCCCGGGAACGCTCGGGAAAAACGTCCCCGGAGAAGTAGAGCACCTCGATGCTGGAATAATCGGGCTCGGAAGCGCCGGGGGAGCTGACTACACGGGTGAAGCCCGGCGCCGCCGCATCCAGGGCCGCGCCCCAACTGGCCTCGATGCCGTCGCTCAAAAAGAGGGTTCCCCGCATCGGGTCAGTATGGCGAGTTGCGGATGCCGGCGCCCGGCCCGAGCCATCTGGACGAATCCACCGAATCGGCGAAACTCTGGCGAGGGCTTTTCTCTCGCCCAAGGAGCCGCGAAATGCAATCGCGAGTTCGACGCGCTTCGGTCCGCTCAATCCCAGGGTTGGTCATGGCCCTTGCGCTCTCACCCCTGGGCCCTTCACCCCTGGCAAGCGCCGCGGAGCGGGTGGGCTCCGACGCCGGGAGCCAAACACAGAAGGCACCGGTACTCGCACCGGTACTACCACCGGTACTACCGCCGACACCGACCCAATCGGCGATGCAGAGCCTTTTCGAGGGCGCCGCGCCCCTGCTGCCCATCGCCATGGACGAAGCCGCATGGTCGGATCCCGGCCGGCGAATCGAAATCCAGGCGGCTCTGGATCGCCTGGCCGAGGCCGGTGCTCTCGTGCAAGAGCACGCGGTCACCCACGATCTCGGTTTTCGTGCCCTGAGTCGCTCTCTCGCCCTGGACATCACAGGCGTCCGGGAACTCTACGCCCAGCCCGATTTCGAGGGATCCCGCAGCGCCATGATCGAGGTCACCAATACCTGCGCGGCCTGCCATGCAAGACTGCCGGGCAGTCCCACCTCCGCCCCGCCCCAGTTTCCCCAAGCGGTGATGAACGGCCTCTCCCTCCATGAACAGAACCAAGTCTGGGTGGCCACCCGGAACTTCGATCGGGCAATGGCGGTCTGGGAGGCCGCCTTCGCCGACGAAATGCAGGCCCCCGGCCACCTCGACATGGAGGGCTACTTGCTGGACTACATGACCATCGGACTCCGGGTCCGGCAGAACCCAGCCCGGGTGCGAAACACCTTGGCGAGCTTTGCCCGGCGGCCGGACATGCCGATCTACCTGGGCCGGCACCTCGCCCGCTGGGACTTGGCCCTGGCCGCCATCGAGACCGATCTGACCAGTGCCGCCGTCCTGCCTCGGGCGCGGGCGCTCGCTGCAGCCGAAGATGTCCCCCGCCCTGCCCTGCTGGGCAGAGAGCAAACCGTCTACGACCTCGCCGCCTCGAGCCTGTTGTTTCGCTTCATCGAGGCGGGCGAAGGGACCCCCGAGCAACTCTCCGAAGCCTACTACTTGCTCGGGGTCGTCGAGGCACGCAGCGTGGACTCCTATTGGCTGCCCCAGGCCGAGTCCCACCTGGAGGCGGCGATTCGACTCGCCCCGGCTTCGCCGTCCGCCGCCGCCGCCTACGCGTTGCTCGAGGAATACGTGGTGGTGGGTTTTGGCGGAGCCAACGGAGACGGTCTCCCCGACGATGCCTGGGAAAAATTGCGCGAACTCGCCCAGCGCATCGAAGAGAGTCCGTCGCCATCCCCCGCCGAGAACACCCCGGCCCCCTGATTCGCCCCGGGTCGAGGCTTTGACACGAACCGCCGAGCCGCGCAAACTGCCTCCATGCCGGACAGCCACGAACTCACCCAACTCGAACCCGGAACGCCGATTCTCTTCGGCGGCAACCGACTCCTGCGCGTCCCCGAGGCCATCGCCCAGAGCTTTCAGCCCGGGGACTCGGTGGTCGTCGTGGAGTCCACCGAGGAAATCCTGCTGATCCCCGCCCGGGAGCGGCAGATCGCCGAAGCCGCGGTGCAGACCGCCCAATCGGCATTTGGCACCCTCGCCGCCGCGTCCGACGAAGCCATCTCTAATTTCTACCTCGCCTTTGCCGAGAGGCTGGCCGACGACGCCGTCTGGTCGCGCATCCAGCGGGTCAACGCCGAGGACGTGGCCGCCGCCAAGGCACGCGGCCGGTCCACCACCCGGCTCGTGGCCAACGAAAAATTGCGCGAGGACATGATCGAAGGACTGCGCGGCTGGATCGGCGCCAAGAGCCGCCGGGGCCAGGTACTCGAAACCGTCGAGCGGGAGGGCTGGCGCACCGAACTCGTCGGCGCCGCCTTGGGGGTCGTGGCCTTTGTCTTCGAGGGGCGCCCCAACGTACTGGCCGACGCGACGGGGGTCTTACGCGGCGGCAACACCGTGGTCTTCCGAATCGGCAGCGACGCACTGGCCACCGCCCGGGCCATCATGAAGGACGCTCTGGCGCCCGCCTTGGCGGAAGCCGGGCTGCCCGAGGGCTGCGTTGCCCTGGTGGACAGCAGCACCCACGCCGCGGGCTGGGCGCTTTTTGGCGATCGCCGGCTCGCCCTGGCCGTCGCCCGGGGCTCGGGCCAAGCCGTGGCCACACTCGGTGCCCTCGCCCAGCAGGCGGGGGTTGCGGTCAGCCTGCACGGCACCGGCGGCGCCTGGATGATGGCCTCGGCCTCGACCCGGGCCGAACCCTTTGCCGAAGCGGTGGTTCGCTCCCTGGACCGAAAGGTCTGCAACACCCTGAATACTTGCTGCATTCCCAGGGCCCGGGCCGAGGAACTTGTGCCCGTGTTATTGAATTCCCTGGAACGCGCAGGAAAAGCCCTGAACCAGACCTACAAGCTCCACGTGGTGGAGCGCGACCGAGAGGCCCTGCCCGGGGAACTCTTCGAGCGCGAGGTCAGTGTCCGCCGCGCCCAGGGCGACGTCCGTGAGCCCCAGGCCGAAACTCTCGCGGAAGAAAAATTGGGCCACGAATGGGAATGGGAGCAGACCCCCGAGATCAGTCTGGCCCTGGTGGATGATCTCGATGAGGCCGTGGCGCTCTGCAACCGCTACAGCCCGCATTTCGTGGCCTGCCTCATCAGCGAGAATGCCGATGAGCAGAAGCATTTCTACGAAACCATCGACGCCCCCTTCGTCGGAGACGGGCACACCCGCTGGGTGGACGGACAGGTCGCCTTGGATCGTCCGGAACTCGGGCTTTCCAACTGGCAGTCCGGGCGACTCTTCGGGCGCGGCGGAATTCTGAGCGGGGACACGGTCTACACCGTGCGCACCCGGGCAGTGGGCACCCACGCCAAGGCCTAGTCCCGGCGAACGTCCCGCCCGACTCAGAGCGGGGGTACGGCTTCTTCCCCCGAGTGCGACCGCACCCAGGCATCGACTCGCTCCCACTCGGTATCGAGCCACGCCTTGCGGCCGGCTAAGTCCCGGGGAATCGATTCGGCCGGGATCCGCCAACACCCCACCCGCAAGAGCGCACCGTGGGCTGCCCCGGAGATGAGATCCCCCAGGCGCGTCAACCGCTCGGTGCCCGTGTGCGCGCAGATCACCACGTCTGCCCCCGGGTCTGTTTCCATCAACCCGAGCACCCCGCCCAATTGGACGGGCAGCACCGAAACCAGCCGGCGAGCCGACGCCAGGCCCTCGAGATCTCCCCGGGCTTCGAGGCCCGCTCGGATTTTCGCCTGACGCTCATGAGTAAAGCGCGTGCCCTCGGGAAACAGCAGCACGCCGTCCCGGGGGCCGAGCCCCTCCGCCAGTTTCTTCACCCGGGCGATTTCCGGCCCCGCGTCCGACGAACCCCGATGCACGAATGCGTTGGGAAGACGATCCCCCACGATGTCCAGGCAGGGGCTGATTCGGAGTTCGCGCTTGAGCACGTAGCGCAACTGCAGGCCGAAGGGACGGACCGCCACCAATTCCGGGAGCAGGGCATCGACCACCGACGCGTGGCGCATCAGCAGAAACACCCGACCCCGGGCCACTTCATCGCCCCCCTCCACCTGCAGACGAATCCCCAACAGGCGTTGGGCGCCGGCGAAGAGCGCTCCCACCCAAAAGCTCTGCAGCGAGTAATGGCGCCGAAGCCAGACCTCGCGGCTGCCGTGGGGCCGCAGCCAAATCACCAGCGCCAAAAGCAGGCCGATGCACTCGCACGCCACCAGCCAGGTCAGGTAGAGAAAGCAGCGCAAGGCGGGGAAGGATCCGCTTTGGAAAACACCCCAGAGGGCCAGCACCGGTAGCCAAAGCGGGGCGCTGCCCAGCAGGAGAATCAGGGCCAGGTGAACGCCACTCACCGTGGCCAAGCGACGTAGGTACTTGCCCGGGTCCGGGGCCCGCAGTCCCGTCTCGTCGACCCCGCGCTGCTCCGCCCCGGGAAGCGTCAAGCGACCGAGTAACCGCCATCCACGTTGAGGGTCTGACCCGTCAGGAATGACGCATCGCCGCTGGCGAGAAAGAGAATCGCAGGGGCCACGTCGTCGGGCGTTCCCCATCGGCCCATGGGGGTTCGATCGATCTGGGGCTTCTCCAGCACCTCGATCCCCTTCATGGCGGCCGTCATATTGGTTTCGATCAGACCCGGGGCCACGGCGTTGACCCGCACGCCATCCGCTGCCCACGCCACGGCGAGGTTCAAGGTCATCTGGACGATGCCCGCCTTGGCGGCGCCGTAGCCGGGAACGATGGGAACCGCGATAAAGGAGGACATGGAGGCGAGGTTGATCACGTTTCCGCCGCCTCGCTGGGGGCTGGCAATGAGCATTTCCTTGCACGCCATGGACATTCGAAAGGCGCCAAAGAGATTGATCGCCACGCTCTCTTCAAAGACGTCGGGTTCCCACTCGTTTCGTCCGCCGGGCAGACTCGCCCCGGCATTGTTGATGAGCACATCCAGGCGGCCCAGGCTTCCCGCTACCCGCTCTATCTCCTCGGGGTTCTTGATCTGGAGCGGCTGGTACTCATACCCCGACAGGTCGTGGTCGTATTCATCCGCGGAGGCCCGGGTGCCGGTAATGACGACCTCGGCTCCCGCCCCACGAAAACCCGCCGCAATCCCCGCACCGATCCCGTTGGACCCACCGGTCACCAGTACCCGGCTCCCCGAAAAATCAAAGCGGCAAGCAGCATCGGCCATGGAACTCTCCTCTTTCTGCCCGGGGTCGCCGGCGCGTCGGATTCAGTGCGCTTCCTCGCGGATCGGAAAGCGGTCGAAGTAGAAGGCGAAACGCTCGCGCAAAGCCCCGGCGTCCAAGCCCAGGTCGCCCTTCAGGTCGTAGACGATGCGTCCGTGCTTGCCCCGGGGATTTTCCGTCATGAAACGATCCAGCTCTGAACGTGCCTCGGGGGTCATGGCCAGACCCGCTAGGTCATAGATGCGGCCCACGGTGCCGACGTCGTCGGCCATGAACTCATGGAAGAGAACATCCAGGCTCCGCTCCTTGGGAACGCTGTCGCGGTCCCGCACGCACGCGCGCAACAGGGTCTCCACCCGGTCGGCCCAGTACTCTGCCACGGCCTTGGGATCCGCGCGCTTGCGGCGCACTCGGTCCCCATAGGCGAGCATGGTCGCCGCGGACGCCACCACCGAAATCGGGTCACGATGGGTGAGCACCACCGTCGCGTCGGGAAAGGTCGCGCCCAGGGGGCCGAGTTGTTCGAGGTGTTGGGGGGATTTGAGAATCCAGCGCTGAGGGCCTCGTATCCACTGCAGGGCCTGGAGCACGCGCTTCATGTAGGCGTAGTGCGGGGTCTGATCCTGGGCGAGATAATAATCTCTCCACCGGGGAACCGTGGCGGTCCACTCGAGGAGGTAGGAAGAAAAATCCAGCCCCTGGAGTTCGATCTCCTCGTGGATATGGCCTGGCGCCATATCGTGCATGTTCTTGAGCAGGGGCATCATGGCGAGTTGTTGGGCGTAGCCCTCCTCGCACCGCGCCAGACGGGCGTCCCGACCCCCCTCCCCCGGCGCCTCCCCCGGATCGGGCACCGGCTCCAAGCTTTCCCAGTAGGGGAGCGAGCGCAGTCGCGAGTCAGCGGCGATCAAGTTCAGAAGATGGGTCGTTCCCGAACGCGGCAGGCCGCCAATGATGATGGGCTCACGAATTTCCACATCGAGGATCTCGGGGTGTCGTTTCAGGAGGTCCTCGAAGCGCAAGCGGTTGGCCGCGTAGCGGACCAGATCACGGTAGACCCCGATGCGCCCCACGGCGCCGAGTCCTTCGTCCTCGTTCACGCTTTCCAATTGCACCAAGAGTCGGGTGCGAAAATCCGGGTCACCAAAATCCGAGAGCCCGGTGCGCTCCACGGCTTCACCCAGGATTGTTTCCTCGCTGAGATCCACCGGAAACTGCTCGGCCCCGTCCCGGGCCCCCTTCTGCAAGGGCGTCAGTACGGGCTCGGCCAGATCCGTGATGTGGAGTTCGCTTTCGCTCACTGCCCCGGCCCCTGGCTCGCGGCCAAGCGCGCTTCGAGGCTGGCGATCTCTTTGCGAAGCCAGGCGCTGAGCCAAAAGTTTTCGCTCTCGGCATCCAGTTGGCGATGGGCGGCCAACCCCACTTCCAGGGCCGCAGAATTGGCGGGGTCGCCCCCCAGGGCTACCTCCACCAGGTGAATCGCGTCCTGAGGCTCACCCGCCGCCAAGCGTTCCGCTGCTCGCGCCGCCACTGCGTCGCTCCCCCCGGCAAGTTCCGCGAGATCCGCGTGGACGCTCTCCGCCGGCACTCCATAGAGTTCAGTCGTGGATCGGTGGTGAAAGAAGCCGGCATAATTTTCCCAAATGGCCCGAACGTCCCAAGCCACTTTCCCGTAGCCCTGCCCCACCTCGAGGTGCGGAGGAAGCTCGATCTCCCGCATCAAAGTGTGAACGTCCTTGCCCTCGTTCATTCCTTTGACGGTCTCATCATGCACGAAGAGCGTGGCGTCGCGAAGACGCTCGAGTTCCCTGCGAATCACGGCCCGGCCGACCAACGGATCGTGATGGCCCACCAGGAGGACCTCCGCATCGAGGGCCAAGACCTTCTCCAGGGATTCAACAAAGCCCAGTGCTTCCCGATAACGATCACCCCGGATGGTCACGAGATTGGGGATATGGCCGAAGAGCGCACTAAAGAGATTGCCCGTGAAGCAGGCACCCCGGTCGGGCAGCCAAAGCGCCAAGGAATCGACGGTTTCGCCCCCCGGAACCGCAAAGAGTTCAAAACGCTCCCCCCCGAGTTCAAAGTGATACTCCTGCTCGAAAGTGATGCTCGGAACCGGGTGGGATTGAGCGCTGGGCGCGCCTCCATGGGCCTGCACGTAACGCAGAGCCTTGCCAATGGTTTCCGCAAAGGCAAAACCACTCCGAGCCGGGCGAAAAAAACTCAGCCGGGCATCGTCGGCTTGGCAGGCCGCGTTGTTGGCCTGGGCAATCAGTTCAGTGCCGGGCTCGGCCATATGGTCAAAGCCGCCAACGTGATCCACGTGGCCCTGGGTCAGCACGATGTAACGAACCGGGGAGTCGTCGATGGCGTCGTAGTTGCGCTTGTGTACCGGCGCCTCGAAGCCCATCCCGGTATTGATAATCACCCGGCCTTCCGGCGTCACAACCAGAAAGCTATTGGAAAGCCCTCGCGAGAGATAGATCCCCTCGAGAATTTTCTCGGCCGCGTTTTGGGAAGCGGGCAGAATATCAAAACCGCCGGGTCTCGACCGGTAGAGGGGTTCGGGCATGGGGCCTCCAGAGATCAGTTGTCGAGAAGGTTAGACTCCAGTATTCATTGTGCCAATGGCCCTGCTTCCACGGGCCTCCGCCTCAGACACCCCAGGAGATCACCCATGAGCAGCGAGTTCGCAGACCGCCTGGGCCTGGGTCCCATCGACCAGGTCTCGTACGTCGTAGAGAACATCGACCGTGCCTTGCCGGGCTATGAATCCCTATTCGGTCCCTTTGAGGTCAGTCAGAACGAACTGCCCGATTGCACCATCCGCGGAAAGTTGGCCGACTGCACCCTGAAGATGGCCATCGGACATTCGGGGTCCATGGAGATCGAACTCATCGAAGTGGTCGCAGGCGAGACTACACACACCGAGCATCTGCGCGAACACGGCGAAGGACTTCACCATGTTCGCTTTCGTGTGGACGACATCGATACCAAGCTACCCGAACTCGCTGCCGAGGGATTCGAAACCCTTCTCTATAAGCGCTTTTCTCCCGAGATCGCCTTCGCGTACCTCCAGACCCCGGATGCCATCGGAGGAAGCGTGATCGAATTGCTGCAACTCTAATCCAGCACCCAACGACTCCGCGCCGATCATCCCAAGCTGGCGATCCCCGAGTTGACCCGGGCGCTGGAGCTCAACCCCTTCTATGGCGAAGCCCGCTACAACTTGGCCCAAGCCTGGACGCGTCTGGGGAATTCCGAGGCCGCCCAGAAGGCCTACCTCCGCATCGTCGAGTCCAATCGGAGCCGAGTGGGCGCCACTGCCCAGAACAACCTGGGTATCCTACTGCGGCGGGCGGGGTTCATGCCCCAGCAAGGGACGGTATCCGTTGCTTCCCCAAGCCCGAGCCCCTCGACTAGTTCGAGCGCAGCGCTATTTCTCCTGCCGCGCTCCGCACCTCGGCGTACTCGGGAAGCGCGCCCAAACCCAGTTCCACACGCACATCATCCAACGGGCGTCCGAGCAGCGTCTCCCAGTCTGCCCCGGGTAGCCAGGCGGCCCGACGACCCCGCCCATAGGCCCGGCGAATCGTCTGCCGGGCGCCGGGGAGGTTCCCAGCTTTCAGATAGGCCATGGCAACGATCAGGCCGACCCCAGGGTTGCGGATCTGGGCAAAAGTGAACGCCAGTAGGGAAGCCTCGCCCACTAAGTCGCGGCTGTAGCCCGTCAGTACGTGCCAGACATCGTGGGTATCCCGGAGCCGAACGCCGAAGCGAGTTCGATCCGGGTCGTCGCCAACCACCCTCCCTCCGTCCACACTCGCCTCGACCAAACCATCGGCGCTGATCTGTTCGTCGGTCATGAAATTCGCGTAGGCCTTGCCGAGAGTGCCCTCGTCCAGGGCGTGCAGGGCTTCGCGATCGCCGAGCCGCGCGAGGATATCGCGCTCTTCCGACAGGATTCGGCGGCCGGTGGGCGAAGCGGCGAAACGTCGAAACTGGCGTTCGCCACTGTTGCCCGACAATGCATCGATGATCACAAAGACCTGATCGGTGCGGTCGGGGTCGGCGATCAGTTTTCGCAGCGCGCGCCACGCCGCCAATGGACGGATCGGGTTGCGCTTGGGGCGACCCACGGAGTCGACAGCGGTACCGATGCCGGTATCAATGCCAGTATCAATGCCAGTATCAATGGCCTCTGGGGTCAGAAAGAGCGCGCCCGATGAGGGGCTCTCATCGGAGGTATTTTTCGTTGACTCGCGTGTGGCAAGGGCTTCCATCGGCTTCTCCAGTAGATTTCTCACTACTGACACTAATGTATATATCTAAATGCCACAATAGTGTAGGCTGGAAAAATGCCGGAACAGAAGAAGCCCGTTGGGGCATCAGCGCCCCGGCGGCGTCGCAGCGCCGAGGTGGCCCGCCGTGAGATTCTTGATGCGGCCCAGCGCAGACTCGACGAGGGCGGCCCCGACGCCATTCGGCTCCAGGAAATCGCACGGGATGTGGGCATTGCCCATCCGACCATTCTCCACCATTTCGGCAGTCGGGACGGACTGATTCAGGCCCTCGACGCCCGAGCGATCCACGCGCTGAGTGACGACGTCTCCGCCATGCTCCAGGGCCGGAGAGCCCAGGATTCGGGAATCGAGCTCCTGGAACGCCTGGCCCATACCATGAACGATCTGGGGCTTGCCCGGCTGATCGCTTGGTGGGCCATGCGGGAACCCAACGCTCGGGCTCTCGAAGGCATCGACCCGCCGGCACTGGTTCGCAACATCTCTCAACTCATCTGCAGTCAGATCGAAGGCGACGAAGCCCATTCCACAGAACGGGAAGAAGTCGTTTCCTTCGGCGTTCGTCTGGCGGTGATGGCCATGTTCGGCGAGGCACTCATCGGCGATATCATGAGCCCGGCAGGCGCCGAGCAGAGGGACGCCGAGCGCCACCGGTTTCGTGCCTGGCTTTCCGATTTGCTCGTCGAGAAAATCGCCGACCCCCGGGACGATTAAGCTTCCCGGGGCTCGATCGAGGTTTCTCTGGACGGGCTTCCGCGAGGCGCAACCGCCGCCCGGCTCAATGCTTCAATGGATCGCACGGGGCTCTACCAGTTCGAAGAGCCCGACCTCGGCATCAAACTCGGTGCCGTCTTCGCGCTGCATGCGGTAGGTGCCCGTCATGCTCCCAAACGGAGTCGACAGAGGACAGCCCGAGGTGTACTCAAAGCTCTCCCCCGGCCCGAGCACCGGTTGGGCACCCACCACGCCCTCTCCCCGCACCTCTTCCGTATTTCCCGATCCGTCGATGATGATCCAATGTCGATCGGTGAGCTGAACCGTGACGCTTCCTTCGTTGCTGATACGAATTGTGTAAAGGAAGAACCATTCGCTGGCTCTGGGGTTCGAGTGTTCTTGGGAATATTTGGCGCGAACTCCTACGCGCACGCCCTCGGTGATGGCCTCTGATGTGGTGACGAAGGGTTCGGTTTCGACTTCGGCATCGGGCATGTCCACAGAGTAGCCTCCAATACGCGGTTTTTTCAAGAACCCGGATCCCCGAGCAGAGCGCCGATTAAGCCGGAGCAAAAGCCGCGCCACCGTCGACCTTGATCACAGCGCCGGTGGTATAGCTGGACGCATCGCTGGCCAGATAAAGCGCCGCCCCCACGATTTCACGCGCCTCGCCCCCACGCTGGAGAGGGATCGAGCGGCGAGCGTTTTCGGCGAATGCATCCAGGTCCCAGGCCTTGCTGATATCCGTGAGAAAGGGACCGGGCATAATGCAATTGACCCGGACTCGGGGGGCAAAGGCCCGGGCCAGACCCACGGTCAGCGCGTTGAGCCCGGCCTTGGCGGCTCCATAGGGGATCTCCGCCGGGCCGGGCTGCACCGCCGCAATGCTGCTGATGTTGATCACCGAGCCGCCCCCGGCCTCGGCCATGCGCGTTGCCGCGAGCGCCGAGAGCCTAAAGGGGCCCTTCAGGTTGACCCCGATCACCTTGTCCCACAGCGCCTCGGAAACCTCGGGAAGCGATGGGTAGAGGGGAGACATTCCCGCATTGTTGACCAGGATATCCATACGACCGAAATGTGTATAGGCGGCTTCGATCAGCGCTTCGCATTGCTCCCATTCGCCCACGTGACAAGCAACCGCGAGCGCCTCTCGACCGGTTTCTTCTCGCACGACCTCGGCCAGGGCTTCGCAGGCCTCAACCTTGCGGCTCGCAATGACAACGTCGGCGCCATGACGGGCAAAGGCCAGCACCATCTCGCGCCCCAACCCTCGGCTGCCCCCGGTCACTACAGCGACCCGACCTTCGAGACTGAAAAGTCGGGACTCACCCGAACCGCCGCCTGCCCCTGTGTCGTGGCTCATTCTCTAAAGCCCTCTTTGGCCTTGACCCCATGCTCGCGTAGAGTTGGCATCCTCGGGTTGATTGGCTCACAAGGGTACTCGCTCCGGCCCGCGTCGAACAGAGATACAGCCAACGAAAGGCAAGGGAATCCATGTCCAAAAAACTTCCCCTCATCTCCGAGGTCGATGAGATCTCCCCCAAGTGGGTCAGCGACGTCCTCGCCCAGGCCGGGCATCCCGAAGCCGTGGTCGAAAGCTTCACCGCCGAGAGCATTGGAACCGGCCAGGTGGGCGAAAATATTCGGCTGGGCCTCTCCTATGCGACGCCGGCCGAGACCGCACCGGCGAGTCTGGTGGTCAAGCTCCCCTCGCCCAACCCGGTCAGCCGAGCCACCGCCGTGGCCCAGGGCATCTACGCACGCGAAGTGTATTTCTACGCCCAGATTGCCGAAACCGTGGGGATCCGTACCCCCCGATGCTGGTACAACGACGTCTCTACCCAGGGCGACCGGTTCGTCCTCGTCTTCGAGGACATGGCACCGGGGGTCCCGGGTGACCAAATTAGGGGCTGCGACGCCGATCAGGCTGCCCTGGCCATGACTCAGGCCGCACGGCTTCACGCCCCCCGCTGGAACGATCCAACCCTTGAACACATCGACTGGCTTTCCAGGCCCAGCCGCGAATCCGCCGCTCTACTCCAAACCATCTATCAAAGCGTGTTCCCCGGCTTCGAGGCGCGCTTTGCGCCACGCCTCCCCGGGGAAATCATCGAACTGGCTCGACGCTTCGGGCAACGCGTGGGCGGCTGGGCGGCGAACCGCGTCGGCCCCCGGGCCGTCACCCACGGCGACTTTCGCTTGGACAACATGCTTTTTGGCGGTCCCCAGGACGCCGTGCCCCTGGCCGTCGTCGATTGGCAGACCTGTTCCCACGGACACCCCGCCGCCGATGTGGCCTACTTCTTGGGCGCAGGACTTCTCCCCGAGGTGCGTCGCCAAGATGAAGATGCTCTCCTCGCGGTTTACCACGCCGAGTTGCAGGCGAACGGTGTCGCCGAGTACGAACTCGAAACGCTCCACGCCGACTACCGACGTTTCAGCTTTTCGGGGCTCGTGATGGCCGTCGTGGCATCCCAGATCGTCGAGGTCAGCGAGCGTGGGGATGCCATGTTCGCCGCCATGGCCCACCGCCACGGACAACACATCACCGACCTCGACGCCGAGGCCCTGCTCGACTAGCCCTCCGCGGATCGACAAGAAACGCCCCCGAAGGCTATTCCCCGGCTGGGGATTCCGGCCTCAGGAGCGCCCGGATTCCGTCGGCCAATTGATCGCGCAGCGGATCGTCCTCGGTGAGTCCCAGGGCCAACGGATTATTCAGCCCCTGGCTCGCGACCAGGAGTGCGCGCACCAGAGTCTCCGAATTGTCGTCCCGGATTTTGCCCGCAGCCTGGCCCAAGGCCACAAAACGCGAATAGCGCGAATGCACCTCGGCCTCGTGGGCCCGATAGACCTCCCGTAGCGGACGGTGTTCGGAAATTCGGGCCAGGGCACAGCGAAAGACCAGCGAGCGGCGGGTAAAAAATTCCAGACACGACTCGACGAACTCTCCGCACAACCGCTCAAGTCCGAGATCGAGTAGCAATTCCACCGCCAGGTGTTCGTCCACCACAGTCACAAGCTCGTCCATCACATCGCTGAAAGCGGCGGTCAGGGCGGCGTCCTTGGTGGGCAGATGGCTGTAGAACGTCGCGACCGATGTACCCGCCCGGGCGGCCACCTTCTCGGCGGTAAATGAACCGGCCTCAGAGATCTCGGCTCCGGTGGCGGCAACCAACCGCGCGCGGGTGCGCTGGGCTTTGCCTAGCTCCGGGATGCGATCCAGCGACTCTGGCAACTTACTCCCCTCTCCCAATTCTTCAGGAGCGCCCTTCCCGCGAAACGGGCGAACCGGGTGCACAGGCTTCAACCGAGTTGTTCGAGCACCCAAACATGGAAATCGTGCACCGCGTATTCCTCGGCCATAAGCGCGCCGTGCTTGTGTCGGATCGACCGCAATCCCTTTTGGTTGAGTTCCGCCACCGCCCCGTCCTCGTCGATCACTCTTTGACCAAAGTCGACGACTCCGGACGCATCGAAGGCGGGATCGGCGAGACTCTCCTCGCGAAAAAACCATTGGACATGGATTTCGGTAGTTTCCGGACCTAGAGGCCGAAGACGCAGGACACGCACGTAGTCCACGTGGCCAACAATGAAGCCCGAGGGCACCGTTTCACAATAGGTGTGCCCCCGGGCGATTTCCTCTTCGTTCAAGTCGGGAAAATACGCGGCACAGGCGGAGCCGTTCTTGGACCAGGTCTCCTTGCCCTCGGCGAGTCCCTGCTTGTAGCGTTTGTCGCCCGAGCGCTGGTGCGCCTCCCACTCTGGATCGTCCTGCACCTCCATGAGATGCTGCTTATAGAGAGGAACCACCTCGGAGAGTTCTTTGTGAACACTGGGGCAGTGAAGGCACTCATTGAAATTTTCCCAGAACACCTTCCAATTGCAGTGCAGAATTTTTTCATAGGTGTGGCCGAGGGCGAGATCGGCGAGGGGCCAATTGTCCAGGAGGTGGGAACCGTTGAAGCTCTCCTCCAGGGGTTGGGCGTTCTCGGGTTCCAAGTGAATGAACACGAATCCGTTCCAATCGCGCACAGCGACGTCATAGAGCGAATAGTCGGCTTTGTCGAAATCGCCCTGTTCGCTCGGGGTGGGCGTCCGTTGAAGCTTCCCTTGGAGATCATAGGCCCAGCAATGGTAGGGACAGGTAATTCTCGAACCGGGCAAACGCCCCTTGGGCTCCCGCATGAGAACTGAGCCCCGGTGGCGGCAAGTATTGTGAAAAGCGCGCAGTTCCTCATTCTGGTCGCGTAGGATCAGGATCTCCTGGGAACCGATCTCGAAGACGCTAAAGGCTCGGGGGCCTCGGAGCTCGCTTGCGCGGCAGACGTAGAGCCAGTTCCGGTACCAGATCTTCCGGAGTTCCCGCTCGTAGTGATCCGCGTCCAAATAGAACTCGCTGGGAAGCGTCGGCTCCACCCGGGTAAGACCGTTATAGCCGGCGATATTTCGCTCTTCGTCTGACATCGAATCTCCACCCTACGTTGAAGGCCTTGGCGACAAGTATACTAAGATCCTCGCGATGAAAAACTCGCAAGCCGTGCATGTCGGAACCCTCACCCATGCCGAGATGCTCACCGGCCCCCACGCGAGACGGCGGTCTCTCTTGGCCCGGGCCGAGGACGCTGGACTGGATCACCTCTTCATGGCCGACCACGTGAGCTTTCATACCGGCCTGGGAATGGACGGACTCATCCAGGCGGCCACAGCGGCCGCCCTGGCCCCAGGCTTGCGTGTTTATGTCGGCGTGTACCTCCTCGCCCTGCGCCACCCGGTTCCGGTGGCCAGACAAATCGCCAGCCTCGCCGAATCCGCACCGGGCCAACTGATTCTCGGGGTCGGTGTCGGAGGAGAGGATCGCCACGAGATCGAGGTTTGCGGGGTCGATCCGACCAGCCGTGGACGGCGCACGGACGAGTGCCTCGAAATCCTGCGCGGACTGCTCTCGGGAAAACCGACGTCCTTCAGCGGCGAGTTCTTCACCCTGGAAGACGCCCTGATCGTACCGGCACCCACCCCTCCGGTGCCCGTGGTGATCGGCGGCCGAGCCGATGCGGCCCTGGGGCGCGCAGCGCGTTGGGGCGACGGCTGGCTGGGCATCTGGTCCTCCCCCCGACGCTATGCAGAAGCCCTCGAGCGCATCCGGGACTTCGCCCGGGAAGCCGGTCGCCCCCAGGCACCGAGCCGCAATGGCCTGCAACTTTGGGTGGGCATCGACGAGCAAAAGGACCGCGCCCGGGAGCGCTTGAGCAAAGCCATGACGGCCGTCTACAGGATCCCCTACGAGCGCTTCGAGAAGTACAGCCCCTACGGCACACCCGCCGAGATTGCCGATTTTCTCGCCCCGTACGTGGAGGCGGGTTGCCGAGAATTCAACGTGATGGCTGTCGCCGAAAGCACCGAGAAGGAAATCGACGCCGTCGCGGAGATTCGGCGCCGGTTGGTGGAGGGCCGTTGAGCCGGCCCGGCCCCTCGCTCGGCCAAACCTCAATCCCCAGCGCCCAGGTCCTCGTACAGACGCGGCCTCACCACACGGGTCCAGGCCGCGTAACCCTTGGCGTTCAAATGAAGGCCATCCATCACGAAGAATTCTCCCCCAGGCGCCCCGTCAGCAGCCAGTAAGGGCGAAGCCACATCGAGATAGCCAAGCCCCTCATCCCCCGCGCTCCATGCCTCGATCAGAGCATTGGCCCGGCTCATTTCGAGCCAGCGCGCCCAGC
>LWDU01039701.1_pt1 | contig 28320 bp, 21 predicted proteins | sample 727161 | NCBI WGS metagenome assembly LWDU01 (sample SAMN04566230, study PRJNA314399) | hydrothermal vent metagenome | isolation source: deep sea hydrothermal plume seawater | place: Mexico: Gulf of California, Guaymas Basin | collected 2004-07-11
AAAGCGCCGTCTGCCGATACGCGCCGTGGTCAAAAATATGGTCAGCATCCCACCAAAACAGCACCCCATCCAAACCCGCCGCCTCAACTTGATTAAAAGCCGCCACCATCGCCATGCGAATCTCGTCTGCACCCTGCAACCCACCCAACCCCCACTCACCAATACGGATCTCGCGCTCGCCCAAGCCGACCGCCGCAAAATCCGCGCGCGATAATTTCAACGGGTGCCAGGGATTGATCGGCACCTGATACACATGAAAGCTAATCACTTCAGTAACTAACCCACCGGCGTGCTCCTCCAAACGCAGCGTATTCTCCAGCGCACTGCGATCATCGGCCCAACCGATCATGACCTGAGCATCCGGCACGACCTCTTCGATCGCCGCTCGCAAATCGAGCAAAAAACTGTCGATCTCGGCAACACTCAGCGACGAACGCACCAGCTTCTCGGCCCGTTTGCGCCCCGACCCTACGACCCGCACATGAGCGTGCGATCCTAACGCCGCAAGCAACGGCACCGCCGCCAAACCGCGTACCGCCACGACCTTGCCCGCACCACTGATATCCACAAAGGCGATATCAGCCCACTCGCCGCTTTCAATCCGCGCAATCGCCTTGCCCACCGGCAGCGCGAGAAACTCCGGCTCGTTCATCAGATTGAGGGAAACAAAAGGATGCTCAGCAAATAATTGCAAAGCCGGTTTTAGCGCGTCAAAAAGTGCACTTCGTTCAGCTACATTGGTAAAAAACTGAGGATACTCGCCCTGCACGCGATCGTCGACAACCTCGCCGTCGGCAACGCGAAAGTCAAAAAGCACCACCTCGGCGCGAAAAAAACGCCCACGACTCCTAGCCATTTGATCCGCGACTTCCACTTCTTCTAAAAAAGCTTCGATCGCCGAAAGAGAAACAAAAGCAACCACGCTGCGCAGGTCAAAGGCAAAATCGAAACTCATCGCCGTCTCTCCCGCTTCTACCGCCCGCGCAAGTGCCTGGCGCAAATTGCCGCGCCCCCGAGCACCGGCAAAGCCTTCGGTGCCATTGCGCGACCATGGATTGCGCCCAAAGTCGTGACCGATAGCCGCTCCTTCAAGCCAACTATAATGATGCCCGGATAATCCTATCGGCCAGACGGGCGTCGCACTGAGGTGCACTGAAACAACACATAGATAAGTTGACACTACAAAAAGTGTAAAGTGTCTTATTTTAGATCTCAAAACTGTCTCATGTATTATTTATATTTAAATAAAATTATGTTAAAAGAATGCTTACAAAGACATCAATAACTGGCTCACATTTTGCTTGTCTCCTCGCTTCTTTCTACTATGAATGCGGACGTAAACCATGCTATCAGATACAACTTCTTTCAAAGTTTTATTTGTCGAAGAAGAAGAAATGGATTTTCTCGACACCATAATGTCATTGGCCAATGAGGCCATCTGCAAGGTCGTGCATGTGCGGAGCCCCCAGCAAGCCCTGCTCTGCCTATATCGGAAAAACTACAATATCGTCCTGCTTGACTTGCCCGATACGAATAGCTGTGCAGATAATTGAAAATATCCGTCTGTACAGCCCCAACGTCGCCACACTGATTTTAGCCGATAGTGACGACGAAGCGCAAGTCATCGCTGCCGTCGGCCAAGGCGCGCAAAGTTCTCTAGTCAAAGGACATTTCGACGGGGCCTCCTTAGCCGAATAGATGCGCGACGCCATCGAACAACGCGAATTACATCTGGCCAGCGACTAATGCGCCACGCAAGCGCTGCGACCTCGGGCATGCGGTCGCAGCGGTTTTTTTGTAGTATATTGCAATCGCGGCCCTGATCGCGATATCAACTTCCGATATTAATCCTACTAGCGAAAGCTCGAGCCATGCTCTTATTATTGGCAATCCTATGCATTTTTATCTGCTGGCCGGTTTGCGCCGACCCCGACACCGCGGCAAGCCTCCCCCACACCACCAACTCCACTGTCTCAGCGGAGGAAGGTGACCAGGGCGAAGAAGGCGAGTCAACGGAAGAGGATGAGGAAGAGGAAGAGGAAGAGGAAGAGGAAGACAATGGCCCCGAATTCAAGGAAGTCGTCAAAGGCTTCGCGCATATCGAAGGGCTCTTCGACCTCTATCTAGATGCCGAAGAAAACAAAGTCTACTTGGCCCTAGAACCGGGACAGTTCGACAAGATCTACCTCTGTAATATCTCGCGCAGCAAGGGCGACGGCTACTTTTTCGATTCGGCCTCGATGATGTTTAACTTCCCTTTCGTCTTCGAACGCGTTGGTAAAAAAGTCTTCTTCACGCATAAGAATGTATACTATCGCGCCGACCGCGATGCCGCCATTCACCGCGCCATCGACCGGCTTTCTGATTCGGTTATGGGCACCTCCGCCATCGAAGGCCAACCCCACCCAGAGACCGGCGCGGTACTCATTGACCCTGGGCCCTTCTTCGTCCAGGACATCGGCCTAGCCGGCTTTATGCTCGGCGAGCAGGATCTCGACTACAGCCTCGACGACGACAGTAGTTATTTTGGCGATTTGGCCAACTTCCCGCAAAACACCGAAATCGACGTGGTGCTCAATTACAAGACCGGGTCTCCGAAACGCGCCGTCCCGACCCTACCCGACAATCGCTCGTTTCGCCACACCTACCACTACAGCCTTTGCAACCTGCCCGACTCCGATTTCCAGCCGCGCCTAGCCGATGACCGTGTCGGCCACTTCATCACCATCCACCAGGACTACACCTCGGTCCTCAAAGAAGATCCCTACGTCCGCTATATCGACCGTTGGCACCTGGAAAAGGCCGAAGCCAAATTCAAACGTTCCAAACCGAAAAAACCCATCGTCTACTGGCTCGAAAACACCATCCCAATCGAATACCGCGACGCCGTGCGCGCGGGCGTGCTGGTTTGGAACAAAGCCTTCGAAAAGATCGGCTACGAAAACGCCATCGTCGTCGAACAGCAGCCCGACGACGCGACCTGGGACCCGGCTGACGCCCGCTATAGCACTATCCGCTGGATGGTCCAGCCCGGGCGGGCCTACGCCGTCGGTCCATCGCGTAGCAATCCCTTCACCGGCCAGATATACGATGCCGATATCCGCATCTCCGCCGACTTCATCCGCTACGCCTATCGGGAGTTCACCGAAGTCGCCGACCCGGTCTCGCACTGGACTGTCGTTGATTCGCTAACCCAGGGCCTGGGACTGATCCGCAATTACACGCAGGGCTATTGCGATATGGCCGACGGCCTGCTACAGGAAGCCGCCTTCGGCTGGCAGATCCTCGCCGTGCGCGGCGGCCCCGTCGACGCCGAAGAATATATCCGCCAGCTCGTCATCCAGCTCGTCGCCCACGAAGTCGGCCACACCCTGGGGCTGCGCCACAACTTCAAAGCCAGCACCGTGCACAGCGCCAGCCAATTGCACGATGCCGAAGTCAACGCCGCGCACGGCGTCTCCGGTTCGGTGATGGATTACAACCCCGTCAATATCGCCCCCGAGGGCATGCCGCAGGGCGAATACTACCAGACGACCCTCGGCCCCTACGACTATTGGGCCATCGAATACGCCTACAAAACCATCGACGCCGACAGCCCCGAAAGTGAGCGCAAAATCCTCGACAAAATCGCCGCCCGGGTAGCCGAGCCCGACCTAGCCTATGGAACCGACGAAGACGCGCACTACGGAACCCAAGGCATCGATCCCAGCGCCACCCGCTGGGATTTGCGCGATGACCCCATCGCCCACTACCGCGACCAGATGCTGCTGTCGCGCGAGTTATGGGACAAAATGGAAGACAGATTCGAGAAGAAAGGCGCCCGCTACGAGCGCTTGCGCCACGTGTTCAGCTGGGGCTTTAGGCCCTACCGGTCCGGCGTGGGCAATGTCAGCCGCTATATCGGCGGCATCTACCACCACCGCGACCATATCGGTGACCCCAAGGGCCGCAAGCCATTGACCCCCGTGCCACCGGCCAAACAACGCGAGGCCCTGGCGTTCCTCAGCAAAAACGTATTCGGCCCCGACGCCTTCCAGTGGTCACCTGAGCTGCTCAATAAACTAGGTCCCGAACGCGATCTCGATTTTACCTGGTCGCTGTGGGACGCACGCCGCATCGACTATCCCATCCACGAAATTGTCCTCAACCTGCAATACCAACCATTGCACCGCTTCTATAACCCGGTATTGCTGCAAAGGCTCTTGGACCTCGAACTGCGCTACGAAGAAGACGATACCTTCACCATGGCCGAGCTCTTTCAGAGCTTGCGCCAGACGATCTGGGCCGAGCTCGAGGCCGGCGGTAATATCAACAGCTTTCGCCGCAATCTCCAGCGCGCACACCTGAAAAAGATAATCGGCGTAGTCATCAATATGGCGTCGGATGCCCCGGAAGACGCGCGTTCGCTGGCCCGTGTCGACCTGCAAACTATCATCGTCGGCAGCCAGACCGCGCTAGCCCAGCCCGGCCTCGACGCCTACACCCAAGCCCATCTGCACGAGACGCAAGCCCAAGCCCAGGCCGCGCTCGACGCCGGCCTCAACCTGCAGCAATTCTGATATGCGCCATATACTATGGGCCCTTTGCGCCTTCTGCCTGTCCTGCGGCTACCGCCCCGTCGGCGATATAAACACCGCGACGCAACAGGTGCAAAACCGACTCTTTACGCCCAAGGAGTTAATCGACATCCAACTCGTCAGCGGTTCTTGCCGGATCAACGCCGGCCCCACCGACGCGATCCACGTACGAGTGGTACACCGCTACGGGCCAGCCGATAAATTTACGCCCACATTATCCGAAGAGGATAACCTATTGCGGCTGCGAGAAGAATTCTTCTCTCTCGCACGCAGCCAAACCGAATGGACCATCGAAGCGCCGCCGCAAACGCAATTTCGCATCCACTCCGCCTCGGGCGATATCATCCTCACCGAGCTTACTGGACCTATCGAGGTCGAGAGCGTCTCCGGCGATATCAAAGTCCGCAGCACCACCGGCAAGCTCTCACTGAAGACAGCGACCGGCGATATCGACCTGGCCAATTGCGATGGCGATATCACCACCGAAACCATCTCCGGACAGATCCGGCTCAAAAACGGACATGGCACGATCACCGCCGAGACCGACTCCGGCCCCATCAAGGCACAAGCGTTAGACGGCACGCTATATTTCACAACGAACTCCGGCTCGATCAAAAGCAAGGATCTCAGCGGCCAGCTTTCCTTGTACAGCAACTCCGGCGATATAAGCGCCGCCGCCTTGCACGCCACCGGCCCGGGTTTTTTTAATACGACTTCCGGCGATCTGGCGATCAACCTGGCACAAGCCCCCACCGCCGAACTGACGCTGCAAACCGTGTCCGGCGACGCGGTCCTCGACTACGGCGGCGCACCGATCAGCGGTAATTTTTCATTCTACGCGCAAGTCGACCGGGGCGAGATCATCGCTCCCTTCTCCTTCGATCGCGAAGAACAGCACGAGCTCGAAGGGCACACCTACCAGCTCAAATCCTTTACCCGTACCGACGACCTGCCGCAAATCCTTCTGCGCACCGACTCAGGCCGCGCCGAGCTCAGGCCTTAGCTAATCGCTCGATTACTTGTTGTAACGTCCGCTCGCGATCAAAGGTCTCCGGTGTCTCATCAGCCAGCGCCGTGGTACCCACTAGCGATACATCTCTACCGCATGCGTAGCGCTATTCGCGCTGCGCGGAGGCCCGCCGATAATACCCGCATCCACCGCCCGGCTACCCGTAGCCTCAATAACCGGCGCCACCCGCTTCGCCGTCGCCGGGGCTCAATAAAGCGACTGTATTCAAGTTCATGATATTTCCCTGGTTTGATTGTACTACATCGGATTCCTTATCTTACGCAATCGAACAAGGAGAACAAAATATGACAACTTACAAAGCCGGCCTTATCGGCTGCGGCGGCCGTGGCCGCGCCCACGCCGAAGGGTATCAAGCTGCCGACAACGTTTCGATTACCGCCTGCTCTGACTCCATCGAAGCCACGCGCCAATCTTTCACGCAGGACTTTGACGTCGCAACTTCCTACGACGATTATCGCGAGATGCTCGCCAAAGAAGACCTGGACTTCGTCAGCGTCTGCACCTGGACCGGCCAGCACCGCGAAATGGTCGAAGCCGCCGCGCAAAGCAAGATTAAAGCCATCCACTGCGAAAAACCGATGGCCAGTAACTGGGGCGACGCCAAAGCACTCTACCAGGCCTGCGTCGACAATGACGTCCTGATCACCTTCTGCCACCAGCGCCGTTTCGGCTCTTCCTTCGTCAAGGCCAAACAACTGCTCGACTCCGGCGCAATAGGCCAACTCCAGCGCCTCGAAGGCACCTGCTCCAACCTCTTCGATTGGGGCACGCACTGGTTCGATATGTTCTTCTATTACAACAACGAAATACCCGCCGAATGGGTTATCGGCCAGATCGACGTCGAAAATGAAACCAAAGTCTTCGGCGTGCCTCTAGAGACCAGCGGCCTATCCTGGATCCGCTGGCAAAACGGCGTCGAAGGCCTGCTGGCCACCGGCGGCACCTCGCTGCAAGGCCCACGTAACCGCCTAGTCGGCAGCGAGGGCGTTATCGAAGTCGGCGGACCAGATCGGCCCCCTGTACGAATATTGCGCCAGGGCGCGGGTTGGCAGGACTTTAGCGACGAGGATCTCGAATCCGTCGTGCCGCCGGGCGGCGACACCGTGCTCTCCGTACTCGACCTTATCGCCTGCCTCGAAAGCGGTGAAGAACCGTGTCTCTCCGGGCGCAAGGCGCTGCAAGCCACCGAGCTGATCTTCGCCACCTATGAATCGAGCCGTCGACGCGGCCGCATCCGACTCCCCCTCGACACCGACGATTCGGCCTTGGTCACGATGCTCGAAGAAGGCCAGATAGGACCCGGCTAACGATGCGCGAAGAAATCCTTATCGTCGAAGACGACACTAGCCTAGCTGAACTCATCACCCTGCACCTCAACGACCAAGGCTATGCTACCGAACACGTCGCCGACGGCCAGCGTGGTCTGGAGCGAGCACTCTCCGGATCACACCAGCTCGTCATCCTCGACGTGATGTTGCCGCGCCTCGACGGCCTCGAAGTCTGCAAGCGCCTGCGCGCCGAAGGCTCAGCCCTGCCGGTGCTGATGCTCACCGCCCGCAGCGAGGAACTCGACAAAGTTCTCGGCCTCGAACTGGGCGCCGACGACTACGTCACCAAACCTTTCGGCATCCGCGAGTTGGTCGCCCGCGTCAAAGCACTCTTGCGCCGCGCCAACCCCGAAGAGGAAGACACTCCCGAACGCGAAAACATTCTCTGCGCCAACCTCGAAATAGACCTCGACAAACGCAAGGTCAGCCTCGGTGACCAACGCCTCGACCTGACCGCGAAGGAATTCGAACTATTAGCCCTCTTCGCCTCCCGCCCGGGACGCGTCTATAGTCGCGAGCAATTGCTCGAACAAGTCTGGGGTTATCACTCCGAGGGTTACCGCCACACCGTCAACTCCCATATTAATAGATTGCGCGCCAAAATCGAGCGCGACCCGGCCAAGCCGCGTTTTATCCAGACGGTGTGGGGTGTCGGTTATCGTTTCGCCGAAGCCGAAGAATGGGAAGAGGCAGAGTAGGCCATCTCGACATGACCGAGAACCCGAACAGCAATGCTTGTTAGGCATTGCCAACGCGTTACAGCGCTCTATGTAGCCTGTCTGCTGGTATTGACCGTCGTAGGTTTCGCGCCGCTAGGCCATCTCGACCTCGATCTGCACGACGCTGAGATGCTCCGAGACCACCAAGCTATAGCGAGCGATTTCTCTTTTTTCTTTTCCGAGCACAGAGAACAAGCCACTGGACGCCCACTGGCCGAACTGATAAAATGGCTCGGTTTTGCGGTGTGGGGAGCCAATATAGCAGCGTTCCACTATTTCGTCGTCGCGTTGCATACGATCGCCAGTCTGCTATTGGCCTGGCTCTGTTATCGACTCGATATCTCCCCGTCCGTTGCCCTAGCTACCGGCCTGCTCTTCCTGGTCAATGTCTCCCACTATCAGGCCGTTCACCACATTTCGGCACTCGGCTATCCGCTGGCCGCCATATGGACCTGGCTCGCCATCTGGTGTTATACGCACTCAGCCAAAACCGACGCCGCGCACAAATGGCGTTGGTTTTATGCTGGTGTATTGCTCGCCGGTGTATTGACCCATATAGCTACACTGATGGTCTTGCCCATCGCCGCTTTCACATTGCCCTTTGTCGCCCTGACAACCCAACTCACCCCCACCGAAACATCAACGCAACGAGCCGTTTCGACTCTCTTTTCCGTGAACTTTCTTAGCAACGCAATGGAGATGGCCTATGCACTGATCTATTTCCTCGGTCGTCTTATCGGCATGGCCCACTCCCTGCCCATCCCGTCCCCACCTCAGCCCCGCCTGGATGTCATGGTTGGGATTTGCCTTATTGCTGTCCTCGCGTTGGCTCCTAGCGCGACGCGTTCATCTGGTCCATCTCGGCGCCGGGAGGATGCTCATCGCGAGCGTTGCGCTTCCTCCCAGCAACGCTCGCGAATACCGGATCGCGCTATCTCTATCTGGCTTCGGCTGGTTCTTCACTGATGTTAGCAGCCTATGTAAAGACCGATTTAGCCTTGCTTTATACTCAAATGCTTATAGCACAAGGCGCGATGACTGAGACCGATCATTCCCTGATGGCCCTCCGGTTATCAAAGCCATTAGAAGGCGCTAATAGCGAGACATATACGCGAATAGGGATGGATTTATATCGCCTGAACGCTAGCCAATTGAGCAAAACAGCCTACCAACAGGCGATCAAAGCGGATGAATCCAATACGACTGCTATAGTCAACCTAGGCTGGCTTCTCTATCGCGAAGGCCATTATGAGGAAGCAATAACATTGTATCGCGATGCCCTCGGCAAGGACGATACTAGTATTGCTTGGTTCAACCTTGCATTGGCTTATCTAGCTGCGGGAAGCGATTGTGGATTCAACTTCTAAAGGTGTATCAGGCTCTCCGATCGCTCGATATTACACCGCTGGTACAACTTGATGCGTTGAATTCGGGAAACGAAAAATTCTCCTCTCCTGACCGGTTTGGGGTGGTTCATACGCTCCTCGGATCAACGCCAGAATCGAGCTGCCATTCGATTTTGACTATTAGCAACAGATCGCAAATTAACGGCCTAAGACTTGCGCTAAACGACGAAAGTGAATAAACTCATATAACAGAATCCTCCTTTCCTGACCGGTTTGGGGTGGTTCATACGATCCTCGGATCGTGGCCGGAATCGGGCTGCCACTCGATTTCGGCTTTTCTTTTATGGCATTCGTACTATTACTTTTGCAAGTTCAACGCAACCATCCTTAAGCAACATGCCTGCACCGATTCTTTAAACCCGCTCGCGCCGTGTCGGCACAAAGACCAGAATACCTCCCAATACATCGAAACTCACGCCGCAGTACTTTCCCTCTACTCCGGCCAGTCCTTTTCCGGCACCACGCATCCGCGCGTACATCTTCCACCCACAGCAAATGTTCGCCGTGACACAGATCGTTGTACTGGCGGCCTATTTTACAACGAAATTTTCTTGGCAAACATTTTGTCTTGGGCAATGTCGCGACAGCCAGTTTTTCCGCATTGACGGTTGGATCGCAGGCTTTCCGTGCGGCAACGCAAGACCCGGTAGATACGCTGCTATACGCATAAGCGACGAGACCAACCCGCAACGCCTGGTGAAATGGAGTGCTGGGCGTCGCCTCAGGCCTGAGCATTTGATCTCGACATGGTCGGAAGGTGCTGCTCAAGGGCTTTGTGAGTTCGGCGACAGATCCGCAGAGGCTTCAACCCTGGCCAGAATTCGGGCGAGATTTTCCTGCGCCTCCGCGTCATCGGGCCGCAGGGCAAGCGCCCGGCGGAATTCGGCGACCGCTTCCGTAAACTGGCCGGCACTCTGCAGTGCGATCGCGAGGTTGTTGTGCGCTGCGGCCATATCGGGTTGTAATCGAACCACCTGCCACAGGTGGGTCAAAGCCTCGCCGGCATGCCCCAACCGCAATAACAACGTGCCCAGGTTGTAATGGGCTTCGAGCAAGTCGGGTGCCAAGGTCACCGCTCGGCGATAATGCGCTATGCCCTGCGCGAGCGAATCGACGCGTACCAATATTCGCCCCAGATGGAAATGCACCGGCGCCTGTACTGAGTCGAGCGCTAGCGCCCGGCGATAGTGCGCCATCGCCTCGGGCAACTGCCCGGCGGTCGCTGACAATAAACCTAGGCGGTGGTGGGCTTGTTTTAAACCGGGGTCCAAAGCCAACGCCCGGCGATAGGCCAAACGCGCATCGTTGGGCTCGCCGGATTCTTCGAGGACAGTGCCCATGTTGTAATGCGCTATGACTAGGTCCGGCTCGACCGAGACGGCCCGGCGGTAGTGCCATAAAGCTTCTTGGATTTTTCCTTCGGATTCCAGCAACAAAGCCAGGTTGACGTCGGCTCGCCCGTTTTTGGGATCGACATCGATCGCCCGCTCGTAATGCGCGCGCGCGCGATCGATGTCGCCCGCACCCGCTAGCAGCGCCCCTAGGTTGTTGTCGGCGAGGGCAAATTGCGGGTCGAGGGCGAGGGCCTTGCGAAAAGATCGGCGGGCTGCCGTCGAATCGCCGATGGCCAATAAGGTCGTGCCGAGATTATTGTGGGCCGGCGCATAACCTGGATGCTCCGCCAATGAACGTCGGTAATGCGCAATTGCCTCGGGATACGCGCCCAGCCCGTTGAAGGCCATGGCGATATGGTTGTTGGCCTCAACGGCGAAAACGGGTTCGAGCTCCATCGCACGACGGAAATGGGAGATGGCTGTTTGAAATTCGCCGGCGTCGATTAATGCCAGCCCCAGGTTGTTCTGCGTGCGATAGTTGCCGTCCGCTGCGGCAACTTCAGCCTGCCACAAGGCCAGGGGAACTTGGTAGGTTGTGTTGCGTTCGATCGTCAGCGCGGATAGCATCACGGCCGCGACGAGACAGCCCCCTCCGGCCAACCGGGGGGAAAGATGCCAAGCGCCGCCGAGCAACAAGGCACACAAAGCGCAAAGCGGCAAATACATTCGCCGGTCCGCCCCGACCTCGTCGATTAAGGGAACGATACTCGACGTCGGGGCGAGCACCACGAAAAAGAATAATGCACAAAAGCCGGCTTGCGGTCGGCGCCAAGCCAGATAGAGCGCTGCGGCCAAGAGCACGAGCAACAACAAGGCCGGCGCGAGCACCTTACCGAGCGTCAGATTTCGCGGTGCGCCATAGTCGATTAAGAGTGGTGCAGGCCAAATAAACTTGCCCAGATAGCCGGTTATAACAACACATTGGTTTAACAGGTATTGATATGCACCAACGCTCTGGGATAAACCTACCGAATCGCCGTGCGGCGCCGACGCCAGCAGACCCGCCAGCAAAAGCCAACTGGCGGCCAGCCCCGCGTAGAGTCCCTTGCGCAACCGCAGTGCGTCCGCTATCGATCCAGAGATAAAGGCCCGGTCGTACAAAACCGCCACGACCGGGGCGGTGACCATCACTTCCTTGCTGGCGACACCCAGCAAACAACACACCGTCGCGGCCAGCGACCAGCCAGCCGAGCCCCCGTCGGCGCGGCGATGCACGCAGTAGAGCACGCCCAGATAACACAGCGCCATCAACGATTCACTGCGCTGGGTGACGTAGTTGACGATCTGGCTATTGAGCGGGTGTACTAACCACAACAAGGCGGCGCAAAAAGCGGGGGCACGCTCGCGCGCTCGGCCTCCCAGCGCGCGCAGCATCAACCCGTACAGCGCCAGCGCGCAAGCAATATGCGTTGCGAGGTTTACCGCGTGATAGCCTTCTACCCTTAGCGCGCCATAGGTGTAATTGAGCGCTAAGGACAGCCGCACCAATGGCCGACTGTTGATCGAGGAGCGTGCCGATGTCTCTGGGGCGCGCCACAGCGGCAGAACCTCGCGGATATCCTCGTTTTCTACGATGGCGGGGTGGTCGTCAAAGATGAAGGGGGCCGACAGTGCGTTGGCATATACTCCGATGCCAATCAGCACCAGGGCCAGCGGGGGCCATAACGAGGCGGCGGCGATTTGGCGGAGCGTATTCACATTATTAAAGATATGGCGGTCAAGGCCGTGGCGGCAATCAGGCCTTGAAAGCCCCGGAAGTAACGCCCCTTATAAAGGGCTTGGTGGCGTAGATAAAGAGCACCAATAACGGGATACTGGAGATCGCATAGGCCGCGTATAGGGTACTGAAGTTGGAAGCATGCGCGGTAGTTGATAACACGAAAAGCCCCGATGAGACCACGTGGTGCTTGCCCTCGGTATTCGTGATAAAGGGCCAGAGGAAATTATTCCAGGTACCGAGGATATTCATAATGGCGACGACGGAGAGGATCGGCTTGGACAAGGGCAAGACGATCTGCCAGTAGATGTCGAGGTGGCCGGCCCCGTCGATGCGCGCCGACTCGAAGAGGTCCTCGGGCAGGCCATCGAAGTAGCTTTTAAAAACGAAGATGGCAAAGACTTGACCGGCGGCGATATAGGGCAACACCATCGCCCAATAGGTGTTGAGCAGCCCCAGCGATTTGACCAACAGAAAGCTGGGCACCAGGGTGAGTACACCGGGGAACATCATGGTACTGATAATAAAGAGGAATAGCGCCCGGTGCCCGGCGAAGCGATAGCGCGCGAGGATATAGGCCGTTGCCGAGCCCAATAGGATCACCCCGATGACCGTCAGTGAGACGACGACCAGGGTATTGAGCATATAAGGGCGAATGACCTTCCAGGCGAGGCGAGGGCCGCGGGTGGCGTTGGTGAGGCTGAGTCGCAGGGCTTGCTTTTTGTCCAGCGATCGGATCAGGCCTTCTTCGTCGGCCATTTCGATTGGTGTATCGTCGCCGGTCAGTGCCCCGCCAGCGATCGAAAGCGTCTGCTTGAAGGCGTTGGGCACCGAAAAGAAGGCGTGATAGAATTCGGCGTTGGTGCGGAAGACATTGTTGAGCGTAAAGACGAACGGCAATAGTGTCAGCAGCGAGAAGAAGACCAGTACGGCGTGGATGAGCCAAGTTTTTTTACCACCCATCAGCGCACCCCCTGCAAATCTTCAGACGACTTGAAGTATTTCATATTGAGCAACGTCAGGCCGAAAATAATGGCGAAGAGCAATACGCCGATGGCGCAGGCATACCCCATGCGCTGAAAACTAAAAGCGTTGAAATACATCCACAGGCCGGGCACCGTGGTCGCGAAACCCGGGCCGCCGCGCGTGAGGATAAAGATATTTTCGAACCCCTGGATACCGCCGATTAGCGTCAGGATCAGGATCAGCTTGAGCTGACTCAAGACCATCGGGATGTCGATGCGGAAGAATTTTTGCAGGCCCGTGCAACCGTCGAGGGCAGAGGCCTCGTTGACGGATTCCGGGATGGCGGAAAAACCGGCGTAGTAGATCAGCACCTCAAAGCCGCCGACGAAGGGAAAACCGATCAGCGCGATGCTGGCTAGGGCGGTCTGTGGGTCGGCGAGCCAACCTCGGGTCCAGTGCGACAGGCCGACGTTGCGCAACAATTCATTGAGCAGCCCGAAGTCGGAATAGATCATATCCGCCCAGATAAGCTGCACGGCGACACCGGGCACGACGATGGGCACCAAAAAGACAATGCGGTAGATATAACGCCAGCGCTCTGTCGGTAGGGCGTAGATCAGTCGGGCGATGATCAGCGGAAAGCTCATGCGCATGATCGCGGCGATCAGGGTCAGTACCAGCATATTGGCCAGTGAAGGGAAGGCGGTCGGGTCTTGGCCGAGGTATTCGCCGTAGTGGGCCAGGCCGACGAAGTGCGAATCGGCGCCGATTTCGAATTCGTAGAGCGAGCTGACGAATGCCCACACTACGGGCAGGTAGACAAAGGTCGTCAGTAGGACCAGTGAAGGCAGCACGATGGCGTAGCAACTCAGCGGCGATTGCAGACGCACGCTCATAGTTGCGGCTCTTCTATGGGTAGATCTTGCATTATCGCGCGCGCGGGGGCCAGTGCTTGCCAACGCTCTTCGAGTCTCTGCATGTCGGGCACCTTGCGCTTGAGCATATTGGCGACGGCGGCGTCGAGATTTTGCTCCTGCCAGTGCAGGAAACCGTCGAGGTCGATGCCGTCGGTCAGGTACAGCTCGAGCATGCGCCGCTGGATCTCGGAAAAGCGCAGGTCGAAGGTGAAGATCCACTTGGTGGTGGTATAGCGGCGGTCGAGAATCTCGGCGAAGGGTTGTAATATCGGCAGAGTTTCGACGCCGATGATATTGGGCAATAGCGCCGGATATTCATTGACGATTTGCGCGTTGTTTTCGGGCAGGCAAATAAATTGCAAAAATTCTATGACGCGTTGCAGGCGTTGGGATTGGGCCATGCGTTCCCGCATCGGCAGGCTCGGATCAGTGTCGGCGATGGCGCTATTGCTAACTTCGAGCTGGGTGGCGGCGCCGCCGATAACGCACATCGCTTGCCCTGACGCGTAGGGGGAAGTATCGCGGGTAAAGGGCGGCATATAGAACACCCCCCAGACGAAGCCGAGCGACTTGTCACCGGATAAACGATAAGACATCGGGCTGGCGGTCCAGATCATCGCGCCGCGCTGGGTGACGAACTCGCGGATCAAGTCGTCGGTCATCAGGTTTTTGTTGGTATAGCGCTTCAGCTCGCGCATCTTTTGCCAGACCTCGCGGTAGCGAGGGTCGCGGCCGCCGAAAAAACCTTTTTGGCGCAAGAAGGCCAATTCGTCCCAGTCGAGATAGCCGTCAAGATAGGGCTCTCGCGTCGGGTCTTGCGCCAGGTCGATGCCCGGCAGCAGATCGTAGTAGAGTTGGTCAAAGAACAGGTCGGTGGTCCAGTCGTTGAAGGCACCGATATTGACCAACAGCGGCACCGTTTCAGTGCCGTCGTCGCGGCGGTGCGCCTGAATTTTCTGCATCACCGCGATAAACTCTTCCCAGGTTTCAGGCACAGCCAGACCGAGTTTCGCGAAGAGCGTTTTGTTGTAGTAAATGCCGGTTTCGACCATATCAAAGGTCAGGCAGTAATTGAGGCCGTCGGGCGCGGCCTTGCCGCGGCTGATCGCCTGATAGCGGAACATGTCCCACCACTGTTTATAACCGGGTTTCGTTGCGTCGCCCTGTTCGACAACAAAGGGGTTAGCTTGTTCTAAGAAGGGGTCAAGCGGCACATACCAGCCCTTCTGCACATCCGTCCAGACATTTTCGACATTGACATTGAGAATATCCGGCGCCTCGCCGCTACCCAATTGTGTTACCAAATATTCGCGGACTCCGGGCACGGTGAGCACTTCGATGCGCGTGTCGGGAAAGCGCGCTTCAAAATCGCGAATGACATTTTTCAAGCCTTGTAGCGGTTTGCCGATGCCGAAGGGGTGCGTGTCGGGCAGGTAGGCCCAGCCGGCGGCGAATTTAATGACGTATTGGGTTTGCTCGGGGTCTTTGGTGGAGGCGCCAGCGTTAGTGGTTTCTTCGGCTGGGGGCCAGAGTAGCCAGCCGCTCAACAATAAGAAGGCAATTAATGGCAGGTATTTGTAGGGAATGGACATAGGGATTCAAAATAGCTCGGGGTGTAAAGGAGAGCAAGGAGTACACGCTGTCCGTTGGATAGTCTTTCAATCCCCTCGCCCTCGGCGATAGAGATCGTAAAAATAGACATCGTAGTATAGTCTCACATCAAGAAAAGCGTCACAACGTACCTCGGTTACAGTTCCGTTTAAGCCGCTGGTAATAACGGCACACCCTATGAAATTTTCGGGCACTATTCATCTTGTAGTGCCGGAATATTTTTTAGAGCATAGGCGATTTGCAAGCCATAGGCAGAAGAGACCAGCTGGTCGATGGCTAATAGGCCATTTTTGCCAAAGGTCAACGGCTGGTCGGTAATATCTCGTTCCAATAGCAAGGTGCCGAAAGCGCCTTCTTGGCCGATCAGTGCGTCGCCGCAGATATTGGCAATGCACAACGCGGCGCGGGTGAGTACGCTGGTTTCTCCGACTTGAGCGCCGATGATCAGTGGAATCTTTTTTTGTGCAGCCATCCGCGCAATGCTCAATGAGCGCAGCAAGCCGCCCATTTTAGAGATACGCAGGTTTATGATAAAAGATTCCGGCCGCTGCTCTATGGCAGCAAAGTGGGCTTGGCTGAGAAAGCTTTCGTCTAAAATGAGCTGCACCGGTTGTTGGGCCGCTAGTGTATTTAGCCCGGTGTGGTCTAGCGCTTGCAGGGGCTCTTCCAGCGCACTGGGGTTGATACTGATGGCGTCGAGGTAAGCAAGAACTTGGTCGGGCTTACTCCACAGATTATTGGCGTCTAAGCGCACACGGGGATTTTTTACCGTTGTATGGAGGGCGCCGTATTTGGCGTTGTCGAGGCTCGGATCACCGGTGATTTTTACTTTGAAGTCGGTAAAGCCTAAGGCAGCGTATTGTTGCACTTGACTGGTCAGGGTCTCGAGTGGGCCGTCGCCAAGGACGGCCGTATAGCGGAAGGGCCCGGACAACTCGGGGAGGTCGAGTAGGTATTCGATGGATTGGTGTTGCTCTTTGGCTAAGGCGTCGAGCAGCGCCAGTTCAATGGCACACCAGGCGGCTGGGTTGTGCTCTATGGGTGCTGCATGCGATTCAGTCCACTGACGCAGGTCTGCAATGGAATGAACAGTATTGATCAGGTCGTTGTGGTGAATTGCAAAGAATCGTTCGGCTGATGCGATCGATTCGGCCGTGACATACTCGCGTGGGCAGCCTTCGCCCAAGCCTACGCAACCGCTGTCAGTGCGAGCGGCAACCAGCACGCTTTGGGTCACAGTGCGCTCGGCGCTGCTGTGCTTGAAGCGCGTCTTGAACGGGATCTGCAGCGGCTGCAGAGTCAGGGTGTGCAGTCGCATTATTCGATGTATGGAGCCAGGTCAAAGTGGAAGTCGTGGCGATATTGCAAAGGCAGTGTTTTGAATTGGCCTTCGCGCTGGCCTTTGGCTATACAGTGTTTCTTATAGTGTTCGTAGGTGCCGTTTTTGAGGGTATACAGAATTAGGGAATGGAGGCGACCGCTGGAACGTTTGGCCTCGTATTCCGTATTGAGCTCTTGCAGCCGTAGATCCAGATAGGCCGCAATTTGCTCTGGTTCAATGCGTGTGGAGATCGCCGGCTCGATATAACATTCGTAATGCATGTCGTGTTGATTGGCGAGAACTTGGTAAAACCTGGGCTTGAGCTGGAATTCTATTTCGGCCCGATGAACAGCGTCTATGATTTGGCTTTCATAGAGTTTTTCACCAGTAAGGTTTGTTACCCCTTTACCTTTTTGTACAAAGCGGACGGTCGGGGTATTGGCGAAGCGGCCGGTGACTTCGACGATGTCGTTCATGTCGTAGCGGTAAAGGCCGGCCGGGGTGGTGACGAATAGGTAGTATTCAGCCCCTTGCTGTAATGCGTCGATGCCGATGAATTCCGGCGTGCCGCTTTCCCAGACCGTTTTTTCGACGAATTCGAAGAAGTTTTCATCCAAGGTCGGAATACCGGTATTGGTGTTCGCGTCTATGGTGATGGTGCCGCGTAGCTCACTGGCTAGGTAGCCCAGTTCAATGACCTGGATATTGGCCGGAAAATAGGGCAGGATACCGGCTAATGAGATACCACAGGAGCCACCGGTCCAGGTCGTAAGTACCTGGAGGTATGGCCAAATATCAGAGAAAGCGAGCGTATCTGTTGTCTGAGCGAGTTGGCGCAGTTGCTCCGCTCTAGTGGGGTGTGGCCGCAAATGCTGGCGGATGGCCGCTGCCTGGGCTGTTGGTAAGGTTTCAAGGCAGCTGCATGTGCCGGTTGCCAGCTCTTGCAGTAGCGTCACCAGCTGTTGGTTAATAAGCTCTAACAACCGGTGGCAGGTTGACGGATTCGCTGTGCCGAAATAGGTAATATTCTCTTCTGCCAGGGATAGAAGAGCGATGATATAGTATTTGCTGTCATAGTCGGTGATTTCAAAAACCTCAATGGGCAATACGTATTTGGCGCGGGCGATCTTAGGCATAGTTTTATAGATGTGGCCTGAGGCGCTACCGTAGGGAATGCCGTTTTCCAGGTAACCGTCTATGGCGGGGCTAACCAGGCCCAAAAAGCCTGGTACTGCATATAAGAAAAGATGTGTTGCGAGCGCTTGAGGGCGTCCAGATTTTGTTGGAGTACTGGGATGTATTTGGGCTTGCCGGTGGTACCGCTGGTTTGGTTGTACATCACGGGCATCGCAGCGGTGAGTACTGGCTCGCGGTGTTGTCCCTGGGCATTGATCTGCGACCGCAGATCCTCGTAGGTATGAACGGGGACGTTTTGCATGAAGCTAGAGTAGTCGTCAATCGCGGCAAAGTTATGGTTACGGCCGAAGTGGGTATTGCGGTTGGCGTCTACAATGGAGAGCAAGGTCTCTGCCTGGGCCTTACTGGGGTCGCCGGCAGCTAGGATTAGGCGTTGGTAATCGCTCCGCTTAATTATGTTCATGCGGATTTTTAGCAGCATGTTGAGGATGATATCGACTCCAGACTGCAGGGGCATCATATATTGGTCGATGCGGCCCAAGAAGGGAGTTTTTAGTTGCGTCGCGTAACCGAGGGGATAGTCTTTGTTGACTAAGCCGACCTCTTCCACTTGGCGGTTTTTGGGTAAGAAGTAGGTGCCAAAAAGTAGATCCCAAATGATTACGTTGTTGCCATAGTTGGAGTTGGATTCTTGGACCTTGCGGGAGTGGTGCCAGCGGTGCAACTCGGCGCTGCTGATCAGATAGTTTAAGGGGCCAAAGTGCAGTTCTATATTGCAGTGTTGGAAAAAGCCGTTGATCGCATAAAACACAAAGTACAGTGCCAACACTTCGCTGCCGACGCCAAGTAGAATGAAGGGCATCGAATCGAAGAGAAATTGCACGGCTTTTTCTATCGGGTGGAACCGGGCAACATTGATCCAATAGAGCTTTGGCGGCGAATGATGTACTGCGTGCAGTCGCCACAAGGGGGTGAGCTGGTGGGAAAAACGATGCAGCCAATAGCGTAGGAAATCGGCGCTGAGGACCATCAGTAGTGCCTGGACTCCGATGGGCCAATGGTGTGGCCAAAGGGCTTGGGTGGGTAAGGTGATTTTTTCGATTAATTGTAGCAGAGTAATGGCGACTAAGAACGTCAATATTTTGGGCAGGACCATTTGTACTGTGACCATAAATAGGGCGTCGTTCCACACGTCTGTTTTAGTTGCCAGCCATTGGCCCAAATGGGGCGTATAGCGTTCAAAGAAAGCAATAAGGCCGGCGCCGAAGATCACAGGGACATAACTGCAGATCCACAGCGGCAGTGCCTGTGCTTGCAATACGAAAAACAACGATAGGCAGCATAGCATGGTCGTGGGGTAGATCAGCGGCGGCAACGCGCAGTATTTAATTGGACGAGTGTCTTGCATCGGTCTGGACTCCAGAGTATGCTGGCGGCCTACAATCTATACGAGTACAGTATGCTTTCACTACAATCTATTTTTCAGGTAGTTTTTCTTTTGTGGCCATAACGAAACAGCTTGATGTGCGGTGGTCTGTCCTTCGGAGAAACCTAACGCCGGCCGGCTCGTGAATCACACCGTCACCGCAGCCTGAACCAGCAACTCAACAGCCACCCCCCACTCTCTAACGCCTCTTTGATTCAATAGCTCTTATAAAGAGCGGAGTATCCGAGCTTGCGCCATTGATTGCTGATAGTACATCCACGTCGACACTTTCGGCATCAGCGTTCAAGAAAGACCAGCCTGGTTAACCCGTTCTCGCGACACGGTAAAAAGCGCTAACGCCTGTCCCTCCCTCTTCGGCCGCCCCAAGTTTATAGTCGTATTACATCGCGATCAGAACGGGTATGGTCGCCCACTATATCTTCGTCATCCGGCAGCAGCAGCAATGCTGTTGCAAATATATTAGTAAGTAAACCACTCTTCTAGCAGCGGCCATCGCCGTCAAGAAAACCCGGTTATTCATCAGCGCTTTCCTCCCAATGTTGCCGCAAAATACCCCGGCCTAGCCCCCCCTGCCGCTCCACTTCCGCACGCAACTCTTCAACCGCCCCCAATTGCACCGCTGTCGCCGCACCATACTCGGCCACCGCCTTGCCATATGCCACCACTGCTGATTCGACCTGCCCTTGCGCCAACAGCGCCAACCCCAAATTGAAAGCGGCTACGCTATTCGCTCCCAGCCTCAGCACCTGGCGAAACTGATCCGCAGCATCTGCCGACCGCCCCTCCAAATATAAATTCCACCCATAGTTTACTCCCGCCGATTCGTTCTCGGCATCCAAGGCCAAAGCACGCTCATACGCCAGCGAAGACGACTCGACTAAGCCTTGATCAAAAAGTGCCATCCCCTCCAGCATATAGGTCTGGCTGGTCGGCGAGATCTCACTAGATAGACGATATATCTCGACAGCGTGAGCCAAGTAGCCCAATTCTCGAGCCCGAGTGCCTGCATGAATATATGACGCCGCCAATAGACGCCGCTGCTCATCCGCGAACCGTCCCTGCAGTTGAACTCCGTGACGCAACGCTGCCAATGCCAGTTCGGGTAAGTCTAACGCTAATAACGTCGCCGCCGTCGCCCACGGAACCAGATAGGCGTTTTCTTCGATATAACCAGCAACATAGCGATCAATCGCCTGCATTTCCTGATCCGCCATGCCCAACTGGTGGTAGATCCGGCCCTGAAGAAAATGTACTGTGCGATTCTCGGGACCGTTTATGAGTAACTCATCTAAACCCGCCAAGGCCCTCTGCCAATCACCCAGACGATAGCGATCAGCCACTTCTACCAGCAGATTGTCGGCACAGATTCCATCCTGCAGCAACCCTTGTCGCCAAACCGTCCAGCGGGTCACCCATTCTGCTTCTGTCTGCCGACGAAAAACCGATACAGCCGGATGGTCATAACCTACAAAAGAAACTTCTGAATCGTCATCTGAAAAAGAAATGCCCAAAATCTGCGGATAGACCTTGAAACGAGCATCCCTTACAAAACCCAACGACTCATCCCACAAACCCCGATAAAATGCACTCGCAACCGGAAACATCTCTGGCACAGCAGTGAACTGGCGATAGCGGTTGACATCCTCCACTACGATATAGTCCATCAGTCGTACACGCTCTCCGATATAATCTATCGCCGCAGCACAACTCAAATAGTAACGTGCACCGAAAAGGGTACCCATATCCATGCTCAGATGGCTATAGCGACTGTTGGAAATCAGCTGACTCATGCTGAATCCACCTCTTTCCAAACCTATCTGTGCCCCAACGGGCGCATGGGCCGCGAGAAAACGGGCGGCTTCAATCCGACTGTCCTGATGCCGATATATATGCGTAAAAGCCAAGCCATAGATCGCGGTAAAAACGGCCAGCGCGACTGCAACACCTATCCCAACCAACCGATGTCGGCGCCATAAAGACCAGCACAATCCCGCTGCAAAGAGACTTAGAAATGGCAATAGGGGCAACAAATAGCGGACATGCTTGGTGTGCAAATTTCCCACTAGCGCAAAATACAATAAGGTCCAGACGATCGCGGGTCGCTCGTCCCGCCGATGGCACCACAGCGCCCAGAGCAAACCGCTGGCATAGGCAAATGTGAGTGGCCACCCTACCCCCTGGGGCCATAAATGTGTCCAATAGTGGAGATAGGGCACAGTGTGCATATCGGCCAATGACCAAAAACGTAGTAATTCTCCAGTAGCAACAGCAACCGAGTAAGAAAAGTCATTCGTGGAAACGCTGCGCAATAGCCGGCTAGGGTTGAAGAGTAAATACGGTTGCAACACCAAGAGTATCGCCAATGCCACGAGCACCGCCAACCAAAGCCTATGCTCTTTGAGCCGCGCCGGCACTTGTCGCCATCCCCCGGAGCAGTGCCCTACTACCAGCACCAACCCCAAGACTCCGCCATTTAGCCGCACCGCCGCTGCCATACCAATCGCTAAACCGGTCAATAGATAGCGACCGTAAGTCGGCTTATTCAGCGCTCTCGACAGGGCACAAAAAAAGAGCATTACAAAAAAAATGAAGACCCCGTCCACCGTAAAAAAATGAGCTTGCTGCACCGCCAAAGGTGCAAAGGCTACAAACGTAGCAGCCAAAAGCGCCGGCGCCGTTCCCAACCCGCGTCGCCCCAGCCAGAACACCAGCCCCGGCAACGCACAAGAAAGCAAAGCGGACAATAGCCGAACCCGTAAATAGATGCGCCGTCGCGCATCGATACTGGTATCGAGCGTATCTTCGCCTACGAGCACACCCCGCGCCATATATATTGGCAATAAACCATATGATGTCAGCGGCGGTTCAAAAGGGCTACGCCAATTCAGATTAAGTGCAGCCTGGATCAAGGTATCTTCATCGGGATGAAAAGAATAAAACGCGCTAGTAACTCCTAGCTGTCGTGCTTCGGGTAGTACAAAATCGCTGACACCGCGCGTCAAACCTGCAAAGCGCATCCACGCCATAAGCAGTAAACCTATCATGAGCAAAGCGATTCTGGTACGCCGAAATGTAGTATTCACCCTAACGCTCGAATCCAATTTCAGCCTGCGCCGCCGTCCGCGCCGGATCCAATTCGACCACCCGCCGCAGGTGCACCTGCCTGCCTCGGCCGACATCCCCATATTGCACCAACAACACCTGCCCGAGTGCCGCATGCGCATCGAACAGGGCTTCGTCCAGAGCCAACGACGGCCGCCAGCCGCCTATCGCCTGTGCATAGTCCCCCCGATCTGATTGCCGCAAGAGATTGCTCATCTTAAAAAAATAGTAGCCTGTGGCCAAGGTCTACTCCCACGCATTAAGGTCAATGCTTATCCTGCTGTTCGACCGCACGCAGTGCAGCCTCGCGCTTATCGCTCAAATCTAGGTTCTCGAATTCAGCACCCTCTGGTAGATCCATTGCAAAACGACCCAATTGGTTGATGCGCACCTCACCGGAGCGCGTTTTAACATCCAGCACATGACCGCCTTGTAAACGATCCTCGCTGATAAAGTGGAAGTGATATCCGGGGACATTCAATCCAGCCATTAGTTCAGGCAATCTAAAACCAATCATAGTACCAGTGACTTCGGACAACTCGAAAAAACGCTGATCGCTCTTCATTACCTCGGCCAGCGGCCGGTAGGGACGCGTCTGGTGTAGTTCGCTGCGGACTTTCATCGACGAAAATAGGCCTTCGATACGCAGCATAACCGCCGCTGTTAGCGGTTCGTAAGCATGCGTCAATTTTTTTCAACCTTTATTCGTATTAATGAGTCTAAGCAAAGCCAACTGAAGGCTTTGCGGGAGCGTGCGACTGAAGAGCGCACTGCCCGCAGAGCGAGTGCAGAGCGGCCAACCGCTAAGGACAGGAAGGTTCAGCGCAATGCGATGGGGGTGCAGTAGTTGAGATTCTTCACTCCCAACAGCGTCTGCAGTTAGCGGAACACCGTGCGGCGAGCAGGGGCGGTGAGGGGCCGGATACGCTGCGCAGTACCGAGAGCGGTTTTGCCACGAGCGAGACGCCAGCGATGAATATAGAGTCGAGGCGTTGGGGACGAATTTAAGCGGGCATCCAATAGTCTTCGATAATGCATGGGTATTAACAGGGCCGGCTCCAACCGGTATTGATCGCTTGTTGCTCTTGAGGATCATTAATTACTGATCATTATCCAATGATCTCAGCAGCGCACCGGGCTATCGCAAAAGCAGCATTTTATGTCTATCCGTCTGCGTCGTTGCAGTCGTGGTTGGCATCCGCAACTGATAGAAATAGAGCCCCGTTGCGACGGGCTTTCCCGAATCGTTAATGCCCGACCACGAGACCGCGTGCGAACCGGCAGACTGTAGTCCTTGATCGAGAGTGATTACTCGTTGCCCGTTGACATTAAATATATCCACATAGACATGATGCGGCACTTGCAACTGGTAGGATATCGTCGTCTCAGCATTAAACGGGTTGGGATAATTCTGTGACAATGAGAATGCACTTGGACGCTCAGTATCTTCAGCAACCGCGGTTGGTTGTTGTGATTCGCCAGCTAAGATCAGGGATTTTGGCGACTGTGAATTTGGTACAAAAATCACCGGTTCGCCCAACGAATTGAGCCGGTTGCTCGACAATTGCAGTCGCCAGAGATTCGCGGTATTGACTCCATCCTGATCAACCCACTCTTCAAACACTATTTCTCGATCGCCATTGCAGAAGTTTGGAAAAGTAAATGAGTGCTTGGTTATCGAATGGAGGAGTGCTGCTTCACCGGTGCAAAGATCGAGCATCCTTATTTCGGTGACGGCCATTTTTTCGTCAAGCCGCTCGTACAGCAACCTGCAATCATTGATACTACCGTCCGCACGGATTGTTGTCGAGAGCGAAGAGTTACCGATATGGATACCTTCAGGTTGCGGAGGAAACAACGGCCATATCACATCGTTTATCGGATCGAGTAGATTTACGGTCCAAAAATCTATGGTTTGGCCGGATGGAGTCGGCAGGCTATTGAATGCATCGTAGACAATATACGATCCGGTGGCATCCCATTGCAGTGCATCGGCATAACGGGTTATGGGTTGGGCGATATCGTCCTGCGTAGTTGAATGGAGCAACTGGATCGCCCGGTTGTTATCGGGATCTTCAAGGTCAAAATAATAGATTGTTGAATCGGCGTAGATCGTAGTAGCCGCAAGGCGAGTGCCATCGGGAGATAAGGCGATTGAACTCCAATCGCCGTCCGCATTTATTACTTCTTCTTCTGTGCCATCGACGGATATATAGCGCAAGTTATTTTCTGCGTCGACAAAGAAGAGAAAATCTCCATTGAGCGGCGCCGTTATCGCATTGCCGGTTGCTGAAAATACCTGCGTTGACGTTAACGCGATGATATCCTCCCAGTCCCCGCTGAACTCCCAGGTCGGCTTCACCATCCACAGACTATTGTCGCCGTCTAGCTCGGCGGCCGTCGTCGCCACCCAATGTTCTGCAGAATCTTCTGGGCGACCGGCATTTTCGGGGGGCAGGGAATCTTCCTCACTGGTTGCCGGTTCGCTGCTGAGCGGGGCACTGCCAATGCCAACAGCATCAAAGGCGGTTTGCACCGCTTGCACTTCAGCGGATTCGTCGCCGAATAAGTCGGCAGCAGCCCGTTCTGCTGCAAGGCGGCAATCGATGAATTGGCTACGTGGAGTAAGGTACGCTGCATCGAGAATATGATAGTATATCTTGGCCGTCTTTTCGCGTCCTATCTCTTCGGCGATAAGATAGGCGGCGCGATTGGGGATACCGCTATTAACGTGCACTCCTCCATTGTCTTGGCTTTCGTCCATTTCTTGAAATTCATCCATGTGCGCCGGTTGCCAATTCCAGCCATCCTGAGTATCACCATTGTGCGGATTCTGCACATCGCGTAAAGCGCCCGAGGGAAAGTAGTCTTTGTTGACAACATCTTCGCCCAAAAACCAATCACCATCATCAATCATCACCCCAAAAATATCAGCGAAAGATTCGTTGAGTGCACCCGACTGGTTTCGGTACTCGAGATTTACCGTCCGTTCAATTATCCCATGGGTCATTTCATGGGCAGCTATGTCGAGTGATTCGGCTAGAGGTGAAAGGGCTTCGCCACCATCACCATAAGCCATAAAGACGCCATTCCAGTACGCGTTTTCCATTGACTCGCCATCTTCTGTGACGTGGACAATAGAAATAGTTGCGGTAGCATCGTTGCTGATACCCGCTCTGCCGTGTTTAGTGAGAAAATATTCGTAGATACGCGCCATATTTTCGTGCGCACTGACAGATACTGGGTCCGTAAAATTATTATCTGTGCTTGTGACGTGCTCTATCGTCTCTACATCCGTTGACTGGGCGTCAATTGTCCAAAGCACACCACTTGGGTCATCGAAATTAAAATTTTGCTCGTCAAAATACTGGCGCGTCCCGTCAATGAGATAGAACAGTCCATCGTGTTCTAAGGTGTGCAGGTTGACCGTCTGGCCTGCGAGGTTGAGGCCATTGCCAAGCGCTGGACCATCGGACGGAGAGGCCTGAGCCAGCGTTCATAGATATTCGGTCGTATTTCGACTACCCAAGTTAGCCGCAGAGGAGCTTCTGGCTTGGGACTCCATAGGCAAAGCTCGGCATTTGGAGCGTAGTATTTCAGTAGTTGTCGACTGCGAAAACTCAACGCTTTAATCGGTTGCCGAGAGGCCAGATCCGCTCGCGCGCGATCAATCGCAACCTCTCTAGGTATTTTCGGCTTAAATTCATCGATGTAATGCGGCGTACTGCGATAGCGTCCATTAATGGCATATAGACCACCTTTGTCGTCCAGATGACCTACCAGCTGGGCGCCCCAGATAGGTACACCGTTGTAGTGGGTCGCAAGTTGGACGTGTCGCCTACCAGCAGCGTCAACGCGAGTCATTGCGTGACGTAATTCTGCCTGTGGATCGACCAGTTTGAAAATGGTCCGGTGTTCCGCGACGAAATTGATTAATACGGCATCTGCACTAAGGGTTGCAGCATTTTTGCCGGCAGCAACAACCGGACGGTCAAATTCGATAAAGATCGGTGTCTGTTGTAGTTTATCGCGCCGCACTTTCCAGTCCGAACTGTTCGTTAGACGTTTTCTGGCAGTTAATTGGCTACGTAGTAACCCAGCGCTAGGGTGCAGCGGTTGATTGGTGGGCATATGCAACAACCTGGTGCTGCTTTGCTGCGCGGTGCGCACGGGCTTGACTGTTTTACCGTGTGGTCCGGCTAGCGTCGGCAAGGCTAAGAAGAGGGTTAGGCTTATTGCTGCGGCCATTGCGCTTCGGTAATTAATTGTAATTTTAGACAAGGATTTTACTCCATTCTTTGGTCTGTCGAATCGGCGACTGTGGCTCGGCATAGATTGCGGGTATCCACATACCAGGCCGTTAGCTCCTGATCTGAAGTCCAGGTCCACACATAAGTTGAGTCGCCTAATAGAAGCTCAGCACGGTAGGTCATATTGCCTATCTCTTGCAGCGGGGCAAAGCTCTTGAGTTGCTTTACTTGTTGCTCGATAGACTGCAGCGAAACAGGGAAAGACTGCAAACTGTCTACCCGTCCGGAGGCCGACTTTTTCCATCTGCGAATCTGGCCTTGTGGTTGTAAGTCGCATCCAGTAACTAAGCCGGTGATGCCGCCTCCCCGACTTACTGAGAGGTAGGTATAATCCGTTTTTGTTGGTTGGCGAGTTAGATCTTGATGGCAGGCCAGTAGCCCTATTGCACAGAAAATAAACCGCATCCGTCCCTCTGAATATATTTCTCTAGGCGATTTGAGAAGGCGGAGACCAGCCTCGAACGACCTACAGTCAATTGCATTCCGCTCGAAACCATCGACAAGGTCGCTGCACGACCTTTATCGCTGCTATCTTCACTCGGCGAAAAGGGCGGTTGTTGATCAACTAAGACGTAGAATTGTTTAGGGTTCCCTTTTGCTGTCGAGCATATACGAGCGCCCTGCGAACCCTCGGTCGTAGCAATGTGACCATGTTCGTCTTGACATATATGCTACTCGCCATCGTGGGCTCCAAAAGAACCCAATTAGTCGCTTGCACCCCGCTATTAAGGGCAAAACGGCTACAGCGGCGGCCGTGAGAAAAGATTGTATTTGAATTTGATCACAATGGCTACTTTTCCAAAGAATGGATTGCACGTAGTCGGACAACCGACTTGACCGGATAACGTGGCACAATAGGTATAATATAAAATTGGTTAGGTCGTGGAGCAAGGATGTGACGCGGAGCACATTGGGCATTTCCATAACCAAGCGCGATAATAGCAGTGCGTTTAAGGAATTTTTACACTCAGACCGACTGCAAGGCCCGCCAGCGATCGTAGTAGAGTTGCATCTTCGCGGGCAGGTTTTCGCGAATATTAAGGGATAATCTCCACCTAAAACGCTCGTCTAATTTCTCTTCGAGCGGATCCTCCTCCCGGTACTCGGCCATGCCCCCGTGCAGAGACATCCGTTCCTTCAAGCCCTCTGGAGCGACCCCCCGGTGGATAGTTTTGCCGTTCCAGAACACGGTCTGGCCCCGCTTAACCTCAATCGTTCGCACTCCCCAGGTCGCGGTGCCAAGTACTGTCGTAGGGAACCTGGTTGCCGGTGCAAAAAATGACTGCCCATCCCAAGCGCAATTCCTGCCCTAAAAAAGCATGAGTATAGGCTTCGACC
>LWDU01042524.1_pt1 | contig 28318 bp, 18 predicted proteins | sample 727161 | NCBI WGS metagenome assembly LWDU01 (sample SAMN04566230, study PRJNA314399) | hydrothermal vent metagenome | isolation source: deep sea hydrothermal plume seawater | place: Mexico: Gulf of California, Guaymas Basin | collected 2004-07-11
CCGAGGGAAGTCGTAGAAGTGGCGCCGCTCGTCAGCGGTCGCTGGCTCAACAGGGTGGGAATGGTGCGACAGAAAGAGCGGTGAAAGCGGGACTCGATTGGCTTCTGCGCCACCAGGACAGCGATGGCAGCTGGTCTCCCGATCGATTCGACAAGCACTGTAGCGATCGGGTAAGTCCCTGCTCGGGGGCCGGCTATCGGGAACATCGGGCAGGGATCACCGCTCTCTCCTTGCTGGCACTGCTAGGAGATGGCCACCTACCCCGACAAGACCACGACCCTCTGGACGATGCGACTCATCGTGCCCTTCACTGGTTATTGCAGCACCAGGACCCGAGCGGTTGTATCCGCACCGACCGCTCGAGTGGAACGAGAAACTTGTATGACCACGGCATCGCCACCTTTGCCCTGTGTGAGGCTGCCCAGTGGACCTCCGATCCCGAAATCGAAGGGGCGGCTCGACGGGCACTCTCCTTCCTCGGGGCCAGTCAACAAGCGGGAGGCGGTTGGGACTACACTCCGTCGATCTCTCTGAGAAATGATCTGTCCATCACCGGCTGGCAGATGCTGGCGATCCATGCCGGCATCGAGGCGGGAATCCTGCCGAGCCGGGAGACCATCGCCTCGATCGAGAGATACCTCCAGCGAGCCATCGACCCGCAGGGCAGAGCGACCTACTCGGATCGGGGTCGCGGCAGAGGTCGCCAGGGAATCGGAATCGATGCGGTGGGCTTGCTCTCGCTGCTGGCGCTGGGCCACTCTCCGGTATCTCAACGTAGCCTCGAGTGTGCTCGCCGCATCGCCGACCATCCTCCTCGACCGGAGCTACGAAAACAGTGGGACCAGCACCCTCAATCGATGTACTACTGGTACACCGCAACACTGGCGCTGTTTCATGTGGGTGGAGAACCCTGGGAACGGTGGAACCAGCAGTTGCAACGGATGGTCTTGCCGCTTCAGCACAACTCCACCGATGCCGCCGGATCCGATGCCGCAGGATCATGGGATCCCGATCCAAACTGGATCGGAGCGGCCGGCGGAAGGGTCGCCCAGACCGCTCTCGGAGTGCTGACTTTTGAATCCTACTTTCGTTACACTCCGATTCACCTTCGGCTGGGCATCGCCCGCACTCCCCGTGATCGGTGAAGGGAGCCGATGTTTCAGCCTGAAGATTGCACCCGAGAGAAGATTCGAGAGATCGACAGGAAAGCACTGGAGGAGTTCAGCATTCCAGGCCTGATCCTGATGGAGCACGCGTCGATTGGAATCGCAGAGCGAGCCATCGCTCTGCTGGGATCCGCAACCTCGACAGCCCCTTCCTGGCGAGTGACGATTGTCTGTGGGCCAGGCGGCAATGGCGGAGATGGATTCGCCGTCGCTCGACACCTCCACGGAGCGGGCTGGGATGTCACCGTCCATGACCTGGCTCCCGACTCGGGCCATGCCGATCGCCAGACCAATCGCAGGATCTGCATGGCACTCGGGATGACACCGATCGAATCGATCCCCGACGTCGATCCGGCGACACCATCCGATCTGATCATCGATGCCCTGCTGGGGAGTGGCACCGACCGTGCCCCGCGCCACCCGATCGATCGTGCCATCGAGTGGATCAACCGACAATCGTTGCCGGTGCTCTCGATCGACCTGCCATCGGGGCTGGTGGCCAACAACGGCGAGGCTCCGGGAGCCGTGGTCGAGGCGTCCTTGACCGTGACACTGTGCATACCTCACCTGGGGTTGTTGCAGGGAGAGGGCCCCGGCCATGCAGGACAGCTGTGGATCTGCCCCATCGGGGCTCCCGCAGCATTGCTCCCGCCCAATGCCCCGGTATTCCCGCCAAGAGCGAGCCCCCTACCGGCAAATCCCATCTCCCTCGAGCAGTGACGATGTAGAAGAAGCCTCGATCCGGTATGATGGAGGGCGTGTGGTAGCCGGATCGACGATCGGGTCGAGCCACACCACCAGGCCAGACCAGATGGTCGATCGAGAGACCAGGAGGAAACCCGGATGAATCTGTTCGAGAAGTTACTGTCAGGAGTGTTCATCCTGCTGATCCTGGCTGCCATCGTCTGGGGAGCACTGGTGGGACTCCCCAGTACCGTCCCCTCCATCTCGATGCATTCCGAGAAGATCTCCGAGCAACAATACATGACCGAGATCACCGCAGAGCAACGACAGGAGCTGACCGCGATCCTCACCAAGGCCACCTCGGAAGGATCCGGTTCGAGACGCCGTCCCCAATCCGAGGTCTACAAGATCAACAAACCTCTCCTCGATCGGATGGGCAACCTCAACGAATGTCGCCGCGAATTGCAAAATGCTTCGAGCGAGGTTCAGGAGGATGGCTCATTGAAGATCTTTGGTATCCAGCGGGGAAGCTTGCTCGAAAGAGTCGGCTTGAGAGAAAACGACATCTTGCGCTCGGTGAACGGAATCACGCTCGACTTCAATGCCATCGGAGAATGTCTCGATGCCCACGGAAACAGTCTCACCCGTCTGACTTCAGGGAATCCTGTGGTGATCGAGATCGAGCGCAGGGGCTCCCCCATCGCGCTCGTCATCGATCCACCACTGTAGGGAAAACACACCTCCCTACGGGCCAGATTCACTGCTGATTCGACCTACTGTGGATCAGAACTACTGTGGATCAGAACTACTGTGGATCAGTGGACTTCTTGCAGGCTACCGTCCTGTTGTAAATCGTCTTCACATTGACTCCCAGGTCTCGCGCTGCACGAGTCTTATTTCCGCCGTGGTAGTTGAGAACCTTTTCGATATGAAAGTCCTCGACCTCCTTGAGGGTCATGTCGACCGGGTATCCGGTCCCATTCAGTCCGACCTGCTCCTCCGCCGGGATCACCTGTATCGGTGCTGCAGCGATCTGCTCCCGGATCATCTCACCATCCACTTCTTCGCCACCGCTCAGAAGAACGGAACGCTCGAGGACATTTTCCAGTTCACGGATATTTCCGGGCCAGTTGTGCTGGATCAAGACTTCGACCGCACTGGAGGTCAGCGACGGCACCGTGATTCCACGGCCTCGAAGACGATTCAGCACCGACTCAACGATGTGAGGCAGTTCAGCTTCGCGCTCGCGAAGAGGGGCCAGTTCGACATGAACCACATGAACTCGGTAGAAGAGATCGAGGCGGAAACGACCAGCGGCCACCTCGTCACGAAGGTTTCGATGGGTCGCAGCGATGATGCGAACATCCACGGCCTTGTCCTCATTGGAACCGACGGCACGAATTCTTCCCGATTGAAGTACTCGCAGTAACTTCGCCTGAGATTCCATCGGCAATTCGCCGATCTCATCGAGGAACAGGGTTCCGCCGGAAGCACTCTCAATCAGCCCGATCTTATCTCGATCGATCCCTGTGTATGAGCCCTTCATCGCTCCGAACAGTTCACTTTCAATCAGCGAACCGGGGATGGAACCGCAGTCGACCGCCACCCATGGGCCATCGCGACGAGCACTGGTCTGGTGGACCAGTCGTGCGATCAAGTCCTTACCGGTGCCGCTCTCTCCTCCGACCAAGATGGTGGAATCGGTGGGAGCCACGGCAGAAAGAGTTCTCAAAACCCGTAGGGTTCTGGGATCATTTCCGGCCACGAAGATGTCTTTCCCACCCGACTCGTTGAAGACAGGAAGGTGTAGAACTGATTTCTGGGTCATACCCGACTCTGCTAGTGGTGAATTCATTGGGTCACTCCCTCACTCTCGAGAATTTCATCCTTGTGTTGATCAAATAGATTTGCGATTCGAGGATCAAAATGACTACCGGATCCCCCGCGGATCCTCTCCACGGCTTCATCGACAGTCATCGCTCCCCGGTAGGAGCGATCACTCGTCATCGCATCGAAGGCATCGACGACAGCGATGATCCTGGCCATCAGGGGAATCTGTTCCCCTGCGAGACCATCTGGATATCCGCTGCCATCCCATTTTTCATGGTGATGAAGAACACCCGCCAAGCTGGCCTGAAGGAATGGAATCGGCGCAATGATGTCAGCCGATATTCCCGGGTGTTTCTTGATGAGATCGTATTCTTCGTCGGTCAGAGGCCCATTTTTGTTGAGCACATCTTCGTGAACGCCGATCTTTCCAATGTCGTGAAGCAGGGCAGCATGAGAGAGCGATCTCACCTGGCCACGATCGAGACCGGCGATCTCGCCCAGTTTGACGGCCATGTCCCTGACCCTGGCGGAATGACCATTGAGGTATCGATCCTTGCTCTCCAGGGCTACCAGCAGAGCTTCCACCGTCTGTCGCATACCCTTCACCTCGTGGATGCCGAAAGCCCTGGTCTTGGCTCTTTCCATCGAAGCGAGGAAATCATCGACGTCATACGGCTTCGGTATGAAATCGGTGGCGCCCTTCTTGATCAGATCCACCGCATTACCCACCGTGCCGTCGCCGGTGGTGACCACGATGCTCAGATCCGGATCGATTTCGAGGGCTTGCACCACCAGGTCGTCACCGCGCATCCGGGGCATATCCAGATCGGTCACCAGGATGTCCCAGTGACCATCTCCGATCTGCTCCAATGCGACTTCACCGTCCTCGACAGTGGTCGGAGAAGGCCATCCTTCGGCATTCAAGATCGCGCAGATCAATTCCCGCGCTCCGGGATCATCATCTGCCACCAGAATTTTCAGATCCATCAGGCTCATCGGAGAGTCTCCTGCTCGTCTGCTGTCCCACCGCTCTGGAGAGAGCCCTCGAAATTCCACCGCTCCATCAGGTTCTCGTGCATCCGATCGATCTGTTCCTGCAACCAGTGCGCTGAAACGGACTCTGTCATGCTTCCCAGAAGTGCAGTTTCCGACCGTGCGGCCTCTTTCGAGCAGAACGACTGAACCACTTCCATCAGTTCCGGTACATTGCCATTCCACGGTCGAACCAGTAGTTCTCCCAATTTGCTGCGGGTGAACTCCATCCACCTCGACTCAAAATCTTCGGGGCGTGCAGACGTCCAGATCTGGTATCGAGCGATGGCGCTGATGTCTTCGGGTCTCTCCCCCAGTGCTGGGATCGAGAACGAGCCCCTGAATTCGAGTTTTGAAAGGGGGCTGGTGGAGGTCCACAGTTTCAATCCACCATCGTCGGTCACATCCACTCCGAGAATGATCCTGGGGATCTCACTCGAGTCGGACTGGATCAGTTCCTTCAACTGCTGTGCCACTTGTGGATCGATCTGCTGCGCAGAGTTGATGTAGACCGTTCCCATCTGGACCAGCGCAGGAATCTGATCCTCGGTCGGATACAGGTCCTGGATCTCGAAGTCTTGTCCCGATACAAACAGCAATCGAGCGGCAGGGATGCCCCCGGCCGCATGGATCTTTCTGGCAGCGAGCCGCTTCCCAACGCCGGTCGGTCCGGTGAGAAGCAGTGGCCCTTTCTCCAGGCTCATCTCGATCACGAAGGAACGAAGGTCATGGATGACCTCGCTGTTCCCCACGATTGGATCAAAGCGATCTGTCGCAAACATGGCACTCTCCCAACCGCACCTCGTAAGGTGTGGAATTCCCGATTTCGGCCAGAGGCCGCCAGTGCTGGAGAGGTCTAGCCCTCCGAAGAGGGTGGAAAAGGTCGTTGTCTCCGAAGACTATCCTGCGATCGCAGAATTCGTCAAACGGGACCAGATGTGAGTGGGGTCAGGATGGCCTCAAACCGCGATCAGGACTGCGGAGAAGTGCTTTCGTCGACATCCACGGTGATGCCACGCTTCGTCGTCCCACGATCCAGGAACGGATCCCTCGCAGCAGGAGATCCCGCCGAAGAGGTCGCCGAAGTTGCGCGCTGTTGGGCGGGAATCTTCTCTTCGACCCAGCGGTTGGCCTCGGCAATCTTGACGACGACGCGGCAGGAGACACCCTCCTCCTCCATCGTCACGCCATAGAGGCGCTCCGCCTCGGTCATGGTGATGCGGCTGTGAGTGATGATCAGGAACTGCGAGGTCTTGGCGAACTCCTGCAGTACCCGAACAAAGCGGCGAGTGTTCTGCTCATCGAGAGGGGCATCGACTTCGTCCAGGATACAGAAGGGACTGGGACGAGCTTTGAACAGTGCAAAGATCACCGAGATGGCCGCCAGCGCTCTTTCGCCTCCGGACAGCAGTTCGAGACTTGAGATTCTCTTTCCTGGTGGACGAGCTTTTACCTTGATTCCCGCCACCAGCGGATCTTCGCCCTCCTCCAGTTCGAGGTCGGCAACACCCCCGCCGAACATCAGACTGAAGATCTCCTGGAAGTTCTTACGCACCTCCTCGAAGGAGTCGAGGAAGCGGGTCCGACACTGATTATCGAGAGCTTCCATCGCCTCGCGGATCAGATCCCTGGAGCGGGTAAGATCTGCCATTTCCTCTGCGATCGCGGAATGCCTGGTTTCTTCCGTCTCCAGTTCCTCCACCGCTTGCAGATTCACATTCGAATTACGCCGCATCCTGGCCTGGATCTCCTGGTACTCCGGCCTCAGGACATCCGTCAGGTCCTTCCCTTGCGGGATCCCTTCCAACAGAGTGTTTCGCCACTCCTCGATGGGAGCCTCCTCGAGGGACATCTCCAGATCCTCACTCACCCGCTTGCGAATCCCTTCGATGCGAACCTGGCATTCGTTGGCAGAGAGCAGGTCATCTTCCCGACCCTTCTGGATCTGATCCCCCTGGGATCGACACTCCCGTTGCCTCTTCTCCGCAGCGGAACGCTCCAGCCGGCACGATTCGAGCCGCCGATCCTGTTCGTCACGACTCGAGGCGATCTTCTCCAACTCCCCACGATAGGAGACCTCTTCCTCGGCGAGGATCACGATCTTCTCGAGGATCTCCTCACAACGCTGACTTTCCTGGGTGAGTTGCTGGGCAATGTTCTGGCGCTGCTGGATCCGTTGATCCACTTCCTCCGCCAGACGCCGTTGCTCTCTCCAGTCGGAAGCGATCCGCTCTTGTGTTCTGGTAGCGACCAGGCGGATGCGCTGCAAATCCTCGTCGAGGTCTCCCAGCTGCGCATCGAGAGGTCCAATCCGCTGCTCATGCTCCTCAAGGAACTGCTCGATCACCGCACGTTCCTCACCGACCTTCTTCAGGTTGACTCTTGCAATATCTCTCAGTGAAGTGATTTCGACATGATGACCTTGGGCCTGTTCCATGTCCGTTTCGAGGGTCTCGATTCTCTCCTTGAACCTTCGCAAGGATTCTCGAGTCTTTTCTTTTTCTCTGCGGGAGTGATCCGCCTCGATGTGTGCGCGGCCAGCTTCCTGCTCGAGCCTCTGAATCTCTCCACGTCTTGCGGAGATCGATTCTTCCAGGGCGCTTTCCTGCTCTGACATCATTTCTAGACGAGATCGGATCTCGTCCATCGATTGCTTCAGGTTTGTCATCTCCACTCTTCGGGAAACCAGTCCCACCTTGCTGGTAGCCGGTAAACGCACCGCACCCCATGGCTCGATGACGGTGCCATCCGTGGTCACCACGCAATACCCAGGATTCAATCGGTGATAAGAGATGGCCTCCTCGAGATCGCGAGCGACCAGTACTTGACCTAGCAAGGCGTCGACGACCGGTCGACAGATCGACTCGCACTGAACTCGATTCGAAAGCGTCTCCAATCCATCGGGAGCTGCCGATCTGGGCTTCTGCCCCATGACCTCATCTTCCAGGGAAACGATCGATGCGGATTCCCCGGCGAGGATTTTCTCCAGTGCACGAATCCGGTTCTCGAGCGGAGTGCGTCCTTGCAGCACCACCGTCTCCAGAACCCGTCCCAGCACTGCATCGACCATCCGGGCGGTGTCGGGATCCGCTTCGATGAGGCGCGCCAACAGTCCTCGAATGTCCCCCGCTGCGGGCTCGCTCGAGTTGATCAACCGCTGGGTGCCTTTACCGAGTCCATCGAGACTCTCCTCCAGTTCGACGAGGAAGCGCAGTCGACCCTCACTACTCTCGTTATCCGATCTCAATGCTGCCAGATGCCCTCTCGCCTGGTCGAGCACAGCAATCCTCTGATCGACCTCTTCGCCGAGTAGTTCTGCGGAGGAGAGGCTATCTCGCTCCATTTCGATCGCCTCGAGGATCTGGCCATCGTGGCGCTGCGAGATCTCTTCCAGTTCCAGTTGCTGGGCCCTGAACTCCTGCCCCTCAGCGGTACGGCGATCTCGGATGGAATCCTGCCCCCGCAAGTCTCCGGTCAGTGCCGCGACGGTGTTTCGGAGACGGGTCTCCTCAAAGACCAGCTCAAGATCGCGATCCTTCTGATTGCGGATACCCTCGTCGAGCAGATCTCTATCGGAGAAGAGCGAGCGATGCACTTTATCCTGGACCTCAAGATCTGAACGGTACTCACGTAACTCAGAGATTGTCACCTTGAGCCGGTTGCGAACTTCCGTACGCCTCACCTGATACTGTTGTTCCACCTCGATCAGATGTAGTTGCTGACGATTGCGCTCCTCGTTGCGTTCGCTCGAGTGACGAGCCTGCTCTTCAAACTGGATTCGACGGGCGTCGATACCCTCGAGAGCGACCCGTCTTTCCGTTTCTTGCTGCCTCGTGTTTTCAAGTTCTCGATGAACATCCTCGAGCCGAGTTCTGACTTCATCCAGTTCCGTTTCGAGAGATGCCGACAGATCGGAGAGCATCTCGCGCAGGGTGTTTCTCCACTGCAACCGAAATGTCACCCGCTCTCTCTCCTGGCGCAGAGCAACCACCTCTTCAGAAGAGAGCACGGAACTGATCATCTGGAAACGATCGCGGTCCTCGATGAATCGACGAGCTTTCCCCGCCTGCATCTTCAGTGATCGGATCCTGCGCTCGATCTCGGCCAACTGATCATTGACCCTGATCAACTCCCGTTCACCTCGAGCGAGGCGGTTTTCAGCCTCGGAGCGTTTCTTCCTGAAACTGGAGATTCCCGCCGCTTCCTCGAAGATCCGGCGCCGTTCCTGGGCGTTTGAATTGAGAAAGGTATCGACCTTGCCCTGGCCCAGCACCGAGTACCCATCGGCTCCGATGCCGGTATCTGCGAAGATGGCCAGCACATCCTTGAGGCGGCAACGCTTTCGATTGACCTGGTACTCACTGGTTCCATCTCTGAGAAGGATCCTGCCGATCTCCACTTCTGCGGCATCGACAGGGAGCAGACCATCTTCATTGTCGAACAGTAGCCGCACCTCAGCTCGTGCAACTGCAGGCCTCGACCTGGTCCCCTTGAAGATCACATCCAGCATCTCGGTGCCGCGGAGACCCTTGGCAGATCTCTCTCCCAGAACCCAGCGAAATGCGTCCACGACATTGGACTTGCCACAACCGTTGGGACCAACGATGGCACTGGTTCCTCGATCGAAATCGAACTCGATCGGGTCTGCGAAGGACTTGAATCCGCATAGAAATATTCTCTTGAGGTGCAAGGTTACCTTTCGATCCACAAACCCTAGGGGTGATCGCTGGTGGACGCCAGCAGTCTTGGTGAGATCGCCGCAGTTCGAAGTAACTCCTCAAGGCGTTCCCAGCCCCCGCCTCGGCGCCGTGAAATCTTCAGGATCAGTTTTTTTGCATCCCGACGTGCCTTCTCCGTCTCACAGGATTCGATGCCGATCACCGGAATCCTCAAGGGATCGGTGGAATTCCTCCTCAGAACCTCGATGGCCCGGTGAGGATTTGAATTCTCGCTGGCGATCCACAACGGTAAGGAGGACTTCTCGGCGTGGAGCCAGTCCTTACCCCAGGGGATCTCGACCATCGACCGTACCATCTGGTCGAACGCCTGCGTCCGCTGCAAGATGGCCGTCAATCCGAGTGGATCGGAATGTAGACGCCCTCCCAGCAGCGCCAGCTGGGCGGACTCCTGCCAGTGAATCTCCGGTGGATTCGGGCTCCTGAGTCCGCGGGAGAACACTATTCTGGCCGCCGTGGGGATCGGTAGTGGAACCTGAATCGCCAATCGTCCCGCCGTGACTGGAGTTTCCTCACACCCCCTCAGGATGAATCCCTGATGCCTCTCCTGCAGATCGGGGTCGACGAACAGTTGCCCCTCGAGAGGCGCTGGCTGTCCCGGGACTTCCCACACCACCTCGGGGGGCCGAGGCAGCATCTGGAGGACTCCTTCGATACGAGCCTGAAGCAGATCCCAGCGCCTGCAAGCTTCTTGAAATGGCAACTCGGAGATGTCGTCGAGGGCACCAGCCACGACCAATCTGCCCACCACCCAGGGAAGTTCCGTGGCGACACGATTCCCGATGTGACGCAAAGCAACTTCTCGCCCCGACAGACTTTCTACGGTGATCCGTCGCTCGAGAATCCGAAAGGGTGAAGAGGGAATCAGTCCATCTCGAACTGGCCAGTGAGGAGTCAGAAATGAACTGGCAACTGCCGTCTCGAAAATTTGTGGATCTCCAAGTTGAGCGATGCGATCGGACATCCACACGAGGCTCTCGTGATCGACATCGTTGACCTCCGGCCAGCAGATCAAATCATCGATGGCCGCAGCAATCTGTCTTTCCCCTCGACCGCTGGCTACGCAATGAAGAGTGTCGAGGAGTTGATGGCTGTGCCAGGTCACGGTTTCGCTACCGAGTGCCTTCTTCACATCGGCGACCAGCAACTTCTCGATGGTGGGATCGGGATTGCGCCGGCAAACGGTTCGGAGAATCGTTCGAATTCTCCGCTCTAGCGGCAAGTCTCCACGGCGAGGTTCAGAGGGCATCTTCGGTCTCTCGATTCTCGGTCTCTCGATTCTCGGTCTCTCGATTCTCGGTCTCGCGATTCTCGGTCTCGCGCTTTTCCAACCCTCGATTCTCCATCAACGGGGTCAACTCTTGCAAGAACTGCGAGACGTCGGCGAATTCCTGATAGACCGAAGCAAAGCGCACATATGCGACAGGATCGAGTTCCCTGAGTTGCTCGCTGACCGTCTCTCCGATGAACACCGAGGGCACCTCACGATCAAATCTCTCGCGAATCTGCTTCTCCACCTCATCGACGACACTCTCCATCTGCTCCATCGAGATGGGACGCTTCTGACACGCGGTGATCAATCCATCGAGCACCTTGGTTCGGCTAAATTCCTGGCGGACCTGGTTCTTTTTCACCACCAGCCGAGTGACCTCTTCCATCCGCTCATAGGTGGTGAGGCGTCGCTGACAACCGTTGCACTCACGGCGTCTGCGAACCGCTCTCCCCTCGGAGGTGGTCCGAGAATCGACGACCTTGTCATCATCCACTGAGCAGTATGGGCATTTCACCGGAGTGAACTCCTCCCGCCAACACGGCGTATATTGAACTGGCCCTGGAAGTGTAAGCAGGTTCTGCAGCCGATATCTCTTCCCAGTGAGCCTCGCCGCCGATCAGAATCCCCTGGACCGACAACGCACTCATGATATCCGACTCCGGGGGGGCTCTCAACGCTGAGCGGATGGTAAGAAATAGTCCGTTCGGCAGGTCCGAGTCACTTTCCCAGACAAAAGCGTGAAAATATCAGGTCCAGTACATCTTCGGGTGTCGATTCTCCCGTCACCTCCTCGAGATGGCGGAGAGCATCTTTCAGATCCTCGACCAGCAATTCAGGGCCCGCATCCGCCTGGACGATGGCGACCGAAAGCCGATCTCGGCAGGTCGACACCAGTTGCCACTGGCGAGCATTGAATCGCAAGGCATCGCTTCGTTGCTGTCCCGCTGAGCGTGCGCTCCAGGCCACAAGATGCTGACGTAACGCATCGATCCCCTCGCCGCTTTTCGAACTGACCCTGGAAGCTTCTGGCAGAAACTGCGGATCGACAAATCGTTCCCGATCACACTGCGTCAATACCGGGCGCACCCTGGAACGCCACTCCTCAGGCAAACTCGCCCGTTCCTGCTCGATCTCGGCAGCATCTCGCGAGCCATCGATCACCCACACGATCGGATCGTCCGCATCGACCACATCCCTGGCTCGCTCCAGCGCGCGACTCTCGACCTCCCCCTGCGCCTCCCGATCACCGGGTAAATCGAGGATCTCGACTTCTCGCCCGGACTCCATCAGGAGCCCACGGACCGCATCTGTGGTGGTCCCTGCAGCAGCATCGACGATGGCCAGTGCTTCTCCGGTGAGGGCATTGAGCAGTGAAGATTTCCCCGCATTGGGCCGTCCCCACAGCAAGATCCGCGGAATCGCTCCAGCGACCGAACCCGCTGACCTCGCTCCCAGCATCTGATCAAGATCCGCCAGCACCGGTTCAAGCAGCACCCGCGCCTGTTGAGATCCAGGAGATTCCACCTCTTGCTCGGAAAAATCGAGCCCCGCTTCCAGCATCGCCAGGACTTCGAGGAGTTTTGCCGCAGCCGACCCGATCTGACGGGCCATCTCCCCTTCGAGAACCCTTCGCACCGCAGCCACTGCTGTGCGGTCCTCCGCCTCGATCAATGCCGCCACCGATTCAGCACGACTCAGATCGATGCGACCATTGAGAAATGCGCGTCGCGTGAACTCTCCGGGAGTCGCAGGCCGTGCGCCAACTTGCTCGAGCCGCGCCAGGATTCCATCGAGGATCGCCGGAGTTCCCGGCAGTGCCACCTCGACACCTTCGTTTCCAGTCCATGAAGAACCACGTTTCCACACCACGGCTACTGCGGGAGTCGGAGGAGCATCCGCATCCCAGGTCAGATTCACCCGTAGCGGAATCCTCGGCAGCAGGTCTTCGGCTCGCCGAGGTGGAGATTCGACCATCAGGTCGATGAATCTAGCGGTGGCTTCGGTGCCATCGAGTCGAAGCAGCACCAGCGGTGCCGGTGGAGGAGGGCTGGAGAGGGCGAAGATCACTTCTTCCACGGCACGCCTCTCAGCGATGGCTCACCTTGCCCTTGCCAGGACGACCGGGTCCCTTGGACCCATGACCTGCCGATCCATGGCCTCCCGATCCAGGCCCCGCCGGGCCACGCAGCGGATCAGTGGAGCCAACGGTTGCCGATTCTCCACCCGAGGTACCGGTCGCCGGGAGGATTCCGGCAGCACGTAAATCGCGGCGAATCATCTTCTGCTCGAAGATTCCAATCAACGCAGAAGTGATGAAGTACACCATCAACCCCGCGGCGAAGGAATAGAAGATGAATCCGAAGGCGATCATCATGAACGACATCATCTTCTGCTGGGCCTGCGCCTGAGGATCTTCGGATTGCGGCATCATTTTCTGATTCACGAGGGTGACGATCACGTAGAGGATTGGAAGGAGGTTGAAGAAGTTGCCGAGGAACGGCAAGGAGAACGGCATCATCGCCAGCATGTCCGGTCGAGTCAGATCGTCAATCCACAGAAAACTGGCCTGCCTCAATTCGATGGCGATGGTGAAGGTGTTGATCAATGCCAACCAGATCGGCAACTGGAGGAAGATGAAGAGGCAACCGCCGAACATCGCTGCAGGATTCACCCCTTCACTCTTGAACAGTTCCTGAATCTTACGTTGTTGTTTGGGGGCATCGTTCTTGTAGCGCTCCTTGATCTCATCCATCTGTGGCTTCAGCCGAGCCATTCCCTGCTGCTGAATCTGCATCTGGCGCTGATTCTTCTTGTTGACCGGATGCAGGACTCCCCGGATACAGAAGGTGAGCAGGACAATCGACAGACCCCACGACCCGACCAGGCCATCGAAGGTTCGGAGCAACCACAGGAATGGACTGACCAGCCAGCCGAAGAAACCGTAGTCGATCAATTTCGTGGCGCTCCAGGAACCATGCTGATCCAGAACGACAGGAGATTTTGGTCCGAGAAACACCGCATACTCGTGGGGGGTCGCCGACTCAATTTTGCGTCGATATCCGATTTGCAACGGCCACCCCTGCAATGGGCGCCCGTCGATGCCATCGCTGGCGAGGGCCTCGAACTCTGCTGTCCGTTCACCAGGACGAACTCCAACTGCCAGCAGACCCAGTGCTGGAGCAGGAGAATCCTGGGTCGCAGCCAGAGGCCGAATCACCTGAGCAAAGTAGTTACTCTCGAGCCCCACCCAGGCGATGCCATCTCTACGAATTTCTCCCGATTCGATCGCCTCCACCTCTTGATGATCGACCTCTCCGATCTGACCATCGCGAGTGCGAGTCGCCGCCACCCACTGGTTGGGATAGGCCGCAGCCCGCCCAGAAACATCGTAGCGAATGCGCTCCGCCCCGAGTAACTCATAGCGAATATCGGTGGCGGAGGGCCAGTCCCCCTCGAAGGTCACCGAGGTCAACAACTCGTATCCTTCGATCGGCAGCGAATAGCTGCGTATCACACTTCGTCCCGCCGGAAGACCGGTGCGAAAGGTCACAGAGTTGTCGGTCGATTCGACCACCTGCCAGATTTTTTCGGCCAGATCCACTCCCAATGAAGGGACCTGCAACTCCAGCGCGATTCCTGACTTCAACGCTGGCGAGATCAAGTGCAGCGGATCCTCGGACCCGACTTCCTCGCGATATTCGGGAAGGATCGCATGGGTCAGGGCCGCACCACGACTGCTCAGTTCGACAACCAGCACCTCGTTGGAAAGGGAGAAGAGTTCCTCCTCCAGCAACTCGGTCGGGGAATCGACTGCGGTTGGGTCCGGTGCTTGGGAGAGGCTACCATCGACGACAGGGGTCCCGGGGGTCTCCGCAGCAGGTTGGGTAGCATTGGTACCGACCTTCGCAGGATCCTCTGTCATCGAGGAACTCGGCGGCCGGATCCAGTCCATGTAGATGAACGAGATGGCAAAACAGATCAACATCGTTTGGAGGAATCTCTTGTCCATCAGGGTCTTTCTCCTCAGCGCCCTTCGGTGAGACGCAGTGCAAGGTTTTCTGGCAAAGGTGTTCTCTTGAATCTTCTCATCGTCTCCTCGACCGGATAAGCGATTCTGCGAAACTCCACCTGGTCCTGCTCGACGATCACGTAACTGGCCCTGGGATCACCGTCACGGGGTTGTCCGACCGATCCCACGTTGATGATCGAATTCCCGCTCCCCAGTTGATATTTCCCGCCCACTTCTTTGGGTGTGAGAAATCGAGGTCCCTCTGCGAATATTCCAGCGACATGGGTATGACCGACGAAGGCAGTGGAGGGGCCGTAACTCTCGAACAACTCATTCACCTTGGCTGGATCATCTTTGCAATCCTGAACGAACAGATACTCGCGAGTCGGTTCACGCGGTGTGCCATGAGCGAGGAAGATATTTCCCTCTTCATGGGTCTGCTTCATCGAATCCAGATGCTTCCACAGCGCTGCGTTCTCTTCTCGAGGTCGATCGGAACTCATCAATTGCTGCTTGGTCCATTCGACCGCCGCCTTGGCCCGCGGATTGAACCCGATCGGATCGAACAGCACGGCTTCCTCGTGGTTACCGAGCAGGTTGATCTCGAACTTCTGACTCAACTGGAGGCACTCACGCGGTTCAGGACCGTAGCCAATCACATCGCCCAGGCAGAAGATTCGATCGACCCCGGCGCTCTCGATATCCGCGAGAACAGTCTCCAGAGCGGGCAGGTTGGCATGGATATCGCTGATGATGGCAGTGCGCATCGTCCCCCTGATTCCGACTGGTCGAGGCCGATCCTGTCGAAATCTGTTCGACAGGGGGCAACCAGGATATTAACCGCTCGATTCGCTGGATCCAGCGAAGCCAGTAGTTGAACTCCAGAGCAGAATCTCGCACTTCCACCACCCCCTGGTGAGCGCAGCGAGGATTTTCTCGGCCCACAGCAGCGCTTTCCCGGCTGTTTAGCGGGCCTGCCCCCCGGACCAGGGGCCACACCGCTGATTGCGCAACGATCGCCACTCTCCTCGACCCAGAATGATATGGTCCACCAGCTGGATTCCGAGCAACAAGCCACATTGGTGCAGCCTACGGGTCACTGCCAGATCCTCGTCGCTCGGTCCGGGGTCTCCAGAGGGGTGATTGTGCACCACCAAGATGGAAGCGGCAGCCAGCCGGATGGCTCCTCGAAAGACCTCTCTCGGATGAACGATGCTGCTGGCGAGGGATCCGATGGAGATGATCTTTTCACCCAGCAGCCGATTTCTCGAATCGAGCATGATCACCATGAAGAACTCTCTCTTTTCCCCCGAAAGGCGTCGAGAGCAGTGGTCGAAGACTTGCTGAGGGTCGTGAAAGAAACTGCCGGTGCGCCACCGAGGAAGAGTCGCTCGTCGCCCCACCTCGACTGCGACCGCCAGTTGTACCGCCCGTTGCCGCCCAACACCCTGTAACTTGAGAAAATCGATGGGGTCTGCGGCCCCCAACCGATCGATGACGGCCGCCGAGGACTCGGGGTCATCATCGCTGGCCGCAGCGACAGAACTGCTGGCGACCGCGGGTACTGCCGGTCGTATTCCTAGCACCTGTAACAACCGGGTATCGGAAAGGGAACTCACCTCACCGCTGAAGATCTTCTCGGTAGTGGTCTCGTCAGTTGCGGGGTAGCGGTGGCGAAGCGGTGAAGCGAGGTCACCACTCCCACCTCTTCTGCTCGATCGCATCGTCTGAATCTCACCATCTATGCTCTCGACATCTTTGCTTTCGACATCTTTGCTTTCGAGTTGAATGGAATCGATGCCCGTCGCTTGCCACTGCGGGGAAGAACATCTACGCATATCCACTGATTCATCCACTGATTCATCCACTGATTCATTCACTGATTCATTCAATGAGTGATCCAATGAGCCCTCCCAGCAGACCCGGGATGATGAAGGGCCCGGCAGCCCCCGATAGGGTTGCCGGGCCCTCCATGGACCGGATGTGGACTGCCGTCGGGATCAAAGACCGTCGGGAGTCGGATCGGTCCCTGCATCGGGGAAAGGAATCGCCGGTGGAGCACCACCGGAGAAGAGGAAACTCGCCAGTAGCACCGCATCTCCGATGTGAACCACTCCGTTATCGTCGACATCTGCCGAATCCAGAATCACCGGAGTCGATCCGGCTCCCGCGACGTAGCCGGCAATCGCAGCGACATCCGCAATGTTGACCGATCCATCACAGGTGGCATCTCCACGGAGGAATATCCCATCATCGATGTAGTTGAATCCGCCAGGGAACGATTGCAGAACCGATCCGAAGTTGTCGACAAAGATCAGGTCCACCACTCCCGGCTGATAGGAAGCAGGGATCACCACGGTCGCACTGGTGCCATCCGGGCTCACCACCACCGAAGTGGCGGCTTGATCACCGAAGAGCACTCCCAATCCTGGCGGAAGTCCGGCTCCGGTGACCGTCATCTCGGCCATACCACAAAGTGGTGACTGGGCGGGATCGTAGCCATCGATGCTGGTCAGGTAGTAACTGAACCCTGCGGGGAGGGTTGCCGATCCATACTGGGTGAAGATCGAAACATCGACACTTCCCGTCGCGCCAGAAGCGGCTGGAGGTGTGGTGGCGAGAATGGTTCCGGTATCGACGACAATCACGGTCAAGGCGGGTTGGTCGCCGAAGAAAACATCCGTATCCACGGTGAAGCCAGTTCCATTGAACAGCACATCAGTGCCGCCGGCGACCGGACCCGTGGTCGGATCGATCGACAACAGGGTCGGCGGCTGAGGATCGGAAAGCACCACGAACTCTGCTCCGATGGTGACAGGATCGATGGAGGTCGCCTGGTCATCGACGAAGATGTTGGTGACCGAGGAATTCGCCGTCAGGTGTTCGCCGAAAACCACCTCTGTCGAGAGCCCCTGGGGAGCTCCGGGAGAGACCATGAATCGGAAGTAACCCAGTTCCGCTCCGAGCGACGAGGGGATGCTACTGAATGCAGAGATCACCGATCCAAATGCGGTTCCCGCAGAGGCATCGATTCCGGAGAAGAACGCGGCGAAGGGCCCACTCAGGTCTTCACCCACGGTGCCGATATTGCTGACCTCGAGACAAGTCAGGATCGCTGGATCCCACTGCAAGACCACACTGTAGCCGGTCAGATCTTGCTGCCAGGCGCCGCGCGCCCACACCACCACTTCCTCACCAGGATTGAGCACTGCGGGTTCGATGAAGAGTGCATTACCCGAAACGCTGACTCCACCGTCGAGGAGTGCCGGCTCGGTACTGGGGCCGCCGGCTGCAGGTTGCAGGGTCGCCGACACGATGTGGCAGAGCGCCGATCCAAGGAGTGAGAAGTCTGCCGGGATGTTCCCAGAAAGGGTGGCCAAGATGGCGGAGTTGGAAGGGGCCGCAGATGCACCCTCCACCTGAAGCGTCAGGCGGCGGAGTCCGGCGAAGGTTCCCAGAGGCTCATCGGTGGTCGAGATCCCCGTCGGAGATACTCCTGGCACGAAGACCGAGAGATCCTGCAGTCGGGTCGAATCGTAATCGACCACCAAGGACCAGCCAGAAGTCTGCTCCAGCAACTGACCCTGTAGGTCGATGCTGAAGGGACGACCGACGACTACGGTTGCAGAATCATAGAAAACTCTCTCGGTGAGAGAGACGGCGCAAGCCGCCGATGGCGCCGGGTGATGGAGGCCCTGGTTGAAGTAATCCCCCACGACGGTGTAAGTCCACTCTCCGGCACCCGCAAGATCAGCAAAACTGGTCGAGGTACCTTCAAGAAGGAAGTACTCGATGCTTCCGAGCGATCCAGTGCGCTCCACGATGATCTCATCGTAGTCGAAGGCAGTGGGCCCGTTCTGCCAGGTCAACTCGACGCTGGCACCGGAGCCAGAGCACTGAAGGTTGGTCGGAGGTGCCAGCGGAACATTCACTTCAGGAGCATTGCTGATATTACTGGCTCCGCCGTCTCCGAACGCCTGCACCGAGTAGACGACCAGACCGGGGAACTGATCGTTCGCCACAAATTCGGTCTCATCTCCGGCCAGGCTGGTCACCAGTACTCCATCGGCCAGCAGCTGCAGCTGGTCATAGGATTCACCATTGAACCAGCTGATTCGTACATCGTCATCTCCGATCAGAGCGGCACTCACATCGGAGGGTGGAACCGTGGCTCCGCCGCCTGCATCCGTGACGCTGCACGGGGCACCCGCAGAACTCTGGGATCCCGACTGGATCGACTTCAACTGGTAATCATGAGCGTTCAGATCGGTATCATCGTTGTAGGAGAGCAGGGTGGAGCCGAACTGGGCGATCAGGTTTCCATCTCGACGCAATTCCCAGCTGGTGGTTCCACTGACAAAACCCCACGACAAGAACACCCGCTGGGGCAAGCTCACCAGCCTCTGGCATAGCAGGTCGGGGACCGGGATGACCGTCACCTGGCACTGGACAGGCACCGATTCGATTCCCGACGACAACCCGATGAGGGTGTAATCGATGGTTCCTTGGGTGGTATTGCTATCGGTGAAACTGGTCGAGGTCCCTGTAAGGGCTACGAGGAGAACACCATTCTTGTAGATCTCAAGACCGCCGAGGCTGTCGTAGGTGATCGGATTGGTCCACTCGAGGAGCACTCCATCGACACCACCCACCGCCGAAGGTTGGCAGGTCAGTCCCTCAGGAGATGGTGTCGTCGATTCGATGGAGACGACCCCCTGTGCGGCAGAAATTTCGGCCCCGATGAGAGCTCCGTCCACCTCGAGGATGGCCTGGTTGGACCAGGGCACCCCATCGATCAGCAGTCCATCTGCAAGCTGGTATGCCGCCTCTCCGAGCAAACTCGGCTGGGGCTGGAAGACGAAGCGGGCGATCGGCAACCCACTCCCCGCCGGGAGGTATCCATTGATCACCAGTTCTGCCGCAGCCACTCCGTTTTGCTGATCGATGTGTTCGATCACCTCGACCGATCCGAAGGGGAAGGTCGCTGGATCCGCCTCGATCCTCGTCAGTTGTAGTAATTCTTGATCGAACTCGATGGCGAGGTTGAAGCGGGAGACATCTTGTTCGAATTCCGCAGTGAGCGGGATCTCGATCTGGGATTCTCCTGGACCGACGGTGATCTGTTCGTCGGCACTGACCACCGCTGACGATCTCCACAGGGCCAACGACGCGGATCCTGCGGATTCTGACAGGTGCAGCAAAACATCGGTCCCACGATCTCCATCGCTATCGACCAGCAACAGCGTTCCGCTGGCAGGGTTGTCGGGATATTCCAGCGAAGTGATGCTGGAGTCTCCCAGGTCTGAAGAGAGGCGACGGATCAGGGTCAACGGGTCAGTGGTGCCCGATTGCAGCACCACGATATCGTCGATGTTGACCGGATCGCCATCGACTTCCCCGACCGCAAGATCCTGAACCAGTCCTCCTGTGAGGAATGGGATCCCCTCCCAGGTACCCTCGGGAAGAGTGCCAGGATGGAGGTGAATCGACAGACCGGTGGCAGCCACCGCCACAGCGTCCATCCAACCATCTCCATCGACATCGCCCAGGGCCACTTCACCCTGCGGTGCCGGGGAGAGCAGCGCTGCCTCCAGGAACGATCCATTTCCTGCTCCGCGAAGCAGGTATCCATCTCCGGCAACCACCAGAGCATCGATCTTTCCATCCCGATCAAAATCGGCGATGGAGATCGACTGTACCGGGCCGCCCAGCGGCATCAGGCCAGTGACCGTCAATTCTTCGGTGACTTCAAAGGTGGCTGGATCGATGACGGTGATCAGACGCAGCACTCTCAATCCGTCCGCTGCTCCGACCAATAGATCAGGCAAACCATCTCCATTGAGTTCGGTCCAGGCCAGAGCCTCGGCGACAACTCCCTGAAGATCGACAGGATCTTGCTCTTCGATGAGGTCCTGCCCCTGCACTCCGACGATCCGGATGGTGCCATCGACACAGGAGATCAGCGCTTCGGTGCGGGAATCTGCATCGATATCCACCAGCAGTCCTGCCACCGGCATTGAATCGAGTTGCATCTGGGAATGGACCGTCCACGTGGAGGCTTCGCCGCTACTTCCACTTCTCAGCAGACGTAGATCGCCGGAACTCCCCACCACCAGCATCTCGAGGCCACTGTAGGGAAGGAACTCCCCCAGTTCTGCCAGCAGCACCGGGTCGGTTCCGCCAGCGATCAGCGATTCACGGGGACCCAGGCCCCCAGTGGCATGACCGAGCCGCGCCCTGAATCGGGCCACATATGGATTGAGGAATCGGGGTTCATCCTCATCCGGTTGAATCTCCGAGAGCAGCTCGTTGGAGAAGACCACTTGCAGCCATTCTCCCGGATGTAACTGGGGCGTGTTCCCTGGAATCAACAGTTGAAGGGAATCCGCGACTCCCGAGTGTTGACCCGGATGGGCCAACTGAATATCTCTCCAGCCGGTTCTCGTACCCTGCAGGGTGACCGACTGCGTAGCGCTGGAAGTCTGGTAGGGAAGATCGAAACTTGCGGTCACCGATGGGCGAAGAGGAATCGACTGTGTGCCGGTCAACGGACTCAACTGGTAAAGGCTGAATTCATCATCGGCGGTTTCGAAATCTCCCGATGAAGCTCCTGAACCTTCAGTCGTGAACTGGATGGTGATCGCATCGATGGGGATGTTGGCCGCAGTCTTGACCCCATCCGTGATGGTGACGGTGATCGTTTCTCCCTGATCAAAGGGCTCATCCGGGGTCAGGGTCAGAACTCTCTGGTCTGTATCCAGCGCCCCGATGGATGTGTGGGCTCCCGAGAGAGAACCCTGGATACTCCAATTGCTGGGGTCCGTGGCAGACCCTGGATCCATCGCAGTGGTAAATGCCACCTCGATCGTCGAGCTCACGGGAACATTGGATGCTCCATGGGCAGGAGTCGTGTACGGCACCGAGGGAGGATTGGTGCAACCGACCAGCGCCAGCAGTAAGCCAAGCACGGTCAACATCGATTGTGTTTTCAGGGCGATCTTCATCGATCGGCCTCCATCGTCATTCTCGGAAATCAGCGTTCGCTGACTCCAGTGGTTCTCCGGTTTCAACAGTGAAACCAGCTTCAGACGACCAGTTAAGCACGGCAATACAGACCGTCTCGACGGGTCGTCGACGATGGAGCTTCCGGAAGGATTTTCAGGCCAGACCCGGCGGTTGCGTGATCCCCGAGGCTAACTCCATCGTATCGGGAACTCCTCGGCAGTCAATCCCGTGCGCTGCTCCCATCGGCCTCTTCCGGACATCCTTACCGCCCCACACACAAAAAATGGTCCGATGCGGCGAACCGCATCGGACCTTCCCGTGTGTCCTGGAGCAATCTCGCTCTTAGGGGCAGTTTGAGGCAGATTCGCAGTCCGCTCCTTCTTCGGTACCGCACTCCGGGAATGGAGCGCTGGGCATCGGGCCGCTGAGCAACCGGTAGCTGATCAAAAAGATCGCATCCGCAGTGTCGACTAGGTCGTCGGAGTTGGCGTCACAAGCCTCGGCACAAGTGCCGGCAGGTCCGCCCTGGAACATCTCGTTGAGGATCCAGATTCCGTCAGCAATATTCACGACCTGATCTCCATTGCAGTCACTACGGACGAATGGAAGGTCAGGCGGAGCGTAGGAGGGGCTCAGAGTCACCGAACCGTCAGTCAAAGACGGATCGACGCTTCCTCCACCCACTACCACAATGTTCACAACCGGGGGGGATCCAAGCTCATTCGACCAGGCCAATGCTGTCATCGTGTCGGTCTCGAGTCCAGCAAGTGCCGAAGCGACAGTGCTGTATTCGACGAGCAGAACCGGTGTGGCTGTCTCGAAAGTCAAGGTCGCTTGACCGGTGAAACTGTAAACCACTCCAATGGTCCATCCGCCGTCATAGGCGTTCCCTTCCGCGAAGTCCGGATCGATTCCAGTATCCATGTTCCAGGCGACCGAGTTGGCGGTCAACAAGGAGGAATCATGTGCCATTCCCATCGAGACACCTTGGGTCTCGCTGGGGAAACCGGAGTTATCCGGATTCTCTTGAATGGTCGGAGTCACCGTGAAGGTAGCTTCTCCACTGAGACCATCGTAGGAGATGGTTTGGTCGGCGACTGCGAAGTCGAAGGGAGGTGGTCCTGCAACCATCTCGATGGTTCCGGAACTGGTCGAGGGCAGAATTGATTGTCCACCAACCACCACGAGGATCTCAACTGCTGGGTTTCCGAGAGTGTTGCAGAAGTCAACACTCGTGGAAGAACCGGCTTCGCCGAGTAACTCGTAGGAAGCGATATTCAACTCGTTACCTGTAGTACCTGTCGGCAGCGTTGCGCAACCGACGAAACAGATCACGACTCCAACGGTGAAGCCCTGGTCAGAGACCACGTTGACCTGGTTGAAGTCTGGATCTTCTCCATTCTTCACGGTCGAAGTGGTAGCTCCATCGATGACGGCCGTCAGGCTGAGCGCCAGACCGTCATGACAGACTCCGAAGGACCAACCCTGGATTGGGTCTCCATTGTTGTCTAGCAAGACCTGCAGATCGGCGCTGGAGCCTGGTGCTCCTGCTGCGCTGCTCAGCGACAGATCGTATTGCGCGAATGCCGGGGCTCCGAGCAGGAGCGCTAAGGCAAGGGTGAAAGCGATTTTTGTACTTTTCATTTTCATACTCACTTCCTGAAGGAAGTCCTTATTCTTTGGGTTCCTGATTCGGGGTTAGTTACACGAGGCCGGCAAAGCACAGTCAAGGTCGTCCTCAGTGGGATCGGCACCCGGCGTGTAAGCGCCTGGCGCTGGTGTCGGAGGCCCGAACTTGAACAAGAAATTGAGCAAGAAGACTGAGTCCGCAAGGTTGATCACGGAGTCGTCATTGGCGTCACAGGCGTCGAGGCAGCCGACCCCGTAGCCCTGGAACTGACTGGCGATCACGGTGGCGGCATCCGCCAGGTCGACCTTGGTATCCGTGTTGCAGTCACCACGCTGGAAGGCGGGGACTGGAATGATCTCGTAGGTCGCACCGTAACGCTCGAACGACTGGATCGACTGGTACTCGATAACAACCAGGTTGTTGATCGGGACCATGCCGTTACCGTTGATTCCGTCGCAGAAATCGATGGTGAAGGAATCACCACAGGCGGCTCCAGCGTCAACTTCAGCCTGCACACATGCGATCATCAGCGGCTCGCTCGTTGAAGGCAGCTGCTGGTTCTCGAAGGGTGGAAGAGCGTCCATCAGGATACCGGCGACCAACTCACGGCCATCGCCGTCATTGTCGTCATTATCGATCTGGTAGTTGACGAATTCAGCACCCAGCTCGTCAGCGATGGAACCTTCGATGGTGAAAGTACCGTCGATCAGAAGAAGGTCGTCGTAGCAGACGGCCATCTGAATACCCTGGATGTTGTCGTTAGGATCACTGTAAAAGAAGCAAAACTCGATCTCCTGGCCGGGGAAGCCGAGGCCACCATTGGTGCCGGTCTCCGGGAAATCGCGCTGCCCGATGTAGAACGCCGTATCGTTGACTGGAATGACGATATCCAGCAACGTCAAGGTTCCGTCCTCGAGAGCGGGACTGATCGACAGTCCTGCAACGACGATCACGTTATCGAGCGCGGGGCTGCCCAGCTGGCCATTGACCAGTTCGATGGCGGTCGTGATGGGCTGATCAGGGTTTTCGATGACCTGATTGGACGAGTAGGTGAAACTGGCGATGTGGTTGTCAGCACCGGTTGCGATGCTCTGACCCTCGAACGGGCTCTCGAAATCGAGCACCACTCCCAGAGTTCCTCCGTTGGAGTACAACTCCGGAACCACCAGTTCAGCACCTGCAGCGAGAGTCTCTGCACCCAGCGTGATCCCCTGAAGGGACACGAGAGCCGAGTCATGAGCCACCGCCAGGACGTATCCCTGGACAGCTCCGCTGGAGTTTGAAAGAAGGACACGCGCAGCACCACTGGAATCGGAATCGAACTCAATCGACTCGATACGCATGCTGTCGGGTGGAGGCGGAAGAAGCGTCATGGTGCCGTTGTTGAGCCCGAGGCCATTGGCGGCACCAATGCTTTGCCCATTCTGCACCAGCAGGTTGGACAAGGGCGGGTTGTTCAGAACACCGTCAGAGAACTCAAGGGCACTCTGGGTGTCCGTGGTCACGATGGTCTGAGGAGTCAGTGTGAATGCTGCAATCTCCTGGCCCAACCCGGCAGGAATTTCCTGGCCGTCGAAAGGCGCACTGGCATCCACAACAACACCGAGAGTGAATCCACCGGGAAGAGTTTCCGGCACGACTAACTCTGCAGAAGCTGCAGTCGTCGCAGATCCTGCAACGACATTGGTTACCGACAACAGTCCGTTGTCGAAGGTTATGGCAAGAACAAATCCCTCAACCGATGCATCAGCGTCCATCAGAACGCTTAATGTCTCGGATGCGAGTCCTGCCGATTGACCATCGGTGATGGTCAGTGAATTCTGAGCGAAGGCATGGGTGCCGATCGCGGCAAAAAGTACCGCGAGAAGTGCGCTGCGAAGGCGCATAAGACTCCGGTTCATCACTTTCTCTCCTCGTCTCCAGGGGACACTTCGGAAATTCCAATCGGTCAAGGGGGGCCTTCCTACCCGGACCCTGACTTCTCGGAATGACTCCGATAAAATGGGGATTAACAAAAAATGTAGTAAACAAGTCAGGAAGACCCAGGAGCCGGTCCAGGGGAGAACCGAATCCAGTATCTACCCGACAACAATTGCCGGTTATGTGGCGCTAGGAAGAGGTAGAACTGACCAGGCGTGAACCCGGATCTGCTGGGGAGTCGTGTCGGGACTCCTGTCTTCGAGTCTCGACCGTATCACTCATTGTCAAACATGTCTATATACAAAAGAGTTAACAAAGAGGCGCTGCAGACTAGCGCACCACTCGTGACGAAGACGGCTCACCAGAATCACCGTGATTTCCGGCAACAAGTGCCGTATTCCGGCAAGCATTACTTCCTTCACCACGGACCCACAGCACCGACCCACACCACGGCGGTCCGCCAACAATTCGGCGAAGTCTCGATTGGAATTGCCGGCTGACGATGCTGGGGGTCAGCAGAAGAGGAGGAGGACAGGAAGATGGAGATACAAAGCGGGCCCGAAGCCTACTGGCTTCGGGCCCGCTTCAGGATCGACAGGAGGGCAGGAAACAAATCTACCGACGATCGATGGCTGATCTATGGACAGTAGTTGGTGGCATCACAATCGGAACCGACCTCAACCCCACAATCGGGGAATGGGGAGGTCGGAGCCGGGCCATCGAGCAAGCGGTAGTAAATCACGTACATGGGATCCGCTATATCGTAGACACTGTCGCCGTTGGCGTCACAAGCCTCGGCGCAGGTTCCGCTGGGACCTCCCAGGTGGAGTTCCTGAAGCATCCAGATCCCGTCCGAAATGTCGACGCCGCTATTCCCGTTACAGTTGCCTCGTAGGAACGGCTGGTCGAAAACCGGCTGGAAGGTGATGGATCCATCGACCTTCTCGGGAGTCAGTGAAGATCCATTGACCACCACAATATTGGCCACCGGAGGAGATCCAAGGTCTTCCGACCAGGTCAATGCGGTCTCGGTGGTGCCCGTCCCCGACAGGGCGCCGGCCACCGTCGAATAATCGGCCACTGCCACATCGAGGGGCTCGGTGAAGGCCAAGGTCACCCCACCGGCGAAACTGAAGACCACACCCATCGTCCAGCCTCCTGCTGAGACTCCCCCCTCAGCAAAGTCTGCATCAAAGGGAAGAGAGACATCCGCACCGGTGCACTCCATCACCGCGGGATCGTTGGCCATTCCCATCGAGAAGCCCTGCGTTTGATTGGGGAAATCTGCTCCGCTGGCACTGTTATCCGTTTCTGAAATCTGGACCGAGACGCTGAACGAGGCGGATCCCGAGTTCCCATCGTAATTGATGGTCTCCGTCGCGGCGCTAAAGATGAACTCTGGATCTGGAACCGGGGGAGTTGCGAGAATCTCGACCGAACCCGAGATTTGCTCCGGGGCCACTGACGCCCCGTTGACCACGATCACCGTTTCCACGGGAGGTGCACCCAGGGTGTCGCAGAAATCGGTGGCAGAGACGCCTTCCGCATCCGCGGTGTAGCTCGCAACATGGATCTCATAACCGGTCCCAGCCTCGAGCACTGCACACCCGACGAAACAGATCACGACTCCCACGGTGAAACCATCGGCGAGCACATTGACCTGATTGAAATCGGGCGTATCCCCATTGTTGACGATCTCGGTGGCCGCACCATCCGCTACCGTGTCGAGAGTCATCAGGGTCGAGTCGTGGCAGGCTCCGAAGGACCAACCCTGGACATCCTGATTGACATCGAGCATCGTGGATTGATCAAATGACTCTCCCAGGGTGGCGGTTGCCGGTCCGGAGACGTAGAGGATAAAATCCTGTGCCCCCAGCGGACTGGTGGTCATCAGCAAGATCGTCGTGAACAGGCAGATCAACTTGTACATGGGCGGGTTCCTTCTCTTCTAGTGTTGGTGGCCATGGTCCCCTGGCCACTCTATTGAGACTCTATTCTCCATCACGAACGCCACACTCGTGGGCCGATAGGATGATTCAGACAGCACCTCTGGTCTTGATTTGATACTCCGGGAATTCCAGGGTCACACCTTCAAGTGAAGCCATCACCCGGTTCAGCAACTCAAGACCCGAGAGTGGACCCTCCTGCAGATCCAAGATGTCATCGTAAGGGGCAATCGACCTCGGTGCAGCCATGAAATTGCACCTATCTTGGACCCTTTTTTTCATGACAAGCAGTTTGTAAAGAACCGCTCCCATGCCCTCGAGAGGGATCGATCTCTTTCCCTTCCCTCGAACCACCGGATCCACCATGAAAAAAGCCAGTTCCCCGACAAACTCGAGGAACTGGCTGCTATTTTCACCGCTGATACATTGCCGTCTGAAGAGTCTCCACTCTTCTCCGTTAGCAGCCGGAAGCGGAGCAATCTTCAGGAGTTTGGCCATCGACCTGTCCACAATCGGGGAAAGGAGCAGAAGGCATCGGGCCACTGATGAAGCGATACTGGACGATGTAGGTCGGGTCTGCGATGTCGTACTTGCTGTCTCCATTGGCATCGCGCGCAATCGCGCAGCTACTGGCGGGTCCAGAAACGAACAACTCGCTGATGATCCAGATCGCATCGGCGACATTCACCTGGGAGTCACCGTTGGCATCTCCCCGGAGCCAATCGATGGTCACCACCGGATTGAGGGTGATGCTCCCGTTGGACTGGGCAGCAGTCAGCGACCCACCACCGACCACCACGACATTGACCACTGCTGGAGAACCGAGGCCGTCATCCCAGGTCAGTGAAGCGATCGCGCCGTCTTCATTGCCCGCCATGCTGCCACCAGTCTCGTAGTCGACCGAGATCACCGTCGTCGCTGAAGGGAACGCCAGCACCTCGCCACCAGTGAAGCTGTAAACCACTCCGACGGTCCACCCCTCGGGGAAGATGTTGCTCTCGCCAAAGTCCGCCTCGAAAGGTAACGTCAGGTTCACTGCGGTGGCGACCACCTCGGAACTGTTGCCCAGCCCCATCGAGAAGCCCTG
>LWDU01033422.1_pt1 | contig 28277 bp, 23 predicted proteins | sample 727161 | NCBI WGS metagenome assembly LWDU01 (sample SAMN04566230, study PRJNA314399) | hydrothermal vent metagenome | isolation source: deep sea hydrothermal plume seawater | place: Mexico: Gulf of California, Guaymas Basin | collected 2004-07-11
ATCAAGGCCGACCCAATGGCGGCGATGGCTGGCTACGAACATTGCGTTTTGTGCCCAAGGAAAACAAGATCTATGTCAAAACCTACTCGCCACTGTTAGATAAAACCGATGAAGCCGCGAAAGAAACGTTTACCATCGACTACCAGATGACGCAGTAGAGAACTGGCAACCACGGATGGGCACAGCATCCTGCAGTCATTGTTTTTCCTTGTCATTGTTTTTCCTTGTCATTGTTTTTCCTTGTAATGGTAAGCGCAGTCACGCTACAATCAGTTTTCACATTGTAAGATTCATAATTCGCTGGAATTCCAAGGAGTTTCCCAACATGTCAGTTTTCGTCCGACTTTGCATCATGATGTTCCTGCAATTCTTCGTCTGGGGCGCTTGGTACGTCACCGCTCCTAACTTCCTGACCACAATTGGATTTGGGGCAAGCGATATCGGAAACACGTATTCTGTTGGACCGTTAGCAGGAATTATTGCACCACTCTTTGTGGGAATGATTGCTGATCGATATCTTGCCGCACAGAAAGTACTTGGACTGATGCACCTAGTTGGTGCTGCCGTCATGTTTTATGCAACCAACCAGATGAGTGCGGGAGCTGTTAATCCAAATACACTCAATATCATTTTCTTCATCTATATGCTCACGTATTTCCCGACGCTAGCATTAACCAATACTGTTGCCATGAAGAACATGACAGATTCAAAACAACAATTTCCCTATATCCGTGTATTTGGAACTTTCGGTTGGATCGCCGCCGGTTTTGTATTGACTGGTTTAAATTTCGAAACCAACATCAACATGTTTTATATGACATCTGGGGCTGCGGCCCTGCTAGGCGTCTTTAGCTTTCTTTTGCCTAATACCCCCCCCCAAACCAACAGCAAAGTTACAATTGGCCAATTGTTTGGGGTCGACGCGTGGAAATTACTAAAAGACAAATCCTATTTAATCTTCATGATCTCATCCATTCTTATATGCATTCCACTAGCATTTTATTACCAAATAGCTAGTCGGGTCGTAGAGTTGGTCGAATTACCTATTGGTGTAACGATGAGTTATGGGCAATGGTCTGAAGTAATTTTCATGCTTTGCATTCCATTTTTCTTTGCACGATTAGGTGTCAAAAAGATGTTGGCCATCGGGATGGCAGTATGGACATTACGTTATCTACTGTTTGCTTTCGGTGCACCAAATTCAACAAGTTCAATGATCATTTTGGGAGTCGTTGTCCACGGAATCTGTTACGACTTCTTCTTTGTCACTGGACAAATCTACACGGACATGAAATCTCCTGAACCGATCCGCGCCCAAGCCCAAGGGTTATTGGTAATGCTGACACTTGGAATCGGAATGTTTATCGGTGCCCAAGTTGCCGGGAAAATTGAATTATATTCAACTCCCGAAGAAGCCGTAGCACTGCAGAAAAAACAAGCCGGAAACAATGATCAAATAAAAGTCATCCAGGAAAATATCTCAGCCACGGGGGATGACCTTGAAGACCTTAATAAACTATCGGCGGACTACTTTAATGCCGTCGATCTTGGCAATGGAATTGCCGTTGCCTGGGAACCGTTTTTGGCATCTCATTCAAAGTTTACGGCGGATTTGAAAATTAAAAATGATATTAATGTGCTTCAGAAAGAAAATAAACAAAACCGGAAAATTGAACTCCAATTGATCGACTGGAAAACCCTGTGGAGCATTCCGGCGATCTTTGCAGGATGTGTCCTTGGATTTTTTCTTTTGACATTCAAGGACGATGCCACTGACGAAGCGGCGGAAACCGTAGATGCCGATGATAGCTGCGACAACGAAGAAGCACCTGCTGAAACCGGCTTAACCGAAGAAGCACCTGCTGAAACCGCGTCTTAATTAGTGGTCCTAATTCCTAGTCCACTACGGTGCCAAGGCGATGCGCTCCGTTTTTAGCTCGATGGCTTCCACGAGGATTAACAGATCAACTTTTTCTTGGACATTACGCGAGTGGTAAATCGTTTCGCCAATCAGCGGCAAGTCCGAGAACAACGGAATCTTCTCTTTGGTTTCACGCATCCGTACCAGCGGCATGCCGTATATTAACAACTGCTCATCAACTCCTAGATTCGCTAAAATATCACGTTGGTGATGGCGAACTTGCGGTAAACCCCTGTGCAACGCCTTGGTACGCTTGGAAGCATCGACCTGCGTAACACGTGGCTTAATACTCAAACGAATTTCACCGTTGATTAACCGTTCTGGCAACACCGCCATCTTGACTCCCCAAGGCTCATATTCTACGTCTATTTTACCGTTGTCATTGGGAGTCACTCGGGGTAATTTTCCACCAATTTCAAACTCAGCAGTGCGCCCGTTGATTGTCAACATTTCCGGAGCGGCAACCAATCTTAAAACGTTATTATCCGCGGCAGCCTTAAGAAAAGCGCTCAACTTGTCAGACTGGCCGACAACCGCATTCTCCATTTTTCCAATCTTGGTCGCTGATAACGGCCATTGGATATTATGTTTTTCTAGTTGCAAATGAGATACTTCCATAATCCTCACCTTCAACTGAATCTGCTGCTCCACTACGCTCTGAACAACTTCCAAGTGATTCACCACCTGCGGATAGAATTCAGCAGCCACTCGGTCAATGCGGTCAATCACTGCTTGGCTCGAAACACTACCCGACATTAGCAAATCACCGTTGAGTTCGCTGATGGAAAACTCCTCATTAGGGAACTCTCTGGCCAGCACCCCCTTTAGCTCAGCCAAACTCGCGTGAATCACAATGTCATATTGTTGCACCTGACCTTCTGCACTAAATAAACGCATCTCCGTTTTACCTGGTTTGAGCGCTGACAGACGAATCTTCGTCGGGCTCAAGGGCTCAACTTTCAACAACTGTGAGTCACCGAAGAACAACCGGCGCACATTAAAAGGTAGGATCAACGTTCGCTGCTCGGTGCTCCGCAGCTTGATCGACTCGTGTTCCACCTCAACGTTAATCCCCGGGAGTTCTTCACCATCAAGTGGTGGGTCGGCACACACATAACCGGCGAGCGTCATGCATACGCAGAAATAGATTACTCGTTTAAGGAACATAATGGTACTTTCATTTCTTGCGGTCGATGCATTCGCATCATTCGGTTTTGCATTATTTGTTGGTCGTAGCTGCGTCAGATTTTTCAGCAATGATGATGGTCGGATCACTATCCTGTTTAATCCATTCATAATGGGTCACACCTTCAGGAGTCGTCACTTCCATCTTCCAATAAACTTCAATCGCAGTTACCTCTCGTGGTGGATTGTCAACTTGAGTATTGATTTCCGGCGTTTCGACAGTAGCGACTACTTCCGGAGTGTCTAATTCACCGGGTTCATTCTTGGGCGTATCCGAGATGCTGATCGTTGGTGTGGTGTCCAGAGGCGATCCCAAATCTACTAGCTTCGGTGCGGCTAAAAGTCTCAGCGTCTCAAGCGTTGTCAGCATTCCGGCCGGTAAATCTTCTTGGTCGGCGGCTCCCGTTAAGCTCAGATGCAACGTTCCCAAGTCCATCGCCAATTGAATCGCGGCAACGGTTTCCTGTGGTACTAATAATGTAAGTGCGGCCCGCGAATCTCCTGGGTTCGATGCGTCTGACGTCTGCAAAACTTCAACCCCAGTGGCCAACCTTGAAATGCCGATTTTCGAGCGGTTCGTCTGATCCTTAATCAATGCTGTTACGTCGACACGACAACCTGACTTGAGTAGTTCTGTGAGCATTGGGTCTAGATAGCTTTCAATCGCAATCACGCCATACCCAACTGGTATTGAGGGCACTGCATCCTCCACTTCGGAGAGCGTCGCCACAAGCGGTTCGGTGGCACTCAATAGATCGGCTGTAATTGGTGAATTAACAGTTAGACGTTGAGCGGCAAATTGGTCGCGAATCAATCCAATGTCATTCACAACATCAAACCCATCCACTTGGCTCACAGCAACCTCAATGATCTTGATCTTAGTCATATCAAACGACTCGCCCGCGTCCATGTCGATCGCGGTCGCATAAACCCTAACGGTCTCACCTAACGGTATCACCTTTTTAGCGTCCGGTGATTTGTTGACACTCACGGTGCAAACTAACCCGAGTAGCAAAATTCCTATGAGCAGCGCCGGTAATTTTAGTGTTTTTAACAACGGTCCACGTTCCCTTTAAATGCATATGTAGACTATCTACCTTAAAAACCTAGATAGTCCCTAATTACAGCATCGGAACAATAGTTGCACCGCCGTGATAGCATTCGGAAAAAATGGAAAAATCGCTACATCTTACCTATTTTAACAGGTAGCGAATTATTTACATGTTTTTCACCGCCGCTAGTTCGTCTAGTGTCGGTTTAGCCGAAGAACTAGTGGATCTGGCTGAGGAGAGCCGCGATTAGAGGTTCGATTTCATTTTCTCGGATGGCCATGGCATTGATTACAAGAACACTTTCTTCCAAACGGCTATGCCCAACAAATACTCGAGGGCTAGAGTTGCGTAAGCATTGACACACTTCAAAGGCATCCTGATCCGCGTTGATTTTCACATCCAGCCGGGGAACATGATTCTCGTGAGCGATCAGTTCCGTATCAACTCCAGCGGCATTCAAAGCCGCTGAAATTCGTTGCAACAAATCGTGACACGCGTCCATCAGTTTTGACTGTTCCGGTTCGAGGAATTTCTCCAGTGCGGTCATCACGGCCATGATTGATTCTTTGGAGACTTTGAGGCCACGTCCAATACCGTGCCGAGGCATTCCAACGACTTCACCTGCATCAAAAAACTCCACAGGTGCTTTCCACAATGTGGGGTGATCATCCATGTCCAGCATTTGTAGCAGTGCGGAACCGACTAAGGTGCGTGTTCCAAGCAACAGTCCAGTCGCTTGCGGGCCGCGCATCGCCTTACCGCCACTGAACGCCACCAGGTCTGCCCCCAAATCGACTAATCGTTTGAGGTTCACCACCGGTGGGATTTCTCCGGCCGCATCCACAAGTACTGGTAAACCATGTTCTTTTGCAACTCGTATGACATCGGCTAATAACGGCCGAGCGCTATCGGTTTGAACATATAATATGCCCGCTGTTTGGTCAGTAATCGCTGCGGCATATTCCCAGGGTTCAACGCGTCGCACGCCAGCACCACTTACCACTTCATTCATTCCGACCGCTACTAATTTTGCGCCAGCAGCCCGCACGGCATGGTCATAACCGCTGCGTTGGTCACAGGCGATAAGTAGTTCATTTGGAAATCGGGTTGTATCGGGAAGTGTTTCCATACGAGCAAGATCCGTTCCTGCTAGGATCGCTGCAGTGCCCAGTGTTAATGCTGCCGCCGCACCGGCGGCAATCAATCCAGCTTCGCAGTCGAGCCATTGCGAAAGTTGTTGGGAAACTGCTATTTGCAGTTCTTCAATAGCAACCGATTGTTGCGCCGCAGAATCGTAGGCAGCGAGTGCCGCGACATGCAAGGGCGCACCGCCTAAACGAGTGACTGTTCCGCAGGCATTTATAATTGGGACGACACCAAGGTCTTCATATTTCATTATTAATCGTTCCTCTAATTACACATGGCATGCGTTTAGCTGAATAAGTCACGCACCTTATTACAGGCAAACTCTAATTCCGCATCCGTCATTTCAATCGCATCTAAATATAGAAATCCCTCATTGGCATGGTGTGCTCGAACTACCACCGATGGGTTCCCTTCCGCTAATGCTCTATTGAGCGAATGGGCGTCATGCGAGGTGGCGTTAGGGTCCGGCGTCAAACGCACCCGTGAAAACGGGCAGCCATTAGGATCCGCATCGATGCCGAGGCTTAATCCATCAATATTTGCGAGCAATTCCATGATACGATCGACTTTGCGATCTTGCTCAGCAGTCCAAGCTTGTACATTCTCACTCGCTCGATATTCCAGGGCAGCGATCGCCCCCACAATCGCCTCTTTGCCTGCTTTCATTCCGCGACCGATTCCACGGTTCTGTAAATAGACCGCCTCAACGTACTTGCGTTTACCAGCAATAATACCAGCGGTTGTGGAGCACAGATATTTGTGGGCACTGGTGATGACCAGATCGACTCCAAGGTCAATAAGTTCCGACATTCGTTGGTCTTGTGCTGCCGCATCCACGATCACAGGTGTATCGTATTGATGTGCTAAAGAGATTAATTCAGCCAAGCTAAGCATGCCCTTGCGAACGGTATGGTGTGATTCGACCGCTAGAACGGCTGCTATATCCTGTTGCTGCAACGCGTGCTCAAGTTGTACCGGCAATGTGCGGTTGACTTCACCAATTATCTCAGGCACAGCACCTGCTAGGCGTATATTTTGTGTAATGGGCGCACCATAGTTCACGCAATGACCTGTTTGAATGATGATTTTATTACGCATACTCTTTGCGTTAGGTAACTGCAGCACATTCCCCAAGTCAGTACCCGTCATACAGCCAGCGATCGATAACGTAATACCAGCCGCTGTACAAGCTGTCACACATCCCGTTTCGGATCCCCAAGTACTTGAAATGACCTTCCCTGCGGCCGCTTGTAATTCGTCCAAATCAAAAAAGTGATTAAGCGATTCACGGACTTGATCAGCAATTTCTGGGAGCACGATCGCACCGCACAAGTGTGTCATTTTCCCACAAGCATTGATGATTTTTGTGAGTTGGTGTTTTGAGTGTAAATCGGTCATTTGATTTCCATTAATCGTCGCTACTACGTTGGTGAAAAGGAACCAACATTATTCTATAATGAATTGGACCGAGCCTATCGCCAATCCTAGTAATTCCTAATCCTCTCATACTGAATTGCCAATATTTTACCATGCAATGCAACTTACTTATACGCGGCGGTACAGTTATCGATGCTGCCGCAGGACAGAATCAAATTATGGACGTCGCCATTACCGGTGACCGTATCGTTGCCGTTGGCGAGTCCTTGGAGTATCACGCTGACCAAGTCATTGATGCGAGCGGGCTCATTGTCAGCCCTGGATTAATCGACTTGCATGTGCATGTATATCAACATCACGTGCCGATCAGCCTTAATGCGGATGAACTGTCAATTGCCGGTGGCGTTACCACACAACTTGATGCAGGGAGTGCTGGTTCCTACAACTTTGATGGTTTTCGCCGTGACTATATCGACCGCGCTAACACCGAGGTTCTGGGGTTAGTTAACTTGGCATGTACGGGTCTAGTCGCAGCGAATCTAGGCGAACTGATGGACCCGCGGCACTCTGATCCAGCGGGAGTTGTAGCCACCATTGAGCGTCATGCGGATGTTGCCGTTGGAGTTAAAATACGCGCAGGTGCTCATATCATTGGCAGCGGACAACAGGGCTGGGATCATTTTCTTGCGGCTGTCGCAGCCGCCCGCGACTCAAACACTTGGCTGATGATTCACATCGGAGAATGTCCGATGACGTTGCCAGAAATGATGCCGCACTTGCAGCCGGGCGATTGCATTACCCATTGTTTTAAGGGTGGCAGTACGACATTGCTTGACGAAAACCAACATGTTTTTAAGGAGATCAAGAAAGCAGCCGACGATGGAATCATTTTTGATGTTGGTCATGGCTTTGGCAGTTTTCATTGGGATGTTGTAACGGCTTGCCTCGACCAAGATTTATTGCCCAATACAATCAGCACCGATCTGCATCTAAAAAACGTACATGGGCCGGTCTATGATATGCCCACCACGATGTCAAAGTTTTTGATGCTCGGCTTGTCGCTAACCCAAGTGTTTGAAATGTCGACGCTCGCTCCGGCAAAAGCCCTAGGCCGCGAAGCGGAAATCGGGACACTCAAAGTTGGCAGCCGAGCGGACATCGCCCTGTTTGAAATGAAAACCGGCGAGTTCACGTTTACGGACAGTTATCAACAAGTTCGTAGCGGCTCGCAACGACTCCAAGCGGTGGGAACGATTCAAAGCGGTACGTTAGCACCAGGCTGGACACAATACAAATTGTAGGGGTTCGCCTCCCGATACTGCCTCCCCATCGCTTGGGCCTATTTGCCCTCCGATAGTTGCTTAGTACAATCCACGCACGCCCAGCAAATGGCACATAGACAATAACAAACAAACCCGAGCACTAACACCGGTAACCAACCCGCCACATTGTTGGCATCGTTGGGAATCATATACCCCTGAATAATCGACCCCAAAATTCCAATCACAATCGCGAACGAATTTACGAATGCAAATAAAGTCGCGGTAAAACGCCCGCCCATATCCGTTATGGCGCCCCAGCGAGTTGCCAAAGAAATGTCCGCGAAAATCTTAACGACTCCCAACAAGATACAAAACAAATAGGGATCCTCTTTAACAAACAAAGCAATAAATAACATCACCGCCGCCATACCTTTACCCATGGTACCCATGATTCGTCGCGCCTGTCGCCGACCCCTACGCGCCGTAAGCTTGTCGTTTAGGAATCCACCCAGTACGCCACCAATAGCTCCGCCTATTAGCGGCAACGAAGAATAAATTCCCATCTCTTTGTAACTCAGTCCATGAGCGTTTTTCAGGAACATCGGAATCCAACCGGAGAAGATGTGGTCGGCAACAGTAGAAAAGCTAGCCGCGAAACAGAGCAGCAGTACATGGACTCGCACACTTTTAGGACAGTTTCGCAGCATCTCTCTATACGATGGACGGGTGTTCTTTTCTTCTGATTTGCCCGTGGTGTCCCGCAGGCCCACAAGGTCAATCTCCGCTTGATTTGCTCGCGGGTGTAGCTCTGGAGAATTGCGAACAACAATTAAAAACAATCCGGCTAGTACCAATCCCGATGAGGCCAGCATGATTAGTACGGTCTGCCAACCGTAACCTAAAATGCCAATCATCACCGTTGCAACTAGGATATTCGTAGCGGCACCGCCAAACCGAGCAAAAAACACTCCCAGCCAACCTTGAATCGTCGTCCGTACACTTTCGTGAAACCACTGTCTTGTCAGCCAACCAAGCGACGCGAACACAGCCGATTGACCTGTACCGAGCAGCATCCGCCCAGCGTATAGGCACCCGATGGCCGGTGCCCCGGCATGGAGCGCCAGACCAACGGACCAAGTCACGATCGATGCCGTTAAAAACAAGTCTGCTCCGACAACATCAACCAACATTCCGGCCGGTATCTGTACACCTCCATAAAACACGGAGAACAAGGCATCCAAGTAGCCCAAGCTGGCGTTATCCAATCCATAAGCCTCGGCGATATCGGGCTTCAGCACGCCAAAGGTATAACGATGGACATACAACATCCAAGACGTCAGGCAACCCATCGTAAAGACGGACCACCGTACTTTTGTCGGAGCCGTTGCCGTCTCAGTTTGTAGTTGATTTCTATCCAAGCAATACTTCCAATCCTTCAGCGCACTCTGAATTCTTCAATCACGTCTTCATCCAACTCAATACCTAACCCAGGCCCTGTCGGAACAGGTACGCGGCCTTCAATCACTTGTGGCAAGTTAGCCACAAGCTTTCGCATCAGAGGGCTCGGGCGAAGGCAATATTCCACGAGATCACCATCAGCCACGGTCGAAATCCAATGTAAGGAGGCTGCTAGATTAACTCCCGTGCTAAAACAGTGCGGAACGACTCGGCGACGCTGTGCCGTCGTCATTTGCGATATTCGCTGACAAGTCGTAATCCCACCACAAAAAGCGATATCTGGTTGCACTACATGTAATCCACAATCAATAAGTTCTTCGAAATCAAAGTGGGTCACGTCGCCCTCACCACCGGCAATCGGTATCGGTGAACGTTTACAAAGCTCGCGGTACCCGTGGCGGTCGTCCTGACCAACAGGTTCTTCTAGCCACGTCAGATTAAACGGCTGAAACAGTTCGGTTCTCCCCAAAGCAGTTTCCCAATCCCAAGCGTGCCCCGCATCCACCATCAAATCACGCTCGTCGCCAATCGCCTCTCGAGCCGCTTGCACATGGGCAACATCCACTGCCGCATCATCCCCGATTGGTCCCCAGCCAAACTTAACGGCCGTGAGCCCCATTTCCACATATTGCTTGGCCATCTCGGCCGTTTGCTCAGGCGTATCGGCAAACAACACACTTGCATACGCTCGGACATCATCACGCAACCGCCCACCTAACAACTCCGAAACCGGCTTCCCCTCGGCTTGACCTTTGATATCCCACAATGCAATATCAGCGCCACTGATCGCATGAATTGCGGCGCCGCGTCTGCCATAGCGATTCGTCTCATAGTACATTTTTTCCCATAGCGCCACCGGATCGGTTGGATCTTCACCCAACAAAATCGACGTCAGGCCGTGCCGTCGAGCGGCACTGCGCGGAGCTTCAAAGCAAGCTTTGCAAACATAGGATTGACTCGTTACTTCGCCTACTCCCGTAATGCCCTGATCCGTATGAATGCGGACGATGAGCACATCCAGCGTCCCGTCAGGAATGGCCTCTACATTGGGAACTCGCAAATGAATCGGTTCTACATCCGTTATTTTCATGACACTTTACGCTCACTAATTCTCAAACACTTTACCACGAACAAATTTCACAACGAAAACTCAACATCCTCATCCAACGGAAACATTGGGCGACCACAATACTTGTAGGGCAAGCTTTGCAGATTTGCACTGGTGCTGCCCGCGACATCGACAGCCACAATATCCGCGGCAATATCTTCATAGTAGGGCCTAAATCCATTTGGACTTTTCACAACCACTACATCAAAATCCCTGGGCTGTAACCCATGCTCGGTATAGACCATTTGACCAACAACATAAACAGCGACGCTCGTCACAAGCAACGTGATCGATCCGCTTTTCAACACTGCGGTATTTCCGGCCTTTCCCAGCATTCCATTTTCATATTGAAATTGCCCGTCATGCAGCGATACCACCTCGAACGGCAACTCAACTGGGGTAAACCGCTGAGGATCTAACTGACCACCAATTGGCATTGTAAACTCACCATCGACCCCAACTTCCACCGCGCGCTGGACAACCGGAGCATCAACGACGGACACCAGTACTTTGCCTAAAAACCCATGCTCCAATATTCCTTTGATGATTTCATTACTATCACCCGATGCCCCAGAAGCGGTCGCATCAGCCGCATCAGAAAAAACAGTCATCCCCGCAACGTTTGTCGCGCGCTCAATACTGTCAGGCAAAGACATAAGCTTCGCCTTGAACGACTCGCGATTGCTCCACATGAAATCCGCGATCTCAGCTGCCTCTGTTTCAGCAGTCACTCGATCAGCATCCCGATAGACAATAACATTAGTCCGCAAGTCTGGCACATCCGTAAAGGCATTACCAATATTGACACCAGCGACCAAACCGCCAGGACTTTCCTCAATTAGCTGGCACATCCGAATTGCTTCACCAAACTTTCCTGTCTCGGTCAACAACTCATCACCGCGGACTAACATCGGTATCTTAATCCGTGCCAATTCGGGTTGAATATCACCACTGAGTAAGGCGATAAGATTGTGCGCAGCACGCATTCCCGTTTCGTATTGGTCCACATGCGGATACGTGTGATAGGGCACGATAATATCCGCGTTTTTCAACATGCGATCAGTAAGAATTGCATGCAAATCAATCGTTGCCACAATCGGGATATCACCTACATATTCACGAATTTTCTCTAGTAAATAACCTTCAGGGTCATTTTCCGACTCGCCCGCCATGGCACCGTGTAAGACGATCAAACAACCGTCAATTTCCGATTCGCAACGTATGGTCGCCAACAATTCCCCCAGCAACCGATCTAGATCATCCGTCGGAACGGCGCCACCCGACACACTGTCAGCTGCCATCGTCGGGACGCAATTAAAATCGCCGCTATCTCGTAAGACATCGATTGCACCTGCTAATTCTGTCCGCGTATCAATGAATTGGTTGAATATCTCCGTACCACGAACAATCCGAAACATATCGTAGGGAGTCGGAGCGGGATTGAACGTCGATGTTTCTTGTTTTAAGTCAGCAAGTAATATTCGGGGCATATCTTTATGAGCCTGGTTAATCATTCTAAGGCAAAGTTTTGTACAATATAGGCTCAATAAAGCTGAGAACCTAAAACCCAAACGGTACGTTGATTGTATGAAATTTCTAATACCCTTGCTGATTTTTACCTGCTGTAACTTTGTCACAAATCCTACCGTCGCCCAAGAAACCGAGTCACTCGAATACGGAGTGACCGAAAAACATATCATGGTTCCGATGCGTGATGGCGTCCGACTGTCGGTTTATCTTTATATTCCTAAAGGAGATGGTCCTTGGCCAGCATTGTTGGAACAGCGTTACGCTAACGCTAGAAGTTTGCGTGTTCGCAATGAATTTGCAAAACTTGCTTCACACGGCTATGTCGTCGCGCTACAAAATTTCAGAGGATCACAACTCTCCGAAGGCACTTGGGTTGGATATCGCGCGCTGGGATGGGGCAAATTAAAAGATGGCTACGACACGGTCGAGTGGCTCGCTAAACAAAAATGGTGCACCGGGAAAATTGGGACATTTGGCAGCTCTCAAGCTGGGTATGCACAAAATTTCCTAGCAGTCACTCAGCCTCCCTCATTAACCGCTCAATATATGATCGATACGGGCTTAAGCCTATTTCAAGAAGGATATCGTATTGGCGGAACAACTAGACCCAATCGATTTAAAGGAATGGGTGCCGTCTGTCGCGTCCCAGAACATAATGATTTGCTCATGCAGCAGTGGTATGAGCACCCGCATTATGACCGCTATTGGAAACAAGAAGATTGTGCCCGCCATTTTGATAAGATGAACGTACCCTGTATGACCATCGGTAGTTGGTACGACTTCATGTGCCAAGGATCCGTAGAAAGCTATATCGGACGACAACATAGTGGAGGCCCACAATCTCAAGGCAACCAAAAGTTGCTCGTCGGCCCGTGGTTACATGGTCGTTTTAACAAAGGTAGTAAAGTTGGCGAGCTACAATACCCTGAAAATGCTGAATTTGATTTACTCGGACACATGGTGCGGTGGTTCGACCATTACCTCAAAGGAAAAAATAATGGTGCCAACACTCAACCCAATGTCCAATATTACAAAATGGGAGCGACTCAAGAAAAAGACGCCGTTGGTAACCAATGGATTGCCGCCGACGATTGGCCTGTGCAAGAATCCAACACATCTTATTTCTTGAATCCCGCTGGAAAGCTTTCACAAACAGTACCCACTGCCGACGGGGGTCAAAGCCACTTAATATCGGATCCCTTAAACCCAGTATCGATTCCAACGCGGTCCTTTCCTGGTGCCCGCGATGCGCGGGCTGTCGAAAATCAAGAAAATGTACTGACATTTACCTCGCCTGTGCTTACCGCACCAGTCGAATGGACGGGCCATGTGAAGGCTGACCTCTATGTGCGCTCGACCGCTAAAGATACCGATTTCATTGTCCGCGTGAGCGATGTTTATCCGGACGGCCGCAGCATTTTAATCGTCGACTACATTATGCGTGCACGATATCGTGAAGGATTCCACAAAGAATCGCTACTTGTCCCAGGTAAAGTCCAGCGTTTGCAGTTTCATGTAGGCTGGCTTAGCCAAGCTTTCAACACGGGACACCAAATTCGCGTCACCGTTTTGAGCACCGGAAGTGAATTCTTTGAACCAAACCCTAATACTGGTGAACCGCTCACTATTGAATTCCCTGAAAACGCACGACAGGCAATCAACACAATTATGCACAACCAACAATATCCCTCTCGAATCCTCGTGCCACAGGTGGACAAACCCTAGTCCTTACCTATCAAGCTAGTCACCGGCGCAACGATAAAGCAAATTAGTCAAAGCTGCTGTAGCCTACGGCCCGCCACGTCGACCACCGCCACCTTGGCGTGGAGGTGGTGGTGGAAAATCGTCAGTTAAACGGCGGATATTCGCCGTCATTTTATTCAGCATGGCATCTTCCAAAATAAAAGTTGCTGCCATTCGACCAAGCCCTCTATAGGTCGTTTTGTAGTACAAGTTCAACACCCCACCGCCTATATCCGATTCCACAGAAACACTAAGCACAGCCGTGCGAATACTCGATTCAATTTTAAATTCCATGCCATTTCCTGGGCTGAAAAAAACGACCGTCCAAGTTTCTGTAATTGGTATACCAAATAGGCTGGTGGTCACTTCATAACTCTGCCCCTCCTTGATCCCCGCAGGGTTCTCAGGCATTCCAGATACCGTTGGATTCCACTCAGGCCACGAGGCTAAGTCACCGATCAACAAATCAAATATTTGAGATTTAGGCGCCGCAATCGCCACAACGGAGGACACTTCAACTTCACCACCGCCCACAAAGTAAAAACAACCACTGATAATAGACCCCCACACTAGCGTTACAAGGATCCGGTTAAGCCATACGTTCTTTTCATTGGATTCAATAGGTTGACGCTCTTCTTTCGGTTTGAAGAGAGATTTCACCTTCTCGTTCGTGGTCACCTTCTCGTTCGCGGTCACCTCCGCTTGGTCAGACACATTATCGTCTAACATCTGTACCCTCGATTGCATAAAGACAAGAAACACTTACGTCTAGTGTAAATAAAATTGACCAAAGAAAGGGAAATAAAATCCCCCTGGGAAAATTGTCGACGGGATACCAATTAGGGCTAATGAGTGTTAATTCGTGGTGCCGAAAAGCTGCTGTTTAATTTCCGGTATTCTAGCATGAGGATCATCGTGCTTACGGGCGTAATCACGCAATTCTTCGGTAAGGCGCTGAATCAACAGGTTGTGTTTACTTTGGCCATAAAGATTAACGACTTCAGCAGGATCCGCTTGTAAGTCAATAAGCCACGGATTGTCACTCTCGGAAATGACTAGCTTAAAACGAGAAGTCACTGCGCTGAGCCATGGTTGGTTGGGAGTGCTCCGCATAAACGCAACATCATGCCAGTTCTTCGCTTTTCCTGCGAGCAACTCCGACGCATCTCGACCATCCACTGCCTGAGAATTCTCAGCCCCTAGTAATGTCATGATCGTCGGAAAGAAATCGACGCTCGTCAAAGCTTCATTGATCACTTTGCCACTGGGTAAGCAACTCGGAGCACAAACAATGAAGGGAACGCGTGCCGACCCTTCATAAGGCACTCCTTTATTAAGGCGTCCATGCTCACCACATAAATCACCATGGTCGGACGTAAAGACAATGATCGTCTTCTCCAACACGCCTTCGGATTTGAGCGTGGCAATCAATTTACCTACATTGTCATCAATACATTTCACCATTCCATAATAGGCTGGCATAATTTTACGCAACTGCGCTGCCGACACACCATTGGCGGGCTTACCCCAGTTGGGAATCTGATTGGCTTGTCGCTGTAACGTCGCCGGAATAGGTACTTTGACATTGGCGTACATCGTATCATAGGGTGGCCGGACAGTGTTAGGTCCGTGAGGGTCTGGCAAACTGATGTAATAACAAAACGGTTTGTCGTTGTTTTTACGAATAAAATCGACGGCGCGATCACAAAGCCAATCCGTCGAAAATGATTTTTCGTCTGCTCCTGCTAAGTTATAGTTCGCCTGCCCGTTTGCATTTCTGGCAGCGACGCGCGGACCTTTTTCCGTGATCTCAAACTTCTTCCAATGTCCCCGGTTATACATCCAACGATTGTCAGTGAATCCAAATTTGCGATTCGGAGCCCATTGCGGTTTACCGGGACCATCAAGATGCCATTTCCCGGCAAATCCGGTTGCATAGCCCTGCTCTTTCAAAATGTGAGCAAACGTAATGACACTATCCGACAATGGAATATTATTGTTAACAACGGGAGTTTTTTGCGGATAACGACCCGAGATAAAGGCAGCGCGTGAAGGCGAGCAAACGGGCGTAGTTGCATAGAAACTAGTACAGAGGACTCCGTTTTTTGCGAGCCAATCAATATTCTGTGTACCGACGATGCGACCACCATAACAACCGAGCGTTCCAAAGTGATGCTCATCGGTTTGAATAATTAACAAATTCATTTTTTCAGCAGCATCCGCTGAGGCGACAAATAACAAACAACATGTCAGTCGAATGAGATTTTGCAACATAGTGATGGTCCTTAGAAAAATATCAATCAATTTTGTAATCTGGGATTAAATGCAAACAAACCGCACGATATAGACGCAGCGGAATGGCCTCCCCTGTTTCGTGCATTTACCGCGAGTCGTCATCAATGGGTATGGTCGCATCAACCGTTATCTGCGTGTGAAATATATTTAACCGCAACAACAACTGGCAATCCCGACACCCACGCCTACCTATACGGCAGCGCGACGATTACGACGAGCCAAAGCGAATGTGACAAGCTTATTACGTTCAACGTCCCATAACTTCAGACGCAAGCACTTGTAGACATCCCACGGCAACAACGATGTCATGCCCGGGTTTTTCAATTCTTTGATCGCTGCCATCGCTTTCGGCAATTTATAGAACGGGATATTGTGATTCAAATGATGGATGTGGTGATACCCAATATTCGCCGTGAACCAATGAAACAATCGACTCATGCGAATATAACTCGACGACTTTAAAGCCGCCTGTACATGTGTCCATTCACGTCCGACTTTCAATTCAACGGATGGAAAATTATGCTGAGCATAGAACAAGTATGATCCCATTCCAGCAGCAATTGCCATCGGTATGACCATCACATATACGATGTCGCTCGGATTATTTGTCATTGCCAACCCGACATAGATTGCCGCGTGCACAATCACAGACAAAACTGCGTCCCAATGACGTTTTGGATTTAAAAATAATGGGCGAATACACATGCCTAAGAAAAAGACTGTTACGTATCCGAGGCCAATAAACAACGGGTGACGAGCAATTCTATATTGTAAGCGACGTAAGAACGGAGCCTCGGCATAATCTTTGGTTGTCATTACTGGGTAAGACCCAATACTAGCACCATACAGTTTGGCATTGTTCTTGTGGTGATGATTGTGTGAACGTTTCCAAACACTCGGTGGACTCAACGTCACCAACCCGAACACAAACATATACGCTCGAATAAATTTAGATTTCTTCAGAATCGCACCGTGTTGATAGTCATGGTAAATCACAAACAAACGCACGTGGACTAGTCCGAGCACAATGCTCGTTACCATCTTCCACGGCATACTCTCTAGACTAAAAACAGCAACGACTAAAGCCGTCCAAACAATGGTTGTCGAAATGACATGCCAGAGGCTCACCCATACGTTTTCAGAAGCGTATTTGCGACTAGCAATAAGTAATTCTTTTGGAGATTTCAAGCAACTCACCGTGTCTACCGTCAAAGGATCTTTATTTTCAATACACCCGTGTAATTATTCATTTAGCAATCGAAACTATTGCCCCTTCTGTCTTAAACCATTCATGATCTACGACAGCAGCGACATGTGTTGATTCCATTTCTAGACTTTGAGCAATGTCCTCAACACTGCGGGGCATACCCACCTTGAATAGATAATCCCAAATTTTGTTTCGTTCATCTTCCATAACTATAACCTATTTCCTAAAAATGCTACAATCTCGCGCCTGAAATACCAGCGCCGGTGCGGGCTCGTTGCAGGTTTTCTATATCGTCGAGTATTCAGGGGATTCCGACAATACGAGCCTTCCGATTTCTACGATAATCTGACCTTATTTTTTCCCTATTACACGATAAGTGTATGCTAGTTTAACCACAGTTTTACGTCTGAGGCGACCGAAATAATTCTAGAACTGCAGTGAACGTCTATTGACTCGAATAACATGCTATTTACACATATTTATGTGATATAAAAGATTAATAATGAATAATCATAACAAGCTCGTAAATTACGACAACGTCGAACAACGATATCTCGAAAAGCGACAGTTGAAACCGAGTGCTGGCTAGATATTGTTATGGGCCATGGGCGTTGGTGCCGTAATTTCCGGTGACTTTTTTGGTTGGAACCTCGGCCTCGCAAATTCCGGATTTGTCTGTGCGTTAGTCATCACATTGACCAAACCAGATGCCAACAGTAATAGTCATGTCGGATCAGCGCTACTGAACATGGCTGTGTTCGGAGCCGTTATTTCATATGCTTGCGTAATGGCGAGCTTTATTAAATTGAGGATATCGAATCCCCATCTAGCGCGACCCTATCGCAGTCCCTTAGGTATCCCAGGTGCCGTGGTGGGTCTATTGTTATCAATGGTAGCCCTAATCGCCACATTATCCGACCGATCACTGCTGCCACCTGTTGTGGGAGTCGTCGTTTTTTGATACTCGGGCTGATTTACTTTTTCTGCTACAGCCGTCACCATTTAGTTGCCCCCAAGCGCCTGAAGAAAAAGTTGCACTGATTGCCGAAGCTGAACATGAATTGGCTTAAATCGGTGTAAGTGTCCATGTTTTCATACAACCATGCTAACATCAGTAATATTTGCTGCTTGCTAATAACGTTACGTAGGGAATTTGAACAAACCATGATATCACTCGAAGAATTGAAACAACTGTCCGCCAACGGGGAAATCGATACTGTCATCACAGGTTTTCCTGACCTATACGGACGATTACTCGGAAAACGTTGTGACGCTGGTTTTTTCCTAGAAAACATCGCAACAACAGGCACGCATGGCTGTAACTATTTATCCACCGTCGACATGGAAATGGAGCCGATTGATGGTTATGCTGCGGCAAACTGGGAAGCCGGTTATGGTGATTTCCATCTAGTACCCGACCTTGGATCTTTGCAAGTTGCTTCATGGCTGGATCGAACCGCCATTGTTTTTTGCGATGTGCAAGATAGCACGACCCATGAACCGATGCCAGTGATGCCCCGCAACGTCCTAGCAGCGCAAATCCAATCAGCGAATCAGCTTGGCTACACCGCGCAAGCTGCCTCGGAATTAGAATATTATTTGTTGCAAGAGAGCTACGAACAAGCACATTCTCAGCATTATCACGACCTCAAGGCAGCGGGCTGGTATTTAGAAGATTATCACATCTTGCAAGGCAGTCGGCGCGACGGATATCATGGAGAACTACGCCGACACTTGTCCACTTCGGGCATCCCTGTGGAATCGACTAAAGGTGAATGGGGACTCGGGCAACATGAAATCAATGTTGCTTACACCGACATAACAACCATGGCCGATCGACACATTGTCATTAAGCAATGTGCAAAAGAACTTGCGGAGATCCAAGGCGTGAGCGTGACGTTTATGGCCAAATACAAACAGGACCAGGCAGGATCAAGTTGCCATATCCACTTGAGTCTGTGGGACGATTCGGGAAATGTGTTTGCCGGGGAGGAGATGCTCGGTCGAGTCCAATGTTCCAACATATTTAAATCATTTTTGGCCGGCTGGATTCACCATGCCCCCGCTTGTATGCCCTATTACGCGCCAACGGTGAACTCCTACAAACGCTTTCAACAGGGTTCCTGGGCACCAACAAATCTCGCTTGGAGCCAAGATAATCGAACAGCAGGATTTCGCGTCGTTGGTAGCGGCCAATCGCTGCGAATTGAGTGCCGCATTCCCGGTGCTGATGTGAACCCATATCTCGCATTTGCCGCAGCCTTAGCTTCCGGTTTAGATGGAATTAAAAATGAGATGCAACCGCCAGCGGAATTCATTGGAAATGCGTATGGCCAAGCGGACATCCCCCAAGTCGCAGCGACGTTTGGGGATGCTATCACCGAATTCTCTAACAGCGATTTCATCAAACAAAGTTTTGGCGAGGCGGTACAGCAACACTACAGCCACTTCTTTAATACCGAGCGATTAGCCTATCAAAATGCCGTAACGGATTGGGAACGTCAACGTTATTTCGAGCGTATTTAATAGTCGACTTTGCGAGGAACTGTTCAAGAGATTTTTCAATAGGAATTTACGTACGTGTCAGCAACGTTACCTCGAATCGGACTTACCATGTACGGCTGCAATGCGGAAGGCAGTTACAGCATTCCGCGCGAGTATATCGATAGCATTCAACGAGCTGGCGGTATTCCTTTGATTTTGCCGCCAGTGCAGAATGTGCAGGCGGCTTTGGAACAAATCGACGCTGTGCTACTCATTGGCGGTGGTGATCTATGTCCCGCTTGTTACGGTGGAAGTGACCACGAAACAATTTACATGACGGATCCCCAACGCGACGCTTATGAAATCGAATTGACACAAGCCGTAATCGAATCGGATAAACCGATTTTGGGGATTTGCCGTGGACTGCAAGTCTTAAACACCGTGCTTGGCGGGACCTTGCATGAGCATTTACCCGACGTGTTTGGTGAAACGGTTAAGCATCGGTTGCCACCCCGAGAACCAGTAAATCATGAAGTAACCGTCGTCGCCGATTCGATGTTAGCCGAAATTATGGGCGAATTGACGTTCAGTGCTCCAAGTTGGCATCATCAATGCTTGGATCAAGTAGCCGACGAATTGACTGTGGTCGCAACAGCATCCGATGGTGTTATCGAAGCAGTACAATGGACCGCTAAGCGCTGGTGTTTAGCCGTTCAGTGGCACCCCGAACTCGCTGCTGCAGAAGATCCATTACAACAAACAATATTTGACGCGTTGGTCGCTAGTTGCCTGCCGTGATTTAACACATTTGCTACACAGAGTAATTTTACAAAAAGGAATTCCTAGTCATGGGACGACTGCAAGATCAAGTGGCATTAATCACCGGCGCGGCCGGCGGTATTGGGCGAGCAACAGCGTTGCGCTTTGCCGCAGAAGGTGCCAAGTTAGTATTAACGGATGTGGACGACGCTGCAGGTGCACAGACGTTGGAACAAGTTCAAGCGACAGGGGCCGAAGTAATCTATGTGCACGCCGACGTGTCACGGGGTGACGATTGCCAAGCGATGATTGCCGCGGCAGAAACAGCGTTCGACGGTTTACATATTTTGTTTAACAACGCCGGCATCATGCATCCCGAGGATGGCGATGCGATGAGCACCGCAGAACATATCTGGGATTTGACGATGGCCATCAATTTGCGTGGCGTCTATTTGGGTTGTAAATATGGAATACCTTTAATGCTGAAATCTGGTGGCGGCAGTATTATCAATACCGCTTCGTTCGTAGCACTCATGGGTGCGGCCACTCCACAACTCGCCTACACCGCGAGCAAAGGTGGAGTGTTAGCCATGACACGCGAGTTGGCCGTCATCCATGCGCGGCAAAACCTCCGCTGCAATGCATTGTGCCCAGGGCCGTTGCACACAAAGATGTTAATGGATTTTTTGGACACGGAACAAAAGAAACAACGTCGCCTTGTACACATTCCAATGGGACGCTTCGGCTTAGCCACAGAAATGGCTGATGCTGCCTTGTACCTAGCCAGTAGCGAATCTTCCTATGTAAACGGCACTGAATTTGTCGTCGATGGCGGAATCACCGCCGCTTACGTCACGCCCCAAGATTAACGACCGGCAAGGAATGGGCTGTGAAGATATCTGGGGCCCTAGATTGTCAGTTTTTTGGTGATTAGGTTTTACCCCGTCGCAGGGCATCGTCACCGAAACGATCTCGAATCAAATCAGAAACCTCATCTAGTTTTTCGCGCTGCTTACAGTCTGCTTGATCAAATAACCCCTGCTGCCGGACCCCGCTACCTAAACCACTCACTCCCATCCCAATCAATCGCAAACGCAATTCCCGACTGGGCAAGCGGTTCTCGAGCATCTCAATCACCGTTTCATAAAACACTTCCGTTGCATCACTGGGCAGAGACAATGTCTTTGAACGCGTGAACGTCTTGAAGTCATGATAACGCACTTTTAGGTTGACCGTCTTGGCATGCAAGCCGGCACTGCGTAGGCGTTGGGACACTTGATCCACCAAATCCCGCAAATGCTCACACAACACGCCTATATCTTCAATATCCTCAACAAAAGTCTGTTCGTTTGAAATTGATTTCGCACGACAATCAGGCACCACTTCACGCTCATCTAGACCTCGTGCTAAGTGCCACATTTGAGTTCCCGCCTTACCAAACAAACGCTGCAGACTTTCCTCGGTTAACGACTTTAATTGTTGGATTGTATGGACGCCTAACGCCGTCAGTTTTTTCTCCGTTGCCTGACCCACACCCCAGATCCTTTTAACCGGCAACGGTTCTAAAAACGATAGAACCTCATTTTCGTTAATAATGCAAAAACCATCAGGTTTATCAACGTCGCTTGCGAGCTTTGCTAGATATTTATTGGAAGCCACGCCTACCGAAGCAACCAAATGTAATTCATCTTTGATTTCTTGTTTGATCCGCCTCCCAATCACTTCAGCACTACCAAAAAGTGATTTGCTACCGCCTACATCGAGAAACGCTTCGTCAAGCGACAACGGCTCAACTAACGGAGTGTAGCGAAAAAAAATTTCCCGCAGCTGTTGCGATATCTCAGCATAGAAAGCCAAACGTGGCTTAATGACTACCGCGTGCGGACACAGTTTAAGCGCTGTTTTAGTCGGCATGGCACTATGCACGCCAAATTGCCTCACCTCATAACTTGCTGCGGCTACCACACCCCGCCGCTCGGCACTGCCACCAACGATGACCGGCTGGCCAAGCAAGCTGTGATTCTCACGCTGCTCGACCGATGCGAAAAAGGCATCCATATCGATGTGTAAAATTGAAGCGGTCATGGACCATCATTATTAGTAATTTTTGACAATACGCCAACACCGATGAATCCGACGGTTTCGATAATCCTCGGGCACGGTCTGTTTACTTATCTCGTGACACTCCGCCGGTATTTTATCTTCGTCAAACTTAAACCGTCGATAATTCGTAGAAAAATAAATGATACCACCTGTTCGCATTCGCAGCAGTACGTGCTTTAACAAGCTATCCCAGTCATCTTGAATTACCCAATCCGCAGTGGTTGATTTGCTGTTGGAAAACGTCGGAGGATCGACAACTGCTAAATCAAACATCTCACTCTCAGGCAGCGCCGTAATGTACTCTCGAATTCCCGCCGATATGTAATGATGCTCCGGCCCCGTGAAGCCGTTAAGTTTCATGTTGCGCTCAGCCCATTGCAAATATCGCTTTGACAAATCCACGCTCGTCGTTGATGCCGCTCCGCCATCAGCCGCATACACAGTGAACGAACCGGTATAGGAAAACAGATTCAGAAAATCTTTCCCACGGGAATCTTCTAACACGAGCTTCCGGGTTTCGCGTTGATCCAAGAACAATCCCGTGTCAACATAATCCGATAAATTCACGATGAATTTTAAACCATTTTCTTGGGCTTCAATTTCATAACGATCCTTTGCCAGTTGTTCGTGTTGACTGAGACCCTTTTGTTGTTTGCGGCGTTTCAAGATCCAAAGCATCCGCGGCTGTGGTACGCATCAAATCCAACCATTGTTGATGGGCGGCCAAGTCGCGATCATGCGGCCGTTCGAATTCACTTAAATGTAAGTGATCTTCATAAAGATCAACCACCAATGGAATTTCAGGGATGTCCTTTTCGTAAAGTCGAAAACAAGTCACCCCTCGTTTGCTTGGCCATTTGCGTAAATGCTTCGCTCGCTTGGCGAGTCGCCGTTTAAACAACTCAGCCTGCTCAACCGCTTTGTCATCCAACTCACCAAAAACTGCCGTGGGCGATTCATCAAGATTGCGGGGTCCATGGAACTGATAATAAGTGCATTCGATCCGCGCATTGTATAACTTGCGCCGGCGGTCAGCTTGTTTTTGAATCACTCGTTCAAATCGATCAAAGGATGTTAACACGTAATGCGACCAAGTTGGTAATCGTCGCAACACCTCTGGCATCGATTCGTAAAGTGGCTCCAAATCACGATATCCACTGAGCCGCTCACCATAGGGCGGGTTGGTGATCATACAACCAAAGCGACGACTACTACTGATGTCTTCAAAGGCCTTCTCTTCAAAATGAATGTTGTCACCCACTCCCGCTAACTCCGCGTTGTGACGAGCAATTTTCAATACGCGAAAATCAATATCCGTAGCCAACAACATCTCAGGAAACTTCGGCTCCAACAAATCATCCGCTTCTGTTTTCGCTTCTGACCACAGATCATCCGAAATTGTGTCCCACTCACTAGCTGCAAATTCACGGTGGCGACCTGGAGCCATATTTCTTGCGAGCATTGCCGCTTCAATAGGGATCGTACCACTACCACAAAACGGATCCATAAAGGGACGCTTTTTGTTCCAGAAACTCAATTGAACCAGTGTCGAAGCTAGTGTTTCTTTGAGTGGAGCGCCTCCTGCTTCAGCACGATAACCGCGTTTGTGCAGGCTGGGACCGGTCGTATCGATCGTCAATGTTGCCGTATCGTTAAGCAACGCAATTTGACATTTAATTTGAGGCCCATCCTCCGGCAATTCGGTTACGCCGTGCTGTTGACAGAGTGCTTCCACAATCGCCTTTTTGACCGCGCGTTGACAAGCCGGAACGCTCGAGAGCTGTGAACGAATCGAACGACCTACTACTGGAAAACAGCCGTTCACCGGAATCCACTCGTCCCAGCGAATAGACTTCGTGGTTTCAAACAGTGTATCAAAGTCTTTCGCCTCGAATGACGCCATCTGAATGAGCACACGATCAGCGGTTCGCAACCACAAATTGGTCCGACAAATCGCTAAGGCATCACCGGTAAATTGAATCCACCCTGGCGCAATTACTTTTCCTTCATAGCCCAATGCTGCTAACTCTCGTTTGACCAAGGCCTCAATCCCAAAGGCAGTCGTTGCGATGAGTGTATATGGATTCGCCATGAAGATTTTTCTGTTTCAAGTGGTTAAGAAAAGACGTGTCGAGATGAAACAACACGGGCAATGCTACATGTTAGCAGCAACTAACGCATTCCTGCCGAATACTCTACCGATTTGCGTTATTGCTACACATCGTCATCGTTAGAAGTAATCTGATGCAATTCTTGACTAGCTTGCGGTGACAATGGAGAACCGGAAGAACAGTTGGAATTTACGGAACATTTGGAACATCCGCTGTCTGATTTTCCTCGCAGCAAGGTAACCAAGCGATAGAGGATATATCCAGCCGCCGCTATACAAATCACGCCGACGGCTATGTTTTGGATTTGTTCACTCATCATTAATTGTCCCGCCAATCACATGGAACTCTTGGATCAAATGCAACGGGTTAATCGTAGTCAGGCCATGAGACTACTGCTAGCAACAACAAATGTTGCCCAAGCTGCAACATAAGCCAAAACAGTCATATAGACAAATGTGAACAGCGGCCAGCGCCAGGATTGAGTTTCTTTTTTCAAAACCGCTAGTGTTGACACGCATTGTGCACAGAGGGCAAAAAAGACCATGATTGAAAGCCCAACCGGAACAGTAAAAACTGGTTTCGTGGGATCGTCATCCCAGCGAGCATTTTTCAAATGGTCCCGCAGTCCCTCCGATGCCTCGTCCTCTTTGTCACCCAAATTGTAAATCACTCCCATCGTCCCAACGACAACTTCCCGTGCCGGAAACGACGCTAACACGGCAATGCCAATCTTCCAATCCCAACCCAATGGCCTAACGACTGGCTCAATCGCTTGACCAGCTCTTCCTAAGTAACTGTTACGCAACTGAATTCCCGCAGTTTGTGTCGCTGACAGTTGCTCCACTGTTCCCTCGCTACGTGGAAAATAGGCCAATGCCCAAATCAAGACGGTACAAGCCAGAATCAACGTCCCCGCTTGCTTCACAAAATCCATCCCTTGCTGGAACATCTTCTTGGCAACTCCATTACAAATACGGGAGTTTCGCCTTTCAATATTGTTTTCTTCAATATCCAAGCCACACAAACCGCAACGACAATGCCAAGTAAGTACATACTGACCAGTACAAGTGCTTGCTGGCTAATCCAACCACCGAAGATTTGTCGTTCAGGAATACAAGCTGCCGTGAGCAATATATAAACCGGCAGGCGCGCACTACAACTCATCAACGGCGCAATCAACATGGTTGCCAACCGGTCGTTGCGATTCTTAATGGACCGCGCTGCCATGATTCCTGGAATCGCACAAGCAAACGATGACAATAATGGAATAAACGATTTCCCACTAAGGCCAACTTTAGACATGATGCTATCCATCAAATAGGCAGCCCGAGCCATGTAGCCAAAGTCTTCCATGAGCCCGATAAAGAAAAAGAGAATCAAAATCTGTGGCAAGAAGATCACGACACCGCCGATTCCTGCAATGAGTCCATCGACGATAAGTGATCGCAATATCCCTTCCGCAATCAGCAATTCAACCCCATTACCGAGCCACTCAAACAACGTACCAATCAAATCCATCGCTGGTCCTGACCAACTAAATACTGCTTGAAATAACAGTGTTAACATCGCTAGAAAAACAAGCGTACCAGAAAATGGATGAATCAGCACTCGGTCCAACCATCGCCGGCGGACTAAACTATAGTCCGTGTCACCGCGTTCGACGACTGAACTTACAACCTGATTAATCCAAGCATAGCGCGCAATCGGTTCCATGCTGATGCGATCACCTGCGGCGTCAAACTGCTGCTTACATAATTCCACCGCAGCGCTAATTTTTATTGTCTGTTTTGACTCGACTTGCTCATTCCCACATAACTCAACGTCTGTGGATAATGCCAACTCGTTCAAGAAGCAGCGGCGTTGGCAAGCAACCGCTTGGATTGCTGTCGCGGATGTGGCGGAGACGATTGCAGCTTCAACTGATTCAGAAAACGTCACTTTGGTTGTAGCAACAACGGCTGCAGAGGCAATTGCCGATCGCAATTCACCAATACCCTTTTTACGGCTTCCATGCGTAACGACCACCGGTACACCGAGCGCTGCCGACAATTGTTCTATATCAATTGTTGTTTCAGCTTGTGTCGCAACATCCATCATGTTCAATGCTACAACCGAGGGAATGCCCAATTCTAGCACTTGTGTTGTAAGATATAGATTGCGAACAAGATTACTCGCATCCAATACACAAACGACAACATCCATCACCTGCATGTCAGTTACGTTTGGAGCCAACAAAATATCGACAGCAATCTGTTCGTCCGGTGAGGCAGGATTTAGACTATACAATCCAGGTAAGTCGGTGATCGCTAATTCTCTACCCTCATGCGTGCAGCGACCAACGAATTGTTCAATTGTCGCACCCGGATAGTTTCCCACCTGCTGTTGACCGCCAACCAGTGCGTTGAAGAGCGAGGATTTCCCGGTGTTGGGATTCCCTAGCAATGCAACGCGTAGAGACTTGTCATTTTCATTCATCGCTGGCTTACATCTTTCTCGCAAACTTCTTGCATCACTTGCAACTCAACTCGCCGCGCTTCCGCTTTACGCAGACTCAGGGAGAACCCAAGCAATTCAAATTCCAGTGGGTCTCCCAGCGGGCCAGAACCAACTCGAGTGACTTGAGTACCAGGTACCAACCCCATCTCTAGCAAACGTAATGACACCCCGTCAGCACCCTGGACGGCAACAACATTTGCAGCGGTATTACGGCACAGTTCAGAAAGATACATAGGAGGCATGGGGCGACTTTTAAGCGATAAATCTCGTGTAAACATCTTTATTGATTTTCATTCTCATTTACCAAGCATCGTTTGTCGACACATAGAGTCGCAAGAAAGTCAAATCGATTCCAAATATCCGCTCAAACACAGGGTCATACCCGCCCCCACTGTAACCCTTAAAAACGACATTACCGGCACAACCGTTAAAGAGTGCCAAATGAGATTGCCGAAATGAGTTACATACATGTAGAATCAGCGATAGATCGCCCTTTTACGGTAAAAACTGCTCATCCCTTAATAACTAAGCCTTAGCGTAACGGGTTCAACCAGTGCTTCCTTTACTACACACAATTACAGACACCGTTGCCAAGAATGTAAAACTTGCCGTTGCCACGCTGTGCATCTTACTAATGCAAGTCGCGTTCCTATCTGCACAAGAAGCTCAAGACAAAGATCCCGTTACACCATCTCCGAGTGACATCCCAACGCTGCCGGAAACAACCGTTCAGGGCGTCATCCCATTTCCTCATGACCCTCTACGCATCTGGCTCGACAATGGCCTCGATGCTCAAGGAGATCCGTTGTTCAGCAATGGTCAACGATTCAACCAATCGATATTGCGGTCACCTACCCACCGCAGCATCATCGACTTGCGTGAACTACTTGAACGGTCTCCAGTCGATATGTATCAAGCCATCGAGCGTGAAGCTGGCGTGCTTATGCAACGCACCCAACGCGGCGCAGCCTCACCATTTATCCGCGGGCTCACCGGACAGCAGGTCGTCATTCTTGTGGATGGTATTCGCATGAACAATA
>LWDU01038924.1_pt1 | contig 28269 bp, 19 predicted proteins | sample 727161 | NCBI WGS metagenome assembly LWDU01 (sample SAMN04566230, study PRJNA314399) | hydrothermal vent metagenome | isolation source: deep sea hydrothermal plume seawater | place: Mexico: Gulf of California, Guaymas Basin | collected 2004-07-11
TGAAGAAGTTGCTGACAGAGTTACTAACAGCGTTACTAACAGAGTTACTAACAGAGTTACTAACAGAGTCGAGAAGGTCAGCCGCCTAGCGCAGCACAAGCGACAATACGTCGTGGATTCTCACCCCGACCCTCTCCACACTTTGAGGCACTCTGATTCACGGACCCGCGCAAACGCGACAGTCGGCGTCCGTCCTTCGCCTACCTGAAGACCATTTTCTCTATTGATGCGGAGCGGATACTGTTGAGCTTTTCCCGGGTATTGACAAAATACCCTCGACCGCGCGCGGTGTGAATCAACCGGTAGGGATGACCCCGATCGATCTTTCTCCGCAAATTCGCCACATGGACGGCCACGAGGTTGGTCTTGTCTCCGCCCCTCGAGCCCCAGACCCTGAACGCCAGTTCAGACGAATCCAGAACACTTCCAATGCTTTGAAGCAACTGGCCGAGAATCACATCTTCCGTGTGGGTCAAAGACACGTTGCGATCGCTCCGCTTGACCAGTTTAAGATCCTTGATGTATTCGAAATCGTGCAAATCATGAGAGTCAAATTCTGATGTCGAAGTCCGCTTGGAGCGTCGGGAAAGAGCCCGAATCCTGGCGACCAACTCGCTGATCGCGAAAGGGCTTTTAAGGCAGTCATCTGCTCCCGAATCCAAGGCCCGAACCCGTGCATCAACAGTACTTTCGTCGACAATCGCCAGAATCGGAATCTCTATGGCCGAACTCTCGAAGAGTTCCCTCATCACCGCACCATTGGCCTCCATGATGACGCAGTCACGTTTCTTTTCTGAGTCTCCGAAAATCGCGTCGAATATATCCGCTTCGATCTCAACACTAATCGAGTGCTTCTCCAGGGAGGCCCGCAGAAACTCGGCCATTCGGTGATCAAGGTTCGCAATGAGAACATGCTTCTGGTCACTTCCTCCAGAAAAATCATGACTTCCGGATTTCAGGCACCCAACATTGTTACGATAACCATTGGTCGATTTCGATTCCATCTGCAGTCTTCCTCGTTATCCATTTCAGGATTGCTATCTAGCTTCATAACCCGGACGAAACTGATCGGCAGTTCCTCTGCAAGTCTCAATTTCGCCCGATGTCGCTTCACCTTATAAATTTGCAATCCCCGTGCCGTGGATGAAGGGAAAAAAAAGAAGAACTCAATACCATTCCGAAATAACCATCTTGATCCGAATCAGCGCATGCTCTGCACAGAACCCTCATGTTGTCTCAAGGAATTTTAGTGCCGGAAATAGTTAACTAGTAGTCAACTATGGGAAAACAGTTCACACACGAGCGCACCTTATGTCGGCATTCCGTCTGGAGTTCTCGGCTTTGAATGCGATTCCTCAAATACTGAACGCTGCACTCAAGCGATTTCCGAATACGAAACTGCACGGTTTCTGCCGAGTCTCTTCGCGTGGTAGAGCGCTTGATCGGCGAATTCCAAAACCTGGCTCAACTCGAGTATCGCCTGGCTTTCGGTCACTCGAACTTCACCCCTCGGAGAAGGAAGGACTATTCGATCTACGGATTCGACCATGCGCTGCACAATCCGAAGTGCATCGGATGAATCTTCTCCGGGGATAATTACAACGAACTCGTCACCCCCATACCGAAAGAGGCTGTCGCAGGGGCGACTAATTCGCGCGAACGAGTTTGCGGCCGCTGAGAGAACCTGATCCCCCATGCGGTGGCCGTGTTCATCATTGATCTTCTTGAAATGATCCAGATCAAGGATCGCAAGGCTGAAGCTCAAACCGTCCTTGTCCCAATTTGAGCTTCGTTCCAGCAAGCTCTCGTCTAGAGCAGACCTGTTTCCGAGTCCGGTGAGACCATCGACCCGTGCCTGCTCGCGTATCCTGTCCAAATTGGACTTTGCACGAAGCCGCGCCGTGACCCGCGCAAGTAACTCAGTTCGACAAATCGGCTTTTTGATGTAGTCCACAGCGCCTGCATCGAATGCTTGTGCCAACTGATCCTGCTCCTCGCAACCGGTAAGAAATACAACCGGAATATCTCGAGTTTCCGGAATGTTCTGGAGTCTTCGGCAAAGCGAAACTCCATCTTCATCGGGCATCCTGATATCGAGAAGAATCAACGCTGGAGATTCCTGAATGGCCAGCGAAAGGCCCGAACTCGCATCATGGGCACTGACGATGCTGCCTACTTGATCCTCCAGATGAAAAGCAACCAAATCGTGGATATGCGGATCGTCATCGATCAAGAGCACGCTTTTTGAACCGCTTCGTCGAACCATTTCCCCTGTCTCCCCCCGCCCTTGACGGGATAATTTCTCGAATTAACTGAGTGACTGACTGGAGTCACTCCCCTCGGACTCACTCGCGGTTCACTAGTTCCGACAGTTGGCACAGGAACTCATCCAGCCGACGGTTGGATTCATCCGTCCCGGATTCGACCCGCAAGAGTTCCTGACATCTCCGAGCGCAATTGCTTACGTTTGGAAAACCGTAACTCCCCGCTGAACCCTTAATCTGATGGACATGGGTCCTTAAGGATTCGATATCACCGTTCGAACGAGCAGCTTCGATCGCTCTGATTTTCTCGGGAATTTCTGCAAGGAAACCATCGACGAGTGCGCGGAATCGCTGCTCTCTGCCCAAACCTGAACCCTTCGAGACTGCACTCGGAAGAGCAGCACCCGGAAGACAGGAAGGCGTATCCCTTCCGAGCCAACGGTGAAGGGTGTTCATTAGTTGTCCGGGGACAAGAGGCTTCGTGACGAAGTCGTTGCACCCCACCGCAAGGCACCTCTTCAAGTCTCGAGCCAGCGCATAGGCAGTAATCGCGATGATCGGAGAACTGAATCCTCGACGTCTCAATTCGGCTGTAGCCTCGTAGCCATCCATGACGGGCATCTGCACGTCCATCAAGATCAGGTCGTACGATTTTTCCGCCGCCATCACACAATCGAGTGCCTGCTTGCCGTCTTCAGCCACATCCACTTCGGCTCCCGATTCCTCAAGGAGAAAACGAAGAATTCTCTGATTGTCCCGACCGTCCTCCACCACCAACAAACGACGGCCCTCAAAACGCAGGTCGACGTCCGCCGCGTTATTCGCCGCAAACGATGGATCTGGCGTCTGCGCCAATTCGGAAGGCTCAGCCATGTCCAAGCTCGCCATCGGCCCAACATCCAAACCCACGGTAAATGTGCTGCCCTGCCCTGGAGTGGACTGAACAGAAAGTTTGCCGTTGAGCAACTCGGCCATTCGAACCGAAATATCCAAACCCAGCCCCGTGCCTTCGTGCAGTTGCTCCGAGGCTTGGGTAAACGGAGAGAAAATGTCCGCTAGCTGATCTTCGGGGATCCCGATTCCCGTGTCCTTGACCGAGATCTCCAGAAGCGCGGACTCTCGGGCCTGCTTGCGCATCCGCATTTTGATAGTGATGCCGCCGGTATCGGTAAACTTCACCGCGTTTCCAACGAGATTGACCAAAATCTGTCGCAGGCGAACTTCATCGGTCGCAATGGTGCGGGGAAGGTTTCCCGCCATCTCCAGCGAGAGGTACAGCATCTTCTCCTTGGCCTGAGGTCGCATCAACTGAACGACCTGGCGCGCAATCTGGAGGGGTGACTGCGGCGCGATTGAAACCTGCATTTTCCCTGCTTCGATCTTCGAGAGATCGAGTATGTCATTGACCAGCGCAAGAAGATGATTGGACCCCCGGCGAAGGCCCTTCATCCACGCTTCTTGATCGCCGGATTCTCGCCGAGGCCGAGTCAAGAGTTCGGCGTACCCGACCATCGCTGTAAGAGGAGTGCGGATTTCGTGGCTCATATTTGCCAGAAATTCACTCTTGGCTCGATTCGCCTCTTCGGCCTTTATTCGTTCTTGATCCAGGGCCTTGGCTTGAGCCTCGAATTCTTGACCCTGTTCATTTAGCCGTTCTGTCTTCTGTTCCAACTCACGGAAGGTCTCAAAGTAGTCGAACAGAAGGCCGCCCACGGGAAACAGGTAGGCCATGGTGTCGAGGGCGTGGGCGATGTTGAAGGCGGAGTCGAGAAAACTGGTCGAACAAAAGGTCTTGTAAAACTCGGCAGCGATACGCGGAATCAGGGAGAGGGCAAATGCGGCTGAAAGAGCATCACTGCGAACCGCGAGATACCGGGGGTAGACCAGGAAGAGCGCCGCCACGTAGATCGCGATGGGCAGGGCCTCGATGGGTTGCACGATCGACTGAGCCAGCGTTGAGTCTTGAGCGAGAACATTGGAATTGGCAAGCCGGGATGTGAGGCCATGCGCCAACCCCGCGAACCCCGCGCTGGCAGCGATGAGCCACGCACACGAATAGGCGAACCGGTTGCGACCCTCCATCCACACCACGAGAGCGACACCAAGAATCAACAAGGCCGCTGCGAGGCTACGGGTGATGGCCCATATCACGGGCAAGAGGGACGCCGTCGATTCATCGCCGGCGATCAGGCCATCGTCCGCCAGACCGCGAGATACCGTCAACAGCCCGGCGAGAACGAGGGCAAGGCCAAGGATGGGAAGCGCATAGTCACGTTCGAGACGAAATCGGGCGTACGCCAGCAGGCAAAAGAGGACCGCCGACAGCAGCGTCATCCACTCCAGCATGGTGTGGGTGTAAGCGCCTCTTACGGCTTCTTGGAGTGCCTGCAGGGGCGCGTCGGGAACACTTGCGGCCACGGCTGCAGCGGCAACCCCCGCATCGCCGACGGAAAAGCCGGCTTCCCAGAAGAGAAAAACGGCGGGCGCTCCGCAAATCAGGCAGACCCAAGCTGCCATTGGAGCCAAACTCGAAAGGCGACTGCGGCCCGGTCCCGACCCAAGGGTCGGGTTTATTGGCCTCTCCATTGTTCGAGTCAAGCGCATCCGGTCTGCCGCCCAGCCCCGACACCATGGATCGGGGGTTCCATGCTTTCCGGCCCACGGCCGGTGTCCCCACCTCGGGGATCACGTTCGTCCATTTCTTATCGGCACGAAGGCGGGTCCAGATTGAGTTGCACGGTGGGGGATCCATGGCCGGCATACATCCGAGCGGCAACTTTGTGGCACCTTGCCGGCACCTTGCGGCCCAGCGGGGCACCGCGGCGCAGGACGCCTAGACCCCGAAGTGGCGTCGACGAAAAGACAGCCAGAGGGGCGAGACCGTCTGCGCTGCGAAGCCGGGCGGCTAAACGGCGGGCGGAACTCGAAATTTCAGCTGAGCGAGAAATTTCCGAGAGCAGAGGAAGCCGGGGCAACCCGCCGAGGCCGGCCAAAGTATTTCAAACACGCCTGGGACGGCCGGGAAGAAAACCCGGATCAGTCGCTCGGCAGACCCGTAGTCTCGGATTCGAGACACCTCCACGGTCCTCGAAAACTCAGGGCGTGTACCAAATCGGCGAGGTCCAGGCGCGTTCCTGCACGGTTCGCACATGGGCCTGACTGCAGCAGCCCTCAAGCCCCGCCGTAATCGTCGATGGGTCGTCGCAAGAAACTTTCGCGTCGACGCAGATTTTCTGACTCCAGCGGCACGTCGGATTCTCGAGCACCCGGGCGTAATAGAACGCGCTCTCTCCGGAATCAAATTCGGGATCCACCCAGACCGCGCAGAGTGAGCGTGCGCCTGCTCCGCTACGCTCGCAGGTCGCTGTGTCGACGCTGGCTCCGTTCTCTCCACCCGCTACGTCGTAGACCTTTTCGTGGGCCTCCCCATCCTTCACCCAACCCTTCACCACTTGCACGCGCTGCAGAGGCGTTCCGGCTACTTGGGGGGTTCCCGGGTCTTGGAGCGCAGACACGATAAAGTGCGGCGCTCCCGATCCTTCGGACGGCTTCGAGAGATCTCCGCCCATGGGAACGCCGCCCCGATAGCCCGCAGCGGCCAGACCTGTGCCTTCGCAAAGCTCGGCGGGATAGTCCCAACCCCCGAAGAAACGGACCACCGGCCGAGTTCCGCTTGTCCCATAGGCTTCGCGACGCTGCATGCCCGCGAAGATTGCATCTCGAGAATTCTCCTCGGCCCAGATCACCGCCAAGCCACCAGGATTGAATTCGAGATCGTCGGGCAGACCGGCCGCATTGCGCGCGCCCGCACCTCCATGACCCTTGGCTTCGTCTTCAATGGTCAGCCCTGGGGTCCCGAGGTGGGTGTCCGTGCTCGCGACGATTCCGTATTTCAGCGGATTTTCGCCCACCTGCCCCTGGATGACGAGACCCTTCTTCAGCGCCTCGCGAACCATGCCCCGCTTATCCGGTTGTAGAGAGGGACCCAGAACCAGCGACCCCTCGGTTGCTATGCGCCCTACCCCCGCGAAACTGTTGTAGGGAACCTTCTCAAAGCCACACGCTTCGTCGGTTGTCTCTCCGCCCAGCAAGCACTCGGAGTCACCCTTGTGCTGCATGATCTCGACAAGGGGTTCCCACCGCTGGCGCAGACTGGCTTCTTCGCGATCCACGGGCATGTCGAGATCCCCCAGTGTGCGAACCTTCGCCGACGCAAACATCAAGCCGGGGCCGCTCAAATTCGAGTTGTGCGGAATCGTCAGAACATCGCAGCCTTCCACACCGTCGACGCAACCCCGTTGGAGATGCTCCCAAAGATTGTACGCGGAAGGCGTTTCCACCCAACTCGGGGGAAGGTCCGGCACGCGCTCATTTCGGAAAATCACGTTGCGGTGAAGGTTCAGACCATTTCCCACCGAAGCGGTCCACTCATAGCCCACGAAACTCGTAAAGGAACACTCTGCACTCCGATCATAGGCTTCCTCGGCAGCAGCCTGAATATCTCGCCACACCACCATCGCCTGATCCCGGCATATCTCGCCGTCCTCGCCACAGAATTGAAATCGATCGCGCAGCAAGAGATTCCGAAACGCCATGGGACCAAATCCGTTGATGGGGTTGAGGCGGTACGTCCAACAGAAATCCGAGTCGCTCCCCGGCAGCGACTCATCCCGACAGATCCGAATCTCGCCAAGCATCTCGGCATGGTCGGTCACCGCCGTGAAATCGAGAGGGCGACGAAGTTGCGCCGACCGCAAAGCATTGCCTTCGGCATCGTAGGGTTGCAGGCCGACCTTCTCGCCCTTGGCCAACCGATAGGCGTCCCGGGGTGAATTGCGTGTGTCTTGGGAATTGGCGTCGAACGAGTAGGTGGTGTGAACATGGGTATCGCCGAAGAACGGGCGACGCAGTGGGTCATGGTTTGCGCAAGCTTCTCGCTCCTCGGTCACCGCGTAGGGGGGCGCCTGTCCCTTTGTCTCCTCCGCCGCAGAAAATCCACTGCATGCCAGACTCAGCACGACCCAAGCCAAAATTCGTCCCATGATTCCTCCTTCGTATGTCGATCAAACACCCGATTGTCCCGCAATCCAGAAGCGGGTTTTAGCTCAGCCGATTCGAGCGGTCGAGAACCGCTCTGGGAGGCAGAAGGACCACCACGCCATCGCGTACTCGAGCGGGCCGGATTCCCAGGGACTCCCCGGGACAGGGTCCGCTCACGCATTCGCCATCCTCCAGCCGGAAGAGCGCCGCATGCGTCGAACACACCAGATATTTCCCGGTTTCATCGAGGAAACGGTCTGGGGCCCAGTCGAGGGGAGTTCCTCGGTGGGGGCAGCGATTCTCGTAGACCCGGACGCCACTCCCGATTCGGACCACGATCAACCCGAGGGGCCGACCCCCCTTCTCCGGCAGCGAAAAACCCCGGGCGTCCCCGTCCGGGATTTCGTCCAAGCGGCAAACCCTCCGCTCCTGATCGGTCTCCATTGGATGGATTCCTGGTCCAAAACCCATCGGGTGAATCGATTGCACACCCGAAGTCGGGGCTCTTCTAGCCGGGCGATTCGCCCTGCATTACGTCCTTGCCGTACGCGGGTTCAATGAACGGCCCGAAATCGGGCCCCCGCCGCAAATGATGACCTCCATCGATATTGATGCAGGTTCCCGTGATCCAGCGCGATTCCTCGCCCATCAAGAAGCGCGCCAGTTGACCGACATCGGCGGACTCGCCCACCCCCCCCATGGGAGTGTTCTCGAGATAGCTCTTATAGGTCGGGCTGTCCCTGGGTATTCCCTGCATGATTTCAGTGGCGATGAAACCCGGCCGAATGGCGTTGAAGCGGACCTTGCGCGCCCCGAACTCATTGGCGCAATTCCGCATCATCTCCTCGATTCCCGCTTTGCTCACGCAATACGCGCCGAAATAGGGATGCGGAAGATGGCCCGCGAGCGAAGACATTCCCACGAAGGAGCCGCCTCCCGCCGCAACCAAGCGGGGGCCGGCATGCTTCACGCAAAGCATCGTGCCGAGCACGTTCAGGTGCAGAACCCGGAGAAACTCCTCGGTCTCCAGCACAGGGTACGGACCCATCCCCCCCCCGCCCCCGGCGTTCGCCACGCAGCCGTCCAGTTTTCCCGTGGGCTCGAGAGCCTGGGCCACCGCGGCCACCACGCTCTCTTCATCGGTTACATCGGCGACGGTGTACTGAACGCTTCCGCCGCAGCCCGCTCCTGCCTCGATCCGCTTGGCCGCAGCGATCAATACATCTTCGCGCCGACCGCAGATCGTGACCGCTGCGCCGTCCGCGGCGAGAGCCGCCGCGCAGCCCTCTCCAATGCCGGTTCCGCCGCCGGTTACCAAGACCGCCCTACCCTCGAGGCCACCCGCTGGTCTGCTCATCGCCCGTTCTCCTTCTTCAGATCTGCACCCGCCCCAGGCGGGTTCGCCGATTGGGCCCCCACCCTAGCAATGCCCGCCTCCCCCGGCCGATCCGTGCCCTCTGGACCGTCGAGACAATCGACCATGAAGTCCGCTATGCGCTGGGCGAGCAGCCCGCCGTCGTGATCCACGGGCACCACATGGGCTGAATTCGCGCAGACCAAAATCTCTTTGTTCTTCGATCCGAGGCCGGCGAGAATCCGGTCCGCATCGCGAAAATTCGCCGTCCGGTCGTGCGCACCGTGGGCCACCAGCGCTGGGGCCTGAATTCGCTTCAAGCCCTGGGCCACCACGCGCTGCAAGCGGATCAGTTCATGAATGCTCGCCAACGGCATCCTGGGGTAACCAGGATGCCGGGCTCTCGCTTCGGAGTCGCGAATATCCGACCCTTCGCGTTTTTCGAGCATAGACTTGAAGCGCTTCAGCAGGGGGATCAACTGGGGGATCGGCGGGCGAAAACCCAACGGCGTACCCACCACCGCGATGGCATCGGGTCGCGTTCGGCTGGCCAACTCCAGGCCGAGCAAACCACCCAGGGAGAGTCCCACCACAAAGACCCGGGCGTGCTGGGTCCGCAGCCCTTCGTACTCTTCGTGGACCGCATCTACCCAATCCCGATACTGCAGCTTCGCCAACTCTTCGACCGTAGTGCCGTGACCCGGCAGCAGCGGACCGCGGGCACGGATGCCACATGCTGCGAGGGCGACCGCTAGGGGGCGCACCTCGTAGGGTGTTCCCGTTAGCCCGTGCAGGCAGAGAGCCGCTGCATCGACTTGACCTTGACCTGGCAGATCGAAAGGTGAGGCATCGACCGATTCACCCAGTGCTGATTCGCTCAGGAGTTTTGCTCCCGCGCCGTTTCTTCGGCGCAACGAACCACTTCGCGCAAGGGCACGCCCGCGCGTTGAGCCGCGCGCTTGCACGCATCGTACTCGGCAGAAACCTGCAAGGCACCGTTGATATCGCGCACCCATTTGACGGCAATCCGCCCATAGGGGGTTTGGACGCGACCCTCTTCACGATCGAGGAGCAATCGCTCCCATTCCTGGGATCGAACGCCCAACGTCCCCGACTCGGCGAAGAGAATTCCCGCAAGATCCATTCGATCCCCCGGTCGTGCCAAAACCCGCAAGAGAAAGCCCGGGCGATTCTTCTTCATCTGAATGTGCTGGATCGAAACATCCAACGCCCCGGCCGCAAATAGACGCTCCATGACGTAGTCAAAATGTTCCGGAACAAGATCGTCGAGATTAGCTTCGAGAACCACAATGCGATCGCGACCGAGTCCTTCGTTTGATCGACCGATGACCGCGCGCAACACATTGGGCACCGGGCCCGGACGATCGTTTCCAGCGCCGAGGCCCACGGCCTCCACCGTCATCGCGGGCATCGAAGTAAATTCGTCAACCAGTGTGCGCAGGATCGCCGCCCCTGTGGGCGTCACGGTTTCCCATTCGACATGGGCCGGCACCGTAGGTATGCCCTTGAGGAGTTCAAGGGTGGCGGGCGCAGGCAGCGGAAGCCTTCCGTGACTACTGTCGATCATTCCATACCCCAGCGCGACCGGACTGCTCGTCACTCGAACCACCCCCAGGCGTTCGATTCCAATGGCGGCAGCGGTGACATCCACGATGGCATCCACCGCGCCCACCTCGTGAAAATGCACTTCGTCCAGGGAAACGCCATGCACCCGAGCTTCGGCCCGACCCAGAGCTTCGAAAATCGCCAGCGCCCGGTTTCGCACGTTTTCGGCGAGCCGGGCGCGCCCAATCAGATCCGTAATCTCAGCATAGCTCCGACTCCCCCCAGCTTGCGGGCCGTGGGGGCCGTGATCGTGCGCGTGATCCGCTTGGGCGTTTGTTTGGGCGCTTGTTTGGGCGTCTGTTTGGGCGTCTGTTTGGGCGTGAAGATGCGCGTGCCCGGACTTCCCGCGCTTGCGGAGCCGGGTCTGCCCGGGGACCACCACCTCCAAGAAGCGAGCGCTAAGACTTCCGCGCCGGGTCCGGCTTAGCTTGAGCCGGTGATCCACCCCGAGCCCGGCCAGGTCCTGTTCGAGCTGTTTGCGCTCCAGCCCAAGATCGAGCAGCGCGGCAGCGAACATGTTTCCCGCAATTCCGGAGAATGTATCGAGGTGAAGAATTCGGGGCTCGGAAGCCCCCCCGCCCCCCGAAAGCTTCTTCAGTCGGCGCGGCTTGGTGCCCGTCTTTTCTGCCGCCTTTGCTCCCGCCTTCGCGGCACGCGTCTTTACTCCCGCCTTCGCGGCACGCGTCTTTTTTGCACGCGTCTTTGTCGCGCGGGTCTTTGTCGCGCGGGTCTTTGACGCGCGGGTCTTTGACGCGCGCGTCTTCGCGCCGACCTTAGAGCCTGTTGATGAGGGTCGCGGCATACGCGGCTCCGAATCCGTTGTCGATATTCACCACCGTGACATTGGAGGCGCAACTGGTCAACATTCCGAAGAGCGCCGTCAGCCCGCCCAGGGAAACCCCGTAGCCGATACTGGTGGGAACGGCGATCACCGGTTTATCCACCATGCCGCCCACCACCGAGGGCAATGCCCCTTCCATGCCCGCAACGACGATCAATACCCTTGCCGCCCGCAGGATCTCCTCGGCGGCGAACAGCCGATGGATCCCCGCCACTCCGACGTCCTGCACCCGCTCCACCCGGTTGCCGAAACGTTGAGCGACGACGGCGGCTTCGGCCGCCACCGGCGAGTCCGCCGTACCCGCAGAAACCACAGCGATCGTCCCCTTGCCCACGATGTCCACCGAATCGGACCCGTAAAAAAGAATCCGCGCCGTCGCATCGTAAACACCTCCCTGAACGACCTTCTGTACTTCCTTCGCATCCCCCGACTCCAGCCGAGTCACCAGCACCGGCTGCCCGGCTTCAGTAAGGGCAGCCGCAACCTCGGCGATCTGGGCAGGCGTCTTGCCAAGACCGAATATGACCTCGGGAATGCCCTGGCGAAGCGCGCGATGGGTATCGACCCGCGCGCTTTCGGTATCGATAAAAGGTAAGCGCGACAACTCCTTGATGGCGGCCTCAACCGAGACCCCGCCCTGCTTGACCTCCGACAGGAGTTTTCGAATTCGATCCTGGTTCACGCCGTGCTTTGCCTCCCCGGGGCCCACGCGGCCCGGCCCGGGGGCTGGCAGCTAAGAGCAGCCCGGCCGAAGACAGTAGCGTTGAAGAACCCGGGAGGACGGTATCAAACCCCCCCAGCGGCCGCCCCACACGGAGCCACAACCGGCAAAGAGCGGCGGGGTCTCTCCAACCAGGAACTCGGCCGTCGGGACACGCGCAAGGTCGCGCTGTCAGTCGAATCGGAGGGCTTGCGCGTCCGTTTCGGTCTTCTCCAGTTCTTGGGCGAACACGCGTTCGACCGCTTCGGGCTGATAGGGCTTGGCGATCGAATTCACCGCACCGGCATCGAGGGCATCCGCAACCAGAGTCTGCTGACCCAGCGCACCGACAACCACGATTCGTGCCGCCGGGAATCGATTCAAGATCATGCGCGTCGCATCCACCCCAGAACCCTTGGGCATGACGAGGTCCATGGTGACAAGGTCGGGTTGATACAACGCGAAGAGTTCCACCGCTTCAAGACCGCTCGCCGCTTCGGCGACCACTTCGTAGCCCAAGGGCTCGATGATTTCGCGAAGCACTTGCCGGGAAAAGGGCGCGTCGTCGGCGATTAGAATACGTTGCATGGCGAGCCCTCCAATTCAGTCGAAGCGTGTGAACTATCTCCGTTATCGGCGCGTTCGCTGCGCAGCTTGACGGCGAATAGAAGCCCGAGGCGAGACTGACGGGGAAATTTAGGCTGAACCTCGAATTTTTGAGGACGCGAGCCCGTCGAAACCATTATTCGAACTAATAGTGAAGGAACGATTTCGCTTCGGGCACACCCGTAATTCCCATGCCCCCGGTCACCCTGCCGATCGGCGTCACCCGAACTCCAAGCCGACGGCTCAGCTCCTCAGAAGGAATCCGGGCTGCAGTCCCGGCGCGCAGGCTAAAGAGCAGCTCGTAGTCCTCGCCGCCGCCGAGGGCAAGGCTCAGGGGCTTTAGGCTCAGCTCATGGCAATTTCGCCGGAAGCCCCTCGGCAGGGGAAGGCGCTCGGTGTCGAGCGCGGCCCCAAGCCCGGAACTCGCGAGGAGATGGCCGAGGTCCGTGAGCAGTCCATCGGAAAGATCGATACACGCACCTCGCCCTTTGAGGCCGAGCAGGGCCTGGCCGGCGGCCAAGCGCGGAACGGGAAGTTGGCGAATCAGTCCACCCCGGCTCTCGACTCGAGCTCGAGCCAGCGCAGCGGCCCCAAGCACCCCGGTTACAAAGAGGTGATCGCCCACGCGAAGGCCGTCTCGGCGCAGAGCACGACCTCGCGGAACGCATCCGAGGACGTTGATCACCAAGCTGGTCTGTCGCGCTCGGGCAAGGTTGCCCCCCACCAAGGGACAACCGTGGAGCGCGGCCTCGCGAAGCAGCCCCCGAAGCAATCCGTCGAACCGAGCCAGTTCCAATTCGGGCGGCGCCGCAAGAGCCAGGGTGAAGCCCCGCGGACGCGCACCCATGGCGGCCAGGTCCGAAAGATTGGCGACCAGGGCCCGGCGCCCGACGTTGAAGGCCGATTGCTCGGACCAACGAAAGTGGACGTCTTCCACAGTGGCATCGGTACTCGTCACCCAGTCCTCGCTCTTCCGGGGACGCAAAATCGCGGCGTCATCGCCGATCCCGAGCACCACTCCGCTCTGGTCGAGACGGCGCGCCATTCGGGAAATTCGATCGATGAGGCCCGGCTCACCCAAGTCGGATAGCGTCCGTCCGCGAGTCATGCCGTCACAATAGACGCCTGATGCGGTTCAAGACAACACCCACCGGTACGGCCAGTCTTTGACCCGGCTCCTCGCCTTGGACAACGCCTGCGAGGCGAACCGTGGCTAAGAGCGCGGCTTGAAGGAGGCGTGGACGTGAGCGGGAGACTTCGCTGCCAGCGAGACGGGATGACTCTTCACGTCTGGCGGCGTGCAGAGCACCACCTTCAGGACCTCAGACATATCGCTAACGGGGACAAAAGTCAGCTTGCGACGCAGTTCCCTTGGAATCGCTTCCACATCGCTCATACACTGGCGCGGAAGAACGACTTCGGTGATTCCCGAGCGAAGCGCTGCGAGGGCCTTCTCGCGCACGCCCCCGACCGGAAGAATTTTGCCGCGAAGCGTGACCTCGCCGGTCATCGCCACATCGCCGCGCACCGCCGTCCCGGTCGCCACCGAAAAAATAGCCGTCGCAATGGCCACTCCCGCCGAGGGACCGTCCTTGGGCGTTGCTCCATCGGGTACGTGAACATGGACCTCACTGGAGGAAAGGTCTCCCGGCAAGGCGTCGAGTTCGCGTAGGGTCGTTCGCACGAAGGAGAGCGCCGTCTGGCCCGACTCCTTCATCACATCTCCCATCTGACCCGTCAGCACCAACCCGCTCCCCGAAGCCAACGAGGCCTCTACGGGAAGCAACTCTCCCCCCGCTTCGGTCCAGGCAAGGCCCTTGACGACGCCAATCTCGTCCAGCCGGGATTCGTTCTCTCGGGCGTAAGGTGCGGTGCCAAGGTATCGAGCCAGGCTCGGACGGGTGATCGAGACCTTCGAGACATCGCCCTCGGCCGCCCTGCGAGCCACCTTGCGGCAGACTCCCGCAACCTGACGCTCAAGATTTCGAACGCCGGCTTCGTGGGTGTAACCGCTGACCAACCCATCAATCGCACCCAACGACCAACTCATCTGTTCGACGGTCAGGCCGTGTTCGACGATCTGCCGAGGAACCAGGAAGCGCGAGGCGATTTCCACCTTCTCCTCCTGGCTGTAGCCCGACAACCGAACGGTTTCCATCCGATCCCTAAGCGGGCTGGGAATCATGTCCAGGCGATTGGCCGTTGCGATGAAGAGAACCCGGGAAAGGTCGAATGGGATACTCAAGAAGTGATCGCTGAAATCGTGGTTCTGCTCGGAATCCAGCACCTCGAGGAGCGCGGCGGCGGGGTCTCCCTTGAAGTCGTTGCTCAACTTGTCGATCTCGTCGAGCATGATGACCGGGTTGCTGGTACCCGCCTGCTTCATCGCCTGGATGATTCGCCCCGGCATGGCGCCCACATAGGTACGCCGATGACCGCGAATTTCGGCCTCATCCCGCACTCCTCCCAACGAGATCCGCACGAACTCGCGCCCCATGGATCGGGCAATGGAGCGTCCGAGGGAAGTCTTTCCCACACCCGGGGGACCCGCAAAGCACAGGATCGGTCCCCGGCTATCGTCGCGCAGCTTACGCACGCTGAGAAATTCGAGAATGCGATCCTTGACCTTGTTGAGATGAGCGTGGTCGGCATCGAGAATGCCTCGCGCTTGGGCAAGGTCGAGACGGTCGGGCGAGCAGCGGTCCCAGGGCAGGCTGATCAGCCAGTCCAAATAGTTGCGCACCACCTGGGCCTCGGGGCCGTCGGGATGCATGGTCGAAAGGCGCTGAATCTGGCGGTTGGCTTCCTCAAGGCTCTCGGGAGAAAATGTGGTGGCCGCCACCTTGGTCCGGTACTCGTCGATCTCATTGCCCGCGCCCTCGACTTCCCCCAACTCATTCTGGATCGCGCGAAGCTGCTCGCGAAGAAAAATTTCCCGCTCGCCTCGAGACATTTCTTCCTTGGCCTGAATTTGAATCTCCGCCTGCATGGTGGTGACTTCGAGTTCGCGGCGGACCAATGCATCCACCTTGCGTAAGCGGGCTAGCGGATCGACGGTCTCGAGAACCTCCTGAGCCTCCGCAACCCGCAGGCGAAGGTTTGAGGCGACCGTGTCGGCCAAGCGCCCCGGCTTGTCGATATTCGCAGTCACCGCGAGCACCTCGGGGGGCAAATCTTTCAAGGGCAGAAGCTGCTCCACGCGACTCCGTACCGCGCGCACCAAAGCCTCCCCCTCCACGGTCCATTCGGCCCCGTCATCTCCGCAGATCTCCTCGACGCCCACTCGGCTATTCACCCCGGTCGGGGCCAACATACGCGCCTTGGCGACTCCCTGGATCAGAACCTTCAGGCGACCATCGGGCAGAGTCGTGCGACTCGTCACCGTGGCGACAGTCCCCACCGTGTAGAGCTCATTGAGTTCGGGATCGAAGACCTCGGAATCCCGCTGGGCGACCAGCAATATCATGCGATCGCCTGTCAGGGCATCTTCCACAGCGGCAACGGATTTTTCCCGTGCAACGATCAAGGGAAGCGCCATATAGGGAAAAACAACAAGTTCCCGAAGGCTGATTACAGGAAGGTCGGAAGGGAATTCGATCTCGGAAGGGGAGTGTGTGGTCATGTCCTTCGTTTCGACGCGGACACGAACTCACTTTAGGACCCGGTACAATTGTCCCTCTACTGGGACAAGCATTCAAACCGCATCAAACAGGCAATTTTTCGATTCGGCTTCGCGCTCCGGGATCTCAATCGATGCCTACGAAGCGGCGGCGCTCGACCTGAAGCAGAAAAGGCCGCTTTCTCGCATTCCCGTCCGGCAGAATACTGGTCACTCCAGACACCCCGGGAAACCCGTAGATGCGCAGAATTCCGTCGCGGATCGCCAGCCTGGAGTCAGCCTCGAGAGCCGCCTGAGTGAGCACCAGATTGAGCGCGTCAAAGGCACTGGCGGCGAACTCGTCGGGCTCGGTTCCGAAGCTTTCCTGGTAGCCGGCGACGAAATCTCGAACAATTTCGAAGTCGCTTCCCCCGTAGAAAGGCGTCGAAATCAGCGCCCCGGCCACGTGTTCTCGCCCGATTTTGATCAACTCGGGATCATTCCAATCACTTGAACCCAGCAACTGCACCCCCTCAACCTCATGAAATGCGAGCTGAGGAGCGATCAGCTGGATTTTGTCGTGGCCGTCGGGAATGAAGAGAGCGTCAAAATCCACCACCGGGGGGAGCGGTTCGCCGTCCGGGCCGAGCTGGGTATAGAGGATTTCCTTGAGCAGCGCGCCCACTTCGGGATCCAGCCGCCGACCGCGGCGCAGGGCGCGCGAGCGTTCTTGCAGCGCGACCCGCTCGTTGCGGGTGATCAGGTCGAAGCCCACCATGCCCCGAATCGGCGCCTTGAAATCCGTGGCATCGGGTTCGTAGCCCGCCGCAGCCACCATTTTCCCACCTCGCCGAACCACGGCTTCCCAATAACGACTTCGCATGCCACGCCCATAGCGGCTCATGGGGTACAAAATCGCGAAGGTCTCGGCGCCGACTTCGTCCATCGCGTATTCCACCAAACGATTGATCTCGTCGTCTGGCGTCATCCGCAGACGAAATACGTAGTCGCGATCGGCGCAAACCTCCATGCGATTGGAGAGGGTCAACAGGGGAACTCCGAGGCCTTGGGCCTCCTGAGCGGCCGCCTCGGATTCGGCGGAAAAAATCGGCCCGATGATGGCGAGCACCTGCTCGTCAGCAGCCAGTTCTCGCACCGCCGCCGCGGCTCTTTCGGGGCTGCCCGCGCTGTCGCGCACCACCAATTCGATGCCCGCAGTACGGCTTAACGGCGACGACACGGCCTCGGGGGCTTCGAGAGGGGTTGGCCGCGCGTGGTCTGGGTCCGCGAGTTCTTGGCCGGGCGGAGCCAACGGCGCGGGCACTTCCCGGTCGAAAGCGCCAGCGGCAAGCAGAAGTCCCCGCAAAGCTTCATCGCCAAACGATGCGTAGCGGCCGGTCAAAGGAAGTACGACCCCGACTCGGAGACGCACGCCCTCAAGCGCCGGCCAGGGCCGCGCCGCAGCTTCGCGAAAAGTGGGCAGGAAGAGACCGTCCACCGCCTCGTCCCCCGACCCGAGACGCACAGCAAGGCTTCTCATCCGCTCGCGATCGCCGGGGGTGAGCGCGTAGCGCCTTGCGTCCTCGAGCCAGAACGTCGCAAGCGGAAGATCCCCACCCACCAGGGCGCGCCATGCCAGCACCAAACGCACCCGGGCGGCCGGCACCTCGGGGCCAAGATTGGGAATCGCCCGCAGCAGGTCCTCGCCGGAGAGCCCGAGCAGGAGAGCGTTGATCTCCCGATCGAGCCGGGCCAGTGGGTCGCTCGGAGACCTGGAGGGCGTCGCGGCATCCCCAGCTTTCTCGGCCAAAGCCTCGGCGGTGACGGCCCGAAGTTTCGACAGGTCGATCAGGCGCTCGACATCGTTCACCGCCAGGCCCACCCTCAGCCGATAGAAGAAACGCCGTTCGGCGAGACTCAGTCGCTCGGGTCGAACCCCATCGAGCCACCCCCGGGCCACCGCATCGGCATGGCGCTCACTCTCCCAGAGCCCGAGGCGCAGCCGAATCGAGTCCGACCGGTCGCCTTGGGGAAATCGCGTCACCGCCTCCCGGAGCCGGGCGAAGGCCGCTTCCCGGCCGCCTTCGAGAAACTCGATTCGCGCCAACTCCTCCAGGGCATCGTCGGCCAGCAGGCTGTCGGGGAACTCGACCAAGAATGCTTCCAGGGCTTCCACCGAGGCCGCAAGATCGCCGGGTTGGGGGGCCAGGGCCGCCGCATAAGCGAGGCGCTGGGCCTCTGGAATTCGTTGCCCCGGGCCGCCCAGACCCGCGCAGCCCGCAGCGAGAAGCCCGCAGAGAGCAAACACGATCCCCATGGACCCGAGTGACCGCGCAGTCCGAATCATTTCAGTCGAAAAAATCCCTCAGCTTGTCGACGAAGCGCCTGTGGACCGGCGAAATTTCAGTGCCGCCTTCGGCGGCAAATTCCTCGAGAATCTGCCGCTGCCGATCCGTCAGCCTCGTCGGTATTTCGACAAAGATTCGCACAAAGATATCGCCGCGCATCTTTTCCAGTCGCGCGGGATCGACCCGGGGCTGGAGGGGGGGCAAACCCATTCCCTTGAGGGGGAGAACCTTGCCCGATTGTGTGCCCTCGGGCATCTCGATCTCAACCGGCCCCTCGAGGGTGGGCGCCTCGATGCGGGAGCCCAGGGCCGCCTGAACGAAAGGCACCGGCACCTCGATGTAGAGGTCGGTGCCATCGCGCTCGAAGAGCGGGTGCGGCTTCACGTGGATAACCACGTACAGATCTCCAGGAGGGCCACCGGCCACCCCTGCTTCACCCTCGCCCACCAGCCTCAGGCGAGCGCCGTCGTCCACGCCCGGGGGTACCTTGACCTGCAAGGTCTGCCGGGATTCCACTCGACCCGCACCGCGGCAGTGCCGGCAGGGATCCCGAATGATCTCTCCTGCGCCCGCACAGGCGTCGCACGGGCGGTTGACGCGAAAGAACCCCTGCTGGAAGGCCACCTGGCCCGCTCCCTGACAGCGCGGACATCGTTCGGCGGATGAACCCGGCGCGGTTCCGGCCCCTCCACACGGATCGCAGCCGCGCATCTTGGGAATTTCGATACTCGAGGTCAGCCCCTCGAGGACCCCGTTCAGATCCATTTCGAGGTTGTACCGGAGGTCGGCCCCGCGTTGTCCCCGGCCCCGACGCCCGCCGCCGCCGCCGCCGAAGAGGTCCCCGAAGAGGTCGTTGAAAATATCGCCGAAACCGCCCAAGTCGCCGAAATCGGCCCCGCCCGCCCCTCCGCCCATGCCCGCGTGGCCGAAACGGTCGTAGCGCGCGCGCTTTTCGGCGTCCGAAAGCACCGCGTAGGCTTCGGAGAGTTCCTTGAACTTCTCCTCGGCCACCGCATCGTCGGGGTTGCGGTCCGGGTGGTATTGCAGAGCAAGGGTCCGGTAGGCAGATTTCAGACCGCCTTGGCTGGCGTCCCGCTCGACCCCCAGCACTTCGTAGTAGTCCCGCTTGCTCACAGTCAATCGCCCCGGCTCGCTCTGTCATAAAGATTAGGCAGGCCGGACCCATCGCGGCCGCCATCGAAATTCGCGCGAATCGCGGTCACTTCGGTCCCCTGCCCTCTATGTCAAGGGGCACACAGGCGGACCGGGCGCATTTCTAGAAGTCCCCCGTGGGGTGCGGATCTAAGGCGCCTCGTCGTCCAGGGTCGCGTAGATTTTTTCGGTCAGCGAGTAGGTGAGCGCCGAGAGTTCTTGGATACTCACTTCGAGGTCGGCGGCCTCCATGCGCTCGAGACTGGCCCGAGCGCCCACGAGCACGGCCTCCACGGGCTCGCGATCGGCCGGGGTCACCTCTTCGCCAAATTCCTCCAGGGTTCGCTCGGTGGAGTACACGAGTCCCTCGAGTTTATTGCGCAGATCCATCTGGCTTCGCAAAGCCGCATCCTCGGCGGAGTGATTCGCGGCCTCGGCGACCAAGCGCTCCACTTGCTCCTTGCTCAGTCCACTGGAAGCCGTCAGCTCGATGCCCTGGGATTTACCGGTCCCCAAATCTTTGGCGGATACCTTGGCCACCCCATCGGGGTCCAGAGCAAAAGTCACCTCGATCTGCGGCACTCCCCGCGGCGCTGGGGGGATGCCCACCAATTCGAATCGACCGAGTGTCATGTTGTCGTCGGCCATCTCCCGCTCGCCCTGAAGAACGTGGATCCGGACCCGGTCCTGATGGTCCTCGGTGGTGGAAAAAACCTGACTCTTCGACGAGGGAATCGTTGTGTTCTTTTCGATAATCGTCGTAAACACGCCTCCCTGGGTTTCGACCCCCAACGAGAGCGGGGTGACATCGAGAAGCAGGACATCCTCTACCGTACCGCTCAAGACCCCCGCCTGAATGGCCGCTCCCTGGGCCACCCCTTCATCGGGGTCCACGCCCTCACTGGGCTTCATGCCAAAAATTTCGGCGACTTTGGCCTGGATCAGCGGCATCCTTGTCATACCGCCGACCAGGATCAGTTCATCGATGGCCCCTATTTCGATCCCAGCGTCTTCCACCGCCGTACGGCACGGGGTTTCCAAACGAGCCACTAGAGGCATCGCCAGTTCTTCGAGCAGCTGGCGTGAAAGCGTCACTTCCAGATGTTTGGGCCCCTCGCCGGCGGAAGCGACGAATGGCAAATTGATATCGGTTTCCTCCAGCGAGGAAAGCTCGTGTTTGGCGCGTTCAGCGGCTTCTTTCAGGCGCTGGAGCGCCATGGGGTCCCCGCGCAGATCAATGCCGTGCTCGGTTTTGAACGCATTCACCAAGTACTCAACAACGCAACTGTCGAAATCCTCGCCACCCAGGTAGGTATCGCCATTCGTACTCTTGACCTGGAAGACCCCGTCGCCGATTTCGAGGATCGAGATGTCAAAGGTGCCGCCGCCAAGGTCGAAGACCGCAACGGTTTTCTCGGCGCTTTCATCGAGCCCGTAGCTGAGCGCAGCCGCGGTGGGCTCATTGATGATCCGCAACACTTCGAGACCCGCGATGGTTCCCGCTTCTTTAGTGGCCTGGCGCTGGGCATCGTTGAAGTAAGCGGGCACTGTGATCACCGCGGAGTCGACTTCTTCATCGAGGTAGTCGCTCGCGGTCTCCTTGAGCTTCTGGAGAATCGTCGCGACGATTTCTTGGGGCGAACAATCGCGCCCCCCCATGGTCACCCAGGCGTCGCCATTCGCAGCCTCCACGATGGGAAAGGGCGCCACCGCGGCAAACGCTGAAACTTCGCTGGAAGCAAACTTTCGCCCGATCAAGCGCTTGATGGCAAACAGCGTTCTCGAAGGGTTCGTGACCGCCTGGCGCTTGGCGATCTGGCCGACCAGTTTTTCGCCGCTCTCGGTGAGAGCCACCATGGAGGGAGTCGTTCGCGATCCCTCGCTATTCGCGATGACCTCGCTGGCGGAACCCGACATAAAGGCCACGCACGAATTGGTGGTCCCCAAGTCGATTCCGATCACGGCCCCCATCCTGTTCCCCCTCCTGCAGAGCTTTGCATTGGATTCGCAAAACCAAGAATTCCGGATTCATTTCTTTTCGGCTTCATCATCCGCTGCGGACTCGGCCTCGTCTTCGTCTTTACTGGGCTCCCGAGCGACAAGCACCCGCGCCGGGCGCAGCATCCGGTCGTTGATCAAGTACCCCTTCTGGAGCACTTGAACCACCGAATTGGGCTCAACCGAGGCATCGGGCACCTGGCCCATGGCCTCATGGAACGCGGGATCAAAAGACTCCTTTATGGGTTCGACGACTCTGACTCCGTGTTTTCCCAGAGCCCCCAGCAAATCGCTCTGGACCAGTTCAACGCCCTGCAGAACGCTCTCCATACTCGCCGACGCGTCCTCTGCAGAATGCGCAATCGCACGTTCAAGGTTATCGACCGTAGCCAGTAAATCCTTGACGAGATTCTGGTGCCCGTACTGAAGACTCTCCTGACGTTCCTTAAGACTTCGACGCCGGAAATTCTCAAACTCGGCCTGCAGGCGCACCAGGCGATCTTGAGCCTGCCCCAGTTCCTCTCGCAGGGCCTCGAGTTTTTCCTCGGGCCCCGGCTCCACGGGGGGCTCCCCCTCGGCGGAATCGGGGGCCGGGTCGCTTACCGATTCACTCGCTTCGCGCAGGGCCTCGGCGAGTTCCTCACCCGGCTCCAGCGTCGGCGACTCCACGGCCCCTCGGCTCTTCTTCTTCGGCGGCGTCATCTCGTCCCCTTCGTCGGGCGCCCTTAGGGCGTCAGCTTTTCGGTCACCAGGCGCGAGCAATAGCTCACCAGGGGGATCACCCGGCCGTAGTCCATGCGATTGGGTCCGATCACGCCGAGTACGCCCAGGGCCGATTCGTCCGGGCCCGCCCCGCCCCGGCTCGACCCCATGCCCGATGGGCTCGTGGCACCGTACGCAATCGCCACCAAGGCACAATCGCCAAGACCCAGTTCCTCGAGTTCTTCGCCCAAGGAAACCGAAACCCCGTCCCCCGGTTCCTCGAGAACCCGTCCAATGACATCGAGCAGCCTTCGATTGGTTTCGACGGCCTCAAAAATGGCTCGGGTCCGATTCGGGTCGTTGAATTCGGGCTGGCTGAGCAGCGCGGATCGCGTGGTGATCACTAGGTCTGCTTCGTCGCCCGCCGAAACCGCAAAGGCCCGCAAACCGAGATCTGCGGCCCTGAAATAGGTATTTTTCGCCTTGCTCCGAAGATCGTGGATTTCACCCTCGAGCAGAATTCGCATTTCGCCGAGGGTGTGGCCGGGCAATCGCTCGTTGAGTTGGGCCGCCACCGAGTCGAGGTCGGCCTGATCCCCGGAACCCCGGTCCTCGATCACGCGCTGCTGGATCGGACCCGCTTCGGGGACAAGCACCGCGAGCAATCGATCGCGGGCCACGCGGACAAAGCTGACATGGCGCATGGGGACCCGTTCGATGCGCGGCGCCACCACGAAACCGAGTTGATGGGTTCGCTCGGAGAGTTGCTGGGAAACCCATCGCGTGACCTGATCGCCCGGAACCTCGTCGCAGGCATTCGAGAGCGAGCGGCGATCGAAATCCGCGAGTTCCTGGGGATTCACGAGTTCCTCGACAAAAAGTCGAAGGCCGCTCGCGGTGGGCACCCTTCCCGCCGAGGCATGGGGCTTTTCGATCAATCCGAATGACGCCAGATCCGCCATGGTGTTGCGAATGCTCGCGCTCGAAAGCGCAAAGGGCAGAAGATGCGAAACCGTCGCCGAAGAAGCCGGGGCGGCCTGGGCCACATATGCGGTCACCACCGCGCGCAGAACCATCCGCTGGCGTTCACTCAACCCCGGGCGGAATTCATTCTTTCGGCGGCCCGGACTCATAAAGATCCCCCATCGCTCGGAAAAACATCAATAAATTCAGGAAAGTGTGTCTACCACCCCAGCGGCGGACCGTCAATCGTTCCCGCCGAACCCGCGACGAATCCGCGACCTGGATGCACCGCCGCAAATCGCCAAGAGCGGCCTGGCGCTCCCTCAGGGTGTCTGGAGCCGATTCCTGGCATAGAGTCGGGCGCCACCACAAATGAAAATACACCTCGATTCTTCCGCAGGAGAAATCATGCCCATCTTAGAAAGAGACGACCTGAAACTCCACTACGAGGAGTTCGGAACCGGTTTCCCGGTGCTTCTCTTCGCACCCGGTGGCATGAACTCGACCCTCGACTTCTGGAGCCGAATGCCCTGGAACCCCATCGACGTGCTGTCCGAACACTTCCGCGTAATCGCCATGGACCAGCGCAACGCCGGGGGCTCGACGGCGCCGATTTCGGGGACCGACGGCTGGAAGACCTACGCGTCGGATCACATTGCGCTTCTCGATGGCCTGGGCATTGCGCGCTGCCATGTGCTCGGCTGCTGCATCGGCGGCTCGTACAGCCTGGGGCTGATCGAAGCCGACCCGGACCGGGTGGCCGGGGCCGTACTCGTCCAGCCGATCGGACACATCGAGGCCAACCGCGAAGCTTTCTACGCGATGTTCGACAGCTGGGCCGATGGACTGCGCGCTCACCGGCCCGAAACCTCCGAGGCCGATTGGGCGGCGTTTCGCAGCCGCATGTACGACGGCGATTTCGTTTTCAATGTCTCCCGAGATTTCGTGCGCAGCGTTCAACACCCCCTGCTCGTCCTCATGGGCGACGATCTCTACCACCCCGAGACGATCTCCCGGGAAGTGGCAGACCTCGCTCCCCGCAGCGAACTCGTCGAAGCATGGAAGGAAGGGCCCGCCGTCCAGGCGTCGGCGGCGCATGTGGTCGAGTTCCTCCAGGCCCAAACGCCCTAGGGCGCCGGCCCTAGACAAACTCGGCGCAAACCGTATCGGCCAGCATGCGACCCGAGCGGCTCAGTTTTAGCCGACCATCCCCCGATGCCTCGAGCAGCCCGCCGTCGAGAAAGCCGTCGATCGCCGCGCCGAACTCGGCCCGGGGCGATACGCCGAACTCGGCCCGAAAGGCCGCTTCATCGAGGCCCTCTTCGCAACGCAGCGAGAGAAAACAGGCCTCGGCCATGGCCACGCCCCGATCGAGAATTTCTTCCTCTCCGATCGGCCAATGCCCCGCCCCGATCGCATCCATCCAGCTCTGGCGCACGCGCGGGTTCGCGTGGCGAGCGCCGTGGGGTCGCCCGGGGCTCGCGGGATCGGTCGAGTGCGCCCCGACCCCCAAGCCGAGCACCGTCCGTCGCTGCCAATAGCGCCGATTGTGGACCGCTTCGTAACCCGGCCGGGCATAGTTGGTGAGTTCGTAGCGCCGATACCCCGACGCAACGAGCCGCTCCTCGATGCGCTCCACCATGCGCGCCGAACCCTCCTCGGGATACGGATTCATCCGCCCGGCGGCCGCGGCCCGGCCAAAAGGCGTCGGCGCCTCGAAGACGAGTTCGTAACAAGAAATGTGTTCGGGCCCAAAGGCCAGGGCCTCGGCGAGATCGGCCTCGAGCATGGCGGGCGTCTGGTGAAGCGCCGCGAACATGAGATCCAACGAGAGATTGGCAAAACCCGCTTCCCGAGCGGCCGCCAGGGTGCGCCGGCATGCATCGCCGGTGTGGGCACGGCCCAGGGCCTTGAGGAGCGAGTCGTCAAAGGACTGCACCCCCAGCGAAAGCCGGGTCACCCCGGCCTCGGTGCGAAAGCCGGGCAGGCGCTCGCGCTCCACACTGCTCGGGTTGACCTCCAGGGTCACCTCAACTTTCTCCGAACCGGGGGAAAACGCGGCCTCCACGGCCTCGCGAATCCGGGCCAGGGAATCGGGACGCAACAGCGAAGGCGTCCCGCCGCCAAAGTAAAGGCTGGCCAGGGAGCGACCCCGAAAGGTTGGGGCACGAAGCGCCAACTCCGCCAGCACCCCCGCCACATAAAGGTCCTCGCTCGCGCGCCAATCCCCCGCCTTGGAACCGCGCGAGGCCACCGCCTCCACGGCGAAATCGCAGTAGGGGCAAACCCGGGTGCAAAAGGGGATGTGGACGTAGACGCCCAGGGAGGAATCCATCGCACCAATGTAGGCCAGGCGCGGGCGCGGGGAGGAGCGCTCGGGTAATCTCGGCCGACTCCGTGCATGAAGAAGACATCTACTACGAGAAACTCGACAACGGCCTTACCCTGCTGCTGCGCGAAACCCATCGGGTTCCCGTGGCCAACGTTCAGGTCTGGGCCGGTGTGGGCTCGGCGGACGAACGTCCGGGCGAAGCCGGTCTGGCGCACTTCCACGAACACATGCTCTTCAAGGGCACGGCGTCGCGGGGGGTGGGTGAAGTCGCGGGGGAGATCGAGGGCGCCGGCGGACGGGTCAACGCCTATACGTCGTTTGATGTCACGGTCTACTACGCCACCGTGCCCGGCGCCGCGCTGGGCACCGCAGTCGATGTGCTCGCCGACGCGGTCACCCACTCGATTTTCGACTCCGACGAGATCGCCCGGGAACAGCAGGTGGTCATCGAAGAGATCCGCCGCTCGGAAGATTCCCCGGGCCACGTTCTCTCGGATATCAGCTACCGCCAGGCCTACCGGGTGCACCCCTACCGGGCGCCGATCCTCGGAACCCCCGAGAGCGTGGCGGCCCTCGACCACGACCGCTGCCTCGACTTCTTCGGTCGCTGGTACGCGCCGGACAATCTAACCTGGGTGGCAGCGGGCGATTTCGATGCCCCCGCCCTGGCGGCGGATCTCGCCGAACGCTTTGCCTCGGCGAGTCCGGGCGGCGAAAGGCGCGAGCGCCCGACCGAGCCGAGACCCGACGCCTTGCGGAGCGCGGTGGAGCGGCGCCCCTTTGAAGCCCAACGGTTCGACCTGGCCTGGCCGTCGGCCCGCTTTCGCGACGAGGACGCCACCTACCTCGACTTGCTCGCCTTCGTGCTCGGCGAGTGCGAATCCAGCCGCCTGGTGCGCGGCATTCGCGAGGGCGCGGCGTTGGTCGATCGCATCGACTGCTCTTCCTACACCCCCTACGACCGCGGCCTCTTCTCCATCGGACTCGAGAGCAACGAAGCGCGCAGTCGCAAAGCCCTCGAGGCCGTTGCCGCCGAGGTGGAGCGGCTTCGCATAGAACCCGTCAGCGAGCGCGAGCTCGAGCGTGCCCGGGCCAATTTTCTCGCCAGCGAACACTTCGAGCGCGAGAGCGTCTCGGGCATGGCAAGCAAGCTCGGCAGTTTCGAAATCCTCGGCGGCGACTGGCGAGCCGAGGCGCGTTATTTCGAGACCCTGCGCGCCGCCACCCCCGAGGACCTGCTCCGGGTCGCCCAGGAGTACTTGGCGCCCGAGCATCTCGCGGCCAGCGCGCTGATTCCCGACCAACCCAGCGAAACCCTCGACGCCGACGCCATGGCGAGTGCCCTGACCGCCGGTGCCGAACGCGCCCACAAGCGGGCCCGATCGAATCCGGCGCCAGGCCCCGAAACCGAGCGCGCTGGCCAGATTCCGCCGGCCACCGCCGAGGCCCCCAGCGAACCCGCCCGCCGATTTACACCCGCATCTACACCGGGATCTATACCCGAATCCGCACCGGGATTCGCCCCGGAATCCACAACGGGATTCACCCGGAGATCCATCGGCGTCTCTGCCGACGCGGGCGGGGGCGGGGTCGACGCCCTGCGCACTTATCCGCTCCCGGGCGGAGCGATCCTCCATGTCGCGCCGCGCCGGGATGTCCCGGTGGTGGCCCTGCGGGCTGCCTTTGCGGGGGGACTCGTCGCCGAGCAGGAAAAGACCGCGGGTCTTTCGTGCTTTCTGGCCTCCATGTGGAGTCGCGGCACCCGAAAGCTGAGCGCCGCCGAATTCGCCGAGGCGGTGGAAGACCTGGCGGCCGACATCGGCGGCTTCTCGGGGCGCAGCAGCATGGGGCTTACCCTCGAAGCCACCAGCGACAAGCTGCGGCCCGCCCTGGATCTGTTTCGCGACGTGCTTCTCGAGTCGCGCTTTGCCCAGGACGAATTCGAGCGCGAACAGCGCGAAACCCTGGCCGCCATCGATCGCCGAGAGGACCAACTCGCCCAGCGCGCGTTTCAACTTTTCGCCTACACGGAATTTCGCGAACACCCCTACCGGCTGCCCATGTTGGGCGAGCGCGAAAGCGTCGAGGCCTTTACGCCCGAACTCGTTCGCGCGCATCACAACCGCCTGATCTGCGCGCCCAATCTCGTGATCGCCGCCGCGGGCGATGTCGACGGCGACCGCCTGGCCGATGATCTTTCCGAGCGACTCGCGGGTCTTCCGGCTGACGAGTTCGTGTCGCCGGCCGCGCCCCTGGAAACCCGAACCCCTGGAATCCGTCAAGCCGCCGAGCAGAAAGACCGCGCCCAGGCGCATCTCGTGGTGGGCTTTCGCGGCCTCGCGGTGGACGATCCCGACCGCCTCACGCTCGAAGTCATCTCGCAATTGCTGGCGGGCCAAGGCGGACGCCTCTTCCTCGACCTGCGCGATCGCCGCAGCCTCGCTTACTCGGTGAGCGCCATGAACGTCGAAGGCGCGGCCCCGGGGTTTTTCGCCGTCTATATAGGTTGCGCGCCGGAAAAGGTCGACGAAGCGCGCAGCGGGATCTTCGAACACCTCGAAGCCCTGGTGGACGCACCCCCGGGCGAAGACGAACTTGCCCGCACCCGGCGCAACCTGGTGGGGAACTTTGCCATCGACCAACAACGCAGTGCCGCCCGGGCCGCACACATCGCCCTCGACGATCTCTATGGGCTCGGCCCGACCGCGCACCTCGGATACCCGAAACGCGTGGCCGCGATCGGCC
>LWDU01044570.1_pt1 | contig 28228 bp, 30 predicted proteins | sample 727161 | NCBI WGS metagenome assembly LWDU01 (sample SAMN04566230, study PRJNA314399) | hydrothermal vent metagenome | isolation source: deep sea hydrothermal plume seawater | place: Mexico: Gulf of California, Guaymas Basin | collected 2004-07-11
CTATCAGATGTAACATTAAAAAATTAATGTGTAATTAAAAAAAAATATTTGACTCGAGCTTCTGTCATCATGAAATTAAATTTCTTATTTTATTTAAGTATCGGTAATTTGGAGAGTTATATATGTCTACAGAAATAAATACTAAAGATCAAATTGCTGCAATGTTATCAGCAAAATTAAATGAATTTCTTGATGGTGTTGGTGATAGTTATGGTAAAGTCATTCTAGATGAATTAGTGACTAGACTAGAATATACTATTACTGATTTTAAGGATGAAGTTGGTGAGATCATGGAGCAGATGCTAGAGAATGCAGCAAACAAGAAGGAGATTCTTTCCAATTTAATTGCAAGGGAAAGTTCAGCTTCATTGGGTGATGATGTTGATACAAGTTCAGATTCTCCTCAACAATCAGCAGGAACAGATGATTCGCGAGATATGAGTGAATGGGAAAAGAAATTAGAAAAATTAGGGTAAAATTTAAGGAGGGGAACCAATATAATGAGCGTTAAGGATAAGATTATTTTTGGAATATTGGTAATTTTGATAGCATTTGCCGGATATTTTCAATATATGGCATCAAATATGATAAGTCGTATGGATGAATTAAATGAAAATGATTCGAAACATGTTGACGTAGTTCATAATGAATTTAGAGAAGATTTAAGAAAATTAAATTTACAGTTTATTGGAAGAGGTAAGCATCTTCAAAAGGCACAACAAGATATAATCGCAAACACTGAATACATAGAGTATGTAACAGATTCATTAGGAAATGCAATACAGTTAGTACAATATAATCTTGATGAGCTAGATCGTACTGTATCTAAGAAATTTGATAATGTAGAAGCGGATATTCAAGATTTAACGGATACTTTTAATAGAGAGAGAAGACGGACAAAGAATGAGCGTTCAGATATAAAACAAACAATAACTGCAATGCAGAGTGAAATAAAAGCTTTAAATGATAAAGTTTTTGGTATTCCTGAAGAGGAGCAGAAAAAGAAAAAGGATTAAATAATTTATTATTTTATTAACAGATGTTGAAGGCTGGTGATTACAAAATCATCAGCCTTTTTTTTGTGCAATTAATTTCAAAATACCTGTTCAGGTTATCAATCCAAAAAATACTTAAACCAATTATTTAACTATTCAAATAGTCAATTAAAGTAATATAGTAAGTGATGAATTTTGCTTGAACTAATAGCAATTATAGAAAATAAATCTGTAAAAAAAGTGGGGTAGATTTCACAAGGACCTCGGAACCAAGTGAAGACCTACCCCTTCCACATACCAAAGGTACCAAACCAGCACCTTCTTGGCTTAAAGTAAAAGTTTAATAGCCTTTATGCAAGTTAATTATTTTTGGGAGGGTATGTGCCGAGGGCCGGAATCGAACCGGCACGAGGTTGCCCCCATCGGTGTTTGAGACCGACGCGTCTACCAATTCCGCCACCCCGGCTTGGAAATCGACGAGAATTTAATTACGTTAGATAAATATAAAATAATTAAATAATTATTTTATATTTATCTCAGTATTAAAGCATTACTTTAAGTTATAGTTATTCATAATATAGTAATTTAATCTAGAAAGTTATAAAATTGCTTTTGGAGACATCAATTATATATTTTAAATATATATAAAAAACTCTACTTAAACATTAAGTCATTCGTTAAATTTTGCAAATAATCGATAGGATATTAAGCTATGAAAATCACATCACATTATCTATTACAAAACAATGAGCAATATGCCAATGAACCAGCGCTATCATTTAAAGATAGTAATGGCGAAATAAATACAGATACATGGTCGGCTTATTATGAATTTGTTATGAGCATATCAAAATCCTTAATCGCGCATGGTGTTAAGCAGGGAGATAAATGTGCCATTTATAGTTATAATAGGAAAGAATGGTTTGGTTGCTATAGTGCGCTACAAATGGTCAATGGAGTAGCGGTTGCAGTTTATCACACTTCCTCACCTTCAGAAGTTGAATGGGTTGTAGGGAATTCAGAATCAAAAATTATATTTATTGGCAATAATCCGAATGATAATGGGGAAAAAGAAAAAATGCCTATCCATCGATTACATTCTATACTTGAAAAATTGGATTCAGTTGAATTAGTAGTGGTGATGGACGGTGTGGAAAAATTTGATCATGAGAATGTAATTACTTGGGAAGACTTTATCTCTAAAGGTAATGATGTGTCTGATTCTGATGTGTTGGATATGAAAGATAACATTGAATTAAATGATGCATGCTCGTTGATATATACATCAGGAACAACTGGCAACCCTAAGGGGGTAGAGTTAACGCATAATAATTTTAAGTTTCAGTTAGATTCGGTTTTAAAAGTTATGGCGTTTAACCAGGGTGAAAAATATGTTTCGTGGTTGCCACTTGCCCATGTGTTTGGTCAAATGGTTGATAATCATTACTGGGTTAGAAGAGCATTGCATATGACAATTGTAGATAGTCCGTTAAATACAATTGATTATGCAAAAGAAGTACAACCTCATTTATTTATCAGTGTACCAAGAATATATGAAAAAGTATATTCAAACTTAATTGCAGCCATTGAATCAAAAGCTATTTTAAAAATTGGCTTAAAAATTCCTGGTCTATCTTAAAGCAGCTGTTGGATTTAGTAATACTCGATTTGCAATTTCGGGCGCTGCTCCGATAAATCCTGACATTTTGCAGTTATTTCAAGAGTTAGGAATCCCATTGTTTGAAGGATATGGAATGACGGAAAATACTGCTGGTGCTACATTGAATTATCATGGAAATAATAAAATTGGGTCAGTTGGAAAGGCAGTCGTAGATACAGAAATAAAAATAGCATCGGATGGAGAAGTATTAATACGCGGAGATCATGTGATGAAAGGGTATTATAAGGACCAAGAAGCTACTGATGAAACCATAATTGATGGATGGTTGCATACAGGTGATGTTGGAAAAATTGATGATGAAGGATTTTTATTTATTACAGGAAGAATGAAAGAAATTTATGTGAGTTCAAGTGGGAAAAATGTCGCTCCGTTAGTTATTGAGGAAACAATGAAATCGATTCCATTGGTTTCACAATGCTATCTTGTTGGTGATGGTAGAAAATTTTGCAGCGCATTGATAACTATCGATATGGGAATAATATTAAGAGATAAATTTGGTGTTGATCCAAATAGCATTCCAAAAGATCCTATAAAACAAAATGAAATGATAATTGATAAAGGGAGTGCGCTATCAGATTTCACGGATAGTGAGGAAGTCTTTAAGGAGATCAAAGAAAAAATTGATGAGATGAATTTAAAATTTTCCAGTCCGGAACAAATAAAGAAGTTTACAATTTTACCAAGAGACTTTTCGATTGATGATGGTGAATTGACACCGACATTAAAAATAAAAAGAAAGATAATAAATGATAATTGGGCAGCAGAAATTGACAATATGTATTCTTCCTAGACTAGATATCTGTTTGTAGTTAATCAGGAATAACAAGTAAAAATGAATGTATCAGTTTTAGGTTGTGGGACATGGGGTAGTGCAGTTGCCCAAGCATTGGCAGATAAAGGGATTGCCGTTACCGCTTGGCAACGACACGAAAATAAATCTTTAGTAATGGAATCGTCGCGTAGACATCCAATTCTAACGGATTTTGAATTTAATAGTAATATAACTTTTACAGCCAATTTTGATAATGCGATAGCATTCGGAGATATAATTATTCTAGCTGTTCCTTCGCATGCCGTGCGGGAGGTTATTTCACAAGCTTCAAAAGAATTCACAAAAGATACTATTATTGTAAACTTAGCAAAAGGAATTGAGAATGATACGTTGATGACTATGAGTCAGGTTATACATGGTGAGAGTGGGATTAAAGAAGGTCAAATAGTCTCCCTATATGGACCAAGTCATGCTGAAGAAGTAGTAAAAAAACTTCCTACAACCCTGGTCGCAGGTTGCGTAGAGAAGAATACATCTACCCTTATTCAGGAATTAATGTCCTCAGAGTACTTACGTATTTATAGAAATGATGATATATTAGGAGTCGAAATTGGAGGGTCATTAAAAAATGTAATGGCTATAGCTGCAGGAGTGTGTGATGGAATAGGTTATGGAGATAATAGTAAAGCAGCTATTTTGACAAGAGGTATTAAAGAGATGACCAAACTAGGACTAAAAATGGGAGCAAATGAATCCACATTTTCTGGATTAAGCGGTATTGGCGATCTAATTGTAACTGCTCTAAGCAAACATAGTCGCAATCGATTTGTTGGAGAGAAGATTGGTAGGGGGGAATCTTTAGATAAAGTTACGGAAAATATGAAAATGGTTGCGGAAGGGGTAAATACATGTAAAGCAATTCCAGGTTTGGTGAATAAATATGAAATGGAAATGCCAATATCTCAATCTATATATGATATTCTTTTTAATAAGAAAGATCCTCTGAAAATAGTGAAAGAATTAATGACAAGGAAGTTGGGGCCTGAAAATAGCTGAATAATATTTAAAACATAAACTAATTTCATGGCTGGCCCTTGTAGTTCAATGGATAGAATAGGTCCCTCCTAAGGATTAGATGTAGGTTCGATTCCTACCAAGGGCACATAAATAAAATAAATAGTTTGGAGATTATATGTTAAAACCAAGAAGAAAAATAATTAAAAAAGAATTAAAGAAAGATCCATATATTGAATTTTTGGCAAGGGCTAAAAATAATCTAGATAAAAATCAGTCAATGTATCAAAAAATACTATTAGGAGCTGTCGTAGTAATTATTGCTATAGTTGCTTTAGTTAATAATTATCAAGATAATAAATCTATTTCTAAAGCATTATTAGGAAAAGCAGTAATAACTATGGCTAATGGTGATATAGATAATGCAAGAATACAATTTGAATTTGTTTCTGATGAATATGAAAGCAATGAATCTGGTAGTTTAGCTAAATATTATCTTGCTCGACTTCATTTTAGTGAAAAAGATTATTTAGCAGCAACAAGTTATCTGAATGAGATACGAAATGCTGATTTTCCACTTAATCATATTAACATTAGTAAATTCAAGATGATGGCATTAATTGCTATGGAAAATGAAGATTATGATGATGCGATTTCCTACTATGAGCGAGCTCTTTCAAATGCAGATCTTGAAGAACAAAAGCACCTTATTTCTTTAGACTTGGCAGATATCATATTGATTATTGGAGATTATAAAAGGAGTATGGAACTTGTTCAGCTAGTACTTGATAATGCTGAGCCTCGATCAACCAATCACACAAGAGCTGAAGAACTGTTTGGCCAAATAAAATATACCCAATCTGCAAGTTAATATCGCTTGTAGATCAGATTAAAAAACGATAACTTCGTTGGATGAAAAGTGGGTGCAAGCACCCACTTTTTATTTATTAGATAGTTATGGATATATTAAAAGAAGATATAAGATCATTACTGCCAAGCGGTGTATTTCTTATTGATCTAAGTGAAGATGATCGTAGAAGGATGTTAAATTGCGTTATAGATGCAGAAAAGCCTGTAGATTTAAATCTTACAACTTCAATATCAAAAGATATTCATAAATCTGGAATTTTAGAAAAATCGTATCCTAAAGGTATGTCTTTATCTGTTTCTTCAGTTGGTATTGATGCTCCAATTAAAGAAGCGTACCAGTTTAAAAAAAATATAAACAAATCTATTAGTTTAAGTATGATCAAAGATGGTAAGACTTATTCTATTAAAGCCGTTATTATTGATGTTAAAGATGATTATGTAGAAATTAAAAGAGAAGGCTTTGACAATGAGTTCGTTCCTATTGCTGAAATTGTTCATGCAAAGCTAATAATTAAATTAAGTTAGATATGGAGGCTAAAATTGATTAATCGAGCGTTAATTGATGTATTCTCTGAGATTGCAAGAGAGAAAAATGTAGAGCGTTCCGAATTAGGTTCTATTATTGAACAGTTATTTCTTCATTTAATAGAACGTGATCGTGGAGAATCTTCAAATTGTAGTGTAATAGTGAATCTTGACAAAGGTGAGCTTGAAATTTATGCTGAAAGAGAGATTGTAGATGACATAATGGATCCAGTACTAGAAATCATTTTACAAGATGCATTAAATTTAGCACCTGGTGAGAATTTCGAGGTAGGTGATATTTTTGTTGAGGTTATTGATCCTGCAATTTTTGGACGTAGACTAGTTACATCAGCAAAACAATTTTTTAATCAAAGGCTCAATGATGTGGAAAAGCGATATATATATGAGGATTATTCTCAACGTGTTGGTGAAATTGTAATTGGAACTGTACGTCAAATTCAACGTGATAATCTGTATATAAATATAGATCAAGCTGAATTATTGATGCCTAGGAGAGAACAAATCCTTTCTGAGAGGCACAGAAGAGGTGATACAATACGTGCTGTTGTTAAATCAGTTGAAGTTACTCCTAGGGGACCAGAAATAATTATTTCAAGAACAGACAATCATTTTTTATATAAATTGTTTGAGATGGAAGTTCCAGAGATAGAAGATGGGATTATTGAAATTGATGGGATTGCAAGGCAGCCAGGAGAACGTGCAAAAATAATAGTAAAATCCAATGATAGAAGAATAGATCCCGTTGGAGCATGTGTTGGAATGAGAGGAAGTAGGATTCAAGCTATTGTTCGGGAGTTAAATAATGAGAAAATTGATATTGTGAACTATAGCAGCCAACCTGAGATTCTTATTTCAAGGGCTTTATCTCCAGCTACCCCATTGGACCTTTATATAGATGAAGAAGATAAATATTGTGTTGCTGTTTTCAATGATGATGATTTAGAATTTGCGATTGGTAGAGGTGGCGTAAATATTAATTTAGCTAGTCGTATTACTAGCTATCGAATTGATGCTTATGGGAAAAAAGAATATGAGCGAAATCAAAAGCAACAAGCAACCCTAATTTCAGAAATTGAAGATATTACTAAAAAGGATGTTGCCTTATTTGAAAACGCGAGTATTCTTACTGTGTCCGATTTATTAGGTGCCGAAGAAGATACTTTATTAGATATTAAAGGAATTTCTGCAAATAAGATCGAGAAAGTATATAATGCGATAGAAACTTTTATTGAATCGGATAATAATGAAGAAGTGGAAGAAGAAGTTGATGTAAAAGAATTAATTGAAGACCTCGATGAAAAGCTAAAAGCTGAAGTTAAAGAAGCAGCGGAGAGTGAAGATAGCGAAGAAGTAGCAGCTAATGTATCAGTTAAAGATAAATGACAAGAAGTATCGAATTGATAATAGAATAGGATTGTAGTGGCAAAAAATATTAGAATTTTTCAGATTGCAAAAGACTTAAATATTTCTCACACTGAAATATTAACATTTTTGAAAAAGAAAGGTGTGGAAGTCGCTAGTCATATGACACCTGTTGATGAAGATATACAAGAAATGATAAAGGGTGAATTTCGTAAAGAGCGTCAAGATATAGACCGTTTCCGTAAAGAGCAAGTAAGGAGAGAAATACACCAAACTCGCATTGATGAGGAACAGAAAACACATAAAAAACTTAATTTATTAAGTCTTGATGAGCAGCGAAGTATAGAGAAAAAAGAAAAACAAACTGAAGAGAAAAAGAAAAAAGAAAAGGCTGCTGATAAAGAGCGTAACAAAATAAAAAGCAATAAGAAAGAGACTAAAGAAGAAAAAAAACAGGTAGAAAAAAATAAGACAAAGCAGCATAAACTTCGAAAAATTGATTTATCAGAAATTAAGTCTCAAATAGGTAATGTAAATCGAAAAACATCACCCAAGAAAGGGGACGATGAACCTGCAACTCGTTCTGCAAAAGATGCGGTTAAACAAACATTGGCTACGATGGATAAAAAATCAAAAAAGAAAGTTTATAAAAAAGATCGGAAGCAGGATCAAGATGAAGAGCCAAATGAGGATGATGTTGTAAATTTAAGGATACCTGAGTATTCAAGCGTTGATGAGCTTGCAAAATTAATGGATGTAGATGCTAGCGATATTATTCAAGAATGTATTTCATTAGGGAAATTAGCTACAATTAATCAACGTTTAGATTGGGATATGATAGAAATGTTAGCAGAGACATTTGGCTACCAAGCTGAAGCTGTTGAAGATATTGCAGAGGAGTTGTTTTCTTTGGAAGAATCTGATGATGATATTAAAAATGCTGTTCATAGAGCGCCAGTAGTTACAATTATGGGTCATGTTGATCACGGAAAAACCTCTTTATTAGATTATATTAGAGATGCTAATGTTGTTGCTGGTGAATCTGGAGGTATAACTCAGCATATTGGTGCATATCAAGTTGACTTGCCAGAGAATAAAAGGATTACCTTTTTAGATACTCCCGGCCATGAAGCATTCACGGCAATGCGTGCTCGCGGTGCTCAGGTTACTGATATTGTTGTTTTAGTTGTAGCGGCAAATGATGGTGTGATGCCTCAAACGATTGAAGCTATTAATCATGCAAAAGCTGCAGCTGTTCCATTAGTTGTAGCTATTAATAAAATTGATTTACCTGATAATGAATCAGATCGTGTAAAAAGAGAACTATCTGAGAATGATGTTCTTCTCGAAGATTGGGGTGGGAAAGTTCAGGGCGTTGAAATTTCAGCTAAAGAAGGTACTGGTATAGAAGACCTTCTTCAATCTATTCTTGTCGAAGCGGAAGTTCTTGAATTGAAAGCAAATCAAGGCACTCTTGCACGAGGAACAGTTATTGACTCTAAGCTTGATAAAGGATATGGACCTGTTGCTACAGTATTAATTCAAAAAGGGACACTAAATGTAGGTGATCCTTTTATATGTAATAATTATGCTGGTCGTGTTCGAGCAATTATGGATGAACGGGGTAATCGTATAAAACTTGCAATGCCTGCTGATGCAGTACAAATATTAGGATTTGATCAAGTACCGCAGGCTGCAGATATTTTTTCTGTAGTAGATAATGCGAAAGATCTCAAAAGATTAGCTTCTGATCGTCAGCGTACGAAACGTGAAATTGATCAACGTAGAATAAGAGTCACAACTCTAGATTCAATATCAGCAAAAATTAAAGAAGGGTCAATAAAGACCTTACCGCTTGTGATTAAAGGTGATGTTGATGGTTCTATAGAAGCATTGAGTCAAACTTTGGAAAAAATAAAAAATGATGAAGTTGGTATTCAGGTTATTCATAAATCTGTCGGATTAGTTACTGAATCTGATGTTTTACTTGCAGCTGCCTCAGGTGCTGTAATTATTGCTTTTCATGTTCAAGTCGATTCGAATGCTAAATTACAAGCGAGGCAGGAAGGTGTAGATATTAGGTCTTATAGCGTTATTTATAATGTTGAAGAAGATCTAAAGTTAACATTGGAAGGTTTATTAGAACCTGAAATAATAGAGGAAGTATTGGGTAGAGCAGTTGTCTTAGAAATGTTTAAAGTTCCTAAGCAAGGTTTTATTGCTGGTGCAAGAGTAGAAGAAGGTATCATTCAGCGAGGAGTAAAGGCAAGATTAATACGTGATGATGAAGTGATACATGAAGGATCTGTGACATCATTAAAAAGATTTAAAGATGATGTTAAAGAAATTAAAGAAGGTATGGAATGTGGAATTGGAATAGAGGGCGTTGGAAAATTTAAAGAAGGTGATATAATTGTTACTTTTGAAATACAATCAATAAAGAGAACTCTTGAATTATAATTATGCATCAACAACTCCCGTTCAAGCGGACTGATAGAGTTGGTCAGCAAATAAAGTCAATTCTTGGCGATATAGTTCTTAAACATATCAGTTTAAACCATATTGGATTTGTCACCTTTAGATCCGTAGATGTATCTGCGGATCTACGTCATGCCAAAGTTTTCTATAGTGTTCTTAATCCAAAAATAAAAATTGAATTAATTGAAGATGAAATGAATAAGTTACGAAAAGCATTTCGAAAGTATCTTGGATTGCAGTTAAATACGAAAAACACCCCTGAATTAAAATTTTATATCGATGAATCACATAAATTTACTGAAGAGATGGACCAACTATTTAAGGACATAAAATCAGAAGATAAATGATTATTAATGTTAATAAACCTTCAGGTTGGACCTCATTTGATGTTGTAAAGAAAATTCGTGGTATTGTTAATGAAAAAAAGGTTGGTCATGCTGGAACTCTTGATCCTTTTGCAACAGGTGTATTGATACTGGGTACAGGTTCTGATACAAAAAAATTATCTAATATCGCATCATCAAATAAAACTTATGTTGCAGATTTGACATTAGGAATAGAAACTGATACATTGGATTGCGATGGAAATATTATATCAAAAAATAAAACACCAGAATTATCTCAAGAATTGGTTAAAGATGTATTATCTAAATTCAAAGGTGTTAATAAACAAATTCCCCCTATGTATTCTGCAAAAAAAATTAATGGAGTACGTTTATATAAGCTTGCACGTCAGAATAAGACTATTGAGCGCGATCCAGTAGATATTAATATTCTAGAAATTCAATTGGTAAAATTCAAATCATCTATTATCACATTTAAAGTAAAATGCTCCAAAGGTACGTACGTAAGGGTTTTAGGGGCTGATATTGCAATAAAGTTGGGAACGGTAGGTCACTTATCTTCTTTAATCCGAACGAGCATTGGGTCATATAACATAGACGAGTCAAAATCGATAGAAGAAATTATCGCATTATGAAAATATTTACTCAAATTGATCTAGTTACTAATTGCGCTGGTTGTATCTTAACGATAGGTTCTTTTGATGGCCTTCATAGAGGTCACCAAGATATTGTAAAAACACTCACGACTACTGCTGCTGCAAAAGGTAAAAAATCAGCACTAATTACTTTTGATCCGCATCCAAGACATATTCTTGATAAGGATAAAAAACTATCATTAATCATATCTATGAAACAAAAGAGTTCTTTACTAGAAAAACTTGGTATTGATATACTTCTTGTTATTCCATTTACGAATGATTTTTCACATAGGACTGCTGAGGATTTTATGGATAATATTATTATGAAATATTTTTCACCATCAGGAATCGTAATAGGATATGACCACCATTTTGGATATAGGAGAGAGGGCTCTCCAGAATTTTTGCAACAATATGCAATTACACGAGGGATTAATATAGATATTATAAATGCTGTTGCAGATGACAAAGTTATATTATCCAGTACTCATATTCGTGATTTGATATCAAACGGATTTGTAAGAAGAGGATCGTTTGAATTAGGTTGGGTATATGGTTTCTATGCAAAAGTTGTTCATGGCGCTGGAAGAGGTAAAGGTTTACAATTCCCTACAGCAAATATAGTTGCACTTGAAAAGAATCAATTGATGCCAAAAACTGGTGTATATTTGGCCAGAGGAAGAGTTAATGATGATTTTATTGTAGGAATGTGTAACTTCGGATTGCGTCCGACGTTTAATGAGAGAGAGTTGGTAATGGAAATTAATTTTTTTACATCTAGCTTGGACGACATCTATAATCGTGAGATATATATAGAATTCCTGGAAAGGATTCGTGATGAAAAGAAATTTGATAATCCAGGTCAATTGGTAAAACAATTACAACAGGATAGGGAATATTGTTTGGAATTAAAAAAGAAATATGAATAAGGAATGTAATGCCTTTAAAAAAAGAAGAAAAAGAAAGTATAGTATCCAAATTTGGAGAAAATAATACGGATACTGGTTCATCAGCTGTTCAGATTGCTTTATTAACAAGTAGAATACGACAGTTGACTGAACATGTGAATAATAATAAAAAAGATAACCATACTCGTCGAGGATTAGTAATGCTTGTTGGACAAAGAAAAAGACTGATGAAATATTTAGGTAGAAAAGATCTGGAAAAATATGAGAAAGTGGTAACTGAATTGAACATAAGAGGATAGTGAATAAATAATATGATTAATAAAGAAATAGAAATTAATGGAAAGACATTAAAAATAAGTACTGGTCAAGTAGCAAAACAGGCTGCTGGATCTGTAATAGTCTCCTATGGAGAAACAACATTAATAGTAGCAGTAAATGCTGCTAATGAAATACGTGAAAATATTGACTTTTTCCCACTTCAGGTTGAATATCGTGAAAGACATTATGCTGGTGGTAAAATTCCAGGAGGATTTTTTAAACGTGAAGCCAGACCTTCCGAAAGAGAGATACTTACTTGTCGATTAACTGACAGACCAATCAAATATGAAACTCAAGTAATTATTACTGTTTTGTCAACTGATGGGGAAAATCCAGCAGATGTACTTGCTGGCGTTGGAGCTTCAGCTGCATTAATGATTTCTAATATTCCATGGAATGGCCCTATAGCTACAGTTAGGTTAGCAAAAGTTGATGAAGATTTCGTTGTGAACCCGACTAAAGAACAGATGGAAGAATCGTCGATGGAATTAGTTGTATCAGGTAATAAAGATACCATTGTTATGGTTGAAGGAGAAGCAGACCTAATTTCAGAAGATGTATTTGTGGAAGCTTTAAAGTTTGCACATGAGGATATAAAAAAGATTGTAGCTTTGCAAGAAGAACTTGTAAAAGAAGTGAGTCCAGAAAAAAGAGATATTCCTAAAGTAAAGACTAATAAAGAACTTAATGCAGCTGTTGAAAAGGCACTTGGGGATAAAATTGATAAGATTATTCAGATTGCTGATAAAGCTGAAAGACAATCAGCGACGTCTCAATTGCATCAAGATACTTTGGATACTTTGGAAGATAAATTTCCTGAAACGGAAAAAGAAATTAATATGCTTATTGATGATAAATTCAAAAAAGCATTTCGTGATAGAGTTTTAGAAACTGGAGTAAGGAGCGATGGTCGTAGTACAAAAGATATACGTGCAATTACAATTGATCCATCTTTTTTACCTCGGACTCACGGATCTGCTTTATTTACAAGAGGTGAAACCCAGGCTCTTGTTGTAACTACGTTAGGTAGTAAAAGAGATGAACAGATTATTGATAGTATGGATGAGGATTATAAAAAGAACTATTATCTTCACTATAACTTTCCACCTTATTGTGTAGGCGAAGTTGGTAGAGTTGGGTTTACTAGTAGGCGTGAGGTTGGGCATGGTAATCTAGCAGAGCGGGCTCTAAAGCCAGTCATGCCAGATTTTGATGATTTTCCTTACACTATACGCATCGTATCTGAAATTATGGAGTCAAATGGATCTTCGTCAATGGCTAGTATCTGTGGTGGATCTTTAGCTCTCATGGATTCAGGATGTCCTTTGAAAGAGCATGTAGCGGGAATTGCAATGGGATTAATCCTAGATGGTGATCGTCATGCTGTTTTAAGTGATATTCTAGGAGCAGAAGATCATTTAGGAGACATGGACTTTAAAGTCGCAGGTACGAAAGATGGGATTTCAGCAATACAGCTTGATCTTAAGATTGAAGGCATTTCATTTGAGCTTTTAGAAGAGGCGCTAGAACAGGCTAGGCTAGGAAGACTGCATATACTTGATAAAATGAATGAAGTCTTAAATGAGCCTAGTGAAATCTCTGATTATGCTCCAAAAATTGTATCTCTTACAATTAATCCTGATAAAATTGGCGGTCTTATTGGTCCAGGTGGTAAAACAATCAAGAAGATTATAGCTGATACTGAATGTGATGTTAATGTAGATGATGATGGTGTCGTTACAATTGCAGGTGTTGATAAGGTTCGTTTAGATGAAGCTGTGGAGATAGTTAAAGCTGTCACTCTAGATCCTGAAGTTGGTATGGAATTTGATGGGGTTGTTACTAGATTAATGACATTTGGTGCTTTTGTAGAGATCGTTCCTGGTAAAGAAGGTCTAGTTCATATATCTGAAATGGATTGGAAAAGAACGGACAAAGTGGAAGATGTATGGCAAAGGGGTGATAAGATGCGAGTAAAGCTTATTAAAGTTGATGATCAAGGTAGGCTAGATTTGAGCCGTAAAGCTCTAATGGACAAACCAGAAGGATATGTAGAACCCCCACCGCGTAATCGTGATAGCGGTCGTGGTGGTCGTTTTGGTGGAAGTCGTCGTGATAACAGATCTTCCAATCGGAAGAAACGCTTCTAAAAACAGGATCTAAATATGACTCATAATATTCCAGTCAATCAAAACCTGGTTGATATGGAATATGCTGTTCGTGGCCCAATTCCGCATAGAGCTATGGATTTACAAAAAGAAGGTCATACGATATATGCCTGTAACATTGGAAACCCTCAGGCTCTTAAGCAGAAGCCTATTTCTTTTTATCGTCAAGTTGTTGCGCTATTAGAAGCCTCAGATAATATTCAACGTGAGCGGAATCTTACTAAGTTTGCAAAGAATAACTCAGATGTATTTGAAGGAAGTGGAATTAATATCATTCCCACAGGTATTATTAATTATAGTGAAGAATTTCTTCATAATTGTCTTACAGGAATGGGTGCGTACACAGAAAGCCAGGGTCCTAGATTTATTAGAGAAGCAATATCTCAATTTATTGATTTAAGAGATAAGAATGATATTGCTTCTGATCCAGAATCAATTTTCCTTACTGATGGTGCAAGTGACGCGGTAAGACGAATATTAGAATTACTTATTACTGGACCACACGATGGGATAATGATTCCAATACCTCAGTATCCTTTATATTCAGCTACTGTCAAAAGATGCGGAGGGGTGCAGGTAGGATATTACCCTGATGAAGAAAAAGATTGGGCATTAACTCCTGATATTCTCGAAGAGGTGTATCAAAATGCTACAACACAAGGGGTAGACGTAAAGTGTATCGTTATAATCAATCCTGGAAATCCTACAGGAGCTATTCTTGATAAACAAAGTATAGATGGTGTTGTTAATTTTGTAGAAAAATATGATTTATCAATTATTGCGGATGAGGTATATCAAGAAAACTTATACGGAGGATCATTTATTTCAATGGCAAGCGCAGTAGGGTCACGTGATATTTCTTTATTTAGCCTCCATAGTATTTCAAAAGGATTTATCGGTGAATGCGGTCATAGAGGTGGATATATGGAAATACGCAATATTCCTATCATGAAGGATTCAAATGTAAATCTATCTGAATTATTACTTAAACAAGCATCAGTTAGTCTTTGTTCGAATACAGTTGGGCAAGCAATCGTGTATATGATGGTTAAACCACCAAAATCGGGTTCGAAACCATATAACACCTATGCTGAAGAAAAAAACGTTATATTAAGAGAATTAGAAACAAAAGCAGCACTAATTAAAGAAAGTTTTAAACAAATGGAAGGTATGGAATGCTTTGGGCGTACAGGAGCAATGTATCTATTCCCAAGGATAAATTCCTTACCAAAGGATATTACTGACTTTGATTATTGTATGAGATTATTAGAGGAGACTGGCATCTGTACAGTAAATGGGGGAGGCTTTGGACAACAACCTGGAACAAGCCATCTTCGAATTGCATTTTTACCACCTGTCCAATCAATAACAAGATTTCTACCTGACTGGATACGTTTTCATAATCGATTTATTAAATCACCTCATTGATCATTATTTGCTTTAAGTGATTATATTAAATTTCCTTTGACTTAAAGTATTATATGCATTAATATAAAGTAACACTTTAAGTTTAAGGAAGGTATGAGCTCAGACCCAAAACAAATCAAAAAATTATATTATTCCATAGGTGAGGTAAGTAAAATGACAGATCTTAAGGCCTATGTATTGCGGTATTGGGAGACAGAGTTTAAACAGTTAAAACCTCCGAAAAATCGAGCTGGGAATCGCACTTATCGTCAGACTGATATTGATTTAATATTGTTTATTAAAGATTTATTATATATTAAAAAGTTTACTATTGAAGGAGCGCGGACTCAGCTTGCATCGATGGGAGATGATATTAAGACTGAACAAATGGTGGAGAAAGAAGTTCCTGTTAAAGCAGTACCAGTAAAAAAAGAATCTCTTGTAAAAATAAAACAAGAATTAGAAACGCTTCTGGAATTATTACGTAAGTAATATTCGGGGTGTGGCGCAGTCCGGTAGCGCACTTGGCTGGGGGTCAAGTGGTCGCTGGTTCAAATCCAGTCGCCCCGACATATATTTTACCCTGTTTTTTTAGTGAAAGCGGGGTTTTTTGTTTCTAGACATTTAGGGCTATTGCTTTGTAATATTACTATTATGAGACGATTTCTGGCATTATTTATACTAACCGGCCTGTTGTTTGGGCAAGATGTTAAGACTTTATATTTGTTTGAATTAGAGGATGAAAGTGAATATGTAGGAGAATTAATTGCTGATACTCCTGATAATGTGACTATTAAACGTATGGATGGTTCGGTTGTAAACATACCAGCTTATAAAGTTATTAAAAGAACTAAAATTGATGAATCTCAATGGGATCAAGAATCAGGTGAAATCATATTTCATAATTTGCATGATTCTCGTTATTTCTTTTCACCAAGTGCTTTCGCTTTAGAGAAGGGGGAAGGCTATAGTATGAATGCATATTCAATTTATTGGGCTTTTCAATATGGGGTTACTGATAATTTTTCACTAGGAGCTGGAACAAGCTTTTTGGGACTAAGTTCTTTATCAGCAAAATATACAGTTCCAAGTAATACTGAAAACTTTAATATTGCTTTTGGTTGGTTTTGGGTAGGAAATCCTTTTTTTGATGAGGGTAAATCTATAATTAATATTCCATTTGCAGTATCTACATGGGGGGATAAAGAAAAAAATATTTCATCAGGATTTGGGTTTAATTTTGAAGCTGATAAACACCCTCTTGTATTAAATATTGGTGGTACAAACAGAATGAGTAGAAGTTCGGCTTTAGTATTTGAACTATGGGGATTTAACTATACATCATATGAAGATTCCGAAACATAATTTAATAATGGAGACAAAGTTACGAAAACACTTATTTACGGGGGACCTGGATTAAGAGTGTTAAGAAAAAAAACAAAAAAACGTCTATTCGGGATATTTAAGAATAATAATTATGCTGGGTCTAATGTTATTGATTTTCAAGTATTCTTTTTAATTACTGATGGAAAGACTCGAGGTCCTTTTCCTATGATAGGTGCTTCAAAAAGATTCTAATTAAATATCAAAAACCCTATTTAGTTTTAATCGTTATATTTGAAAGTTCGAAAAATGGCAGATAATAAAATGACAATCAGTGATTTAAAAAAAATAGTTGATTCATTTGTTGATGAACGTGATTGGAAGAAGTTTCATAGTCCAAAAAATCTAGCTATGGCATTATCTATTGAAACATCAGAATTGATGGAGTTATTTCAATGGCTTGATCTGGAACAAGCAAAAGAAATAATGAAATCAGGTGAAGTTAGAGAGGATGCGTTAGATGAAATAGCCGATATTTTTATATATTTATTAGCGTTTTGTAATACAAACAAAATTGATATTAGTGATGCCTTAATGAAAAAAATGAAAAAAAATATTAAAAAATATCCTGTAGATAAATTTAAAGGGCATTTTTAATCATTAGATCGATTACTATTAGAATATTACTGCTGATTTTATCAACCGGTAATATTTTAGCTTTAGATAATAATATTACTGACCTTTCTTATGAAGGCATTCTAGGATTTGATCCAGCATTAGGTGTTGTATTTGAGTGGTCAACGGCAAAAGATAATCATATCAATATAAAATCTAGTATAAAACCTATGCCCGGTTTACGAATACGCTGGTTAGGTACATTTGGATATGAAATAAGTGATGAAAATGCAACAATACTAATTGATCCATTCTTATCCCGACCAAAAACGACTGATCTATTTAAAACCCTTTTCATTGATACAAGCGCAGTAGATAAATACTTGATATCATCAATCGATCTGTCAAGCATAGAAGCTATATTAATTACCCATAGTCATTATGATCATTTACAAGATGTTCCATATGTATTATCAAAGTATGGGGATCCAACGCAACGTCCAATTGTAATTGGTGACCCTAATATGTCAAAAATTATCAAAGGTTATGATAATAATGTCGGTATTGATTGGTCAGATCGAATTGATGGGCTTTTAGACACGCGTTTGAAGGTTTTAGATTTTGAAAGTGATATATCAATTATTAATATTGGAAAATTCGGTTTATTTAACATCACTGCATTTCAGAATCAGCATCCTAATTATGATTATATCCCCTGGAGAGGACCGCAAGGACAAATCAATGATAAACCACCTTATCACAGTTGGGATTATAAAACGTATAATGATATGTCTATTGGATATATTATTGAGTATAATGGTTTACGTATTTGCTTTGCAGATTCTCCCTTAATAAAAAATCCTTCAGTAATTGGTGATGTGGATATTTTAATACAATCTATTGCTGTTCGCGCCTATAATAATATTAGCAAATGTCTTGAGGAATTAAGACCAACATATTATATACCAGCGCATTATGATGACTTTTTTCAACCCTTTAAAACAATTGATAGATCTGATACATTAATTGGCACTGAATTATCTTTTCGTAAATCAAAAAAATCATCTAATACGTCAAGTTTACTTAATTATACTAGGTATGATGAATTTTTCAGTGAATTTAATGATCAATATATTCCGGAAGCGATGACATCGAAAAAATTAATTATCGAGCCAAAATTGCGCTTATTAAAACCAATGTATTATTACTCAATTGAAAGTTTGATTGTTAAGTAAAGTTGACAATCTCTCATTTTTTAGCAATAACTATTTAATTATGATAGATTCTATTCTATATATTCATTATTATTACTTGGAAATTATTTATGGTTAAACAAAGTAGAAATGAGCTGTGCGATTGTGGTAGCGGAAAAAAATATAAATTCTGTCATGGTAAATTGGAAAAAGGATTGAATCAAAAATGGATGATAATAGGTATAATTGGTGCGATATTTCTATTTTTCTTCTTTATTTTACCTGAATCAAAAACATTAACGACTACCAATGTAGCTCCATTGCCAGTAATGCCTAGAGCAGCTGAAACTTCCGGTTATCAGCAACCTCCAGGTCAAGTGCCTCCAGGAAAAGTATGGTCCCAAGAACATGGTCATTGGCATGATATAAATCCGAACACTTCTCCAACTTCATTACCTTTAAATAATGTTCTGCAACAGCAGCCTCCAGGAGAAGCGCCACCTGGAAAAGTATGGTCTCCTGAGCATGGCCATTGGCATGATATTCAGTAATCTTTTTATTACTTAATCTTCAGAAATATCAATTGTAATCCCTAATCCCTCTGCTACTACAGCAGCGGAGTCTACCTCAGCAGATAGGACTATACCATCTGCATCGATTAATTCAATAATCTTTGGTGCCAATTCATTCTGAAGTTGTTTCTTGCTATAGTGATCCTTCAATTTGTTGCATACTGCAATAAGGTGATTTTTTCGTCCAAAATTATCCATAGGAAGAATTGTTTGATATGCACTCTGTAATACCTCTTGCGCGTGATCTGGCGTATGGTCAGGAAATAAGGCGCTCAATGTATCTGCCCAAACTTCTTTTTCTTCCCAATCAATTTGGTTATCTGCAATTTGTAAACAAGAGAATAAATGCGTTACTAGTTCTAAAGGTGTAAGATTATTCACTTTCATAATTATTCCTTTTTCCAATCACTTGTTGATGTTGTTTTTATAGCCAAAGCATGAATTTCTTTTTTTATCATTCCTTCTAATGCTTTATAAACAAGTTTATGTTGATCCAATAGAGACAATCCTTCGAAAGCACTAGATACTATTTCTAGTTCAATATGACCTCCTCCATCGTAATTCTTATGATTAACATGTTTTTTAGTATCATAATTAATTGATAAATAATCAATATCCATTACCTTACTTAATCGTGACTTAATTTTATTGTCTAAATTCATTTAAATAAATATTAATTTAATTTGCTATGTAAATTATACACCGATGGAAACCCCAAATCAAATACAACTTACGCAAAAAGATAAAGATCGCTATAAAAAAGAAATTGAAGCGATTGATATAAATATTGAAAATTCAATTATGCAGTTAATACCAGAAAAGCTAGAAATCTTAATAAGTTCTCCACATTTAGATGATGCACAGTTGCAATTAGTTAATGATGTTGCAAAACTTTATGAGTTTATCTCCGCTTACCCAATTCATAGTAAAGAACTAAAACAAAAGATTCTTTTTGCTTTACAATATTTTGTTGATCCAGATGATGATATTCCAGATAGTATTCCTAATTTGGGTTTTATTGATGATGCTGCAGTTGTACGATGGATTCTAGATGAAATTATTGATGACAATATAGATATCATCAAAGCATAATTATAAAATTTATTTATCTAATTCTTCTTCAGAGAACTGAAATTGGCATTGAGGACACCACCAAGGTTTGCCGTAATAAGCAGGATTATTTTCATTTAACTGCATTGCAGATTCACATTGCGGACAGTTTCGCTCTGTCCCTTCATCAGGCCATTTATAATCAGGTCTGAATTTTAATGCAGGGTCAGGGGTATGGTGTTCATTCATGGTATAAATTTACAGATATTATATTAAGCTACAATAATCTTATTTATACATTCAGATAGATAGCCAGATCAATTCCATAAAAAATACAATAAAGGCGATTCCAACATATCTAACTACACGAGCTTGAGCTCTTGCTGCCTTTAGGTAACTATATTGATTCTGGTAATATAAAAATACTTGTTTTACTGCTCCAGGAGGTACATAAATCCGTTTTACTGCATCTGAAAACATAATATGATCTCTTACTCGTTCTGTCTCTTCAGGGGGCAGATAACTAACTTCATGAAATCCTGGTAAAACGGGAATTGGGTCAACTATTGGCGTCTCACCAATAAAAACCCCATCGATAAAAAGAGGAACGCCCAAACTATCTGCCTTTATATCTAAAAATCCTGTATATACGGCAAAGCCGGAGCTTACTGTGTCAACTTGTTGAGTGTAGACAAATGAGATTGAAACATAAATCAGGCATAATTTTACAAAATGCATGTCCCAAATTATTCTGAGAACATTCTTGATTCAACAAGTTAATTGGTTGTATTTACCATATAGTAATTAGAATTTTCCATCAGATTTTGCTGGAATTAATTTGAAAAACAAAAACCTCCTTATATTTTTTATGTTCATATGCACCTTTTCATGTGCATACTTCAATACATTTTATAATGCTGAACAATATTTTAAAAAGGCAGAAAAGATCCGGTTAGAAAAAGCAGGAGAATCAATTCCCGTATCTGCTATTGATGATTATTCAAAGGTTATTGAAAAATCAAAGAGAGTTCTTGATGAATTTCCTGAATCAAGTTATAGAAATGATGCTCTTTTATTAATTGGTAAATCCCATTTTCATCGACAAGAGTATCGTTTAGCAGAAGCAACATTTCAGCAATTTGATGATGAATTTGGAAGCGGACATCCTTTCGAAAGCGGCTTTTGGAAGGCTATGGTAAAATGGAGACAAGGGAAATCACAGGCTGCTTTAGAAGATTTAAATGATATTATAAGTCATCAATTAATTCCTGACCAGCAGTCCAAAGTATATTTATCAATTGCAGAAATTCAACTTGAATTAAGTTTAGATTCTTCTGCGCTTGATAATTTACTTAAAGGTGCAGAGCTTACTACAGATACAGATCAGAGAGGGCAGATATATTATCGTATTTCGCTATTAGCATATGATAAAGATGATTATGATTTATCTTTAGAGGCTAATAAAAATCTTATAAGATATTCAACTTCTAAAAAAAGGATTGAAGAAGCAAAACTACAGATTGTTCGAATACATCGCATCTTAGGTAATTGGAGTATAGTAATGTCTGAAATTAAAACAATCCTAATAGATGATCGTTTTACCAGAATTCATGGAAGTTTGGAGCTAGAATTAGTACAACTTTATCAGATGAAAAATGAAAATAGTTTAGCGAAAAATAGATTAGAATCCATTATTGCAGATTATCCAAGGACAGAAACCTCTGCTGAAGCATATTATATGCTAGGAGAAATTGCAATTAATGAAAATTGGGATTTAGATGATGCAGAAAAACAATATAGTCAAGTTACGCGCGAATATCGTAAGTCTCAGTATACACCTACAGCTAATCTTCGGGTAAAGCAAATCAAGTCTTATAATGATTCAAAGTCATCGATAATTGAATTGCGTAAAGAATTATTAGCTAAAGTAAATATCGATACTACTAATTTTGATTCAACTTTAGTTGCTAAACCTAATAAGGTTGATTCTCATGTAAATTATGAATCTTTAGCAAATCACTATTATAATTTGGGCGAACTGGAGGCATTCCACTTTAATCGTCCAAAAGAATCAATCCTAAACTTTTTAATGATTGTTGATAGTCTTCCAAAAACATCTCAATATAGTAAATCATTATTTACATCTTCTTATATATGTCATCAGGAGGGCGATTCAACTTTAGCAGTTTCTTTGCGGGATTCATTATTAGACCAATTTCCAAGATCTGAATATGCAGAATATTTGCGTATACATTATGACATGCCTGATTTGGATGGTTCATCAAATAAATTATTTCGTGAAGGTGAAATTACTTGGCAGAATAAACCAATAGGTGCATTAGGTATTTTTAGAAAAATTCTCCAACAGGATAGAGAAAGTGATGTGTCTGCACGATCTGCAATGTATCTTGCTATTAAGTATGATCGTTATTTTTCTAATGCTGATAGTGCTCTTTTCTATTATGACTGGCTTCAAAAATACAAACCCGATAGTGAACAAGCTTTGGCTACTACAAATCGATTTACTGAATTAAAAAATACCGTATCAATTATAAAAGAAATGGATTCAATTAAATCAAGCGAAGTAAACGATACATCTAGCATAGTTAAAACTGACGTTTCTAATGATACTATTAATAATAAGGTGGATAATTAAAGTAATACTTAATATTCTATTCTTATGATGAAATACTTTATAGCTGCGCCATTTGGTAACTATCTAAAATACAAATCATATCCAAATGTTGTTCCAGTAACCGGCACCTGGACAATGGAATCTAGAGGTGGTCTACTAAAAAGATTATGGAAAATTGGTGCAACTCTTCGCTATAATAGCGCGTATCAAGGCTGGACCAATAAACTCGGTTTACCAAACCCAGGCATTTTAGTCGGAGTTAAAAAAACTGCTTTAAATGAAATTCTATCTATTGGTGAATTAGAGTCTGGAGATTTTAAAAAAATTATTGAGATAGTTTCTGATGATCAGTCTCTTGAAATTAATCTAAGCTGTCCAAATGTTGAGCATGATACGAATTTGTCTTGGGATGATACTAGATTATTTACGAGTTCGTCTAAAAGAAAATACTGTATAGTTAAAATATCTCCATTAACTACTATTGATGAGTTGAAATTTCTTATTGAAGAAATTGGATTTAAACAAATCCATTGTTGTAATACTCTGCCAGTTAAAGAAGGTGGTTTGTCTGGGAAAACTTTACGTCCTTATGTAAATAAAATGATAAATATTATTCGAGATAATTGGGGAGACTCAATAGAAATTATAGCAGGAGGTGGTGTAGAAAATATTCAACATGTCGATGATTATCTAACATTAGGTGCTGATCATATCTCACTAGGGACGGTTTGTTTTACTCCATGGAGAGTTAAAACTCTTATTAATAAAAGAGATTAATGAAATTATTGCTAGAGTTAAATTAGATTAATGATAAGAATATTATTTATCATATTTACTTTTATTTTGTTTTCATGCACTAATTCACCTCGCTATGGCAGTTCGGTTTCTTCGAAGAAAAAATTAAATCCCAAATCTTTTAAAACGATGAATCGTGTTCCAAAAGTGCTTACAGGTATCAGTTCTTATTATGGAACAGACTTTCATGGAAAATTAACTGCAAATGGAGAAGTATATGATATGTATGGATTAACTGCAGCACATAAAACTCTACCATTAAATACAATTGTTCGTGTAACCAACCTTTCCAATGATAAATCGTTAATTTTACGAATCAATGATCGAGGTCCTTATGTAAAAGGAAGGATATTAGATTGTTCATATGGAGCTGCGAAGAAACTGGGTTTTATTGCTCAAGGAACAACTAAAGTTCGGATAGAGCTGATTGAGGTTGGCGACAATAAATACATGAAGCATAAATCTGGATCATAAATGTTATCTCCATCCATTATTGATAATAGAGCTAATTAGATGTATTTTCGCCTCGGTTTTCATCGCTTATCATGAATCAACTTTCAAATAATCGAACAGTTATTAATGTGATTGGTATCCCTGCTATAATATATTTATTGTGGCAGGGCGGATTACTATTTGCTTTATTTGTTTTATTAGTTATGATGATTGGTATTAATGAATTTTATCGGTTAACAACAACCAAAGATCAATCACCCATAAAGATATTTGGATATATTTTCACTTTTATATTAGCTGGATATTATTTTTTGTTATTAAATATAAATGAATTTCAATTTTACACTTTTCTTTCAAATGGTACTGCGGATCCACTATTGATATTTTTATGTATTTCAATTGTAATACTTTTTTTATTTGAGATGAAAAGGAATGTTATTAATCCTACAAGAAATATTGCAATTACACTTCTTGGTGTAATGTATGTTCCATTATTGTTGGGCACATTAATTGCTCTAAGAAATTTAGATTCAGAGCAAAATACAAATTTTACTATTTGCATGATTCTTTCAATATGGATTTGTGATTCAGCGGCTTATGTATTTGGGATGAAATGGGGCAAGAAAAAGATTCTTCCAAGAGTTAGTCCAAACAAATCATGGGTAGGGTGTATTGCTGGTTTATTATCAGCAATAGTATTTTTCCTTGCTTTAAGTTATCAAGGGTTTTTACCAGATTTATCTAATTTGGATATCTTAGCTTTAAGTATAGTAACTGGTTTTTTTGGGCAAGCTGGAGATTTTGCTGAATCTTTAATTAAAAGAGATCTTGGCGTAAAAGATTCAGGAACTATATTACTAGGGCACGGAGGTGTGTTGGATCGTTTTGATTCAATCATTTTTTCTAGTCCATTGACTTATGCATATTTAACCTTCATTTATTTTCCCAGAGTATCATAATTATGGAATTGAAATCAATACTAGCCACTGATTGCGGTAGCACCACTACAAAGGCAATACTTATTGAATTTGTTGATGGTGAATATAGATTGCGTTGTAGGGGAGAGGCCCCTACTACGGTTGAAGCTCCTTTTGAAGATGTAACTAGAGGAGTTTTAAATGCTGTAATGGAAGTGGAAGAATTATCAAGTAGAAAGTTGTTAGATGGGGAAAAAATAATTACTCCGCATAATAATAATGAAGGTGTGGATATATATGTGTCTACTAGTTCTGCTGGTGGAGGACTTCAGATGATGGTTGCAGGTGTGGTTAAGTCAATGAGTGGAGAAAGTGCAGAGCGGGCTGCTCTTGGTGCAGGATCTATTGTGATGGATGTTCTTGCTTCGAATGATGGTCGTAAACCACATGAAAAAATTACTCGTATTCGACAATTGCGTCCGGATATGATATTGTTATCAGGAGGAGTCGATGGAGGTACAACTAAGCATGTTATTGAACTTGCAGAAATTTTAAAGGCGGCTAATCCCCAGCCTAGATTAGGTAGTGATTATAAATTGCCTGTTATATATGCAGGAAATAATAAAGCGAGTGATGAAATAACCAAAACTTTGGGAGAACAAACAGATCTTACCATTGTGGAAAATATTCGTCCTGTATTAGAGAGAGAGAACTTAAACCCAAGTCGTGACATAATTCATGATTTATTCATGGAGCATGTCATGCAACAGGCTCCTGGTTATAATAAATTAATGAGTTGGACAGACGCTCCAATTATGCCGACACCTGGCGCAGTAGGTTCATTGATTGAAATGATTGCAGCAGAAGAAAATATTTCTGTTGTTGGGGTTGATATTGGCGGTGCAACAACAGATATATTCTCTGTATTTCAAAATCAATTTAATCGAACGGTAAGCGCTAATCTTGGAATGAGTTATTCAATTTGCAATGTTCTTGCTGAAGCTTCGCTAAAAAATGTTTTACGTTGGGTTCCATTTGATATTGATGAAAAAGAATTAACAAATCGTATAGGAAACAAAATGATTCGACCAACAACAGTTCCCCAATCAATGGAAGAATTAAAGATTGAACAAGCCATAGCTAGAGAAGCATTGCGATTATCATTCATTCAGCATAAAGCTTTTGCTGTAAATCTGAAGGGAGTACAGAAAGAACGAACTATTTCCGATGCTTTTGAGCAGTCAGATTCTGGATTGTCTCTTGTTGATATGATGGAATTGGATTTGCTTGTAGGCTCAGGAGGTGTTCTATCTCACGCTCCTAGAAGAGAACAAGCAGCAAGAATGTTGATTGATTCGTTTCTTCCTGAAGGTATAACCCAATTAGCAGTAGATTCTATTTTTATGATGCCTCAGCTTGGGGTGCTTGCAAATATTGATCAAAAAAATCTAGCTGAAAGTGCAAGAAAGGCTGCATTAGAAGTATTTAATAAAGACTGTCTTATCCGTTTAGGTACTTGCATTGCTCCTATCGGAAAATCAAATCCCGGAGATATGATCTTATCAGTTTCTTTAGATATGGCAGATGGATCTGATCAGCAAATAGAATTACACCAAGGAGAACTATTATCAATACCTGCAGAATATGAGCCAATTATGGCTAAACTTATGCCTGGAAAAGGAATGGATGTTGGTGCAGGTAAGAATGAAGAAATCAATACAACTTTATATGGTGGGGTTGTGGGACTAGTTTTTGATGGTCGTGGAAGACCGTTTAATCTTCCAAGTGAAAATGATAAACGAATAGATAGTTTAAATGTATGGAGTAATGCAATAAATGAATATCCAGATGGAGATGAAAAATAATTATGTCACATGCTTATACACCGGGATTAAAAGTACTTGAAAATACTTCTGTTGAAAAAGAAAGAAGATTACCTCTTAAGGGTGAGGTTCTTGTAGATAAAGGAACTGATGTTACTCCAGACCAAATAGTTGCTAGAACACATTTGCCAGGCAATGTTAAGATGGTAAATGTTGCCAATCTATTAAATGTTGATGCGCAAGACGTTCCAGAGTTTATGTTAATTGATATTGGAAAAAATGTATCAGAAGGCGACCTACTGGCAGAGACAAAGGGGCTTTTTGGATTATTTAAATCTGAAGTAAAAAGCCCTGTTGATGGTATTCTTGAATCCGTTTCACATATTACAGGACAGGTAGTTATTCGTGAAGCACCAATTCCTGTAGAAGTTGATGCATATATAAATGGAAATGTATCAGAAGTAATGGATAAAGAAGGAGTTATTATAACTTCCAACGCAGTCTTTATCCAAGGGATCTTTGGTATGGGTGGAGAGAATAGAGGCGATTTGAGTGTGTTAGTAGCTAACCGCGAAGATGAATTGAATGAAGATATGATTACTACAGATAATAAAGGCAGCATTATTGTTGGCGGATCGCATATCAGTCTTAATGCATATAAAAAAGCAATTAGTATGGGAGTCTCTGCGGTAGTAGTAGGTGGCTATAATTATCATGATTTAAAAGATATACTAGGATATACTCTGGGTGTCGCCATTACAGGATCAGAAGATATTGGTACCTCATTAATTATTACGGAAGGATATGGAAAAATTCCTATGGGCGCTAGGTCTTTTGATATACTAAAAAGGCACAATGGAAGATTTACTTCTGTTAATGGCGCCACACAAATTAGAGCAGGAGTAATTCGGCCAGAAATTGTTATACCTTTCAATGATGTTGATGGCTTAGATTCGGCATTAAAGAAGAATGAAACAGGAATTACTGAAGGTAGCTTAGTTCGTGTGATTAGAGCGCCGTATTTTGGTCATATAGGTACAGTTGCGTCATTACCTCGTGAATTGCAAAAAATGGAATCTGAAACTATGGTTCGGGTTGCGGAAGTAAAAATAAATGATCTAAATTTTGTAATTCCTAGAGCAAATCTAGAAAGGGTTGAAACCGTTTAAGGTTAATTAATGAATTCTAAAAATATAAATGCTGAAAGAAAATTTATTCGCAAGATAGCAGCAAGAATACATCAATCTGGTCTCATAACACCAGCAGTGTTTTTTTTAGAACTAACTAAACCATTATCTTTGATTGGAAGCCATGCGATGATATTTTTCGGACCTATAATTAATTCGTTTAT
>LWDU01039129.1_pt2 | contig 28218 bp, 24 predicted proteins | sample 727161 | NCBI WGS metagenome assembly LWDU01 (sample SAMN04566230, study PRJNA314399) | hydrothermal vent metagenome | isolation source: deep sea hydrothermal plume seawater | place: Mexico: Gulf of California, Guaymas Basin | collected 2004-07-11
CCCAGGCCACGTGGGGGTCCTGGGCATAGAGGGCCAGGGCGAGTTCCGGTGCAACCCCGTCGCCGATTCGGACGCGGTAGATATGGGAAAGATCGGGCAGGGTTGGGTCAGCGGGCGCGCGGGTAGCCGAGATCCGCGCCTTGCTCGTTTTGGCCTGGAGAGAACGCTTCAGTCGCGCGCGTTGGTCCGCCAGGGGGCGGCCGTCGGGACGCCGAAACAGCGCCCGCATGCCGCGCACGGAGGTTCGGGCCTTGAGGGCATCCAGTGAATCCGAGCCGTCACGGGTTCCCGACGCGAAGGTTCGGCCCTGGCGAAAGAGAGTTTCGGCGCATTCGTCCACGGCATGGGGGCCGTGGCTCTCGAACTTGACGAGGATGTGCCGGTCCGCGGGTTCGGCCCCGGCGGGTGCCGCTGCCAACAAGACGCTGGCCAATGCCACCTCGAATAGCCTTTGGATTCTCGTCCATCCGGCGGACAGGGTGCCGGGGACCGCGATTCTTTGAGTTCGATGAAACACGGTTCCATTATGTCACGGATCCCTTTGGCCACGGGAGAATCCATTCCTCGGGCCTCCCAGTCCTGTCTTGAAGGCTCTTGGGGTGGGTCCGGGTGTCCAGGTTTTGGGGCCCCAGCGAGCGCTCCCTGGAGCGCCGCCCGGGCCACCGCCCTTTGCCAGACCACGCCCCTGGCCGTCTTTTGCTTTGCGTGGATACCGGGATTCGGCTAGTTATCCCCACCGGCCGAAATGCCGCGCGGGGCGGTAGTTCAATTGGTTAGAGCACTGGCCTGTCACGCCAGAAGTTGCGGGTTCGATTCCCGTCCGTCCCGCCACTCGGTCCCGCCCTGTTGGCTTTGGTCCGTCGTCCCGGGGCGTAGCCTTTCCCAAGTCCGCTTTTTAGCGGGGATGTCCCGGTTGCCCCAGTCGATCGTGGGGCCAAGCATTGGCGCGAGGGCCCCTGATATTCAGGGCTGTCGCTTGTCAGGCCTCTCGCCGCTGAGTATCCGGGCGTCGATTATCGGTCCGGGGAACCTTCTGATCGCCGAGATCCCGCCGGAGATCGCCCTCGGTCGGGAGCGGGGCAAAAAACCTGTTTTCTTTGGAACCTGGGCCTGGGGTTCGGTGACAGAGAAACAACTCTTCGATGATGGCTTACTCCTTGGCCATCGGGGGTGGAGGGTAGAGCGGGGCCTGCATTGCACCGCTCCACACCGAAGCGCTCCGGGACCCGATCCGGGTTGGGTCGAAGACAGCACGCCTGACACAAGTGCACGAACCGCAAATGACCGAACGAAGAACTAAACGAAGGAACGAGCCACAATCGAGCCATTGAACCAACTGACTGAACAACTAAGAAACCAAGCTTCTTCAAGTCACTCCCTTGGCCGACCGCGCGACTCTCAGAGTGCGGTCGGCCATTTCTTTTTTTAGTTTTTTGAGAGTGAGCGCGTCTTGTCTTGGGGAGTGAGCCTCTTTTTTTAGAGGGTGAGCACCTTAGCGGTCCGTCGCTCGTCGCCGGCGGCGCCACTCGGCGAGTCGCGCCGCCATGGCGGATTCCGCCCCCTTCTCCTTGGGGGCATAGAATCGCTCGTCCCCGATGGCTTCGGGCAGATTGTCGCCGGGGGCGAACTCGTCCTCTGCATCGTGGGGGTAGACATAGCCCGCCCCGTAACCGAGATCCTTCATGAGCTGCGTGGGAGCGTTGCGCAGGTGCATAGGCACGGGAAGCGAACCCGTTCGCTCCACCACCGCCTGGGCGCGCCCCAGCGCCGCATAGGCGGCATTGCTCTTGATCGCGCACGCGAGGTATGTGGTCGCTTGGGCGAGGGCGATCCGACACTCGGGCATGCCCAGGCGTTCCACGGCCTGGTGGGTGGCGGTGGCGAGGCTCAGAGCCCAGGGGTCGGCGTTGCCCACGTCTTCGGAGGCGAAGATCAGCAGCCGGCGGGCGAGAAAGAGGGCTTCCTCACCCGCAGCGAGCATGCGGGCTAGGTAGTAGAGGGCGGCGTCGGGGTCGCTGGCCCGCAAGCTTTTGATGAAGGCCGAGACCAAATTGTGGTGCTCCTCGCGGTCGCGGTCGTAGAGGAGCAATTTGCGGCCCGCGGCTTCGCGTACGGTTTCCGGGGCCAGGGGGCTCTGGGGCGAGGGACCGCGCTGATGAATCGCCGCCGCCGCCTCCAGCAGGCCCAAGGCTTTGCGTGCGTCGCCGTCGGCAAATTCCACCATGGCGCCCAGGCTCTCCTCGCCCACCACCAAAGCCTGCTTTCCCAGACCCTTTTCCTCGTCGCTGAGGGCGCGCTCGATGACGCGGACCACGGCTTCGGCATTGAGGGGCACCAGGGTGAGGACCCGGCTGCGCGAGAGCAGGGGAGCATTCACGGTAAAAGAGGGGTTCTCCGTGGTGGCGCCGATCAGCGTTACGGTGCCCGCCTCCACGTGGGGCAGGAGGACGTCCTGTTGGGCACGATTGAGTCGATGGATCTCATCGATGAAGAGCAGGGTGCGCAGCCGGGTTCGGCGAGCGGTGTCCACGGCTTCCCGGATCTCCTTGACCCCGGCGACGACCGCGGAAAGCGCGTCGATCCGCGTGTCCGGGGCCTCGGCCAGGAGCCAGGCAAGGGTGGTTTTTCCGCTGCCCGGGGGTCCCCAAAGAATGATCGACGGAATTTCGCCCGCCTCGACCATGGAACGCAGCGCTGTGCCCTCGCCGACCAGGGATTCCTGGCCGATCATGTCGTCGAAGGCGCGCGGCCGCATGCGGTCGGCCAGGGGCGCGTGGGGGTCCACCGAGCGGCGGGGCTGAGTCGGAAACAGGTCCATGGTCTGATCGGGGGGCATGGATCGAGTCTAGCCCGCGAGGGTGTGTTTGGAGGCTTGAGGTCTGGGCCAACTCGGGGGATCATGGGGGCGAGAAAGGCAAGGCGATGAAACTTCGGTGCGTAGGAATTTGTTTGAAGGAGGACCAACCCCAGGCCGAGGGGAAGGTGAGGGAATTGGCCGCCTGGCTGCAGGCGCGCTCGATCCGAGTGCGTGCCGATTCCCGTTGTGCGGGCTGGTTGGGCATGGAGGCGGAATCCCGAGAGGCTCTGGCCAAAGAGGCCGACTTGCTCGTGGCCCTGGGTGGGGACGGCACTTTGCTCTCGATCGCCCGGGCGACGGGAACCCGCTCGGTTCCGATTCTGGGCATCAACCTGGGTCGCCTGGGATTCCTGGCCGAGGTCAGCCTCGACGAAGTGCTGCCCACTCTTGAAAAGGCAATCGCTGGCGATCTCGACGTGGTGTCCCGCATGCGGTTGGATGTGCGGGTCCACCGAGAGGGCCAGGAGATCGAGGCTTTTTTGGCGCTGAACGACGCGGTGATCACCCACACGCAGATGTCCCACATGATCGACGTGGATGTCTATGCCGACTCGGCCCGGGTGACGACCTACCACGCCGACGGATTGATCGTCGCCACGCCCACGGGTTCAACCGCCTATTCCCTGTCGGCGGGTGGGCCGCTGCTGGCGCCGGACCTGCCGGCCATCGTTCTGACGCCCATTTGCCCCCACTCCCTGACCCAACGCCCATTGGTCCTGCCCGAGACGGCCGAACTCGAGGTCGTTCCCCACGGTCGGATCGAGAGCGCTTCGTTGACCGTCGACGGGCAAGTGGGCCTGGCGGCCCTGGAGGAGGGAGATCGCATTACGGTCCGCCGCTCGAGTCACCCGGTGGGAATCGTCGCGTCGCCCTTCCTGAACCGCTACGAGATCCTCCACGCGAAGTTGCGCTGGGGGGAGCGATGATCGAAACCCTTCGCATCGAGAACGTTGCGATCGTCGAAGAAGCCGAGCTTGAGTTCGGGCCGGGCCTCAATGTGCTCACCGGGGAGACCGGGGCGGGCAAGTCCATTGTACTTGGCGCTCTCTCGCTCCTCGTCGGAGGCAGGGCAGCGCGGGATAGCGTCCGGGAAGGGGCCGAACAGGGGGGGGTGGAAGCGCTTTTCCGAACCGACAGCCTGCCGGAACTCGAAGCCGAACTCGATGCTCGAGATCTGCTTCCCGCCCCGGCGCCGGATAGCTCCGACGCCCACGAACTCGTCATTCGTCGCTCGCTCACGGCCCAGGGTCGCAGCCGGGCTCGGATCGGCGGGCGGGTAGTCCCGGTGTCGACTCTCGGCGAACTCCTGACCGGCCGGGTAGAAATTTCGAGCCAGCACAGTTCCCAGGCGCTACTCCGTCCGGAATCCCACGGCCGATACCTGGACGCGGCGGGTGGCCTTTTGGAGCAGCGGGCGACCGTGCGCGCCCGCTTCGAGAGCCTGCAGGCATTGGATGCCGAGGGCGCGAACCTGCGCGGCCAGGCCGAGGAAAGAATTCGTCAACAGGATTTCCTGGCCTACCAGTTGGCCGAGATCGAGGAGGTGGGCCTGGCGCCCGGGGAGTTGGAGGCGCTCGAGCGAGAGCACGGAAGGCTCGCTCACGCCGAGAGCCTGGGCTCCGACGGCGGCCGGGCCCTGGCTTGCCTGCGCGGAGAGGACGGGGCCGGGGTGGCGAACGGGGCCGGGGATGCCGCGGGTCAGGCCTTGCGTTGTCTGGAGTCTATGGCGAGCCACGACTCGGGACTGGCCCCCCTGATCGAGCGACTGAGAGCAGCCGAAGCCGAAGTGCGCGATCTGGCGGCGGACCTTGAGCGCTATCTCGATGGCGTCGAGGGGGATCCCGCGCGCTTGGCGGCGATCGAGGACCGCATCGGGCAGGTGGAGCGACTCCGTCGAAAATACGGGGCCAGTGAAGCCGAAATCTTCGCGCGCCGGGACGCCTTGGCCGAGGAATTGAGCGGGATTGAAGGCGCTGACGTGCGGTTGGAAGAAATAGACAAGGAGCGGGACAGGGCGTTGGCCGCCCTGGCGGCCGGAGCCAAGAAATTGACCGCCGGACGTAAAAAGGCCGGGCGAAAACTCGCTCGCGAGGTGGAAGAGGCGCTCTTGGGCCTGGCTATGCCCGACGCCCGCTTCGCTGTGGAACTGGCCGAGCCTATCCAGGCTGCCCACTGGCCCCAGGGAGCGACCAGTGGCCCGAGCGGTGCCGAGGCTCCGGAATTTCGCTTTTCGGCCAATAGGGGCGAGGCCCCGCGCGCGCTCCAGAAAGTGGCGTCCGGGGGCGAACTCTCCCGGGTCTTCCTGGCCCTGAAAGGCGCTCTGCGCCAGGTGGGCGCCAATATGGTGCTGGTCTTCGACGAAGTGGATGCGGGGATCGGCGGCCGGGCGGCGGAGCGGGTGGGGCGGGCCCTGGCCGAACTCGCTGGGCGTCATCAGGTGCTCTGTATCACGCACCTGCCCCAGATCGCCGTGTTTGCCGATCGTCACTTTCGCGTGGAGAAGGCCACGTCCCGGGGCCGAGTTCGGGCGGGGATCGTGCGGCTCGAGGGCGAGGGCCGGGTTGAGGAGATTGCTCGAATGGCCGGGGGCGAGGCGATTTCGGATGCCACCCGGGCGCATGCCCGGGAACTGCTGACTTCCGCGCGCCCTGGGGCGCCGGATTTAGCGTGAAGGCGAATGCCCGGGCGGCCCGAAAGCTTCCCTGGCGGATACCCCTCCGCGAGGGTTCCAAGCGGCCTCTGATTGCCGCTGGCCCGGTGCTCTCCTAACCTCGGCCTCCACGCCCTGCCGCCGTCACTCTCGGGAGCCCTGCGAGCCAGCCATGCAACGCATTCTAAGCAAGTTTTTCGGCACGCGGAACGACCGAGTCATCAAGGGCATTGTTCCCTTGCTCGAACGCATCAACGCCCATGAGCCCAAGCTGGTTGGCTTGGCCGATGCGGAGCTCAAGGCGCGAACGCCGGCCTTTCGCCAGCGCCTGGAGAATGGCGAGCCTCTGGATGATCTCCTGCCCGAGGCCTTCGCCACGGTGCGCGAGGCGGCCAAGAGGACCCTCGGGCAGCGGCACTACGACGTCCAGATGATCGGCGGGGTGGTGCTGCATCGAGGTGAAATCGCCGAAATGAAGACCGGCGAAGGCAAGACCCTAGTGGCCACGTTGCCGTGTTATCTCAACGGCTTGACGGGCCAGGGGGTGCACGTGGTGACGGTCAATGACTTCCTGGCCCAGCGCGATGCCGAGTGGATGGGCGAGGTCCACCGCTTTTTGGGCCTGTCGGTGGGGGCCATCGTTCATGGACTCGACGACACCCAGCGCCGGGCGGCCTACGAGGCCGACGTGACCTACTGCACGAACAACGAACTCGGCTTCGACTATCTGCGCGACAACATGAAGTACTCGGTCGACCAGTTCGTCCAGCGAAACCTTCATCTGGCCATCGTGGATGAGGTGGACTCCATTCTGATCGACGAGGCCCGGACGCCCCTGATCATCTCGGGCCCCTCGGAGGAGAATACCCAGATCTACGAAGTGGCCAATCGCGTGATCCCGATCTTGAAGCAAGGCGTCCAAGGCGAGGCCTCCAAGGGGATCGAGGAGAGCGGCGACTACTGGGTCGACGAGAAGAGTCACAACGCCACACTCACCGAAGCGGGTGTGGAAAAGGTCGAGAAGTCCCTTCGTATCGACAACCTATTCGACCCCTCGATGCTTCCGGTGATTCACGCCGTCAACCAGGCCCTTTCCGCTCACGCCTTGAAGCGCATCGACGTGGATTACGTGGTGCGCAAGGGCGATGATGGCCGCAAGGAAGTCGTGATCGTCGACGAACATACCGGGCGACTGATGCCCGGCCGTCGCTGGTCCGATGGGCTCCATCAAGCCGTAGAAGCCAAGGAGGGCATCAAGGTTCGCAGTGAGAACCAGACCCTGGCCTCGGTGACCTTTCAGAATTTCTTCCGGATGTACGACAAACTCGCGGGCATGACGGGAACAGCGGACACCGAGGCGTCGGAGTTCGCCAATATCTACGACCTCGACGTGATGCTCGTTCCCACCAACAGGCCCCTAGTGCGCGACGATCTGGCCGACGTGGTCTTCAAGACCAAGCGGGAAAAATTCAATGCCACGGTCGAAGAGCTCGAGGCGCGCCATGCCACGGGGCAGCCGGTGCTGGTGGGTACGATTTCCATTGAAACCTCGGAGATGCTCGCCAAGAAACTCAAGAAGCGGGGGATCAAACACGATGTCCTGAACGCCAAGCAACACCATCGGGAATCGGAGATCGTCGCCCAGGCCGGGCGCAAGGGCGCCATTACCATCTCGACCAATATGGCGGGGCGAGGCACGGATATTTTATTGGGGGGCAACCCCGAGGCGATGGCCCTGGCGAAATGCGGCCAGGACAAGGAACACCCCGACTACTTGACGCATCTGGGCCATTTTGAATCCCAGTGCGCGGCCGAGCAGCAGGCCGTCCTAGCCGCTGGTGGCCTCCATATTTTGGGTACCGAGCGCCATGAAAGCCGGCGCATTGATAACCAGTTGCGCGGTCGAGCGGGTCGCCAGGGCGATCCCGGCTCGAGCCAGTTCTTTCTCTCTCTCGAGGACGATCTTCTGCGGATCTTCGAAGCCGATCGGGTCGCCGAGTGGTGGGATCGAGTCGGCGTGGAAGAGGGCGAGGCCATCGAAAACCGGATGTTGACCCGGGTAATCGAAGGCGCCCAGAAGAAGGTCGAGAGCCGGAATTTCGATATCCGCAAGCATTTGCTGGACTACGACGACGTCATGAACAAACAGCGCCAGGCCTTTTATGCCCGGAGGGTCGAAGCCCTGCGTCACGAAGCCATCGGCGAGGAAGTGCTCGCCATGGTGGAGGGCCAATTGGTCGCCTTCCTCGACGAGATCTGGCCGGAAAAGGGCGATCCCGAGGACGAGGAACTCGAGCAACTGGTGGGCCTCATGGAACATCAGTTCGGTGTTGTGCTGCCCATCGACAGTCCTCCGCTCCGGGTGGACGGCCAGTTCCCGGGGGAGAAGGCGCCCCTGGGTCATCTGCTGCTGGAAATGTTCGGCGGCTTGCTCGCGGACAAGAGGGCGCGCTGCACAGAGTTCGGCGCCGAGTTCAAGGAAGTGGTCGAGTATCCGAGCTTCGATTGGTTTCAGCGCGACATCATGCTGCGCATTCTCGATGCCCAATGGAAGGACCATCTCCACACCATGGACGGCTTGCGCGAGTCGGTGGGCCTTCGCGGATATGCCCAGCGTGATCCGAAACTCGAATACCAGCGCGAGGGTTTTGGGTTCTTTGCGGAAATGGAGCAGCGGGTCGACGAGCAGGCGCTCGAAACGATCTTCAAATTCGAGTTTCCCCGGCCTCGGCTCGAGAGCACGGCGGCGGCCAAGGCTGCCGGCGGCGGTCGGAGTCTTCCGGGTGCCCAGTCGGGCGCACCGTCGTCCGGCGATGCCGGCGCCAAGGTCGGCCGCAACGAGCCGTGCCCATGTGGCAGCGGCAAGAAATACAAGCGCTGCCACGGCGCTTGAGCGCTGTGCCTGGGCGGTTCCCCGCCCAGGTTTGGGGCGTGGGGCGAGAGGTCTGGGGGAGAGATGAAGGCGGCGGAGACGCCCACGGTTCCGGGATTCAGGGCCAGCGGTATCCATTGCGGCATCAAGGCCGGCGAGAAGGCCGGCGAGCCGGATCTGGCACTTTTGGTGAGCGACGAACCGGCCACGGTGGCCGGGGTGTTTACTCTCTCAACCGTCGTGGGTGCGCCGGTGGAACTCAGCCGGGCCCGGGCTCAAAGGGGCCGGGCTCGCGCGGTGGTGGTGAACAGTGGCGTGGCCAACGTCGCCATGGGGGAGCGCGGCCGCCGAAATGCTGTCCGCATGGGCGATCTCGTCGCTCGCGCCGTGGGCTGCCCCGAGGAAGAGGTGCTGGTCGCTTCGACGGGAGTGATTGGTGAGCCCCTGCCCATGGGAGCCATCGGGCGGGGTGTGCGGGCGGCGGCGGAAGTCCTGGATCCCGGCGGTCTCGGCCGGGCAGCGGAGGCAATTCGGACCACCGATACCTTCGCGAAACTCGCCCAGCGGCGGGTCCGGATCGGGGGCCGCACGGTGACGGTCGCGGGGATCGCCAAGGGCTCGGGCATGATCGAACCCGATATGGCGACGATGCTGGCGTTCGTGTTGACCGATGCTCAAGCGTCGGCCCCCTATCTGCGCGGCGTGCTGCGCCGGGTAGCCGACGACACGTTCAACCGGGTGAGCGTGGACGGCGAGACCAGTACCAGTGACAGCGTGCTTCTGCTGGCCAACGGGGTGTCGGGGGCGCCCGGGCTGAAGCGCGCCCAGGGTCCCGATGCAGAGCGCTTCGAAGCGGCGGTTCACGACGTGGCCGAATCGCTTGCGATGGATTTGGCCCGGGACGGAGAGGGCGCCACCAAACTGGTGAAGGTTGTGGTGGTTGGGGCGAGCAGCCCGAGCCAGGCCCGGGCCGCGGCCCGCCGGATTGCGAACTCGCTGCTGGTGAAGACGGCGATCTTCGGGGCCGACCCCAACTGGGGCCGGATCCTGCAAACCGTGGGTGCGGGCCGGATTCGGCTCGACCTGGAGCACACCCGGATCGGTTTGTGCGGCGTCACGGTGTTCCGGGCAGGCGCCTCGGCGGGCCCGGCGGCGCGCCGCCGAGCCGCGGCGCGCCTGGCCGATTCGGCGGAAGTCGAAATCGTGATGGATCTGGCCGTCGGCCCCCATCGGGCTCGGGTTTGGACCTGCGACCTGAGCACCGAGTACGTTCGTATCAACGCCGAGTACACCACCTGAACTCCGGCTCTTCTCGGCACCCACCCAAGTTCCCCTGGCTCCCCCGACCCACCGATGTCCACGCCCCCTTGGGGCCAGCGTGGTCGGCCGGATCCGATTCTGCTACCTAAAGCGGCGGCTGATCCAGATGGGGTCGGTACAACACACGCTTCAATTCGCCCCTGCGGTGCCGGAGAGGATCCGGTTGGGGAGTTTACGGATATGAAGCGGAGGCAGAACCGCGAAGGAGAAAATGAATGAGTGAGACGACGGCGCCGCCGTCGGCGGCCGGCGATGCGCCCGCTGCCGCTTCCGCCCCTGCGAGCGAAGAAACCGCAGCCGCGATTTTCGAGAAGACCGACCTGAGCATCCGGGCCCTGCTGGAAGCAGGCGCCCATTTCGGCCACCAGACCCATCGCTGGAATCCGCTCATGCGTCCTCACATTTTTGGGGCTCGCAACGGCACCCACATTCTGGATCTCGACCAGACCTTGCCGAATTTTGTGGCGAGTCTGGACTACATCCGGGAGACGGTCTCCAACGGGGGCAGCGTGCTCTTTGTGGGGACCAAGCGCCAGGCGGCGGACGTCATCCAGAGCCAGGCCGAACGCGGCGGTCAGTATTACGTGAACAACCGTTGGCTGGGCGGCATGCTGACCAACTGGAAGACCGTCAAGAAATCCATTGATACTTATAAGAACCTGCTGGCCATTCAGGCGGACGAGGAAAAGCAAGCGGAGCACTCGAAGAAGGAACTCGCCCGCATGAGCCGCTTGTGCCAGAAATATGACAAGTCCCTTGCGGGTATCAAGCACATGCCGCGAATTCCCGACGTGATCTTCGTCGTGGATGTAGGCAAGGAGGCCATCGCGATCAGCGAGGCGCGTCGATTGGCCATTCCGATCGTTGGAATTGTGGACAGCAATCGTGACCCGCGCAATATCGACTACGTGATTCCAGGCAACGACGATGCGACTCGAGCCATTGATCTGTACTGCAAGTGCGTGGCGGACGCGTGCATTGAGGGCGAGGCCATGCGCCAGGATAAACTGATTTCCCAAAAGGAGGCCGAGCCCAAGGGCGACAAGGTACTGCCCGGCACGGGACGCCGGGTCGTGGAAATCACCCAGCCGGCACGACGAACTCGCGGTCAGGGCGGAGGCGCCGGTGGTACGACCGGAAGCGGCCGGACCCAGAGTGCAGGGGGCTGGTCGGATAAGCGTGCGGGCGAAGGCGCAGAAGCGAGCAAAGCTGAAGCGAGTAAGGGCGAGCCGGCCAAGGCCGCCCCGGCCGAGAAGGCCAAGAAGGCCGAGCCCAAGAAGGCCCCCCCCGTCGAGACCGAAGCAGCGAATGCCGAACCCGTAAGCGCCGAGCCGGAAACCGCTGAGGCGGCTCCGGTGGCTCCCGAGCCGACGGAAGCAGCGGAAGCGACGGACCCGGCCAAGGACTGAGCGCTCCGGGCATTGGGACGTCGTCCGTATTCGGCGGCAAAATTCCGGGAACGCAATCTGAGGAACAAGAGAACCGAGGAGAGAATCGTGGCAGACATATCTGCAAAGGACGTAAAAGCCCTACGGGACCAGACCGGTGCGGGCATGATGGATTGCAAGACGGCTCTCAAGGACAGCGAGGGGGACGTGGAGCGCGCAATGGAACTGCTGCGCGAGCGCGGCCTGTCGAAGGCTGGCAAGCGTGCCGGGCGTACCACCAGTGAAGGAGCCGTTGCGGTCTCCATTGAAGGTGGCTTCGGCGTTATTATTGAGCTCGGCTGCGAGACCGATTTCGTGGCGAAGAACGATCAGTTTCAGCAACTCGTCCAGGGGATCGCCGATGCACTCCGCGCCGCGGGCGATGTCGGGAATGTGGAGGCCGCCCTGGCGGCCAAGATCGAATCCGAGACCGTGGATACCCACATCAAGGCCGCTGTGGGCCGGGTCGGTGAAAATATCCAGTTGAAGCGAGTCGGTTTGATTCGGGTCGATGGCCTTGTGGGCGGCTATATCCACGGAGGCGGAAAGCTCGGTGTCCTGATCGGCGTGGCTTCGGCCACTCCCGAAGCGGTCGCCGGCATCGTCAAGGATCTGGCCATGCACGTCGCTGCCGCCGATCCGACGCCTATGGCGGTGGATCAGGCGGGCCTGGATGCCAATGTGGTGGAGAAGGAACGCACGATTCTGCGTAATCAGGCGCTGGAGAGTGGGAAGCCCGAGAACATCGTGGACAACATGGTGAAGGGGCGACTGAAGAAATTCTTTGCCGAAAATTGCCTGGTCGAACAGGCGTTCGTGAAGGATCCCGACAAGTCTGTGGCGGACATTCTGGCGACCGCGGGGGAGGCGAGGGTGACCGAATTCCTGCGCTTCAAGCTGGGCGAGGACGCCGAGTGAAGCCCGTCTTTGGCCGACTGCTCTTGAAGCTCTCCGGCGAAGGCCTCGCCGGGGACGAGGGCTTCGGCATCAGCCCGACGGTGATTGCGGGCATCGCCGAGCAAATCCGGGACGTGCACCAACTGGGTGTTGAGCTCAGTATTGTGATCGGCGGCGGTAATATCATTCGAGGCATGACGGCGGCCTCCCAGGGCATGGATCGCGCCAACGCAGACTACATGGGTATGCTGGCCAGTGTCATCAACGCCATGGCGCTCCAGGATTCCCTGGAGAAAGTCGGGGTGGATACGCGGGTTCTCTCGGCTCTGGAGATCAAGCAGGTGGCCGAGCTCTATATCCGCCGCCGGGCCGTTCGACACATGGAGAAGGGTAGGGTGGTGATCTTCGGAGGAGGCACGGGCAACCCGTACTTCACCACGGACACCGCCGCCGCTTTGCGGGCCGCTGAAATTCAGGCGGAAGTGATCCTGAAGGCCACCCAGGTCGACGGGGTCTACAGCAGCGATCCCCGCCAGGACCCGTCCGCGGTTCGGTACGAAACGCTTTCCTTCAAGGAGGCGATGGAGAAGAACCTTCAGTTCATGGACCAGGCGGCGATTGCGCTCTGCCGGGAGAACGACCTGCCCATCGTGGTTTTCGACATGGGGCAGACGGGGAATATTCAAAAGATTGTACTGGGCCAGAGTGTGGGCACCCTGGTGAATGAGTAGACAGGAGGTGAGCCGTGGCCGGTGAAGAAGAGATTGAACTCGTCCTAGGTGAGGGGCGTGAGGCCATGGGAAAGACCCTCGAGACCTACCGGCGTGAGCTTCTGAAAGTGAGAACCGGGCGCGCCAGTACGGTTTTGCTCGATGGAATTTTGGTCGACTATTTCGATACGCCGACGCCGCTTAAGCAATTGGCGAGCCTCTCGGTCCCCGACCCGCGGATGATTGTGATCTCCCCTTTTGACAAGTCCAGCATTGGGAATATCGAGCGAGCGATTCAGGCGGCGAACCTGGGGCTGACTCCGGGTAATGATGGCAAGGTGGTTCGAATCTCGATTCCTCCGCTCACCGAGGAGCGCCGCAAGCAGTTGGTCAAGCAGGTACGCAAGATCGCCGAGGACTATCGGGTCGGGATTCGCGATAGCCGTCGCGAGGCGCTCTCCTTGCTCAAGGACCTCGAGAAGGACGGAACCCTCCCCAAGGACGACTGCCATCGGGCCGAGAAGGGCGTGCAGGAACTGACCGACGAACACGTCAAGCGGATCGACGCGCTCACGGCCCAGAAGGAAAAAGAGGTTCTTGAGGTCTGATCATGCCTCCCGCCGCGATTTCTCCGAATCGGCTGCCGCGCCACGTGGCCATCATCATGGACGGCAACGGTCGCTGGGCCGAAGCCCGGGGGCTTGAGCGCAATCGCGGGCACCTGGCGGGTGTCGACTCGGTGAAAGAGGTGGTGCGCTGCGTACAGGATCTCGGTCTGGAGTACTTGACGCTCTACGCCTTTTCGAGCGAGAACTGGAATCGGCCCGATGCCGAGGTCTCCGAATTGATGCGACTGCTCGAGGTTTACCTCGAGGAGAATATTGCCGAGGCCCAGGAACGCGGCGTCCGGCTCAGGGTGATGGGGCGGCTGGATAGCTTGCCCGCAAGCACCCGGTCCGCAGTGGACCGTGCGGTGGACGCGACCCGGGACAATCCTAACGGTGACCTGATTTTTGCGCTCTCCTACGGGGGCAGGGGTGAGATCGTGGATGCCGCGCGCCGCCTGATGCTTGCGGCCGAAGCCGGCCGCCTGGATCCCGAGTTGCTGGATGAAGAAACATTTGCCGCGCATCTCTACTTGCCCGATGTCCCCGATCCGGATTTGCTGATTCGCACCGGGAATGAGTGCCGCGTCTCGAATTTTCTGCTCTGGCAGATCGCCTACGCGGAGATCTACACGAGTCCGGTGATGTGGCCCGATTTTCGTCGGGAGCACCTTGAGGTTGCGATCGGGGATTACCAGTCCCGGGAGCGACGCTTTGGCATGACGAGTGCCCAGGTCGAGACCGTGAGCGAGACCGTGAGCGAGGCCGGTCGCGGGAGTCGGGCGTGAGGCGGCTGTGCGTGCTCGGCAGCACCGGAAGCGTGGGCGAGCAAACCCTCGCCGTCGTGGCCGATCATCCCGAGCGCTTCGACGTAGTGGCGCTGGCCGCCGGGAAGAACGTGGCGCGGCTCGCCGAACAGATTGAGCGCTTCAGTCCGCAGATCGTTTCCGTTGCCGACGAGGCTGGCGCACGGGAACTGCGCCAGCGGATCGGGCAGGCAGCGAACACGGACATTCAGATCGGTCTGGGGGCGGATGGCTTGCAGGCTGTGGCCACCCATCCCGCAGATCTCGTGATGGCGGCGCTGGTGGGTGCGGTGGGGTTGGCTCCCACCCTGGCGGCGGTTCGAGCCGGCCGGGATGTGGCCTTGGCGAACAAAGAGGTCATGGTGATGGCCGGCGCCCTGGTGCGCAGGGAGGTCTCTGCTCAGGGGAGCGTGCTCCTGCCCGTGGACAGCGAGCACAGCGCGATCTTCCAGGCGCTGTCGGGGCAACGAAGGGAGGATGTCGAGCGGCTGGTGCTCACATGCTCGGGCGGTCCCTTCCGCGACGCCCAGGCTTGGCCATCGACGCGTTTGGCGGGGGCCAGTCGCGAGGAGGCGCTCGACCACCCCAATTGGGATATGGGAGACAAGATCACCATCGACTCGGCCACGCTCATGAACAAAGGGCTCGAGGTGATCGAGGCGCGTTGGCTCTTTGACGTCCCCCCGGATCGCATCGATGTCGTTGTCCATCCCCAATCCATTGTCCACAGCTTGGTGGAATATCGGGACACGTCGGTGATGGCCCAGCTCGGGCTGCCCGATATGCGCGTCCCCATTGCCGTGGCCTTGGCACACCCCGAGCGTCTGGCCCTGGAGGCCCCCCGTCTCGATCTGGCCGCCATTGGTCGCCTGGATTTTGAAGCGCCCGATGCTGAGCGATTTCCCTGTCTGGGCCTGGCGTACCGGGCGCTTGAGGGAAGCGAAGCGGCCCCCGCTGTGTTGAACGCGGCCAACGAGGTGACGGTGGCGGCGTTTCTCGCTGGGCGGATTGCTTTTGGCGCGATCGCCTCCACCAACGCCCAGGTGCTGAAGGAACATCTATCGGCGTGCCCGGATGCGCGCGTCGAAACTCTGGATGACGTGTTGGAAGCCGATGGATGGGCGCGCCGCCGCGCGCGTCAGTGCCTCGGGCTCGAGGCATTGTCCGCCACGGCGGAGGCGAGTTGATGGTTGTTTTCGACTACATTTTTGCTGCGATTCCCATGCTGGGAGTGCTGATCTTTGTTCATGAGTTAGGCCATTTCGTGGTGGCCAAGCTCTGTGGCGTTCGGGTGCTGAAGTTTTCCATCGGGTTCGGTTCGCCCATTGGCTTTGGCAGCTACCGGATGCGCTGGGAGCGGAACGGCACCGAGTACGTAGTCGCCTGGGTTCCCTTCGGCGGCTTTGTCCGCATGCTGGGCGAGCAGTTGGTCGGCGACGAAGGTGAGTCCGGCCTGATACCCGAGGACGCCCGTCCGGACGAATTTCTCGAGAGCAAACCCGTTTGGCAGAAAATTGCCATCACCCTGGCGGGCCCCGCCATGAACCTGGGTTTCCCGGTGGTGATCTTCATGCTGATGCTCTGGACTGGCATTCCCAAGACCACGTCCACGGTGGGGATGGTGGAGCGCGGATCGCCCGCCGAGGCGGCGGGTGTTCGATCGGGTGACCGAATTCTCTCGGTGAACGGCGATTCCGTCCAGTGGTGGGCAGATGTCAGACGCAAGATCGAGGTGAGCAAATCCGAGGATCTTGAGTTGGCCCTGGCGCGCGGGGCAGATCACGTCGATGTGAGCATTCCCCTGGGCTCGCGCTCGGCGCTGGATGAATTCGGCGAGGCCGAGGCCATTGGCTGGGTGGGGGTGGATAGTCGCCGGTTGCCCGCATTGCTGGGAGTTCCCGATGCGGACTCGCCCGGGGCACGCGCCGGGCTTCGGTCGGGCGATCGCGTGATCGAGGTCGACGGCCGACCGGTGGAGGATTGGAGCCAATTTCGCCGCGCCTATGCGGAGGCGGCCGGCCAAGAGGTTCGGCTGCGTGTGGCCGCGGGGGTGGAAGAGGACGCCCCCGAGCGCTCCCTTTCCATTCCGGCCGGAGGCGACCTGGGGGCACTTGGGGTGATCTCCGCGACGGTTTTGGTGAGCCATGTTCAGGAGGGGACACCCGCCGAGGCCGCAGGCCTTCGCGAGGGTGACCTGATCCTGGAAGTGAACGGCAAGCCGGCGGGAAGTTTTCAGACCTTTGCCGACACTGTGCGGTCGAGCGGCGGCGCTTCCATCCGCATTGCATACGCCCGGGAGGGCGAATCCGTCCAAGTGGATGTGACCCCGGTTCTGCGCGAGGTACCCGGTCCGTTTGGAATCGACGGCATGCAGGAAGAAGTCCTGCAAGTGGGTATTGCACATGCGATGGCGAGTCTGCCCGGCGAATTGGGACTGGATCAAGAGCGCAATCCCCTGGTGGCCCTGCCCAGGGCCGTGCGCATGACGGGTGAAAACATTGCGCTCCTGCTTCGGGGTCTCGGCAAGTTGCTGACTCTCGAGGTCAGCGCCGACCAGGTGCGAGGCCCCATCACGATTATTCAGATCGCGCGCAAATCCCTCGATGTGGGATGGCAGGCCTACTTGAGCATGATGATCTTCATCAGCATCAACCTCGGCGTCCTCAACCTCTTGCCGATTCCCGTGCTCGACGGGGGTTCGCTGGTTATCTATGCGATTGAGGGTGTGAAACGGTCGCCGATTTCATTGCGCACCCGGGAATATGTTCAGCAGTTGGGCTTCATGATGCTGGTGATGCTGATGGGCTTGGCGTTCTGGAATGATCTTTCCGGTCAATGGGCAAAATTTGTTGCCTGGCTGGGTACGGAACTCTGAGTTCGTCGTTGGGGCCCGGGGAAGAACCGCTCTGTCTGGCGCTGGAAACAGCCACGGCGACGGCCAGCGTGGCGCTGCTCCGGGGCGAAAGAGTGCTCGCGGTGGACCAGAGTCCCGACGGCCAGCATCACTCGGAAACCCTGCTTCCCATGATCGACGGGATACTTTCGGCGGGGGGGTACCGACTGGAGGCCATCGATCTCTTCGCGGTCTCCATCGGCCCGGGCGCGTTTACCAGCCTCCGGATCGGCCTAGCCACGCTCAAAGGGCTGGCCTTCGGGAGCGCGCGCCCGGCGGTGGCGGTTTCGACCCTCCAGGCCCTGGCGTTGACGGCTTGCCGCGCGCTCCCCGCACTGGCCCCGGGAATGCTGGTGCCGACTCTCGACGCCCGGCGCGGTGAGGTCTACGCCGCCGCCTATTCCCGGGCGGCACTGGCAGGAGATCTGGGTGCGCTGACGCCCCGGGTGGCCGAGTCGGTCTATGGGCCAGGCGAACTCGCCCGGGCGCTGCCCGAGGGCGGCACCCTGGTGGGGGAGGGTGCCCGGGTGGTGGCCCCGGAACTGATTGCCGGTGAGCCGGGGGGATGGCGAGTGGATTACGCCAGCCCGGGGGTACCCGACGCCGTCGCTGTGGGTTTGCTCGGCCTGGCGGGTGCGGCCCAGGGGCGCGGGTGTCCGGCCGGCGATCTTGTTCCGCGCTATGTGCGCCGTGCCGAGGCAGAGGTGACTCGCACCGCCCAGAGCCTGGAGCCGAACTGAGTGCTACCGGGGATCGGCGGTTTTTTTTGACATGCCCCTAAAGCTCGATTAATCTCGCGGGCTTAGCGGATCGTGCAAGGTCGCTGATCCGCACGGCGGTGCGTTCTACTTGGCCTCGCGCGCCCCTTTTTTACTCATGGATCCCGGGCGTCGAAGCGGCGGCCCGAAACCTCTGGGCCCACGCCCGACACGGAAGGCGAGCAAACAGCGATGGCACTGAATATCTATTACGACAAGGACGCCGACCTCGGTCGTCTCGACGGCAAGAAGGTGGCGATCATCGGCTACGGGAGCCAGGGTCACGCCCACGCCCAGAACCTCAGCAACTCGGGGATCGACGTAGTGGTGGGCCTTCGCAAAGACTCGCCGAGCTGGCCCAAGGCCGAGGGCGCTGGCCTCGCGGTGGCCACGGTGAGCGACGCCGCGCGCCAGGCCGATATCCTGATGCTGACCCTGCCCGACGAGTTGGCGGCGGATGTCTATGCCGACGAGATCGCGGCCCAACTGGAGCCCGGCAACTACTTGGCTGTGGCCCACGGCTTCAACTTTCATTTCGGTGCGATCGTTCCGCCCGACGATGTGAATGTCTTCATGGTGGCGCCCAAGGGACCGGGCCACACCGTACGCGACCACTACGAGGCCGGGCGGGGCGTGCCCTGCCTGGTGGCGGTCCACCAGGATCCCAGCGGCGATTCACTTCAGATGGGCCTCGCCTACGCGAGCGCTATTGGGGGTGGCCGAGCGGGCATCATCGAAACCACCTTCCGGGAGGAGACCGAGACCGATCTCTTTGGCGAGCAGGCCGTGCTCTGCGGCGGCCTGACGTCCCTCATGCAGGCGGGTTTCGAGACCCTTGTGGAAGCGGGTTATGCGCCGGAGATGGCGTATTTCGAGTGCATCCACGAGGTCAAGCTGATCGTCGACCTCGTGTATCAGGACGGTGTGGCCAACATGCGTTACTCGGTTTCAAACACCGCCGAATACGGTGATTTTGTCAGCGGTCCCCGAGTTGTCGATGCGGACACCAAGGCGCGCATGAAGGATATCCTCTCGGACATCCAGTCGGGGGCTTTCGCGCGGCAGTTCATCCTTGAGAACAAGTCGGGTAACGTGGGCTTCAAGGCCATGCGCCGCCAGGCGGCTGAGCATCCCATGGAAGAAGTGGGCGCGCGTTTGCGCGGCCTGATGCCCTGGCTCAAGGAACGCCAACTGGTGGATCGCTCAAAGAATTAGCGGGCCGGGATCCGGGCCCGCCAGCCGGAGGGGAGACCCATGTCACTCAAGGCTGTCGAGAACGAGAGAAGCACGGGGAGGCGAGGCCGTCGGCGTCGCCGGGGTCGACGCAACGGGACCGCCGTGAGAACCTTCGGCAGCCTGCTTCCCTCGCTGCTCACCACCTGCAACCTGGCGGCGGGCTTCTTTGCCATCGTGCGGGCGAGTACGGGGGATCCCCTTACCGCGTCCTACGCAATTTTCGTGGCCGCGGTCTTCGACATGCTCGACGGCCGGGCAGCACGTCTCACCGGCAGTGAGAGCCGCTTTGGCGCCGAGTACGATTCGATTGCCGACACTGTGTCCTTCGGCCTTGCGCCCGCAGTGATTGCCTTTCATTCCGGGGGCCTGATCGAGATGAAGTGGGCGGGTTGGGTGATGGCCTTCGTGTACACGGCTTGCGGTTCCCTGAGGTTGGCGCGCTTCAACGTTTCCTCCGGGCGTTACCGCGACCGCTTCGACGGTCTGCCGACCCCCGCTGCTGCGGGCATGGTGGTGTCCACGGTCTGGTTCGCGGGCTTTCTCCAAGCCCAGGGGGTGGGCTTTCCCCTGCCGCCCTTCCTTGCCGCTGTGGGCCTGGTCTTCCTTGGACTGCTGATGGTCTCGCCCATCCCGTACCGAAACTTCAAGGAAGTCAATGTGCGGGGCTCGTACAGCGCTACGGTCCTGATGGTGATCATAGTCCTGGTGCTGATCCTGGAGCCCGGGGTCAGTTTCTTTGCCATTGGGCTGGCGTATGTCCTGTCCGGGCCCCTGGCCTGGTGGTGGCGGCGCCGAACGGGCCGCATGCTCGAAAGCGCGGGAGAGGCCGCCGAACCCGGGGAAGGCGTGCAGTTCCCGGGCGAAGCCGGGAGGCGTTCCGGTGGGAAAGAGCCCGAAGCAGTGAGGTCGACCGATGAGTGAAACAGTTCGGGTCTTCGATACGACGTTGCGCGATGGGGAGCAGTCTCCGGGCTGCAGCATGAACTTGAAGGAGAAGCTGACCGTCGCCCGGCAGTTGCAGCGCTTGGGCGTGGATGTGATCGAGGCCGGCTTTCCCATCGCGAGCCAGGGGGATTTCGAGGCGGTCCGGAAGATCGCCCAAGAACTTCGCGGCCCGATTCTGTGCGGTTTGGCACGAACGCCCGCGGCGGACGTCGAACGCGCTGCCGAGGCGCTCGAGTCCGCCGAGAAGGCGCGCATCCACACCTTCATCGCCACCAGCGACATCCATCTCGAGCACAAGTTGCGGATGAGTCGCGGTCAGGTTATCGATGAGATTGGTCGCGCGGTGAGCCAGGCCCGGACCTACACCGAGGATGTCGAGTTCTCCGCCGAGGATGCCACTCGTTCAGACCGGGAATATCTGGTGCAGGCCTTTTCCGTGGCCCTTGAAGCAGGGGCCTCCACCGTGAACGTGCCCGATACCGTGGGTTACACCACTCCCGGTGAGTACGCCGACTTGATCCGGTACTTGATCGACCAGGTGCCCGGCAGCGACAAGGCGGTTTTTTCCGTGCACTGCCACAACGATCTGGGCCTCGCCGTGGCCAACAGCCTGGCCGCCGTGGGAGCGGGGGCGCGCCAAGTGGAGTGCACGGTCAACGGGATCGGCGAGCGGGCCGGCAATACCTCCCTCGAAGAGCTGGTGATGGCCATCAATACTCGTCCGGATGTGTACAGCGGCCTAACGCTGGGAATCAACGCCCAGGAAATCTATTCATCCAGTCGCTTGCTCTCATCGGTGACCGGTGTCCAAGTGCAGCCCAATAAAGCGATCGTGGGCGACAACGCTTTTGCCCACGAGGCTGGCATCCACCAGGATGGTGTGCTGAAAGCGCCGATTACTTACGAGATCATGACCCCGGCTTCCATCGGCAGGGCCTCGAACGAGTTGGTACTCGGCAAGCACTCGGGGAGGCACGCCTTTCGCGACCGTCTCGACGAACTCGGCCTGCATGCCGAGGGTGACGAATTCGAACGCGCCTTCAAACGCTTCAAGGATCTCGCAGATGCGAAGAAGGTGATTTACAACGAGGACATCGAGGCCATTGTGGCGGATTCGTCCACCACCACCGAGGATCGTTTCGAACTTCTCGAACTCACCATCACCAGCGGAAACGCCACGGCTCCTAAAGCCACGGTTTCCCTGGCGGTGGACGGGGACGGCAAGAGCACTGTGGCTTCGGGGGTGGGACCCGTGGACGCAATCTTCAGAGCCATTGCCGACTTGACCGAAACATCCAGCGACTTGATCCGTTACCAGGTGCATGCGGTGACTGCGGGGCTCGACGCCCAGGGCGAAGTGACTGTGACGATCGAGGAAGCAGGCCGCCGAGTGATCGGCAACGGAGTTCACGAAGATGTGATGGTGGCTAGCGGCAAGGCCTACGTGAACGCGATCAATAAACTTGAATGGCATCGTCGCCGCCACGAGGTGGACGAGCCCAGGGGTATCTAACCCCTCGCCGCTCGGCAGTTCGCCCGAGCTAACCGTGCCCGGCGGGTGTCGGCGCGATTGAAGGAGAGGACAGTTTTGGATCGGATCGTACTTTTGCCCGGAGACGGCATCGGCCCCGAGGTCGTCGCCCAAGCGCGCCGGGTGCTCGAGGCTGTGGCGGGCCGCCAGGGGCTTGCCCTGGAGTTTGCCGAAGAATTGATCGGGGGCGCCTCCATTGACGCCCACGGTACGCCCCTGCGCGACGAGGTGATCGCCCTTTGTCGCGAGAGCAGCGCGGTGTTGCTGGGCGCGGTGGGTGGCCCGAAATGGGATGCTCTCTCGGTGGATGTGCGCCCGGAAAAAGGCTTGCTGGGCATTCGCAAAGCTTTGGGACTATTTGCCAACCTGCGCCCGGCCGCGGTAATTCCCGCCCTGGCCGACGCCTCTACATTGCGCCCCGAGGTGGTTGAGGGCATCGACCTGCTGGTTGTGCGCGAACTCACCGGAGGCATTTACTTCGGTGAGCCCCGGGGTCGCGGCGAAGAGGGGGGCAAGCGCCGGGCCTGGAATACGATGGTCTACGACGAGGACGAAGTGGCGCGTATTGCTCGGGTGGCCTTCGAGCAGGCCCGACTGCGCCGTCATCACGTGACCCATGTCCACAAGGCCAACGTGCTCGACGTGTCCCAGCTCTGGATGGACGTGGTGGAAGAGGTAGCGAAGGATTACCCGGACGTGACCCTGGCCCACCAGTTGGTGGATTCTTGCGCGATGCTGCTCGTGCGCGATCCCGGTCGTTTTGATGTCATGGTGACCGGCAATTTGTTCGGTGACATTCTTTCGGATCAGGCCGCTGAGATCACTGGATCCCTGGGCATGCTGCCCTCGGCGAGCCTGGCCACCGGCGGCTTCGGGCTCTACGAACCCGTCCACGGGTCGGCGCCGGATATTGCGGGGCAGGACAAGGCAAACCCCTTGGCCGCTATCCTGAGCGTCGCCATGTTGCTTGAGACCTCGCTGAACTGTGCCGAGGGTGCTGCCGCCGTGCGCGATAGCGTGGCGGATGTGCTGACGGCAGGACACCGCACAGGGGACCTGGTGCTCGAGGGCGAGACGCGCGAAGTCGTCGGCTGCCGGGCCATGGGGGAACTTGTGCTCGCCGGTCTGGAGGCAAAATGACGGCCGCTTTGCGTCTGGGTGTGGTGGGGGCCACGGGAACCCTGGGTGAGGAACTGCTTTCGGTTCTCGAAGACGCCCGGCTGGACTTGGCCGAGCTTCGCCCCTTCGCGGGCGGGCGCTCCATGGGGAATACCATCGAGTTTGCCGGGGAGAGCCTGCCGGTAATGTCGGGCGAGGTGGACTTCACCGGACTCGATGCGGTGATCCTCTGCACGCCGCCGGCGGTTTCCCTCGAACTGATTCGTCAGGCACTGCGGGTGGAAGCGCCCTGCATCGACTGCTCCGGGGCGCTACTGGCTTCGCCCGAGGTGCCTCTGGTGATTGCCGATCTGGGCGCCCACGACGGGGTCAGCGCGGCTCCGTTGCTGGCTTCGCCCACGGGAACGACCTTGATCTGGGGCCCGGTGCTCTCGGCTCTTCAGGGGGAAGCCGGTCTAGTTCGGGTAGTCGGTACGGTGCTGCATTCCGCGAGCTCCGCCGGGCGGGCGGGGATCGAGTCGCTTTCCGAGCAGACCCTGGCGCTGATTGGCCAGCAGGAGCGGGTGGAGGACGAGCCCCTGGAAGGCCCTATGGCCTTCGCGAGCGCGCCTCATGGAAGGGCCGTGGGTGAAGAGAAAGACGGCGCCGCCTTGGCGGAGGCCCAACTGCGCACCTCGTTGCACCGGCTCCTGGGCGGAGGCGTGGAGGTGGTTTCGAGCAGTATCTACGTGCCGAGCTTCGCGGGCCAGGGCAGTGCGCTTTGGGTCGAGACCGAGCGCCCGCTCTCCCCGGGTCAGGCTGCGAGCCTTTTTGCCGGGGCGCCGGGCATCGATTGCGCCAGCGATGACGAGACGGCGAATACTCGGGACGCGGTGGGCTGCGAAGACGTGCGGGTGGCGCGCTTGCGTTCGGATTCGGGCGCCGAGGAGCCCGGCCGCCACCTGATGTTCTGGCTGGCCGCCGACCCGGTGCGCCTGGCGGCGCTCAACGCGGTCAAGTTGCTTCGCGCGCGCTTTTCCCTGGGCTGAGGCGAGGCCCGGCCGTGCCCAACTATTGCCTGCTGGTGGAGTACGCCGGGGAGGGCTTTGCGGGTTGGCAGATCCAGGCGCCCGGGGCACGAACGATCCAGGGGTGCTTGGTAGAGGCCATCGAGCGGATCACGGGCGAGCGGGTGGCGGTCACGGGATCCGGGCGCACCGATGCGGGGGTGCACGCCGAGGCCCAGGTGGCGAGTTTCGCCCTGGCCCGGGCCATGGATCCGGAAAAATTTCAACGCGGCCTCAACGGCGTACTCCCCCGGGAGATCGCCGTGCGTGGCCTGCGCGCGGTGCCGGGTGACTTCGACGCGCTACGCGCCGCTCGGGGGAAGCGATACCGCTATCGGATCTGGAATCACCCGGTGCGCTCGCCTCTGCGGGCGGCCCGCTTTGTCCACGTCGCCCAAACGCTGAACGTGGGCGACATGGCCCGGGCGGCGGAGTGCCTCGTGGGGGAACACGATTTCAGTTCGTTCCAGGCCGCGGGTTCCGGGGTGAAGACCACGGTTCGGAGACTCCATCGGCTGGATGTTCTGGGCGCTCCCGGGGGGGAAATCGAGATCCTCGCCGAGGGATCGGGCTTTCTCCGCTACATGGTCCGCAACCTGGTGGGGACCCTGATCGAGGTGGGGCAGGGCCGGCGTTCGGTGGTTTCCGTGGCCGAGGTGTTGGGGGCCCGAGACCGCAGCCTGGCCGGACCCACGGCTCCGGCGTTGGGCTTGGCGCTGGAGGCCGTGGAGTACGACGAAGGGTTGGGGCCCCTGACGGGGACGTCCCTACATTCCGATGGAAAAACAGAGGCTTCCGAAGATCTCGAGGCTTGACTGGGACCAGCCAATCGCCTAAATAAAGGCCCGGCGCGACGATTGCGCCCAGCGGTGGTCCGGGTCTCCGAACCCCGCCCTCGAGCAATCATTCGAATACACGATCCCGCGAGATGAGTCGAGATCGGTACAGACAGGGGAAGCGGCATGGGAGTGCAGGCGCATCGTGCGACCCGCAGCGTGAAGGCCGACGATGTCGACCGCAAGTGGTATGTGGTGGATGCTGAAGACGCAGTGCTGGGTCGCATGGCCACACGGATTGCCACCATCCTTCGCGGCAAGCACCGACCGATCTACACCCCGCACGTAGACACCGGGGAATATGTGATCGTGATCAACGCCGAGAAGGTCAAGCTCACCGGCCGCAAGCTCGACCAGAAGATCTATCACCGGCATACAGGCTATCCCGGTGGCATTCGTTCCATCACCGCGGGCAAATTGCTGCAATCGGCTCATGCAGACCGCGTTGTGCAATCCGCCGTTCGCGGCATGCTGCCCAAGAACACCTTGGGTCGGCAGATGTATTCCAAGCTCAAGGTCTACGCCGGCCCTGATCACCCCCACGCGGCTCAAATGCCGGAGGTTCTCGAAATTGTCTGACGTCGGTTCGACCACCATTGCCACGGGCAAGCGCAAGAACGCCATTGCCCGGGTGCGGCTCGCCCTTGGGTCGGGCTCAATCACGATTAACGGTCGCGAGATGAACGAATATTTTCCCAGGGAAGCGCTGCAGATCCTGATCCGCGGCCCCCTGGAGGTGACCGGTTCCGAAGAGCGCTACGACATCAAGGCGAGCATTCATGGGGGCGGTGTGGCCGGTCAGGCTGGCGCCCTTCGCCACGGCATCGCGCGTGCCTTGGAGAAGCTCGACGGGACCCAGCGGATGGTGCTCAAGCGCGCGGGTTTTCTGACGAGAGACCCCAGGAAAAAGGAGCGCAAGAAGTACGGTCAGAAGGGTGCGCGAGCGCGCTTCCAGTTCTCCAAGCGTTAGGCCGAGGAAGATCCGCGCTTCGAGGGGACGGGTTTCCCTGGTTGCGTCGGTCGGTGCGAACGATTTGTTCCAGAACCCCCGATGGCAGATTGCTGCCACCGGGGGTTCGTGCATTGGGCGACCGCCTCATTGGCACAGGGCGGGCTGCTGAGGATGGGTTCGGCTCCGAAGCGCGATGACTTCTCGATCCGTGATGGCTAGCCTAGGCGCTGAATTTAAGGGAGGTCTACCGATGCGGACTGATACAAGCACTCAGACAAGCGCTCATACAAGCGCTCATACAAGCACTCATACAAGCGCTCATACAAGCGCTCATACAAGCACAAGCGCTCAGACAAACCCTTCGAGCGGATTGCCCCGTGTGTCTCGGCGCACTCTGCTCAAGGCGAGCGCATACGCGGGTCTGATGCCGTTGGGCGCACTCACGGCCTTGGCGGCGGATTCCCCGGCCCCCAATGCCATTGCGCCCTCCGAGGCGCTGAAGCGGATCATGGCCGGCAATGCTCGCTACGTGGGGGGCAAGACGGTGACGCATGATTTTGCGGCGGGCCGGGCGGCCCGAAGTCAGGCCCAGTACCCCATCGCCTCGATCCTCAGTTGCGCGGACTCACGTGTAGCCCCCGAACTGGCCTTCGATCAGGGGCAGGGGGATCTCTTCGTAGCCCGGGTGGCGGGGAATGTGCTGACGCCCACAGTGCTCGCATCGCTCGAGTACGGGACTCAATTTTTGGGAATTCCGCTCATCCTGGTGCTCGGCCACACGGGCTGCGGCGCGGTGGATGCGACCATCAAGGTGGTTCAGGACCAAGCGGTGCTACCCGGCCACCTTCCGGCCCTGGCCGAAAAGATCAGACCCGCGGTGGAGGCGGCCGAGAAGGAGACTTCGGGTTCCCTGCTGGCGAACGCCTGCGCGGAGAATGTGCGCCAACAGGTGGCTCTGCTGAAGCAGGCCTCGCCAATTGTGTCCAAGAGCTACGCGGACAAGAAAATCGATATCGTCGGCGCTCTCTACAATCTGCCCACGGGCGAGGTCACGCCCGTCTAGGCGGGCGACCGCCCAGGGCCGCGGACCGTCAAGCGGGGCGCGGGAGGTGGAGGGGAGAGCTAAGAGATGCCCGATCAGAGGCTCGGAGGGATGCCAGCAGCCGAAGCCTGGGCGCAGCTGATGACGGGCAATGCCCGCTTCGTCGCCGGGGATCCGGTGCGGCGGGATCTGGTCGCCGAGCGCGCTGGGGGGGTGGAGGGCCAGGCCCCCTCGGCCGCGGTCTTGAGTTGCTCGGACTCCCGGGTGGTGCCCGAATTGATTTTCGACCAGGGCCCCGGTGATCTGTTCGTGACCCGGGTTGGGGGCAACGTCCTGACGTCGGCCTTGCTGGCGTCCTTGGAGTTCAGCGTGGTCTTCCTCGGGGTTCGGTTGATCGTGGTGATGGGGCATTCGGCCTGCGGGACACTGTCCGCGGCGGTGGGCATGCTCGAGGCCGGCGAGGTCCTGCCCGGCCATATCGCCGAGCTTGTTCGGGAGGTCGAACCGGCGGTGGTGCGGGCCCAGAAAGCCACCGCAGGCGATTTGTTGGAGAACGTGTGCGCCGAGAACGTGCGCCAGCAGGTCGCTCGGCTCAGGGCCGCGCCACTGATCGCGGGCGATGGGCACGGCCAGGAGGCGACCGAGATCATCGGCGCGACCTATGACTTGGCCACAGGCAAGGTTTCGGCTCTCGACTCTCCCTTTCTCGACTCTCCCTGAGGGTAAGGGTAAGGGTGAGGGTGGGAGTGAGGGCGAGACGGAGGCGAGGGGCCGGGGAGGCCCTCTTCGGCTTCTAGTTTTCCCAATTTGATGCGGTTCGGCCCCGGGGCGATTGACTCGCCGCATCCGACCGGGCTATATAGCTATCCCGAGCGGACTTTGACTCGGAGGCGTGTTGGCAGGCCAAATTGCCAGGGGAAAGGCGGGTTCGGCCCCGCAAGAACTGCGGCCGAACGGGTACCCGGAGGGTGCCAGGGCCGAGTTCCCCCCGGCGTTCTTGAGATCGGTGCGGCCGATGGCCAAGAGCAGGGGCTCAGGGGCTCAGGCCCTCGAGAAGGCCCTCGAAAAGGCCCTTGGGGAGACCCGCCCGGGCGAGGGTGGAGTTTCCCTACCGTCGTGTTTCCGTGCTCTCGATCCCCGCTCCCTGGATCCCCGCCCTCTCGATCCTCGCCCCCTTTTTGATTCCCCGCCCCTTTGATTTTCCCGATATCGAGTTTTCCAATGAGTGGTCCGCGCGGCCTACGGCAGACGCGCGGCAGCAAGATTGACCCCCTAGCGAGCCCGGAGATCAACCGATGAGAAGCAGGAGCACCAAGTACATTTTTGTGACAGGAGGCGTAATGTCCTCCCTGGGCAAGGGGCTCGCGGCGGCGTCCATCGGCACCCTTCTCGAGGCCCGGGGTCTGAAGGTCACCTTCCTGAAACTCGATCCCTATCTGAACGTGGATCCCGGGACCATGAACCCGCTTCAGCACGGCGAGGTTTTTGTCACGGAGGACGGCGCCGAGACGGATCTCGATCTCGGGCACTACGAGCGCTTCACCCGCTCGCGCATGAGCCAACTCAACAACATGACCGCCGGGCGCATCTACGACACGGTGCTCGCCAAGGAGCGCCACGGCGACTACCTGGGCGGCACAGTCCAGGTGATCCCCCACGTGACCGACGAGATCAAGGAGAGTATTCGGCGCGCCGGAGAGGGCGTGGACGTAATCC
>LWDU01036383.1_pt1 | contig 28217 bp, 26 predicted proteins | sample 727161 | NCBI WGS metagenome assembly LWDU01 (sample SAMN04566230, study PRJNA314399) | hydrothermal vent metagenome | isolation source: deep sea hydrothermal plume seawater | place: Mexico: Gulf of California, Guaymas Basin | collected 2004-07-11
ACATGCGACGTCCTTCGACCGGTTCCACGCAATCGCTGCTGATGATGAACAGCGACCTGCTGCTGGAATATTCGCGATATCTGGCCGCACGTCTGGCCGACGAAGCTGGCGACGATCTGACGCAGCAGATCCAGCTGTCGTGGCAACTGGTCTATTCGCGTCGGCCCGAACATTCTGAACTGGATTCCGCCACCGCGTTCCTGAACGAACAGACCGCCATCTTTGGCGAACAGTCGGCCTACAAGCCGAATGAAAAAAAACCACCAGCGCGTACTGCGGGCCAGGAGGCGGTGGCACTGATGTGTCAAATGTTGCTGAGTTCCAATGAATTTCTGTACGTCGATTGACCCCCATGAACGAACCACAGAACCAATCTGCTCGCCGCCACTTTCTCGCCTCCAGTGCGATGAGTGTCAGTTCGGTGGCTTTGGCGTGGCTGCACAACAACGAACGTGCCTCAGCCGAAATCAAGAAACCGGACCTACAGCGACAGAGCTTTGATACCACACCCAAAGCGGCCACTGAGGAGCCCAGAGCTCGGGCGATGATTTCGCTGTGGATGCAGGGCGGGCCCAGTCACCATGACATGTTTGACCCCAAGCCTGAAATGGCAAAGTACGATGGAAAGGAATTTCCCGGCGAGATCAAATACGACAACGCGGCTCAGGCCAGTTCCAGGGTTTTTGCGTCACCGTGGAAGTTTCGACATCACGGCGAGTGTGGCATGGAGTTGTCCGAGCTGGTTCCTCACACTGCTTCGGTCGCCGACGACATCTGTCTGATCCGCTCCACACGGACCGGCGTCAACAATCATGGGCAGTCCATTCGAGCACTGCAAACCGGACGTACGGTCGAAGGCCGGCCGACGCTGGGCAGCTGGCTGACGTACGGTCTGGGTTGCGAAGCGGACAATCTTCCCGCGTTCATGGCGCTGATTGATCCGGGGCAGTTGCCGGTTCTGGGGGTCGAGAACTGGTCGAATGGCTGGCTGCCTTCCATTTATCAGGGCACGGTTGTTCGGCCGACAGAACCCCGGATTCTGGATTTGACGCCGCCGCCTCATCTGAAAGGAAAGGCTCAGAAAAGAGCGTTGGAATTCCTGGAACAACTGAATTCGCGGCATATAGCGGACCGTCCGGGACAGTTGGATCTGCATGCACGAATTGCCAGTTACCAGCTGGCAGCAAAGATGCAGACGGCCGCTACGGACGCACTGGATCTCAGCAAGGAAACGAAGGCCACTCAGGAAATGTACGGCATACACGAGACGGTAACCGCCGAATACGGAACGCGATGTTTGATTGCTCGCCGACTGATCGAACGCGGTGTTCGATTTGTCCAGGTCTACACGTCCAATCAGTTATGGGACAGCCACGGCAGTATTCTCAGCCGACTGCCGGCGGCCTGCCAGAAGGTCGATCAACCATCCGCGGCTTTGGTCAGAGACTTGAAGGAGCGAGGACTGCTGGATTCCACGGTCGTGCATTGGGGTGGTGAAATGGGACGTTTGCCTGTTGTTCAGAACGATGCCGGCCGCAGCAAAATCGGCCGCGACCACAACACCTACGGCTTCAGCATGTGGGTCGCTGGTGGCGGATTCAAAGCCGGACACGTCCACGGCCAGACCGATGAGTGGGGCCACAAAGCCGTCGAAGATGTCGTAAACCACTACGACTACCATGCCACGCTGCTGCACCTGTTCGGACTCGACCACCAGCAGCTACTCTTCCGCCGCAGCAACCGCGACCAGACTCTCACGGATGGTCAGCCGGGTGAAGTGGTGTCAGCGCTGTTGGCGTGATCTGTCGATTCCCACGCTGTGATCGATGTGAAAGAGAGAGGCGGGAGTGTTTTTCATCTGCTCGGCATTTGATCAGCGTCCTCTCTTCAGCCGAAAACGCTCCTCGCCGTTCGCCCACCTTTGATTTAGGAAACCAACGACGAGACACCGTCGATTCAAAGTTGCGGCGGAAACCTGTATCCTGCCCGCCATGTCCGGTCCGTCACTAATTCAACGACTCAGCAAACGCGTGCGGAATACCGCGCGAGATGCCGTGATCAGCCATCACAAGCGTTCCCGCGCCGTGCTGTTCAGCGACACCACGTTGCGTGATGGTGAACAGATGCCGGGAGCGACGCTGGATCCCGAACAAAAGCTGCAAATTGCGCTGGCCCTGGAAGCCGCCGGAGTGCACTCCCTGGATGCCGGTTTTCCGGCGTCGTCCGAAGCAGACGTGGAGGCGATCCGCAGAATGGTCGGAGTCGTGCGAAAGCCCGTCCTGACAGCGCTGTGCCGTACGTTGCCGAGCGACATCGATGCTGCGGAACGAGCACTTGATGGGAATCCCGTGCACAAACGCGGTGTCAGCCTGTTCTGCGGCACCAGCCCGATCCATCGCACCGAGAAACTGAATAAAAGCAAAACGGAAATTCTGAAAATCATCGCGGATGCAGTGGACTATGCAGGGAAGTCCTTTCGCATTATCGCCTTCAGTCCGGAAGACGCCAGCCGTACGGAAATGAGTTTTCTGTGCGAGTGCTATCGAGAAGCCATTGATGCCGGCGCGACAACGATTGGCTTTCCTGACACTGTGGGCGTGCTGACGCCGGAAAAAGCGGCCGACTGTATCAAAGCGATTCAGGACGGTGTGCCGAATATTGATCGAGCTCTTCTGGCGGTTCACTTTCACAACGACCTGGGTCTTGCCGTGGCTAATACCCTGGCGTGCATTCAGCAGGGAGCCAACGTTGTCCAGTGTACTGTCAACGGCATCGGCGAACGGGCGGGCAACGCCGCGCTGGAAGAAGTCGTGATGGCGTTATCAATGCATTCGGACCAATACCAACGCTCATTCAGGATTGATACGACAAAGCTGTCGCCACTCTGTCGGCTGGTTGCCGATCTGACAGGCGTGTCGATTTCGCGAATGAAACCGATCGGTGGCGACAACATATTTGCCAGCGAAGCCGGGATTCATCAGGACGGACTCTTGAAGAACCCCGACACCTATTTACCATTCCGGCCTGAAAAAGTCGGCGCAGACGGGATTCAATTGGTTCTGGGCAGACACAGTGGTCGTAAAGCGGTGTCTCACCGATTGGAACAACTGCAACTTTCGGCCTCCGATGGCGTGGTCGGGCAGGTCGTGGAGTTGATCAAACGGCAGCCCCGGGGCACCGTTGTCGATGACCAGTTACTCATGACATTGGTAGACGGTTTGCCCGATGACTGACTCATCTGACACCACAATCTATCTGGACAACGCAGCCACCAGCTTTCCCAAACCCGATTGCGTCTACGCCGCTGCCGATACGTACATGCGCTCGATGGGCATTGCCTTCGGACGTGGTTCCCATGCCGGTGCGACCGATGCTGCACGTCTGGTGGCCCAGTGTCGCCAGCGTGTGGCCAGAATTCTGGATGCGGAATCCGGTGATCGCGTGGCCTTCACGTTCAATTGCACGGACGGATTAAACCTGCTGTTGCGTGGCGTGCTGCGGAAAGGGGACCGCGTTGTGACGTCGACGCTGGAACACAATTCTGTGCTCAGGCCGCTGCAGCAATTGAAGTCAGAATTTCAGCTGGATGTGGTGTACGTCGACTTTGATGCACAGACGGGGCTCATCGACACCAAATCATTTGTCCACGAACTGAACAGCCAGCCAACCAGGCTAGTCGTTCTAAATCACGCCTCCAACGTGACCGGCATCGTTCAGCCTGTCGAAACGATCAGCGCCGCGACCCATGAGACGGGTGCCTTGCTGATGCTGGATGCGGCTCAGACCGCGGGGCATATTCCGTTCAGTGTCCGCGACCTGAAGATCGACATGCTGGCGTCCGCCGGGCATAAGGGATTGCTGGGGCCGCTGGGGACAGGAATCGTGTACATTCGCGACGGCCTTGAGAACGAAGTGCTGCCGATTCGCTGCGGCGGCACAGGCACGGACAGTGAGTCGCCCCTGCAACCGATCACGATGCCCACGAAATTCGAAAGTGGAAATCTGAATATGCCAGGGCTGGCCGGTTTGAATGCGGCGGCAGAGTGGATTCTGCAGCAGTCGGTGGCGAACCTTCACCAACGGATCCTTAAACTTTCGACACAGCTGTCGCAGGCTCTTCGAGAGATTCGCGGTGTTGCGGTGTTTGGCGGCGTTGAGGCGCAGAACGTCGGGATCGTCAGTTTCTCGCTGAATGGTATGGACAGCCAGGACGTGGCCGCCGTGCTGGACCAGAGTTTTCAGATTCGCTGCAGAGCCGGGCTCCATTGTGCGCCACTGGTGCACAAGACACTTGGCACAATACCGGCGGGTGGTACTGTTCGTTTAAGTCCCGGTCCATTGACAGCTCAGGCCGACGTGACAGCGGCTGCCGAAGCAGTCGCACAACTGGCTGCATCCCTTTAATATTTCACAACAAAAAACCGCCACTCATTGCTCACACAGCTTCGAGGCGATCAGCGGATTCATACCAGCACCTTCCGGGCGATAGCCCGCATCGGCTGGCGGGCCGTCCCGCATTGAAAACACGTAACTCCTATGTCCGACACCGACCAGTCCTCTGACAGCTCCGATGCTGCACAGACGCCGAATCCCGGCTCGGCGGTCCGGGCACTCCGGTCAGATGCCGTTTTTGGCGGAATCCTGTCCACTCAGTTTCTGGGTGCGTTCAACGACAATTTTTTCAAGCAGTTGGTTCTGTTGCAATGTGCTGCGTTGGCCACCCCCGTTGTGGACCGGCAGCCACTCGCCCTGGCCGCCTTTGCATTGCCGTTTGTGTTGCTTTCGGGGCTTGGAGGCTACATCTCCGATCGCTTTTCGAAGCGGACCGTCATCGTCTGGTGCAAGGTCGCGGAAATTGCCGTCATGGCCGCAGCACTGCTGGTGCTGTTTCTGCATGGTCCGAATTCGCCGGCGCAGTTGCCATTGCTGATTGTTGTGCTGGCGTTTATGGGCGCTCAGAGTGCGATTTTCGGCCCGTCCAAGTATGGGATTCTGCCGGAGTTGTTCAGCAGCGGGAAGCTGTTGCCGGTCAATGGTGCGATTCAGATGACGACGTTTATTGCAATCATCTTTGGCATGGCCGGTGCCGGAATTGCGCTGGATAATTTCGACGATTCTCTCTGGTTGTGCAGCATGATTGCCGTCGGAATTGCCGTCCTTGGCACTGGCACTTCGTTGTTCATACGCCCAACACCGGTCGCGGAACCGCAGTTGAAATTGAAGGCTGGTAACCTGTTTATTCCGGGCGACATCTGGAGACTGTTTCGCAGTGAGCCTCAAATTGCGCGGGCAATTCTGGTGATGATGTTGTTCTGGTTTATCGGAGGTGTCGCTCAGCCAGCCGTGAACACCCTTGGCGAAAATGTGTTTAGTCTCAGCAAGACTCGCACCAGTCTGATGGCCGCGTCGATCGGCATTGGGATTGCCATTGGCTGCGTCGTTTCCGGCTTTGCCAACAAGAGCGGAGCCGCAGACGGTGCACGCTGGACGACTCGTGGCGGCTGGATGATCGTGGGCTCATTGCTGTTGATTTCACTGTTTGCCAGTGGCGTGCTTGGAGGGCCCAACGAGAGCGCCACCGAGAGTGCCGACCAGGTGCCGGGGATTCTGTATAGCATCGGTGTTGCTAATGTGATTGAATGGTCGCTGCGGCTGAGCATGTTTTTGTTGGGGATTTCGGCCGGAATCTTCGTGATTCCAATACAGGTTTACGTGCAGGAGACGCCGCCACCGGATCAAAAAGGTCGCCTGATCGGGGCCATGAACTTTGTGACATGGATCGGAATCCTGCTGTCCGCAGCATTTCTGCAGATCATGAACTCCGTTACCCGGTTTTTGGGCGGTGCGGCGGACCCATTTAAGTTTCAGTTCGTTGTGTTTCTGACACTGGCGGTTCTGATGGCGCCGGTGGCGTTGTTGTATCGCCTGCCGTCGAAGCAGAATGTCGCTGCCAGGTCTGATGATGAGAAAACTGTCGTATGAAGATAACATCGATTGAAGCTATTCCCGTTCGTATTCCGCTCAAGCCGGAACGACGCATGATCTCTGCACTCGGCAAGCATGACGTGTCCGAATTCGTGCTTGTGCGACTGACAACTGACGACGGACTGATTAGCGCCGGTGAGGCCACCGTTACAGCCCGCTGGAGCGGCGAAACCGTCTGGGGTGCTCAGGCGATTATTGAAAAACTGTTTGCTCCACTCGTCGTTGGTTGCGATCCGCACGACATTGAAACCATCAGTGCCCGCATGGACGCGGTGGCGGTTGGCAACTGGTTTGCCAAGGCGGCGATCGAGATGGCTTGCTGGGACGCTGTGGGAAAGGCGGCCGGCCAGCCGGTCTTTGAACTACTGGGCGGCGCCGTGCGGCCGTTGACCATCAGAAATCGTTTTTCGCTGGGAGCTTACGAACCAGACGTTGCGCGACAACGAGCGAAGAAACTTGTGGCGGCCGGATTTCAAACGATTAAGGTGAAGGTCGGGACCGATGTGTCCCGAGATGTCGCTCGAGTAAAGGCTGTTCGTGAGGCCATCGGTGATGACACACAGCTGACCATCGACGCCAACGGCGGCTGGAGTTTCCGTGACGCGGCGGCTTGTCTGACTCGGCTGGCGGACTGCAACGTGGCGCTCGTGGAACAACCGCTGGCCCGAGGCGACTATGCTGCGACAAAGAAGCTGCGTGACGAGTTCAATATTCGGATACTCGCCGACGAAAGCTGTTTTGACGAGGTCCATGTCCAGGAACTTATCACGCAGCAGTGCTGCGATGCCATTACTTTGTACCCTGGCAAGCAGGGTGGTATCGCCAAAGCTCGAGCAATGGCGGCTCTGGCCGGAGAGCACAGCATCCCCTGTACGATCGGTTCGAATCTGGAGTGGGACGTCGGTGCTGCCGCCATGATGCACTTCGTTGTGTCCACTCCGAACATACAGATCGAAACGATTCCCGGTGATTGTCTGGGGCCCAGCTATCACGAGTTTTCAATTGTTCACAAACCACTGCTGATTGAGGGGCCGCTGACCACGCTTCCATCAACTCCCGGGCTTGGTGTGGACGTCGACTGGAATCTTGTGGCGGAGCACGCGATCAGATAACGACTGATCAGTGCGCTGTGGCACGTTCAATGAACCGGCGGCAATGGTGGCATGCCCGATTTGAAACGTACATTCGCGGCGTCCTGCGATGATACTTCGTAGACGTAGATGGACTCACCGACCGTCGCCGTTGGTTGCAACTGCCGGAAATAGCTGTACTGCGCAAAATTGATCGCAATCAGACGTTCTCTGTTTCGCACAACATGGGGGCGGCCCATCACAAAGTTGACACTCACGGCATAGCAACCAGCTTCCGGAAGCTCAGGGGGAAGCGGTGTGGAGGCGATTCCCCAGTCCGTCGGCACGGCGCTGCCAAAGTATGCCAACCCATCCAATTGCAGATTCGACTGTTCAAGGTATGCGGCCAGCTGCAATAAGCTCTGTCCCCAATCAAGGTTTGAATCAATCAGGTGCAGATGGCCATTGAAGTATGCAATGTGGTTCGGGTGGTGTCGCAGTGACCATCCGGCGCTGAGCAATGCCATGGTGCAGACTGCGATGCAGGTTGTTCGGTGGGCTGAAATTCGGACGAAGGACGCACCCGCCATCATCGCGAGGAAAGGGAACAAAGGAAGGATGTATCGCAGGCCGAGTTGATTCCTGCCAAGGCTGGCGATCGTCGTCAGTGCGATAACGACAACCAGGCAACACGAAACGCACCGGCGTGACGTACCCTCGGCGCGGTTGGACGCGGCATTGCGGGACGAAGATGTGACGAGGCCGATCACCAGCCCGATGATTACGAAGAGCTGGAAACCGAGCCCGGTCTGGTAGTAGCTGCGAAAACCTTCAAAGCTCCACTCACCGTTGAGAAAGACGGGGTGTTGATGTTCCATAATGATCCGCAGCTGATCGACGCCCTTTATCCAGTCGACCGGCAACGGCAGCGGCAGCTGTGAAAAATCTGGAAAGTCGTCGGCGAACGTCCTGAGCAACTGACTGGCTGGCGCGGCGGCCGCGAGACTTGTTCCAAAGCCCGTCCCCATATATCCGAGATTCAGCACCAGACAGGACACAGCAGCAACGATACATGCGCACGCCGCCAGCTTTAGTGACTGCCGCAACGTTCCGCGTGCTGTGCCATCAGGAAATCCGTTCCACGCGATGAAGATGATGACGGGGATCAGCCCGACCAACAGAACGGCTGTGAACTTTGTCAGCAGTGCCAGCCCCAGCGTGACGCCGATGCCCGTCGCTCGCAGAACTGACGGATTGCGGCCAAACGCCCACGCGGTCCGCAGGCAAATCACGAACATCGCTGCCGCGGGTATGTCGTGTGTGACCAGAGCCGCATGGCCAAGCACTGCCGGATTTAAAAACCAGAAAATGCCCGACACGAGCGCTGCATGATCTCCCCACACTTCTTTCGACCACGTGACGATGACAAGTCCCGCGGCAAGTGAGAATCCGAGAACAACACATCTTCCCGAGAACCAGAGCCAGACAGGTTCGCAGGTTGCGGCATCAACAAGTCGATCGCCAAACGCTGATGTGTCGCCGGGCGCAATGCCGTCTGACGTGTAGCCCACAGACAATGGCAACGTCGGAAGTGCGGTCAGTATTCGCACCAGCGGCGGATTGATGGTGTCCTGGTCGAAGCGTCCGGTCTTCAGGATATCGACGCCGATCCCCAGATGCCAATACTCGTCGTTCGTGGGAGACAAGTGAGCCGCTGCATGGAGCCCCAATGCCAGATGAATGGTCACCATCAATGCCACAGACCATCGCAAACGCTGCGACGTTTTATGTTTCGAATGGTCCGTTTCGTGCACAGAAAAGGTCATGGCCACAGCCATGCTCATCGGGAAATAGAATGTCGTGACGCAGTGAGTGACTGAGGGCGTACACGTTTGATTATACTTGATTAGGTCGGGCAACGGAAATATCGGCAGGGCAAAGACTGTCGAACCCTTCCCGCCGTGTTGCAACACCCAACGAACCGAATTCAGTCCCATGTCGCTCGAACGAACACTTGAACCCGAAGTCATGGATACGGTTGAGGAAGCCGTTGACTATGACTCGATGAACCATTCGACCGTGAACCGCGTGTTCGTCCAGGATCTGCTGCGATTTGCAGCCACTACCAATTCTGACGTGTCGGTGTGTGGCGACACCGAAGCAGTGACGGTTGATCTGTCGGACATGGATACTTCATTAAATGGCGGCGTCCTGCCGGTCGGGGCGGTGATCGATGTGGGTGCCGGGACGGCGTTGATTCCACTGGACCTGATTCACGCTGCTCCCCACGTCGGGCCGATTATTGCGGTCGACCTGTCGGTCGAAATGCTGCGTCTGGCCGTCCGACATCTTCGGGAAAGAAAAGTCACGGGCCGAATACTGCCGTTGCTGACGGACGCCAAACGTCTTCCATTCGCGGATTCGTCATGCGCAGCGGTGATCTCGAACAGCATCGTGCACCACATTCCGGAACCCATTTCTGTATTTCACGAACTTCGCCGGGGCATCAAGCCCGATGGTCTACTGTTTGTGCGAGATCTGATGCGACCAGAGTCCCCGGACGTCGTCGAACAGATAGTCGCTCAGTATGCTGGTGACGACAATGCTCACCAGCAACAGCTGTTTCGCCAGTCACTACATGCGGCTCTGTCGGTTGACGAAGTCCGTGAGCTGCTTGACAGGGCTGACTTCGCAAACGCCAGTGTCACTGCCACCAGCGACCGTCATTGGACGGTTGCGGCACGAATGCCGAAGCCATGATCCATCCGTGTGATTGTTTTGTCACGTCCACGCCACGCCGATGAATACTGTGCTTTGAATATCGTTCTCTGAGTGTAGAACGTGTCGCCAGGGTCCTGCAATCGTTCCGCTTCCGGCGATCTGCTTTACGCTGATCTTACACTGGCGTCGTTGCAGTCACGTTTGATATCCGTTGAATGATCGCCTGACTGTCTTCGTACGGAGTCGTCGTCAGAATGACAGAGTACCGATTCGACGTCGGGTCAATCCACATCATTGTCCCGGTGGCTCCCCAATGGCCGACAGTTTCTGTCGACAGAAAGTCACCGAAGGAAGCACCGTGCGATGGCCATTCGCGGCGCCAGCCGAATCCCCAGCTTCGGTGAGGACCGACGTAGTCGCGTTGAGTGGCCATGGCGGCGGTCTGGTCACTGACGGTCGCAACCACAGCCGTTTCGGGGAGCAATTGTCTGCCGTTTCCGTCACAACCACGTCGCAACACCATTTCGGCAAACCGTCCCAGATCACGGGCGCTCGAAATCATGCCACCCCACGGCGCACCCAGTGTTCGCCAGTATGGACTGTTCCAACCCCATTCCTCGGCGTTCGGTTGCCACTCGGGAAGAATGGACGGCAGCACAGTGGGAAGAATTTCGTCCGCTTGTTCCGGGGACATTCCTAACCACGTGTTCGTCATTTCCAGTGGTTCGAAAAACTGTTCCTTAAGAAATACTCCGAGTTTCTGTCCCGTAACGAGTTCCACGATGGCCCCCAGCAGCAGGAAGCCTACGCTCGAATAGCGGCAGTCCGTCGCCGTGCGGAACTCCAATTTGGCATCAACGGCCTGGCAGACAAATTCTTCCAATGAAGCATGGGCGGCACGAAGTTCGGCGTTGTTGGGCAGCATGTCCGGAAATCCGGACGAATGCGTCAACAGATGGCGCACGGTGGTCCGCCTAATGGCCGCCCGTTTGAAGCTCGGAAGAAATGTGCTGATGGGTTCTGCGAGGCTCAACTGACCTTCGGCCGCGAGTTTCACGATGGCCATGGCCGTAATCGGCTTCGTGATGGACGCTACCAGGTAGCGGCGTTCAGTGGTTGTCCGACACGCGGCAGTCCCACCGCTGTCGTGAGTGAACTGATAAGATCGGCCTTCGGTCGGCTTTCCGAAGCACACGTCTGCGTACGTCAGGCCGCCAATACCGGCGATTTTGTCAAGGCGTTGTTGTGTGTCCATAGATGCAGTTTTGCAGGCCAACGGTAAGGAATCCATGTCATTTTCAAACCCAGCCAAAGGTTAGTCAAAACGCGATCCGTTGGACACTTTCCTTACAGGTCGCGTGTATCGGCGGAAAACTGGATGTATGCATTCCAAATGTGTTTTTTTGAGACTCCTCAACAGGAGATTCCTTTCTTTTCGTTCGCGATCCGTCATAGTTCTGCGTTCACTCTCACCAACACTCGCCCCGAAAGCTCCCTCCATGCGCTTGCTTGCCACGTTCACAATTCTCATAAGTATTTCTGCAGTTGCTGCTGCTCAGGGTAAGCCTGAGTCCGTGATCGAATTCAAAACGGTTGGTGACAAAGTCAGCTATGCAGTCGGTCTCAATATTGGTCGCAGTCTTCAGCAGCAGGGGCTTGATGTTGACCTCAAAATGCTGACGGCCGGGATTGCCGCAATCCTGTCTGATACGAAACCTGCTCTGACAGATGAGCAGGTCCAGGCAGCGTTCATGGAATACCAGTCCGAAAAAGCGAAGGCCGGCAAGGAGATTGTCAGGAAGTTTCTGGATGAGAATGCGAAGCAGAAGGGCGTGCAACAAACGAAGTCCGGCATGCAGTATCAGGTTCTTCGTGAAGGTAGCGGAGAAAAGCCAACGACGCAGAGTACTGTCAGCACTCACTACCGTGGCAAGCTCATTAATGGAAAAGTATTCGACGAGTCCTATAAGGGTGTGGCGCCCGTGGAGACTGATCGTCCCGTATCCTTTGGAGTCACTCAGGTGATTTCAGGCTGGACCGAAGCCCTGCAACTGATGAAGGTCGGCGCCAAATACCGCCTGTTTATTCCGCCGGAACTGGCCTACGGCGACCGCGGGCAGTCGAGTATTCCGCCGAATAGCCTGCTGATATTTGACATCGAGCTGGTGAGCATAAAATAGGACGCGCTGAGAAACGGATTGCTCGCTGTCCCCATTGCAGCATACAATGTTGTCGCACCGCCCGCGGCGAATATTTTCGCTGAACTGCCTGTCGACTACTCGCCAGGAGGCTGGTGGGTCAGCGGGAGTTCTTTCATGCTGCATTCGGCCGTGAAATTTTCGACGATGATCCCATGGCGAGCCAGTCTTGCGCTGATCGTGATCGTCGGTGTCACTCGTTTGCCGTCTGTCCGGGCCGATGAGGGGGCGGCAGACACCTTCCCGCCGAGTGTACAGCTGGTAGTGACGGCGGTAAGAACTCGTGTCGATGCACTGGACCGTTTTCGTGGGCAGATTGAGCTGCGTGTCCGCGTTACGAATATTTCCGGAAGTGCCCTCGAGCTACAGACAAGTCAATTCACGTGTGCCGTAGATTCAGAACCTGCGTTGCCTGTGCGACTGGCTGCTGATTCATTGATGGTCGGCGGAAAAACGCTGGTCGCCGACGCCAGTTGGGAAGGGAGGCTCGCTTTCCGGGTAGACCGCGCCGGAGTCGGGGAACCGAAGATCTTGCTGGAATGGTCTTTGGGAGAAGACGACACGCGAACTGGTGTTGTCACGGTCGCAACTTCGGTCAATGAGGCGGTTCGCCGCCATGCCAACGTGCATTCGAAACGAATTGGTCCCCACGACCGGGTGGCGGTTGTCGAGATTCATCGCCCCATTGACTGCCTTTCGATCGGGCCTCTGACCGACGAGTTTCTCAGGCTCAGGCAACAGGATGTGCGCAGAGTTGTGCTGGATGTTCAGAGCGATGACAGGATGGCGTCCGTGTTTTCATCGGTCTACGGGTGGCTGGCGTCGGTCCGTGTCGGTGGCGACCGTTCCCGTTTTCCGGTTCGGCAACAGATCAGCTCGCCGGTGCAGTTTGATGAGTTCTACGTCTCTGGGTTGCAGTCGGCTGGAAGCGCGGCCTTCAGGATCACGCGTCCCGGATTGTTTTATAAATCGCGGGATGATGCCGTGGCGACAGCGCTACGTCCCATCTATGAGCACGTCTCGCTCAAACAGGCGCTGGAAGATCTTAAGGATTCCGAAACCGGAGTTCGGCGAGCCGCGCTTGAAGCAAACATTGACCGCCTGACAGCCGATGAACTCCGCGTGCTGATCGCAGAATTCCGCAGGCATGGTGAAGACGATCTGGCTCTTGTTGCAGCGAATCTCCATCGCGTGGCGTTTCCTGATGTGCTGACGTACCTGAACGAATTGGTCCGTGATGAACGGGCCAAAGTTTCCGCAGCCGCCCTTCATTCACTCGTGCAGTCCGTGTCGCCCGGGACGCATGACGCACTTCGGGCCTACTGGCACGAAACCGAAAACGCCCCGCTGCAGCGACAACGCGTGATCGCGGAGTTAATGAGGGTTAAGGACCGACGGTATCCGGAACTGATGGTCGAGTACACCGAGTCTCGGCTGATGGCATTCGCCACGGTGAGTCACACGACCGACGCAAATGTTACGACCGAATCAACGTCACCTGAGGTGACGCCTGTACCTGTTCGAAGTGTCACTCCTGAAGATGCCAAAACCGTAAGAGGCTTGTTGGGTCAGTTGAAGTCTCAGGAGAATTCCGAATTTGTTCACATTGCTCGGCGAGTGTTACTGAATCTCACTGAGCCGGTTATTCAGGATCTGGTCGTTGATTTTGTTCTCGCTGCAGGACAGCCATCCGATGCAGAACTTGTCCGCCGCTACATCCTGCAGCGTTTGCCAGCGCCTGCATCGACGGGGGGATTAACTGAGGAACAACAGGCAAAGCTGGTCCAGCGCTATGCCCCTCGCGGCGTTGCTGAGAGGTCTCGCTACACGTCCATGTTGATGGCGACCGTCAGAAAATACCCGGATTCCGCTTATACCGATCGGCTGCTGGAATTATCGCAGTCAAAGGCTGTTAACGGCACTATGCGCGTTGACGCATTCAGGACGGCTGTCGCGTGTGCCACGGACGAGCAGCTGAGTGGTGTAGTCCAGGGCTTCGAATCGCTGGACCACAAACAAAAGACTTATTTGCTGAAGCAATACAGCGTGTTAAACGACGCTCGATGGTTGGGGTTGGCGAAGCATACGTTGATGACCGATCCGTCTGCGACGGCGGAGATGATCGATCTGTTGAAAAATGATGGTTCTCCTGAAGCCGTTCAGGTGCTGATTGAGTGCATGGAAGAAATCCGCATGACTTCGGAGGCTGCAGGCAACGTGGAGCCGAAGAGTTTGAAAATTGCACAGCGGCTGATTTTGGCATTCGCTGCGTCCAGCTATCCGGCGGCCAGGCGTTCCTTCAATCGCTGTGCCACCTCACCCCTGAAGCAATTCGTTGAACTGAATCATAAGGCCCTGATCGCAGTGCTTCGGAACAGTCCCGATAAAGAGCACCGCGACGCCGTGGTGGCTGTTGTCTTACTGAAACGCGAGGGCAAGTATTCAGAAGCACTTGAGAAACTGAATTCGATTCTGATGGCTTCGCCGTGGTATTCCAATGGTTATGTTTCGCGGGCATCGCTGAATCTTCGCGTCGGCTCTCCACACCTGGCGATGGTGGATCTGAAAAAAGCCGATCGGCTGAGCCCGGAGGATCCGGTCATTCAGAGTCTGATTGCACTGACCGATGTTCGGCTGGGCAGGACGGACGCCGGCATCGTCACGGCCGAAGCGGTTCTGCAGTCGGTTCCTGATTTGTTGACGTTCGTACGCAAGTGGACGCTTTACAACACGGCATGTGTCTACGGAAGAGCCGTGGAACTTGAAGACTCGGGGCCCGTTAAAAACGAAATGACCCGCCGCGCCATGGAATTGTTATTGGCCTCAGGCAATCGAGAGGACGGTATCGACGATGTTCACCACATTCTCAACGACCCGGATCTCACCATGTTTCACCAGCACTCGGACTGGGCTGCCTTCGTGAAGATCGTCACTGAAAACCAGCAGAAGAAATCAGGAGTGAAGCCGTGACAGTACGTTGAACAGCCAACGTGCAAATTCTGTTTCGACCTGTGCGGCGGCTCGACTCACTTCACTGTGGTTGAGCGGCTGATCGCTAAGTCCGCACGCAAGGTTGGTGATGCAGGACACTCCCAGCACTTCCATTCCAGCGGCCACTGCAGCCAACGATTCCGGCACGGTGCTCATGCCCACTGCATCCACACCCAGTGTTTTCAGCATTTGTACCTCGGCTGGCGTCTCGTAGTTTGGGCCCGGCATCATCGCATACACACCTTCGTGCACCGATAACGAACAATCTACCGAACGCGCTACGTGTCGAAACCGATCGCTCCAGAGTTTTGTCGATGGCACCTTGCGACTGACGCTGGACGGCTGGTGCACATTCTGGAATGTCCAGTGTCCGTTGAGTAACATGAGATCGCCGACGCGAAAGGCCTCGTTGATTCCACCGGCCGCATTCGTGACCATCAGGTTCTGCACGCCCAGATGCTGCAGCATTCGGACGGCAAACGTCGCGCGATCCAGTGAATGCCCTTCGTAAAGATGGACTCGGCCCTGCAGAAGCAAGATTCCCGCCAGTTCGCCGGTGCCCATAATCAAACGGCCCGCGTGTCCACGGACGGCGGGACACGGCAGGTGCGGAACCTCATCGTAAGCGATCACAATTCCGCCAGGATCTACCGCCATCTGTCCGGCCGCGCCCAACCCCGAACCCAGGATCACGGCTGATTCAAACACCGTACCGATACCGCAGCGCGCCGCTCGTTCACGGATGAAGTCGGCGGCTTGTTGTTCGTCTGTGGTGCGGATGGTTGCGCTCTGGTCAGTCGTTCTGTGTCCGGGAGAAACGCAACTACAACCATTTCGCGAGCTCTACAGCGAATTTCGCTGACTCATGGCCGCGGTTGGCGTGTTTCAACAGCAGAACGGCTGCCGCCACGAGCCAGAACGCGTTCCGTTGATTCGTAAACTGCTCTACGCCTTCGCTGCGGCCAGTGCGGCATCATAGTTGGGATGCTCAGTAATCTCTGAAACATATTCCACGTGCTTCAGATTGCCGTCTGCTCCGACAACAAAGACGGCTCGTGCCAGACAGCGATCCAGCGGGCCGCCCTTGATCAGCACTCCATAGTCTTCGCCGAACTTTGAGCAGCGATGGCCACTGAGAGTTTGTACGTTTTCGATGCCTTCAGCACCGCACCATCGTTTCTGACCGAATGGCAGATCCATACTGACAACCAGCACATCCGTGTTTTCGAGGCCAGCCGCGTGTTCATTGAATTTACGCGTCTCTTCGTGGCAGGTGCCGGTGTCCAGTGACGGCACTGTGGCAATGATGCGAGTCCTGCCTGCGCTGTCGGCCAGCGTCACTTCTGCCAGAGCATTGCTTTGCAGCGAGAATTCAGGCGCGGCGTCTCCGGTCGCCAAGGCAGCGCCGGCCAGGTCAACGGAATTGCCTTTGAGTGTGACGGCACCACTTCGAACGTCGGACATGTTTTTTTCCCTTGAATGGTTCATGGATCAGTGTCGTCGGTAGTATGTCAATTCGAAGCCGGGTTGCAACCGGCAACGCGTGACTCCTACGGAAACATCACGACGCCGACGACAACCGCCAACAGACCGGCAATACCGGCAAGTGCGGTCATGGGCGTGATGTACTTCAGCCCTTCGCCCTCGGTCATGCCGCTCATGCGCGTAATGACCCAAAACCCGCTGTCGTTCATCCACGCGATCGGTTTGGAACCACAGCCCACCGCCAGGGCCACGTACAGAGGGTCGACACCGGCAGCTCCTCCGGCAACGATGCCACCGAAGATTCCGGCCGACGTTATCATCGCTACCGTGGCAGATCCCTGAGCCGTTCGCACGGCGGTGGTCACCAGAAACGCAGCCACGATAATCATGACGGGCGACGTGCCCGGCAGATCGTTCAGCAATTCTGCCACGCTCGTCTGCCGCATCATCCGACCAAACGCACCGCCGGCCGCTGTCACAAGGATGATCGGACCTGCGCTGGCGATCGCATGTTGCAGTGATTCTGAAAGCTGATCCCGCGTCGGCCTCTTAGTTCGAACGTACATGACCACGGCAAAGGCCGCTGAGATCAGCAGTGCGAGATTTTTTTCGCTAAGTGTCCTAATCGCCCTGGCCACATCTGATGAAACGGCGAATCCTGCAAACGAGTCGGTCGGGGCGTCAGGCTTGCTCAACAGCCACCGGCAGCACGATCGGCACCAGCGAAGCGAACAGCCCCGGAGCGTTATCGTCGCTCGAGTTTGCCGCGGCGGCGACCTCCTCGATGTCTCTGAGCGGCAGCTCGCAGCGTCCATTGATCCAGAACGCGTAGACCATGCCGACAGACGCGCTGAACAGCCCGACGATACAACCGCCCAAAATCATGGACTCGATCGGTACGCCGAATTCTTCGGCAATAAAGAGCGGACCGGGCGTCGGCGGTACCAGCGAATGCGCCATCGTGCCTCCGGCCACGATCGCCAGCACGTACAACAGATAATTGCCGCCGGTACGTAGACGCAGCGCCTTGCCGAGCGGAATCATCAGGTAGAAGACCGTGTCAAAGAATACGGGAATGCCGAGTGTGAAGCCGCTGAAAACAAAAGCTGCCGGAGCCATTCGTTCGCCCAGTAGACTTAATGTACTGTTCACGATTCGACTCGCGGCGCCGCTGTCCAGCAGGCAGCGGCCAATGATGGACGCGGCCACAATCAGAATTGCCAGCTTGCCGCAGTATTCTCCGATGGTCGATGTGATGCGCGATACAAAAGTGCTTCCCGCCAGCTTTTGCGCTGATTCGTAGTCGGCGCGCGAAATCATAATCAGCTCGTCCGCCGGTGGTAACGACGCCGTTTCGGAAACCCCGTCGGCGGTAAAGACCACATGCAGCTGTCCGTCGGGGAGCAAAACCACGGAAGCAGGATTTGTCATCGAGCCGTCACGGCCATTGTCCAGCAGCAACACGGCATCAGTAACCTCGGTTTCGCCGGCAATTCTGATCACTCCATCGGCCGAGATCGATTCGACAGCAATGGCAGCTTCCAGAACGGCCGACCGCTCCACCAGTCTTGTTGGCGTCAGCAGGGCGACTGCCATCCCGGCCAGCACCAGGGCGATAAAGGCGTGCAGGCGCAGGCCCAGAATTCCTCCAATGACAATTGTCAGGCCGACTCCCAGAATACACAGCGTCAACATTGAACAGCCTTCCTGATGCGGGCCAGCCCCCCAGCCGATGCGAGCTGACGCTCGGATATCGACGCTTTGCTTCCGTGGGTCGCTACGATGACGAGAACAATCGATCGTCGTCAGAATCAGATCGTGGATTGAGTCTTGCGACAATACGGTCGTCCAACGTGCGATAGTAAAGAAACGCTGCCGAGAAACAACCCAGCCGGGATTGGGGAACACCGCAAATGAGTGTTTTTACGCTGGGATGTGAGCCGCAAGGCGCTAGCCGCGGGTTCGTTCAGAAAAAACCGGCGGCTAGCGTCTTGCCGCTCACGCCGACAACTACCTAACTTCAAAAACTGAGTCGCCGAGGATGGCGAAAGGCGAATACTCCCTGCACTCAACGGCCACCCGGCTGTGCGATCGTCCGTGAGTAAACTCCGGCACAGAGCCCGGCGTTCAGCAACCCAGACGACCGCCCGATCGGGTGAGTGTTTTCACGCAGCTTGCAGGGGAAGTACTGCATTCCTGCGTGCGGCCCTGCAACGGCGAAGAAAGTTCGGCATGGGAAATGTTGCGTGACCGTTCTAATCATCACGACCGGACCATTGTTCCGCCGATGGATTCACGGGAAATCTCTCATTTGACGGTCTGCGTTGGCCGGGGAATCTTTTTCGAAAACACAGTGGCGAGCCTCAACGATGGCAGAAGAAGCCAAAAAAAAAGACGAAGAAGAGGAGGGCGATGGCGCTGGAAAGGGCAGCCCGCTTCCCTGGATTCTGGTCACCTTGCTGTGCGGCGGTATGGGCATGGCGATCCCCTACCTTATGCCAGCGGCGGAGGCTCCAGGTGCAGAAGAGCAGCCGGAACCGGTTTTTGAAATACTGGATCCGGAGGATACTGCGTTTGTGCCTTTTGACGCCGTCGTGGTCAATCTGGATGAAGGAGCGCTGACGCGATTCCTGCGAGTCGCCGTGACACTGCAGGTGCCGAAGGAAGAAGAGGAGAGCATCAAGCTGAAGATGGAGGAGAAGAAGGCCGTCCTGAAGAACTGGTTGATAAATCAGATTTCCGACAAGAACCTGGAAGAGATTCGTGGCGGAGCTGGCCAGAACCGCCTGCGGCGGGAAGTTCGTGATCAATTCAACACGGTCCTGTTTCCAGACGGCTACGATCGCATCTACAACGTGCTGTTCGATGAATACAACGTGCAATGAGTCAGACTGAAACCAGTCCAATCAATATCTTTTCTCAAGCTCCCCGTTTGACGAGCGAGTCAAATGCTGCGCTGACGTCATGGCAGAGCACAGCGACGTCGATACTACAGGAAAACTGGCAGGCGCTGTTGGGCAGCGACCTGGGAATCTCACCCGGCGCGATCGATTCTCCCACAGCCTTTGATGCGGTGAACAGTCTGGCTGATCCAGGCTATGCAGCCCGCCTGCAAATTGGTCCGGAGTCGTTCCCCAGTCTCTTTGCCTTTTCATCGCGAATGGTCCTGGCGTTGGTTAACGACATGCTGGGCACGCCGTGCGAGCAGTGGCCGGAGATTCGTGAACTGACCACCGTTGAGACGTCGATGGTGGAGTTGCTGTTTGGAGAGATTACACGGGCCATCAGTCAGGCGTGGCCGGAAATTCATCCTCTGGAATGTGAGCAGGACTGTGTGATCGCCCGGCCCATGCGCAGTCGATTGTTTTCACCTGATGATGTGGTCGTCAGAAGCCGGGTGGTTTTTGAGACAAGTCTTGGGCCGGAGGAGGCGATCTGGCTGATGCCTCAAATGGGGCTGGCCACGATTGGTATCGCCGACATAGACGACGAACAGGTGCCGGCGGAACCGGCGCCACAAATGCGAGCTCTTGCCGAGCGAATTCCCGTCAATATGGTTGCCCGCCTGGGTGACACGACGATGTCTCTGGCGGAGCTTGACGCCTTGAAAGTTGGCGACTACCTGACACTGGACCAGGCGGTTCACCAGCCGCTGGAACTGATTGTCGACGGTCGCCTGCAGTGGCTCGGGCATCCATGCAGACTCGGAACGCGACAGGGGTTCCAGATCATCGCGTCAAAGAGAGAGTGAGAGGGAGTCTCGTGAACGAACCTGTCGAACAACAAGACGCCGACGCCGTCACAGAAGCGACCGATGGTGCTGACACCACGGATACTGCTGCTGCAGATGCAGCGGCCGACATCAGTGCGGCCAGCGCTGAAACGACAGAAGTCCACCCGGCGGAATTTCCGGAAGTTGCGCCACGTCGGGTTCTGAAGCACTCGACTCTCGAACGATTCTCCGACGTGCAGGTCGACATTACTGTCGAGATCGGACGCGTCACCATGGGCATCGGCGAATTATTGCAACTTGGCGAAGGATCGGTGGTGGAACTGAATCGAGACCTGAACGAACCTGTCAGCGTAATGGCTCAGGGCGTCCAGATCGCCAGTGGTGAAGTCGTTGTGATCAACGAACGATTCGCCGTCCGAGTCACTGAAGTGGCGACCGTAGATGGCCTCGGTACAGATCAGTCTCCAATTGCTACGGGAGCAGTCTGATGCTCCGCTCGTCCGATGCACAGGAAACGACACGTGTTTCTTCGCCGTGGCGTGAACGATTCGCGGTCCGGCTGGCCGCAGGTTCGGTGAGTTTACCTTTTCCGCCACTGAAACGCGCGGAGTCGCACACGCAGGTGATCCGGGAAGCCATGCCGCTGCCATCGTCCATCAACCGCTACGGACGCACTTCTCAGAGGATGTTCCTGCGATCAGCCAGTGTACTGCTTGTTCTGACAGTTGCTGCGGTTTCCGCGCACGCCCAACTTCATAGTCAGTCGGTCGCTCCGCCACAACAGCAGCAGTGGGCGTCAAGAACGGCAGACCGGACAGTCGATCCGACATCCCTGTCACCGGCTGGCAGTGTCAGTGAGCCCGTGCCAAAGATAACTCAGGTCCACTATGTGGGCGTCAGCGACACTGAGCCCGTGTTGACTCAACAGCAGGGCGACGGGACGTCGACTACGACGAATGCGGCCCCCGCTCCGTTTCTTGACCTTACCGACGAAGCACTCGACGGTACGACAGCAAGTACCGACGAAACCACCAGTACCGACATGCTGATTCGTCTGGGGACGTGGACCATCATTATCATGTGTCTATGTGGTTTAACCGCGTTGGCGATTCGCCGCTGGCAAACGAAACACGGGATGCTTCCGGTCGCACGAGGACAGTCGCAAATCGTCGAGACCGTCAGTCTGGGGGCGAATCGTACCGTCTCGCTGGTGGAGCTTCGAGGCGTCCAGGCTCTGGTCGGATGTGACGCCAGCGGCATTCAAAGCATCGTTCCCGTGCCACCGGCGTTTCCGGACATTCTGGACAGCGGGGAGCCGGAATCAACATTGTCACAGTCCTCACATGCTTACACCGATTCGACAGCATAAAGAACACCCCTCGGGATGGATTCCGCATCGACATTGCAGCAGGTCGTAGAATCCGGCGCGTTCCAGGAACTTTCGCCGCAGTTGAAGGTTGCGCTGTTTCTGGGCGGGATGGCATTCCTGTCGTCAGCCCTGGTGACGATGACGGCTTTCACACGAATTGTGATCGTGCTGTCTTTTGTGCGGAGAGCTCTGGCAACGCAGGAGATTCCTCCCACGCAGGTGATTCTCGGACTGTCACTGTTTCTGACATTCTTTGTCATGGGGCCTACGTTTTCGACGATCGAGACGGATGCGATCAAGCCCTACCTTGCCGAAGAAATCAGCGGGGACGTCGCCTTTCAAAACGCGGCCAACGCGATTCATGGGTTCATGCTGGCCCAGACCAGGAGGGCTGATATTGCGCTGTTTCGCGATATGGCCGATCGTGAACTCGTTATCCAGACGGCCCAGGACACGCCGATGCGAATTCTGATTCCGGCGTATGTGATCAGCGAACTGAAAACCGCCTTCATCATGGGCTTCTGTCTGTATATCCCGTTCATGCTCATTGACCTGGTCGTGTCCGTCATCCTGATGTCGTTGGGGATGATGATGATGCCGCCGATGATTATCTCGACACCGTTCAAAATACTGTTGTTTGTGATGGTTGACGGGTGGCAGCTGATCGCTCGTGTATTGAGCATGAGCTTCCACTGACGAGGCTCATACGCGCGCATTTTCAGTCTCGGACGGGCCGAGAAACGTTTCAGAAATACGATGATCTAACGCAATAAGTATTCTCAAGTTCCAACAACTGTGCCAGCACAATCTCCCACAACCAGCATCGGCGGCCCCAATGCGTTGATACAGAGTGAAACTCTGCTGTCGATGGCCATGCTCGTGGGACTGATCGTCATGCTGGTGCCGTTGCCTCCTGTCCTGCTGGACGTTTTACTGGCTGCCAATCTGGGCACGACAACCCTGCTTCTGCTGGTAACGCTCAGCGCCAAACGTGCGTTGGAATTGTCCGTTTTCCCTTCGCTGTTGCTGCTGCTGACGCTTTACCGATTGTCACTGAATGTGGCAACAACACGACTGATTCTGCTGAACGGTGACGCCGGCAACATCGTCTCGGCCTTTGGTAACTATGTGGTCGGCGGTCAATTGGTCGTCGGTCTGGTGATCTTTCTGATTCTGGTGATCATCCAGTTTATGGTCATCACCAAAGGTGCCACCCGCGTCTCTGAGGTCGCGGCCAGGTTTACTCTGGATGCTATGCCCGGCAAGCAGATGGCTATCGACGCCGAGTTGAGTGCCGGTCAGATCGATGCTGTGCAGGCGCGCAAGCGACGAGACGAATTGTCGGCGGAAACCGAGTTCTACGGAGCAATGGACGGTGCCAGCAAGTTTGTCCGCGGCGATGCTATCGCCGGTTTGATAATAACTGCTGTGAACCTTGTGGGCGGCGTGATCATAGGAATGACAAATGGCATGTCGTTCGTCGATTCGATCAAAACATATTCGATCCTGACGGTCGGTGACGGACTTGTTTCTCAAATACCGGCCCTGGTCATTGCCACGACCTCCGGTGTGCTGGTGACCAAGACATCGTCGNNNNATCGGAGGAAACCGATGCTGCATCGGGTGGTGACGTTGCCCCGGAAGACTTTGATGACACGCAGAATCTGGACGAATTCCTGCTGGCCGATCGCGCCGTTGTGGAAGTTGGTGCACGACTGGTTCCGTTCATCACAAACAGCAGCGTCAAAGGTCTGTCCGAGCGAATCACTGCATTGCGGCGCGAGTTTTCCCGAAGTAACGGAAGCTGGATTCCTCCGATTCAGGTGCAGAGCAATTTGAATCTTGAATCTGACGAGTATCGAATCATGATTGCCGGCCGCCGAGTTGCCGGAGCCGAGGTTCGAGTCGAACAACAGATGGCGATATTTCCGGAGGGCAGGCAGGTGACCGTCCCGGGAGAGCCTGAGGTTGAGCCGGCGTTCGGATCGCCGCGCCGCGGAACTGCAGGGGTGCACTGTTGTGGATCCGCTCAGTGTCCTGATTACTCATCTGGGCGAAGTTCTGAAACGGCATGCTCATGAATTACTGACTCGCGAAGCGTTGAAACAAATGCTGGACCGCGTGAAAGAATTCGCACCGACCATAGTGGAGGAGATTACACCGGAAACGATTCGCATGGGGACGTTGCATCAGGTCCTGCTGCAGCTGGCAGAAGACCGCATTCCGCTTGCTGACATGGCTTTGATTCTGGAATCTATCGTGAATCACGCGCCAGACTGCGAAACTGCCGAAGCGTTGACGGACCGGGTGCGAGTGGATCTGGGACGTCTGATCTGCGAACCCTACCGCAACGGCGACGGACAGCTTCGAATTATCGCATTAGAACCGCACCTGGATTCACAGCTGCGACAGTCGATTCACGATGGCACCCTGGCGATCGGGCCCGGCGTGCTTTCACGACTTATCGATCATGTCAAAGCGGCCTTCGCCGACGCTGAACGACTGCATCAGCCGCTTGCGATTCTGGTCGATCAAAAACTGCGACGTCCCTTAAAGAAGTTGCTTTCCCGTCCAACACCGGATCTCGCGATTGTCGCGTATCAGGAACTTCCCGGCGACATGAACGTGGAGACTGTGGTCGTGCTGCCGCATCAGGAAATCATGGGCGCCGATGCAATTCAGCGAGCGGGCACGACTGACGGTTCGGCGTTGTCAGCGGCAGAAACCGCGGAGGCTGCCTGATGACAGAAGTGAAAATGACTACGACTTCCCCCTCGCTTCCTCGGGGCCTTGGTTTCTCTGTCGGCTTTTTGACGATGGGGGTCGGCGTCGTGCGCAGCGTTGAGTCGTCTGAGATTCTGACACGAGCTTTGGCGGCCGGTGCTGTCACGTGGATTATCGCCCGCTGCTTCGCACTGCTTTGGATGCGGATGTCCGACGGACTTCTGGAGGATGACGAGTGAACAGGAAAGGGGCCCTGCAATGACCGGAACCTCGGGAAAACGCGTGCTGTCTGAGCATCAGGTCCGCGTCAGCAGCACACCCGTCCGGATTGGTACGGACGTCGCTGCGGCGGACGCAATTGACACAACGGGCGGATCGGCAAAAGTCAGCGAAGTGCGCGACCAGACCGGGAATCTGGTTGAGATTCATGTGACCTGTGACTGCGGCAAGACGGTCGTAATCGCGTGTGACTATTCGTAGTGGAGAATTCAATGAACGATCTCACAAAACGTTTGACCTGCGTGTCCCCATGGCCGCACCGGTTAGTCGTGATCGCCGTTCTGTCCGTTGCTGCGTCAACCACCGGGTGTTCGGTGCTCGGACGCTTCGCGCCCCGTTCGTGTAGCTGTAACGATGTCGGCTGTGGAGAGAGCATCGCCGGCTGTACTGCAGCCACGTCGCTTGCGACGGATTTCTCGCAGCCGATTCAATATCCACAGCAGCTTCCCATTGTTGACGGGAATCCCGCGTCGACCGCGTTGGCGTCGCACACCGATCAATGGGCGCCTCGACACGACGTTATGGCGCGGGCTGCGACTGCGTCGTGTGAAAAGCACTTACTGGAAGCCCGAAGAGACTTTGATGAGAAACTGAAGGTCCTTGAGTCGCGGTTCGAAGAAGAGCATCGTGCGAACAACGCTATCAACGACCAATTGCAGGTTCTGCACGGCGATGTCGTGCGACTGTCCAAAGATGTAAAGTACTGGGAAAACGAAGTTCGGCGCATCGATCGTACGGCAGAAATGCATCACCGATCGGATATGGCCAACCTGCAGTCTCTCTCAAAATTGATTGACCAGATGGTCCCGAGGTCGGCGTCAGAGGGACAGCCGCCCGTCACGGTGAGTCAATAAGAACTTCGGTTCTTCTGTCGCCCATTTCCCGTGTCGCTCCGCCGCAACCACAAGCGTTGAATCGCCGGTCGTGGAACTGCTCGGCGTATGTCAGTTGACCACTGGACCCCACGATCGATCCGCGTCGGAAGATACGCGTGCGGGAGCCTCTACCGACCGTCTTCCTTGATTTTTTGTCGTAGAATTCGAATGCCGCTCCGGTAGACTCCCATCACTGACTGCAGTTCTGAGTCATTCGCAAAAGACGCCTTTTCACGAATGCTCTGCAGACTGTCTTCAATGTCGCCGATCAACTCCAGCGCAACTTCTGTGCGAAAGGGGCGGCGTCCCTGAAAGTCCACGTAAATCGGGCTTGTATGCGCGTAGATGGGCTGGCCAAATTCGTTCTTCGATCCTTCGATCGGTGTTCGGGCGGCCAGCCAGCAGGGCTCATTCAGCAGGACAGTATCATTCAACTCAGCTGTGTAGTGGCCGCCGTCAGGTTTTGCGTCTACCCCGCCAATCACATTGCCATTTTGAATCAGTTCGATGCTGTGAAAGTCGGCCCGGCCAGCTGCCTTCGCCGTCACTCGAACTTCTTTTGCGTCGGACAGTTGAAGCGAGTCTCCGATGTCGTGATGGTCCACGGAGAATTCCAGGAATGGCCCATTCGTGATAAATGTTCGTCCGGCTTTCAGCTGCTTCAGCCACGCTTCACTTTTGAGTTTTCCCTGCAGCGGTACATACACTCTGGAAAAATCGTCGATGAACCAGTCCGTTCCTGTCGAAAACGGAATGCGCAGACCGATGTTCAGGTACCGATAGAATGAGTCTTTGTAACTGCCGCGATTACCGCCGTCGAAGATGTTCTGCGCATCTAACGTGCCCGTCACCCAGTTTGGGATGTCTTCGAAGCCGTTGGTGTTATGGCACCAGACAACTGTTGCTCCGTCCCCCCGAGCTTCGCGAATGCCGCGTTGCAGAGCAATTCCGTCCGTGCCGCTGCGCATGATACCGGGGCCAATGCTGACCGGGCGAATCAGCTTCACGATGTCCAGCAACATCACGTGGCCGAATCCTTCGCCGCCACGCCCGAAGTTGTGGCGATGTTCTTCTCCTGGCCGAAACAGGACCTTTCCGTCAGACAGCTTGCTGAATGTGTCACCCGTCAGCCCCTGCTCGACGATGCCGTTGGACACGTAGGTCTCTTCATCCGGAATACGGCGCAGATGCGACAGGTAGACAAGTTCCAGCCCGTCCGATTCGGGAACTTCGCGCAGATACCGTTCCGCTTCCTGACGCGTTCGTTTCATAATGTGCAGGTGTGTATTGCCATTCCTCCATCCTCGTTTCCTGGCGTCGTGGAATCGTTTCAGACGCAGGGTGACAGTCACGTTTTCGGCGGCCGTTGCGTCCACCTGGACGCGAGCCAGTTCCGTCTGCAGTCCTCGAATCGCTTCGATTGATAGACTGGTTGCCGGAACAGCCACCGAAGCAACAGGCGTTGTTGTGTACCATCCGTTCTCGCGCTCAATCAATTCGGGGAGTTTTATTTGTTGTCCGTCTGAATCGCGCACGACCCGAACGACGCCGTGCAGTGGCGCATTTGTGTCGGCATCAACCAGCCGAATGGTCAGGCGAGTTGTCTGTTCTGCGATTGCCGTGGCTGCAGACGGCGTGCCGGAGGCATTGTCCGTTGTCAGGAAACCGCCCGGATCACCGGCGTGGGCAGTCGCTGCATGCAAACAGGACAGAAAATGAATCAGGTGGGCAGGCAACATCGTGGCAATGTTCATGTGCATTTCCCGGCAGAAACCCGGCAGCGTGGAGGTCAGGACTGACAATCCTTAGAATCACGCGAATGCCTGATGATGTCCAGTCACACGTCCGTCGTTGGATCGGGTAATCCGGCATTCGGCAGATCATGATTTCTGTTGCCTCACATGTTCCGTTGGTACCAATCTCTCGAAACGACAATTATGACTACTGAAACTAAGCCACTCGCGTCTCAGGTTGCATGGGTTACCGGTTCCTCACGTGGGCTGGGGAAGGTCATGGCCGAAGAACTTGCTCGATTGGGAGCGAGGGTTGCCGTTCACGGAAGTCGGTCGGATAGTCCGCGGACCTTCGACGAAGGTGGCACGATGGAAGAACTGGCCGCTGACATTGCCAACAGAACCGACGCTGAGGTTATGGCGACGTGGGGCGATGTGACCAGCGAAGATGATGTTCAACGTGTTGCTGATGAGATTCGGAACAAGTGGCAGCAGATTGACATTCTTGTCTGCTGTGCCGGTGGTGACATCGGCGCGGGTGGCACAGCCGTCGGACGCGGTGGTCGGCCCGACCACGATGACTGTCTTCAGATCTCAGTCAACGATCTTAAAAGCGTGATGGACCGCAATCTGCTGGGCACAATGTTGTGTTGTCGTGCCGTGGCGGCAGAAATGATAGCTCGTAAACAGGGGCGGATCATTACAATCGGCAGCATCGCGGGCTGTGTCGGTCGGCCGGAGGGTTCGATCTACAGCGTGGCCAAGGCCGGAGTTCACGCGTGGACCCGTTGTCTTGCAGAACAACTGCGGCCGCACAATATTCCTGTGAACAGTGTTGCCCCCGGCGGCACGGTCACAGAACGCTTTCTGCGCATTCATGAAATCGACAAGGAACAGCTCGCCACCGAAGGCACTCTGGAACGGTACGGTCGCCCGGAAGAGGTTGCTTCCGTGGTTGGCTTCCTGTGTACTGACGCCGCTCGTTTTGTCAGTGGGCAGATAATCCGCGTCGATGGAGCCAGTCAGACGTTTGCCGGATGACGGAATCGGGACC
>LWDU01037445.1_pt1 | contig 28212 bp, 30 predicted proteins | sample 727161 | NCBI WGS metagenome assembly LWDU01 (sample SAMN04566230, study PRJNA314399) | hydrothermal vent metagenome | isolation source: deep sea hydrothermal plume seawater | place: Mexico: Gulf of California, Guaymas Basin | collected 2004-07-11
GCTGTTCGGCGCGTCGAAACCAGCCATAGATGCGCAGGAAGGCCGACAAGTAACATTGCTGGTACTCCCACCAACGTCCCGAGAGTAACGCCCAGAAGTCCTATGAAGCCAAGCGTTTCGAAGATCTCGAAAGGCGTAGCGGGCCGGTAAGTGACCGAGTCGCTTAGCAGCACGAAAAAAATCTCCTTGGGGAAGAAGATCATCGCGACAAGTTCTGCTGCGACCAAGCCGCCAAGCACGGGTGATATTAGAACTGCGGCCACGAGACGCCCGCTGATCGCTCTCTGCACACCGTTGGACGGTGAATTTTCAGCCATGCCTCAAGACCCGAAATTCATCGACTTCACACTCAGCCGCCATAATCGGCGACCGATTTCGCCTGACGGTGGAAGGCCAGCCGGTCGGCGTATTCAAGCGGATTCTTGGGACGCACCAGCGCGTCGGCGGGCGTGTCGGTCCAGTCGACGAGGCGGGTCATGAAGAAACGGAGCGCCGCACCCCGGCAAAGAAGGGGCAGAACTGTACGCTCTGCATCCTCCAGCGGGCGGACGCTTTCATAGCCTGCGATCATCGCTGCGCCCTTGGAGTAGTTATACTCACGCCCATCCTCGAAGGCCCATGAGTTGAGGCAGACCGCCAGATCATAAGCGAGGGCATCCGTGCACGCGAAATAGAAGTCGATGGCACCCGAAAACTTTTCGTCGAGGAAGAAGGCCGGCATGGATGGTGCCGCGCGGCAGATGCGGGCTCTGCGGCCGTGCCTTTGCCGTCTCTGCAAGGTCGTCCTCAATCAGCGCGGCAAGACCGGGCTGTAGCTCTTCAGCAGTCTGGCTGCGGCCTTCCCAGAGAAGTGGCCAGCTTGCGGGACCAAGCGCGTTCTCGCGCACCTGGTCGAAATCAGAGAGGGTCGCATGCATACGCGCAAGTGCCTCGCCCATGGACCGGCATTGTGCGGCATTCGGGCGTTTGGGCGACAGGCCGTCAAGAAAGGTAACGACAAGGGCAGGGCGCCCTTCCAGCGTCTGAAGCGGCTCACCATCACTTGCTGCTACTGGCGCCGGGCATGGAAAGCCACGCGCGGCGAGGTGCTGCTTCAGGGCAACGAAATAGGGCAGGTCCTTGGGGTCTGCCCGTCTCTCAAACAGGGTCAGGATGAACCGGCCCTGATCTGTCTCGAGATAGTAGTTCGAGTTCTCCACCCCTTCCGCGATACCCTTGAAGCTTCGTGGACGGCCAATGTGATAGCCGTCCAGGAAAGCCTCAAGCGCATCATCGGAGACCTGGGTGTAAACCGCCATGGCAGGCTGGCTAGAGCTCCTTAGCCATCATGTCACGCACGAGCGTCTTGCCCGCGAGCAGATAGTGGATCGCTGCCCATCCATAGAGCGAACAGAACGCGATGATCGACCAGCGCAGGCCCTCACTGTTTGCGTAGGCACAGGTCGCGACAGCATCAGCAGAAAGCTCTGTGACCACTTTGCAGGTTTCAAGTGTCATGCCGAGATCGTTACCGGACAGGAACATGCTTTTGAGGAAGGTGGACAGGATGCCGATCAGCGGCGGTCCGAGACCATAGCCAAGCAGGTTGACGATGAAGAGTGTAATCGCAACCGACGTCGCCCGCATCCGGCTGTCCACGACACCGCCAACGATGGCGTACATTGGGCCGAGATAGAAATAATGGAGTGTGGCAGCAGCCATCAGGGGTGGCAGGGCGATCCAGACCGAAAGGCCCATGCCGAGCGCAGGCATCCAGCAGAGTGCACGCGGGTGGCGCACAGCCATCTGGTCAGCGAGATAGCCTGACAGGAAGACGCCGATTGCCGCCATTAGACCGATGATCACACCGAACAGGATTGCGGCGGTCTCCAGGCTCAGGCCGTGGGTGCGAACCAGGAAGGACGTGGTGAACTGTGCCACGCCATAGCCGACGAATGAGGCGATCGTTGCCCCGGCAACGATGTGCCAGAAGGTCGGCTTGTCGGAGAGGATCTTGAAGACGTCCTTCATGCTGGCTTTTTCAAGCTTCTGCACAGACGCCGGATCCGTATAGCCGCGCGGCGGCTCCTGGATCGTCAGCTTCACGACGAAGGCGAGGATGATGCCTGGAATACCTACGAGGATGAATGCCAGGCCAAGCATCCAGTTCCATCCCCAGCCTTCGAACAGGGCAGCGAGAGATGGGCCATCGAGATTGCCGACGATGAAGCCCGCGAAAACAGCCGCGAACATGCCGCCAAGCGGCACGCCGAGAGCGTAGATCGATACGGCAGTCGCGCGGCTCTTGGGCACGAAATAGTCTGCGATGAGCGATTGTGCGGGCGGCGTACAACCCGCCTCACCTACACTGACGCCGACGCGGAAAAGGAAGAGAACGAGGAATGAGGTCGCCACGCCGCAAAGCGCGGTCATCAGGCTCCAGACGAACACGGCGATTGCGATGATCCAGACCCGGTGAAAGCGCTCTGCAAAGCGGGCAATCGGAATACCAAGCATGGTGTAGAGAATCGCGAACGCAGGGCCGCCAAGCAGACCCATCTGCCAGTCTTCAACGCCAAAGGATGCCTTGATTGGCTCCGTCAGGATGTTGATGATCGAGCGGTCGATGAAGTTGAAAACGTAGACAAGCAGCAGGGACCCGAGGACAAAGGATCGGTATCCCTTTGTACCAAAACCGGAATTAGGCACACCTACTGTGGCGGCCGTCTGGTCGACTGTCGACATTGTCTTCTCCCTCATGGCTGATCTCTGCTCCACAGCTTCTGGTGGGCAGGTCGGCATTCAATCGTTGGCAGGATTGCAAAACGAGCGTGCGGATTCCAGAAAATTCGGAGGAGTTTCTGAAGAAATTTCACATGTGAAGCATTTTAGGGCCGCCAGCTTACAAGTCCGGCGGCCCCAAAAGGTGTCCTGACGATCAGGTATGCATGCCTGCAGCAGGTGCGACCGGATTGTATCGGTCGCGTCCGAAGTAGCGCGCTGCCATAAAGTAGCAGACCGCAGCAAGCGCCATGAAACAGGCTGTGGCTGCCATCGAATAGCGAAGACCATCTGCGTAGGCCTGACAGAGTGCCGGACCGTTTTCACCGAGTGAAGCAGGGTCCGTGCCGCAAAGGCGCGGATTGAAATCAGCGGCGGCATCAGCAAGGCCCGCAGCAGCGATCTGGCCTGACATGAAGAAGTCGGACATGGCGCCGACAAAGAGAGGGCCAATGCCATTGCCGATCAGGCTGACGATAAGCAGTAGAACGGAAATCGTCGTAGCGCGGGATTTCGGGCTCACAATGCCGGTACCAACGGTGTATTGCGCGCCGAGATAGGCGTAGTGCGCGATCGCCGCGACGATCCAGAGGGCGAAAGCCAACCCGATCGTCGGCGCGAAGAAAGCGCCGCGGGACCCAGGCGGCAGCGCTCGGGAAACGACCTTCGAGCTTTTCTGAAAGGAAACCGCCAAGGAAGGTACCGCCAGCTGCGACAGCGGCTAGTGGCGCCCCGTAAAGTACCGCAGCATCACGCACGCCGATGCCGTGCACACGCTGGAAGAAGGGAGCCTGGAAGCTGATCAGGCCATAACCCACAAAGGCGACAAGCGCCGCACCCATCGACAGCCACCAGAAGGTCGGCTTCGGCGAAAACTCACGAAACGCATCGAAGAAGCCGACTTTCTTCGTGGTGTCGACCTCGGTTGGCGGGGCGGAATAGCCACGCGGTGGCTCCTTGATGGTGAAAAGAAGGATTAGCGCAATCAGAACACCCGGCAGGCCGACTACGACAAAAGCGATGCGCCATCCACCTACAGTAGACCAGTCAATTCCGGAGAATAGGCCGCCAAGACCGAGAGAGCCGAGCCAGGCGCCAAAGTCTTCACCCTGGATACCGGCGATCGTGCCGCCAAAGAGTTGTGCGAGAACGCCGCCGATTGTGACACCCATCGAATAGATGCCCAAGGCACCCGCGCGGCTTTTCGGGGGATAGTAATCGGTGATGATGGAGTTGGCTGGAGGCGTACACCCGGCTTCACCGACGGCCACACCAACGCGGAAGATGAGCAGCCAGATAAAGCCCGAGGCAACGCCGCAGAGGGCCGTCATCACTGACCATATGACAATACATAGCGAAATGATGAGGACGCGGTTCGCTCGGTCGGCCCACATGGCGATCGGGATACCCATCAGGGCATAGAAAAGCGCGAATGGCGGTCCAGACAGAAGACCCCATTGTGTATCAGAAAGCTGAAATTCGTTGATGATCGGCTGCGCGACGACTGTGATCAGCGTGCGGTCGATGAAGTTCAACGTATAGACCAGCATCAGGGAAATCAGGACGAATGACCTGTAACCCTTGGTGCCAAATCCGGTGATGTGCCCCTGACCAGCTGTTGCTGCTGTATCACTCATGACTGCCTCCCTTACCGTCTCTGTCCGGACGATTGCCCGTTCTTGTCGTGCAGTTCAGCCGTGCATGCAAGTCCGATCCCGCCATGAACTAAAATCATGGCGGGATAAGTCAGCATTGCAAACGCTCATGGCCTAGCGAATTGCGACCGGGTTGATCATGGCCTGAACGGTCCCATTGAGGCGCGGAATACCGAGCGAAAAGAAGAACTCGGTCGTCCCATCCGCGGCCAGTTCACTGGTGACCATGTTCTCGAGGATATAAACGCCGCGCTTTGCCAGAAGCGTCTGATGAACTTCGAACGGACGCGCCGGGTTTTCGAACGGGATGGCTTCAAGCGCCGTGGAATCAGCACCGATGGCGACGACGCCAAGATCCGCGAGATAGTTCGCGCCTTCAACGCCAAGGCCGGGATGGGTCGCCATCAGTTCCGTCGAGTCGCCATGTGCTTCCAGGGCGCCTGTATGGAAAAGCACAACGTCGCCTTTTTCTATGGTTACGCCGGCGCGCTCGGCGGCCTGCTCGATTTCGGCGCGATTGAAGGCGGTGCCATCCGGGACCGGGCTTTCTCCGAAGACGGAGGTCATGTCGAGAAGAATGCCGCGCGTGACGATCGGCGGGATATCCTGCGTCCCCATTTGCGTAAGGCCAGCGGGGGTGACGAACTCTGAAACGTGCACGCCATTATAGTAGCGGTGATCGATACCCATATGGCCGAGGCCATCGATCTGGCTGCCGATACCGACAAAGGTCTGGACAAGGTCGTCATTGCCGACGGCCTTGTTTTCACCCAGCGGGGTGCCCGACCCGTCAGACGGCTGCATCACATAGACGTCGTAGCGGCGCGGCGCATAGGCAGGCGTCTCACGGCTGGTGATCTGGCCGAGGGCATAGGTCTTGCCAGTCTGAATGAGCCTGGCGGCGGCCGCCGTCTTTTCCTCGCTGAGATTGGCGACAGCACCAAGCCGGTCATCAGCGCCATATTCTGAAGGATACCAATCCGCATCAGCGGCGGCCTCCTGCGCGAACGAAGGCGCCGCAGACAGGGCGACGGCGCCAAGAGCCAGACAAATCGATTTCATGAGAACCTCCCGAAAGATTATAGTTATCTGTCCGGAAGTGTGGCGACTGCCCTTGGCGCTGTCCAGCTGGACGCGGCGTCAGCGACGCCCGTGGGGCTCTTCCCAATCGACGTCCGGCCCTGCAGGCACGACCTGTGTCGGGTTCACCATGTCGTGGCTCTCATAATAATGCCGTTGAGCGTGCATCGGGTTCACCGTTTCGGCGATGCCTGGCCACTGATAGAGGTCGCGCGCATAGGCCCAGAGACTGGGATAGTCGACGATACGCCGGATATTGCATTTGAAGTGCCCGTGATAAACAAGGTCAAAGCGATAGAGCGTCGTCCAGAGACGCCAATCAGCCTCGGTCGGCGTGTCGCCCGTCAGGAAGCGCGACTTGCCAAGCTTCTCCTCCAGCCAGTCGAGCGACTCAAACAGCGGAAAGACAGCCTCTTCGTAGGCGTCCTGCGCCGTCGCGAATCCTGACTTGTAAACACCATTGTTTACAGTGTGGTAGACGCGTTCATTGATCTCATCGATTTCGGCCCTTTTGCCTTCAGGGTAATAATCGCCTTCAGCTGCGCCAACGCCGTCAAAGGCCGAGTTGAACATGCGGATGATGTCCGCGGACTCATTGCTCACGATGGTGTTCTGCTGCTTGTCCCAAAGCGTCGGGACGGTCACGCGGCCAGTATAGTGGGGGTCCGCCTTGATGTAGAGCTCATACATGAAGTCAGATCCAAACAGCTTGTCGCCGACAATGCCGTCCGGGTCGTCTTTGAACGTCCAGCCATTCTCGCCCATGAACCAGTGCGTGTAGGACACGTCGATCATGTCCTCCAGGCCCTTGAGCTTGCGGAAGATCAGCGCCCGGTGCGCCCATGGGCAGGCATAGGACACATAGAGGTGGTAGCGCCCGGGCTCGGCCTTGAAGCCCGCCTTGCCGTCAGGGCCAGCAGATCCATCGGGCGTAATCCAGTTGCGAAACTGACTCTCATGGCGTTCAAAGCGCCCGCCTGTGCTGTCAGTGTCATACCACTTGTCTTGCCAGATGCCGTTATTCAGCAGGCCCATAAGTCGCTCCTGTCATCGATATGGCGCGCTATTCTGCGCGGTTCGTTCAGGAAAGTATGGGGCAGGGAACAGATTTCCAGCGCGGCTTCAGTCGCTTCTGCCCTTCAGCGTGCGAATGTCTGCGTCGAGACCAAACAGCCAGGCGCTCACCTGCCAGAGGACCGCAAAGACGGCGCTCCCGACAAGCACGTCCCAAGGCCATGCGGCACCTGCCTCGCCCCAGCGAAGGATGACAGCAGCGGCGGCGATGAAGACATAAGCAAGCGCAAGAACGCTCAGGAACCGAGACAGCCAGTTAGAGCGAAACCGCATGACCCCGCCGCCAAGCCAGGCCGCGCCGAGAGCGGCGACATAGAGCATGTTCGCATCATTCTCAGACCCGCCGATAATGCCGACCGCCCCGGTCACGAGGATCAGTAGCACACTAGTAACGATGAACAGGAAAAGCCCGGCCCTGTAGGCGCGGCTGCGCTGAAGGCGTAGGAGAAGAAAGACCGCGAGGGCTAGCGCGGCCAGAAGAAAGCCCGCTAAAACAAAGTCGAACAGCGTCCAGTTCATGAGCCAATCCCCGTCTGCATCATCCGGCCCTGTGTGAACCGGTTCGTCTTATCCTGCCACGAAAAAGGCGGCGCCATCCAGATGGATAGCGCCGCCTTCATGGATGCGGGGCATGGCCCGGCGTTGGGGGTGTGTCCGGGGTTTCACCGGATGGCTGCAGACGTTCAGCGTTCACCACTTACCCCTTCACACAGACGACCTGGCGCAGGGTGTGCTCCACCTCCACCAGAGAGGCCTGCGCGGCCATCACTGCGTCGATGTCCTTATAGGCCATCGGCGTTTCGTCCACGACGCCAGCATCCTTGCGGCACTCGACGCCTTCGGTGGCGGCCACGTGGTCATCCACGGTGAAACGCCGCTTGGCCTCGGTACGAGACATCGCCCGCCCGGCCCCGTGAGAGCAGGAGCAGAAGCTGTTCACATTCCCTTTCCCGCGCACGATGAAGGACTTTGCCCCCATTGAGCCCGGGATGATGCCAAGCTCTCCAGCGCCTGCCCGCACGGCGCCCTTGCGGGTCACCCAGACATCGGCACCGAAGTGGCGTTCCTTCTCCACATAATTGTGGTGGCAGTTCACCGCGTGCTTGTCGGTCGTGAAGCTCTCGAAGGTTTCCCGAAGTGCCATAAGCACGCGGGCCATCATCACTTCACGGTTCAGACGCGCATAGTCCTGCGCCCAGCCCACAGCTTCGACATAATCGTCGAACAGCGGCTCACCTTCCATAAAGAAGGCAAGGTCGCGGTCCGGCACATGATAGCCGAGCACACGGGTCTCGAGCGCGCGCCGGGCCTCTTCGATGAAGTAGGTCCCGATGCGGTTACCTGTCCCGCGTGAGCCGGAGTGCAGCATCACCCACACGGTATCCGCTTCATCGAGGCAGAGCTCGATAAAGTGATTGCCCCCGCCCAGCGTCCCAAGCTGGGTGGTGTAGGTCTTCGACGCGATCTTGGCGTGGCGCTCACGGATCCGGTCGAACCGGTCCATGAGGTTGGATGCCTTGAGACGCGATTCCACGGTGGCGGGCACGTATTTGTGGCTGCCAGCGCGCCCGTTCCCAACCGGCACAGCGCGTTCGATCGCCAGGCGGATGCCCTTGAGGCTATCCGGCAGGTGGTCTGCGCGCAGGCTGGTTCGGATCGCCATCATGCCGCATCCGATATCCACCCCGACCGCAGCCGGGATGATGGCACCCTTGGTCGGGATCACCGATCCCACAGTGGCGCCGCGCCCGAAATGTACGTCTGGCATGACGGCGAGGTGGGAATGGACGAAGGGAAGCCCCGCCACATTCTCCAGCTGCTCGCGCGCCTTGTCCTCGACTGGCACGCCCTTGACCCAGGCCTTGATCGCTCCGCCGCGTGCGGTTTCGATCACTTCAAAATCACTCATTGTACTGTGCTCGTCAGACGAGCCCTCCTTTTCTTAGAGAGCCCTCCACACGGCAGCCTGTCGGATCGAGAGAAAGAAAAACCCTCCAGGCTGAAGCGCGTGGAGGGTGCGTGTAATCCGGTTTCCCGGTGGGCTGACGGTCAGCCCCTCACTCAACATCCTCCATAGGCATACCTTCGCCGACCTGGTGCCAGGCGACGGGCAATGCTTTGAAATTGAATGGCCGATAGGTCATCGGGCACTCCATGGCGTTGATTGAGGCGCGGCAGATGTCAGCTCTCGTTCCCGGCGTCAATGTCGGGGCGCTAAGAATTTAATCTGAGGGCGCGCGCCTGTGTCCCGAAGGTCACAGGCGTCGTTTGGCCGGTCCGACTAGTTCGGCTTTGGCTTGCGGCGCTTTGGCGGCTTTTCGGCCGTCGGATCAAAGCGGCGGGGCTTTGGTTTTCCGGGCTTTTTCGACTTTGGCCGCTCAGGCGCGCGATCTTCCAGTTGCGACGGCGGGACAGGCCGCGGCTTGCGGTCTGGCTTACCTTCGCTGCGCGGCTTGCCCTCGGCGCGAGGTTTTCCCTCGGCGCGCGGCTTACCGGCAAACTTGCCGGGGCGCTTGTCAGAGCGCGGGCCGGATGGCGGGCCAGAGCGCTTCTTCGCCGGACGGTCTGAATCGCGGTCGTCACGGCGTTCCCGGCGGGCAGGTGCAGAGCCTTCCGTCCAGCCGGCTGGTTTCTCGCCCTCGCGCCAGGCAGAGATCGATTCCTCAAGCCGGCCATCAGGCCCGACACGTTCCAGGAAACCTTGCGCGCTTTCAGCTTTCAGCTCGACGCGCGTATGCGCGTCCTCAATGCGGATGGCGCCCACATCGGTCCGGTGAAGGCCGCCAGCCTTGCAGAGCATTGGCAGCAGCCAGCGCGGGTCAGCGCCTGATTTGCGGCCAACGGAAAGATTGATCCAGACGCTGTCTTCAAAATCATTGCGTTCGGCGCGCGGTTCGCGGCGCTCTGTGCGCTCACGGCGCGGTCCTTCACCGCGTGGGCCGTCGCCGCGCGGCGGGCGATCGCGCTTGTCGGCCGGGCGGTACTCGGGCACGTCCATCAGTTCTTCAGGCGCTGAGCGCCGTGCGCGATGATGCGCAACGAACGCGGCAGCGACCTGTTCGGCGCCGTGAATGTCAATCAGCATGCGCGCCATCTCATGGTCGCTGGCGCTCGCCGTTTCGGTCAGGGTCGGGTGGTTGAGCAGGCGTTCGTCATCTCGCTTGCGGATATCGTCGGCGCCGGGTGCGTCGGTCCAGCTTGCCTCGACGCGGGCCTCCTGCAGCAGGCGCTCGATGCGGCGGCGGGCCTTGAACGGCACGATCAGGACACTTACGCCCTTCCGGCCGGCGCGGCCCGTGCGCCCGGAACGGTGCAGCAGGGCTTCGCGGTTGGTTGGCAGGTCAGCATGGATGACGAGATCGAGGTCTGGGAGGTCGAGACCGCGTGCGGCGACATCGGTGGCGACGCAGACATTGGCACGTCCGTCGCGCAGCGCCTGCAGCGCATGCGTGCGCTCGCTCTGGCTGAGCTCACCCGACAGGGCCACAACGCTCAGGCCGCGATTGTGAAAGCGCGCGAGCAGATGGTTCACATTCGCGCGGGTCTTGCAGAAGACGAGCGCATTCTTGGCTTCATGGAAGCGCAGGACGTTGATGATCGCGTTCTCGACGTCAGCCGGCGCGATCGAATGGGCACGGTAATCAATGTCAGCGTGCTGGTCTGAGTCTGAAATCGTATTGATGCGAATGGCGTCGCGCTGAAACGTCTCCGCCAGGCGCGCGATCGGCTTCGACACGGTAGCAGAGAAGAGAAGCGTGCGGCGGTCTTCCGGCGCGGCGCTGAGAAGGGTCTCCAGCTCCTCGCGAAAGCCAAGGTCCAGCATTTCATCGGCTTCATCCATGGCGACGACGCGAATGTCGTCGAGCACAAGGCTGCCGCGATTGAGGTGATCGACAAGGCGGCCCGGCGTGCCAACAACGATATGGGCGCCCTTCATCAGGTCGGAACGCTCTTCGCGCGGGTCCATACCGCCCACACAAGAGACGACGCGCGCGCCCGCTTCAGCGTAAAGCCAGTTAAGTTCGCGGTGTACCTGCACAGCAAGCTCTCGTGTCGGCGCAACGACCAGCGCAAGCGGTGAGCCCGGACGTTGGAGCTTTTCAGAGCCCATCAGCAGGGAGGGGGCCATCGCAATGCCGAAAGCCACTGTCTTGCCCGAACCCGTCTGCGCAGAAACAAGCAGGTCTGACGCCGCAATCTCAGGGTCGAGCATGGCAGATTGCACAGGGGTAAGCTGGTCATATCCACGCGCAGCAAGAGCTTGGCCCAGTGCAGGGACAATTGCGGATTGGTCGGTCATTTAAGGAGGCTTTCGGTCAATGTCGTCGGCCGCAACCAAATCGCGGCCCGGCCGCAGTCGAGTGTGCCTTATGTGCACATCATGGGCCGAAGCGGGGCTCATAGCGGTTTTTGAGGCTGACAGCCATCCCTTCCAGCAGCAAAGATGCAAGCGCGCTAGATGAGGCCCTGGGCCTTGAAGCTCGTCACCCCGCCACGCGCAGCGATGAGGTGGTCATGCACGGTGATTTCCAGCGCATCGAGCGCATCCATGATCGCGCGGGTCATGTCGATATCCGCGCGAGAGGGTGTCGGGTCGCCTGAGGGATGGTTGTGAACGAGGATCAGGCTGGACGCCTGAAGTTCCAGCGCTCGCCGCGCAATCTCGCGTGGATAGACCGGGGCGTGATCGACTGTGCCGCGCCCCATGATTTCGTCAGCGATGAGCTGGTTCTTGCGGTCGAGAAAGAGGACTCGAAACTGCTCGCGGCCCTCATGCTGAAGCTCGCGTTTTACATAGTCGGTCAAGGCCGACCAGCTCGAAATCACGGTGCGCGAGGCCAGCGTCTCACGGGTTGCGCGCGCGCCGATCTCTGCAGTGGCTTTGAGATAGGCCGCGACAGTCTCACCAACGCCAGCGACCTTGATAAGGTCTGCCGGGCGTGCAGATAGAACGGCGCTCAGCGATCCAAAGCGCGCGAGCAGTGCTTTAGATATCGGTTTGACGTCCCGGCGGGGGATGAAGGCAAACAGCAGCGTCTCCAGAAGCTCATAATCCTCAAGCGCAATCGCCCCGCGCTCAATCAGCTTCGTCCGCAGCCTATCACGATGCCCTTGCCAGTGGGGCTTTGCTGTAACTGCAACTGGTTTTGAGTGAGAAAGTCCAAACAGCGGAGCTTCTTCGACAGCGCGCATCATGGGTCTCCGTCATTCCTCTTGTTCTCATAATGTTCCGGTCGCGCCCTCTCGTCAAGCTTGTCTGGTTTCGAAAGGCCGATAAAAAACGTGTGCAGCATAGAGAAGGGGGGGGGAGTTATGGTCAGGATCATCCTGGGGGGCGTGCTTGCTATTGGGGCCGCCATGTCCGCGGCAGCGCAGGACCATAGTGCGCATGCTCAGCATCAGGCGCATAGCGAGCATTCGGGGCACGCCGCCCATCACCCACATCATCACACGGACAAGCTTGTGCTTGCTGAGACAGGCGCGGCGGTAGAGAACCCGTTCCATCCGGTACGCCTCCTTCTGTCATCTGAAGAGAACATGGGCGAGGTGAGTATTTACGAGTTCATCCTGCCGCCACAGAGCCCCGGGTCGCCGCCTCACACGCATTTGCGGGAAGACGAGTATTTCTACGTGCTTCAGGGCACGCTCGATATTCTCTCCGAAGGCTCAGTCAAACGCATCTCGGAAGGCGATTTTGCGGCCCTGAAACGCGGCAACGCGCATATGTTCTGGAACGGCTCTGACACTGAAACCCGGCTTCTGATGATGACGACCGGGGCGTCGTTCGAGCAGTTTCTTGAAAGCGTGAGCCCACGCCTTGCGGAAGCAAAGCCAGCCTCGCCTGAGGCGGCCGGCGCTGTCATAGGCCAACTTGCCGCTGAGCACGGCATCGAAATTTCAGCGCCTTATTACGTGCCGCCTACGGCCGAGTAAGAGGCTAGAGCTCTACCGTGTGAGGGGTGTGCCAGCCTTTTGGCGAACTCGTGAAGATCTCGACGCCGTCTTCGGTGACGCCGACCGAGTGCTCGAACTGGGCCGAAAGCTGACGGTCGCGGGTCACGGCGGTCCAGCCATCAGGCAAAATTGCCGCGTCCTTGCGGCCGATATTGAGCATCGGCTCAATCGTGAAGAACATGCCGGGCTTCAGTTCCGGACCCGTTCCGGCGCGAGCCGAATGGACGACATTCGGCTCATCATGGAAGAGCTGGCCAAGGCCGTGGCCGCAGAAGTCCTCAACCACCGACAGGCGGTTCTTGGCCGCGATCTTCGAAATGGCTGCGCCGATGTCGCCAAAGCGGTTGCCCGGCTTCACCGCTGCGATTCCTGCCATTAGCGATTCATAGGTGACGTCCATCAGGCGCTCGGCTTTGCGCTTCGGCGTGCCAGCGGCGTACATCCGCGAATGGTCACCATGCCAGCCGTCGACGATGACGGTCACGTCGATATTGGCGATGTCGCCATCCTTCAGAGGACGGTCGCCCGGTATGCCATGACAGATCACGTGGTTGAGAGAGATGCAGGAGGCATGGCGATAGCCGCGATAACCGATCGTCGCAGACTGGGCACCGTGATCGTAGACAAATTCGCGGATTAGATCGTCCAGATGGGCAGTGGTGACGCCGGGCTTCACCTCAGTCACCAGCATGTCGAGGCATTCGGCGACCAATCTGCCAGCCTTGCGCATGCCTTCAAAACCCGCCTCGTCATGGATGCGGATTTCGCCGTTGCGCACGGGCATGATCAGATTGGCTTCGGACATGGGATGGCCTCAGAACTAGCTAGTCCCGCAATATGGCAGCACTCGGCGCGAGTTTCCACCTCGACCAAGCGCCAGAATGCAGCGGCATTGGCGTATTGCTTTCGCGGCGCGCGCTTTCGGCGTAGATTGGCCAGAAAATAAGATCTGGAGGAAGCGGAATGAACATACATGTCGGAGCAGAAGCGTTTGCGCGTTTTGAAGCGCGGCGCCTGTCGCCAGCAATTGGCGCGGTACTTCACGGCGTGGACCTGTCGGAGCCCATGGATGACGCGCTGGTCGCCGAGATCCGCAAGGCGTTGCTGCGCTACAAGGTGATTTTCTTCCGCGATCAGGACATCACGCGAGAGCAGCATATCGCCTTCGCCCGCAAGTTCGGTGAGCTGGAAATCCACCCCGCGACGCCGAAAGATCAGGAGAATCCCGAGGTTCTGCGGATCGTCCACAATGCCAGCAACAAGGGCCAGGAAAACTCGTGGCATTCTGATGTGACATGGCGAACAGAGCCCTCGCTTGGCTCAGTGCTGCGGGCGATCGAGCTGCCGCAAGTGGGCGGCGACACGCTCTTTTCCGACATGGTGATGGCCTATGAAGGCCTCTCGGAGAAGATGAAGGAGTTTTGCTGCGGGCTGACGGCGGTGCATGACATCGCCCGTGTTTTCGCAAAGCGCCTGGGCAAGGACCCTAAGCGCACGCACCCTGAAACGGGTGAGCGGCTGATCTATGTGAACACCGCTTTCACCAGCCATATCAAGGACTTGTCGAAAGAAGAGAGCGACTGGCTTCTGCAGCAACTTTATAGCCAAGCCGCGGTGCCAGAGTATCAGTGCCGTTTCCGTTGGGAGGTCGGCTCTATTGCCTTCTGGGACAACCGGGCCTGCCAGCACTATGCGGCGAGCGACTATTTCCCGGACGTGCGCATCATGGAGCGCGTGACGATTGCGGGCGACCGGCCATACTTCGAGGCGTAAGAAAGCGGGGCCGCAAAGGGCCCCGCTTTCCGCTGTACTATCCCTGAATGGACGCCAAGTGCCTTGGACAGTGGGCATTCTTCCTTGGCCTTATTGGCAAGTTCCTGGAACTTCGCCTCGTCGATCCCCGGCACTTTCCCGGTGAGGGTCAGGGCGGATGACTTCACCTCGAAGCCGCCATCGACTTCTTCCACCGTGATCACGGATTTCGCCTCGAGATCTTCGGCAGGGGTGTCATTCATGGCGAGGAAGGCCGAAAGCTGCATGGCGAAGCAGCCGGCATGCGCTGCGCCCAGAAGCTCTTCCGGGTTCGTTCCGGCCTTGCCGCTTTCGTCTTCGAAGCGGGCCTTGAAGGAGTAGCCGTGGCCTGAGAGGGCGCCGCTCTGGGTGTCGATAGTGCCTTTACCGTCCTTGAGGGGGCCTGACCAATGGGCTGTGGCGTGACGTTTCATGTTGAAGTCCTTTCCTTTGGGGAAGCTGTTGATACCTCTCACTTTGAGCGGCGAGGTGGCAGGTCAAGGCAGAAACGTTGAGGCCTAGGCAGAGGTTGCCTGCAGGCGGAAACTAGCGCTTGGTACAGTCGGAAAATCCCAGGGAGGAATTCGTCGTGAAAAACGAAATCATGGTGCAGTCACGGTGCATTGGCGGTGTACTGGCGGTGTTTCTGGCGGCCGCTTGCACAAATGCAGCTGATCCGGCTGAAAACGCAGCTACCCCCTCGTCGAAAAGCGCAGAAGCAGTCACCGAAACGCGGGCTGCCTTCAGCGAGGAAGGCCTGGCCGCGCTGGATGACCTGCTCGCGGGTTATGTCGAAGCAGGGCAGGTGGCCGGCATCGAGGCCATGCTCGTCAAGGATGGTGAGGTTGTCTATTCGGCTAGGCACGGACTGCGCGACGTAGAAGACCAGACCCCGCTCGGCGAGGACACAATCTGGCGCATCTATTCCATGACGAAGCCGATTACCGGCGTCGCGCTGATGCAGCTCTATGAAGATGGCAAGTTCGACCTCGACGATCCGCTGAGCGACTACATCCCAGAGTTTGAAGACCTGCAGGTACTGGCAGGTGAGAATGAGGAGGGCACGCCCATCCTTGAGCCGCTGGACCGCGAACCGACCATCCGGGACGCGCTGCGCCACACGGCTGGCTTTGCCTATGGCCTGTTCGGGGAGGATTATTCGAACCGGCAGTTCCGGGGACAGGGCATATTGCGTTCACAAGGCCTCGACATGCTGGTCGACAAGGTCGCCGAAGTGCCGCTTCTGTTTCAGCCGGGCGAGCGTTGGTCCTATTCGGTGGGTGTCGATATCCAGGGCTATCTGATCGAGCAGTTTTCCGGGATGAGCCTTGGTGAATATCTCGACGCCAATGTCTTCACGCCGCTTGGAATGGATGACACCGGCTTCTACGTACCGGACGCCGATTATGACCGCTTCGCGGATCTGATGGTCTGGTCACCAGAAGCAGGCCGGTTCGTGCCTGTTCCAGAGACCCGTGAGAGTCCAGCGGCGCTGCCCTATCTCTACCGGCAGGATACGGTGCCATTTGAGTCCGGTGGTCACGGTCTGGTGTCGACTATCAGCGATTACGCCCGGTTCAGCCAGATGATGCTGAACGAGGGAAGCCTCGATGGCGCCGAAATCCTCTCGCCAGAGACGGTTGAGCTGATGACAAGCGACCAGTTGCCGGAAGGTCTGGGCATTGGCTTCGACGGTACGGTAAGAGCCACCATGACGGCCGAGCCGCACAAATTCGGTCTCGGCTGGGGTGTGATTACAGATCCGGAAGCCATGGCGAGCCCGGCCGGGGCGGGCACATATTACTGGGGCGGTGCAGCCGGGACATGGTTCTGGATCGACCCGGTGAACGATCTGTACTTCATCGCCATGATCCAGCGCTTCGGCAATAATCCGGACATGCCGTTCGAGCCACGTGCCCAGTCGATGGCGCTGGTCTATGAGGCTTTGCAGGAATAATGAGATAATTCAGCTGCTTCTCTCGCCGCTGCCACGCGGCGAGGGGAGGGCGTAGCGTTCGCAGGACATATCCATGACAGCACCAACCGCCGCCATCTGCCTTATCGGGGACGAGCTTCTCTCCGGGCGCACGCGGGACATCAATGTCCAGCAGATTGCAGCCTATCTGCGGCCGCTCGGCATTCCGGTCGAGGAGGTACGGATCGTACCTGACGTGCAGGCGCGCATCGTCGAAGCGGTCAATGCGCTGCGCGAACGATACTCCTATGTCTTCACGACGGGAGGTATCGGGCCGACCCATGACGACATCACGGCAGACGCTATTGCCGCTGCTTTCGGTGTCGGCATCGACAAGCACCCAGAGGTGATGGCGATGCTACAGGCGCGCTATGACGAGATCGGCACCGAATTCACAGAAGCCCGCCAGCGCATGGCGCGCATACCGGATGGCGCGAGCCTGATCGAGAACCCCGTATCGGGTGCGCCGGGCTTCCAGACCGGCAACGTCTTCACGCTGGCAGGCGTGCCTTCCATCGTTCAGGGTATGCTGCAGGACATCGGACACAGGCTCGAGCATGGCCGGGTGGTGCATGCGAGGACCGTCCGCGTGCCGGGTCTTCGTGAAGGTGATATCGCCGAAGCCCTCAGTGAGCTCGACAAGTCATACGAAGAAGTGAGTTTCGGCTCCTATCCATGGTTTAGGTCTGTGAGCGATCATGGCGTGTCACTGATTGCCCGCTCAGCAGACGAGGATGCGTTGACCACGGCGGCGCAGAAGCTTGTCGCACTGGCCGCGTCCGTTGGCGGCGAGAGCGAAGTGATTGAGGGAGAAGCAAGTTGACCCGGCCTTATCTCGCCAAGACGCCCATGATCATCCTGTCCGGTCTGGCGATGGTCGCCATCGGGTTCTGCTTCAGCCTTGTGGCGCCAGCCGTGGACGGGAAGCTTCTCGACATGATCTGGACAGGGCCAGCCGCTGAGTCACGGCTCGCGGAGATGGATGGAAGCGCCCGCACAGCTCATTTCTGGGCGACGCTGATCATCGATACCGCTTACCCGCTCGCCTATGGTGCATTCCTGGCCGGGCTGGCTGCGCGGTTCGCACCTATGCGCTTTTCAAGACTCGCCATGGTGCCAGCATTCCTGATCGTCATTCTGGATCTTGCCGAGAACACGGTGCAGATGATCGCGCTTCAGGGGGCGGGCAATTACCTCTGGCTGAAGACGTATCTGACGCCAGCGAAATTCGGCATGTTCGGCTTTGCCGCGCTGCTCGCAGGTGTGCGTGGCCTTTTTGCTCTGGCGAGATTCGCCCTCAGGAACCGCTAGGCGTCGTTTCGGCGAGCGCCCTGTGAATGTCGCTGACGACGACGGAGCCTTCGCCGACGCTGGAAGCGACGCGTTTCACCGACCCGATCCGCACATCGCCGACGGCGTAGACGCGTGGCCATGAGGTTTCATAGCGGGTCGGCATTCGGTCGAGTGTCCAGCCGGCGCGCACAAGGTCGAGATTCGAGAGGTCCGGGCCCGTTTTCACAAAACCCTTCTCATCGCAGCTCATATGCTGGGGCAGCCAGTCGGTGAAAGGCTGGGCGCCAATGAAGAGGAAGACGAAGCCGATATCGTGTTCGCTCACTTCCTTCGTCGCGCGGTGGCGCAGGCTAAGCCGGGTCAGACGATCATTGAGCTGATCCTCGCTGCCGGTGCCATGAAGCGTGCCGATTTCGGTCTCGGGGTGGAGATGGATGTTGGGCGTCTCTTCGAGGCGCCGCACCAGATATTCCGACATGGTGTCTCGAATGTTTGGCCGCCTGAACAGGACGTGGACGTTGCGCGCGGTCTGGCTGAGGAAGACCGCACCCTGGCCGGCAGAATTGCCTGCGCCGACGATGCAGACATCCTGGCCGCCGCACAGCTGCGCCTCCATGGGCGTTGCGCCGTAATAGATGCCGCGCCCTTCAAACCGTTCGAGGTTTTCGATCGGCAGGCGGCTGTACTGCGCGCCGGTGGCGATGACGACGGCGCGGGCCTTCAGGCGGCGGCCATCCTTGAGGGAGATGCAATAATTGTCGCCGTCGCGGGCAAGATCAACCGCGCTGGCAGGCGAGGCGATACGCGCGCCGAATTTCTGCGCCTGTATGGAGGCGCGCGATGCAAGCTCACGGCCCGAAACACCCATAGGGAAGCCGAGATAGTTCTCGATCTTGGACGATGTGCCCGCCTGACCACCGGGGCCGTCACTGTCGAGCGTAACGACGGTGAGGCCTTCAGAGGCCGCATAGACCGATGCGGCGAGCCCGGCAGGGCCCGCGCCAACGACGACGACATCGGTGCAGCTATTGTCGGGTACGAGGTCGAGCCCGAAGGCTTCAGACAGTTCGCTGACATCAGGACGTGACATGATGCGTGAGCGCCCGCGGATGACCACGGGCAGGTCATCGGCTTCAATTTCGCGCGCCTCCATGATGCGCTTTGCCAGCGGGTCCTTGTCTGGATCCAGCCAGCGATGGGCGATCATATGTTTGGAGAGGGTATCGCGGGCGACGAACACGTCGCGGTCATGCGCATCGCCGATCACGATGACGGCACCATGCGATGCGTTATGCGAGAAGATACGCCGCGCTGTCAGCGTGCGAACAAAGATGTCGGAGAAATGCGAGTTCTCGACGAGCATACGCTGGAAATTGTCATGCGAGATGTGGAGCACCTCGCCGGCCTCTCCCATCACGACGCGCGAGAGCGACGCCTGACCGGTCAGAATGGAGATGTCGCCAGCAAACTGGCCCCGTTCCATCCAGCCGAGGCGTTTTTCGCCCTCCGGTGTTTCCACCAGAATGTCGGTATGACCCGAAAGGGTGATGAGGCAATCCACGTTGGCGTCGCCCTCATCGATGAGCGGTGCACCCGCCGCGTGGGCGCGTACATCGCCAAAAGGCTTCAGGGCCTCAAGTTCTTCGTCGGAGAAGGTGAAGTTCACATCTGCGGGGGGCTTACCCATGGTCTGGCCTTGGCGTTTCCGGATGGTCCAGTTTAAGTCTCTAGCGACGAAGCAGAACAAAGACCATGGAGAGGAAGCCAGATGTCCGAGAATATCGTGCGCGTGGAAAGAGACGGCCCAGTTGCAATCGTGACGCTGAACCGGCCGGATGCGCTGAACGCGCTTAGCCGGGCCCTGCGTGCCGAGCTTGTGAAAGTGTTCACTGAGCTGGCGAAGGACGACACGGTCCGTGCCGCGGTGCTGACGGGCGAGGGCCGGGCATTCACCGCTGGTGTCGACCTGAAAGAAGCAGGGCAGACCGGCTTTGCGCTTGGTGCTGATGGCGGCGAGATCGACCTTTCCAAGGGGCTTGCCGCTTTTCCCTGGCCGATCATCGGCGCGATCAACGGCTTTGCGATCACGGGCGGCTTTGAGCTTGCACTTATGTGTGACGTTCTGCTGGCATCGGAGAATGCAAAGTTCGCTGACACGCATGCGCGCGTCGGCATCGTGCCAGGCTGGGGGCTTAGCCAGAAGCTGCCGCGCATGATCGGGATGAGCCGCGCCAAGGAGCTGTCTTTCACCGGCAACTTCCTTGATGCGGAGACCGCAGAGCGCTGGGGCCTCGTCAACCGCGTCTACAAGGCCGATGCGCTGATGCCGGCCGCGATCAAGATGGCGCATGAGATGGCAAGCTGTGACGCTGTGCTGCTGCGCAAGTACAAGGCGCTGATCGATGATGGTTTTGCGACCACATTTGGCGATGCGATGAAGATGGAAGTGAAACGCTCTGCCGAGCATGCCCAGTCGGTCACGGCTGACAGTGTCGAGCAGGCGCGCAAGGCGGTGACAGAACGCGGGCGCGGGCAGAACGGATAGGCGTCAGAGGCCAAATTTGCTGGCTTTGTCTTGGAAAGTGCTGCAAATGCTCCAGTTCCTGCGTGAAGGTTGTTATTCGGAGTTTCAGATGCTCACCCGTGTTCTTGTCCTCGCTTCACTTCCGCTCGCCCTCTCTCTGACGGCGGCCGGACAGATTGCGACCAGCAATGAGAAAGGCGCGACGGGCGCTTATTCGAACGACATCGACTCTTCCTTCACGTCGGAAAGCCGCTTTGGGCCGCGCAGCTCGCTGGATGACCTGCGCGCCGATGTCGACCGTGACCGCGAGGCCGATGAGCGGCTTCGCCAGCGCTAAGAAGACCTCGCCGAGAGCGAGATCGAACGCGTCGAAGACTAGCGGGAACCGAATCTGCGGGCATGCCGTTGATCCGGCATGTCTGTACCGCGTTCCCGTTTCACCAAAATCACGCTGGCGCTTATTGCCGGTTTCACGTTTACCGCTCCGGTCCTGGCCCAGAACGCGCAGACCTATGTCGCGAATGGTCGCTATGCCACCGACTATGAGGTTGGCAGCTGGCCTGACAGTGACCGGGCGCGTCAGACAGATTATCTCGAACAGCAGTATATGGCCTCTGACGAATTGCTCGGCGGACCCGTCGCCAAGCCAGGTGAGCCGCGTTTCGGCAGGGCTGCGGTCGCAGAGGTCGGCAAGATCCGTCCCGAGCTGCGACTTGCCAGTGCTGGCGGCGATTTCGGCGGAGGCACCGCTGCGCCTGTCCAGCCAAGCGAGCCAACAGCTGGTATGCGCGTCGAGAGCATCTACGGCGAGGATATAGGCTCTGTGGCAATGGTACAGTCGGACGATGGTGACGTTGACGCTGTCTGGGTGCGCATCACGACCGGTGCGACCACAGATCTTGTTCAGGTGACCCGAGAGCGCTTCGACGTTGAAGCGGGCCGCATTATTGTTTCCGGTTGAAGTCTAGGCCGCTCAGCCGCGCATTTCTCCACGGTATGGGTTGCACGCAGGGCCGAGATTGGCTGTATGGCGTGGACCAGTTTCGGGAGGAAATACCATGCGTGATGTCGTCATCTGTTCACCGCTTCGTCTGCCTGTGGGCGGCTTTGGTGGCAGTCTCAAATCCGGGCAGGCGCATGACCTTGCTTCCTTCCTCGTTCGCGAACTGATGAGCCGCAATGATGTACCGGCTGAAGCGGTCGATGATTGTGTGTTCGCCCAGTGCTATCCGTCCATGGAAGCGCCTGCGCTTGGTCGTGTGGTCGCTCTGGACGCGGGCCTCACCACCGGAACCGGCGGCATCCAGATCGACCGTCGCTGCGGATCAGGCCTGCAGGGCGTCATCTATGCGATCATGCAGATTGCGACGGGTGCTAGCGATGTGATGATCGCAGGCGGCGCAGAGAGCATGTCGAACGCGCCGTTCTTCTCCACGCATATGCGCTGGCAGATCAAGGGCGACGGCCTGACGCTCCATGACGGCCTGACGCGCGGGCGCTACACCGCTGGCGGCAAGTTCTACCCGGTTGAGGGCGGCATGATCGAGACGGCGGAGAACCTCCGCCGAGACTATGGCATCACCCGCGAGGCGCAGGATGAGTTCGCCTACAACTCCCACATGAAGGCAGCCGCAGCGCAGAAGTCCGGCAAGTTCGACCAGGAGATCGTTCCGTTCACCGTGAAGGGCCGCAAGGGCGACACTGTCGTCGACAAGGATGAGCATATCCGCGCTGACTCCTCACTCGAAAAGCTGTCGACCCTGCGCGCGCTGCGCGGCAAGGTCGATCCGGACGCAACCGTCACGGCGGGCAATGCGTCGGGCCAGAATGATGGCGCGGCGGCCTGTATCGTCTGTACGCGCGAAGCAGCTGAGAAGTATGGCCTGAAGCCTCTGGCGCGCCTTACCTCATGGTCGGTGGCGGGCGTCGGTCCTGAAGTCATGGGCATCGGCCCCGTGCCATCGACCCAGAAGGCGCTGGACCGGGCTGGCCTCAAGCTCTCCGACCTCGACGTGATAGAGCTCAATGAGGCGTTCGCGTCGCAGGTTCTCGCCTGCACCAAAGCGCTTGGCTTTGAGAAAGAGGACTATGAGCGCCTCAACCCGAACGGCTCGGGCATTTCGCTCGGCCACCCTGTCGGCGCGACGGGCGTTCGTATCCTGACGACGATGCTCTATGAGATGGAGCGCCGCGAGGCACGGTACGGTCTTGAGACGATGTGTATCGGCGGGGGGCAGGGCCTTGCCGCGATCTTTGAGCGCGTCGCCGACTAGAACTGCTGCGAACGGGCAAGCATGCTTGCCTGAAACAGGCGGTGCAAACTAGACAAGTCTGGTGCGCCTTGCGGGCGTGGCGAAATTGGTAAACGCAAGGGACTTAAAATCCCTCGACCATATGGTCTTGCCGGTTCAAGCCCGGCCGCCCGCACCACACTTCATTGTCGGGATCTCTAGGAAAGCGCCGTGTGGCGCGTCGGGCGCTCTGGCAGGAAGTCTGCCTGCTCAACACGCGCGCGGCATTCCGGAAGCGCGTCGAGCGCTTGCTTGTCAAGGATGAGGGCTGAGTTGAACTCGCCGGACTCGCCCTTCAGCGGAAGCGCATACTGACCGGTTTCAATACCTGTATCGACTTCGACCGGTATCAGCGGCAGTCCAGAGCGGCATGCGGTCTCGGCGTCAGACATCTGGCTGGCCGTCAGATGGACGCGCTCAGCAATCGCGGGCGCTGCGAAAAGCGATGCGGCCGTGACGATTGCAAGTGATCTGATGGAGCTGCGCATGGGTTCGGTCTGGACTCTCTTCTGATGAAGAGAAAACGCCGATGCCTGAAAGCGGTTCCGCGCATGCTGTGCGAGCGCGTCATCGGCCAGACTGCAGCTGAACTGCGATCAGCCCGTATTCACCAGAATGAAGACGAAGAGCGAGTAGAGCGTTGACAGGATGGCGAACTTGCCAATAGCGGCAAGGACGAATGGGCGAAGATCCTGCCAGCTGGTCTGGCGGGCAATGTTTGCGACTTCGGATGCGATTTCCCGCGTCATGTCATCCATCTTGTGGCCTGACAGCGAGAGTATGATCTGTGTGGTGCGGCCAGCGTCGAAGGCGTCGGCTTCTTCAAGGACCTGTTCGAAGACGAGCGCGGCGACTGTTTCACCCAGCGCTTGCTTCGGGCGCCAGCGATGCTCGTGCAGCTTGCTGAGGACAAGCTTGGCCGTAGGGAAGATAACGATCGCATCTCGCAGGATGAACGCTGCGAGCAGGATGACCGTCGCCACCGACATGACCGCATGAGAGTAGAGGCCGATACGAAAGCCGAGCCATGCAAGGACAAGCAGGCACGCCTTGATGAAGACTGACTGCACGAAGTGGATCAGGTTTTCCTGAAAGAAGACGACCGCGTGGCTTCTGATTCGCTCACGCGCCTCAATCGCGGCCTGGTGAATGATCTTCTGCTTCTTGCGATTTACTGCATCGCCAATCGCCTTGCGGCCGAGGCTGACGCCTGTCGTCAGTGCCGATACAACGAGAAAAGCCGTCCTCAACATGTGAGGACGGACCCGATTTGCAGCCTGATTGTCTTATCGCGAGGACGGGCCATAGGCCGCTAGATCAGTTGATCGAACAGTTTTTGCAAGCCTTTCGAGGCGCTGTCGGGGCTGGATATGAGGAAGTATCCAGCTGCAAGCGCTGCCGTTGCCGCCACGATCGGCCGCTTTTCGACGAGGGCTTCGATGGCGTCAAATGGCAGATCCGCCAGCATATCTGCTGTCGCGTTCTCAAACTGGTCGAGTTCTTCCTCAGTCGATTTTCCCGGCTTCAGGAAGACGACGGTGCAGACGCATGCGACGAACAGGAAAAGACTGGCGACGCACACAGTTGCCCATAGAAGGCCGATCACCGGCATCAGCGCGACCACGACCGCTACAGTCAACGTCGTGACGCCGGCGAAGCCAAAAAAGACCGCGCCAGCGCCAGCGATAATTCTCAGTTTTGCTACATCCATGAAGGTAAGCTGTTACTTACGCTTCAGCATGGCAAGCAGGACACCAGTACCAAAAGCGATACCGATCGAGGCGAGCGGATTTTCGCGTACCTTATCCTCGATGTAGTCGCGCGCCTTTTCAGCTTCGCCACCTGCCTTGTTGGCATAGTCTTTCGAGACTTTCACGCCGCGATCGTATTCTTTCGACGTACGCTCACGAATATATTTGCCCGAATTGGAGGCGAGGGACTGTAGATCCTTCTGAAGTTGAGCGATGTCGCCCTTCAGGGACTCAAAGTCAGAGCCAGCTGCCTTTGCAGCAGCTTCTGCCGTCACGTCTTTCACGCCATTTGCCTTGGTTGCAGTTCTTCCAGCCATAAGTAACTCCCGGCATTGCTAAATAATCACGCCGAAACAACGTCAACGCCTTGCAAACGTTCCAAATGACATAGAATTTAGGCGCACAGGTGTCTGAAATTCGCGACGGGTAGGAGGAGGGCTGTCTCAATGAGTGTTTTCAAGAAGCGGCTTGGTCAATATGTGACCCTCGGCGAGGATGAGTGGCTGCCGTTCGACGAGCTCGACCATCAGGAGCAGGTTTTCCTGGCCGGTGATGACCTGGTTCAGGCGGGCGATGAAATCCGACACGTGTTCATCGTGAAGGAAGGCTGGGCAATCCGTTACAGGCTTCTCGAGGACGGGCGCCGGCAGATCGTCAATTTCATGTTGCCGGGCGACGTGTTCGATCTGCAATCGCTGGCCGACCTGAAGGCTGATCATTCGCTGACCGCCATCACCGAGTGTAAGGTCCTCGTTATCGCGTCAAATGTGTTCGTTGACATGCTGCAGTCCTCGGCGAGCCTGGCGTCGGCCTTCTGGTGGTCCGCGGTTCAGGAAGAATCCATCCTGCGCGAACAGATCGTGAGGATCGGGCGGCGTTCGGCCCGCGAGCGTATCGGGCATTTGCTTCTGGAGCTTCACCGCCGGTTTGTTGGCGCTACGGGTATGGATGTCGAAAGGCTGACCGTGCCGCTGACGCGCGCTGACATCGCGGATGCGCTCGGGCTTACGCCGGTACATGTATCTCGGACGATGTCTGCCATGCGGCGCGCCGACCTGATTACCGAAGGGCGGGGCGGCGAGATCACGATCGTGGACCGCGACAAGCTCGCGCGTCTGTCACATTTCGACACCGATTACCTCCACCTGAAGAAGCTGCACATTGCGTCAGACCGCCGGGCACAGCAGATCGGTGAATCGCACAGAGGACTTGCTGACTAGCAGGTCCGCGAGGCATTCAACTTTCGAAAAGTCCCTGGCCGATGGCGACGGCGTTCAGGTCTCTCAACGCATAGAGCAGGGCGGCGTCACGCCAGCTGCCGCCGCATTCATGTACCGTCGAGGAGACCGAGCCAGCCGCTGCCGATAGCCTGTCTTCCCACATGGCCCGGATGTCGCCGAGCTTTTCCTCACCGCCTTTTCGGAAGGCGAGCCATTCAAGATGCGACGCGGCGACACCGCCTGAGTTAAAAAGGATATCAGGGCCGACGATGATACCTTTACGCGCCAACGCTTCGTCGGCGTCTGCCGATATCGCTGCATTGGCGATCTCAACGATCATCCTGCAGGACAGCTCATCTACGCCGTCGGCCTGAATGACATCGGACAGAGCCGCGAGGCAAAGTATATCGGCATCGATCTTCAGGACCTCGTCCGAGCTCGCATTGTAGTTGAGCTTTCCGGCAGCTTTCTGTTTGGCCACCTTCTCGATATCGAGGCCATCGGCGTTCGATACCGTGCCGCTGCTGTCAGACATGGCGATGATGAGAGCGCCCGCGTCTGCGGCATCTTGTGCGAATTGAAGCCCTGCCTTGCCCATGCCCTGGACGGCGATGCGTGCGCTGGACAGGTCGATCCCCAGATCTTCGCCAAGCGTGCGGAGCAGGAAGACTGCGCCGCGGCCAGTCGCGCCCTCGCGGATGGATAGGCCGCCCTTGTCTATGGGTTTGCCCGTTACGGCGCCCGCGGACCCGCTATTGTGGGCAGGCTCCAGCCCTTTGACGATATTCTCCATATCGTCAGGCGTCGTCGCCACATCAGGTGCGGCGATATCATTGTCGGCCCGCAGCGTGTCGGAATACAGCTCTCCATATGCAATGGCGAGCTGGCGCCGCTCATCGTCTGACAAAGTGTCAGGATCGACGCGGACAGCGCCTTTCGCGCCGCCAAAAGGCAGATCGAGTAGCGCGCATTTCAATGTCATCAGAAAGCCGAGGCGATTGACCTCATCGGGAGAAGCGCTCGCCGAGAAACGGACGCCGCCCTTGGTTGGACCTTTCAGCGTATTGTATCGGCAGCGCCAGGCCCGCATGAAACTTGTCTTGCCGTCGTCGCGGCTGATCGACAGCTCCCGCTCAATCAGTTCTGCAGGAAGTTTGAGGAGCCGGCAGACATCCGCCAGCTCCTCATCAATTTCGATAATCCTTTCAAATCGGCGTACAGACTGTTCCAGCAAGTCAGACATAACCTTCCTCTACTGAAACAACCGGCTGCCGAGAGCCTGCCGGGATTATTCTGCCGCGACGGATTCCGACGACGGATGGAAGAAGAGGGCTTGGCCGATAGCCGCCTTCACCGTGTTTTCCTGAAATGGTTTCGGGATCAGGTAGGTCGGCTCTGGACGCTCACCCGTCAGCAGCCGCTCTGGGAAAGCGGTGATGAAGATGATTGGCACGTCGAGTTCCTCGAGGATCTCATGCGCCGCCTCAATACCAGATGAATTGTCGGCCAGCTGAATGTCGCAGAGTATCAGGCCCGGCGGATTGGCGCGGGCCATTGCAACAGCCTCCGTGTGCGTGGTGGCGTTACCGGTAACTTCGTGGCCAAGCTCTTCGACGAGACTTTCAAGGTCGGCGGCAATGACCGGTTCGTCTTCAATAATGAGAACCTTTGTGGACAGTGTCTCTTCGATATCGGTATGAGCCTTTGCGATCAGCTCTTCGACCTGCTGGACGGTCTTGCCCAGAATGGTCGCAGCTTCGCTGACCTGAAATCCTTCCAGTGCGGTAAGAAGGAATGCCTGACGCTCAATCGGCGCAAGCGCCTGTAGGCGCGTCTCTGGCGTCATGCTGCCGCCCGGGCGCTCAAGGCGTGCGCCGGTGGAGCCCCAGATGACATGGAAAAACCTGTACAGTGCCTGACGTGCCGGCAGCTCGTCACTGACCTGACTTGGATCCTCTGCCAAGGCGGTCAGAGAGGCGCGGATATAGGAATCACCGCTTTCCTGACTACCGGTNNTGGACCAAATTGTTCAACAAGACTCATGCTAACCCTCGCACGTTACGTTCGGTCTATAACTTGTGCTCGACGTGAAAGTTGCAACCCGGATGAAAAAAAGTTTGTAGGCCGTGGAACTTTGCGTTCTGGCAGGCTTTACACGTGTTCAGATAAGCACCGGGGACTTATGAGCGAAAAAGCGAGTCATACACCGATGGAACATCAATCTTCCGGGAGCGGCGACGACGACCGTTCACGCAAATTGCGGCAGAAACGGATCGGCGATCAGCTCCGCCGCCTCTATGATGAGGTCACTGAAGAGGCTGTTCCTGTAGAATTCTTGAATCTTCTTGAGCAGGCCGACAAATCCAAGAACCAGAAATAGAGACTGTTTTGACAAAGCCGAAACTCGATGATGAGGCGTTCAAAGCAGAACTTGCCGGACTCATTCCACACTTGCGTGCGTTCGCGCGCAGTCTTTGCGGAAATGCCACTGCTGCTGACGACCTCGCGCAAGAGGCCATGCTGAAAGCATGGAAAGCGCGCGAGAGTTATCAGCAGGGTACCAATTTGAAGGCCTGGACCTTCACGATCCTCCGCAATCTATTCTATTCCGAAAAGCGCCGGAGCTGGCGCCGCCAGCAACTTGATCCCGAAGTGGCAGAGGCAACGCTGGTGGCAAACGACGATCCATCTTCCGCGATGGATCTACTGGCGCTGCGGACCGGCCTGACCGTTCTTCCGGAAGATCAGCGCGAAGCTCTGATCCTGGTCGGGGCAGGCGGTCTGTCTTATGAGGAAACCGCAGAAATCTGCGGCTGCTCCGTGGGCACGATCAAGAGCCGGGT
>LWDU01039482.1_pt1 | contig 28209 bp, 22 predicted proteins | sample 727161 | NCBI WGS metagenome assembly LWDU01 (sample SAMN04566230, study PRJNA314399) | hydrothermal vent metagenome | isolation source: deep sea hydrothermal plume seawater | place: Mexico: Gulf of California, Guaymas Basin | collected 2004-07-11
GATCGCCGACATTGAGCCGGTCTGGGTAACCGCTCCTCCAGGCTCAGTGGTCTTCCACCATTCCCTCACCGTGCATCTTGCTGGAGCAAACGAGGGACCCGATAAGCGCCGCGTCTATTGCATCATCTATTTCGCAGACGGATGCGTTCGGCGAAACGCAATTCCTCACCCTACCGTTGACCGCCAACAGGTTGAAGTCGATGCGAAGATCTGCGGCGACGTCTCGCCAATCGTCTGGCCGCGGTCCGCGGAAGATCTACCGCCAACCCCGGTCGGTCGGCCGCCGAAGCTTGGGTATGCGTGAAGGTCGGTCGTAAGAAAGCCGCTCCGCGCAATTGCGCGAAGCGGCTCGTCATTTATGGCGCGCCCGGCACGACTCGAACGTGCGACCCTCGGCTCCGCAAGCCGATGCTCTATCCATCTGAGCTACGGGCGCTTATAAACTTTTCTTTGCGTTGTGTAGGATTCGAACGGCTGTCAAATCCGCGGCGCCGGAGTCTAGCCTGAGTTGGTCCCCGGGTCGCCACTGTCATGGTTGGATATCGCTTCGAAATTTGGAATGCAGGCGGTAATTGCAATCGAGCGGCTCGCAGAAGAGGCGGTGGCTGGCGAGCCCGGCATCGGTGCGCGGGTCGAGCCCCCGACACCCTCGCCGAACGTCCACGACCCCGCTTCCTCAAGGACGACTTCAAATGGCGAGAACCTCTTTGGTTTCAGGGTGTTGCCGGTCTGTTCTGGGCACGTGCCGGAGTCCATGACGCGGCCGGACTTCTAGGCAGCACGGATCCGGTCGAATTGATGCGAATCTGCTCGCTCCCCGATCACACCCGTGAAGAAGCGTCTCGACCACGGGTTCGGCACGCCGACGTCCTACTCGCGTGCTCACGACTGCGAGTTCGAGCAATCTGTCAGAAACGAAAACTTCCGAGACGACGTGAGCCATGTCGTCGAGATTCAGATCCGAGCGCACGTCGCCTAGCTCGATCCCCCGAGCCAACACTTGGCGCACGAGCGTGGGGAGCAACTTTCTTCCTTCGTTAAGAACGCCTTCCGCCGCGGCGCGAACCAAACCCGCATCGTGGAAGACGCGGAGTGGCGCCTTTTACGCAGGGTCAATCTCCACGTCTTCGTAAAGCACCCGACGTTCGATCGGCATCGCGTCGAGGTATGCGCGCGCCTCGTCGAGAGGCATCGCTTCGACCCGGCCGTCTTCGCGCTGAATCGTCACGCCGCCCTGGGTCCACATCTTGAGCCGCTTTGCCCGGACCTTCTTCTCGGGATGACAAACGAGATTGCAAGCGCTGCACATGATGTTCATCTTGTTCCCGTTCTGCGGATCGTAGAAACCGCCGGGCACGACCGGCCGCTTCGCTGTATCACCGACCAGCTGCATTAGCGCGGGCAAGACCTGATCATCATCCTCTGGAAGGTGCTTCCGACCCGGCCCCCAAGAACTGAACTTTCCGTTCTTGGATAACCCCGCCATACCGGTCATGTGGGATGCGCAGCGCAAGTGATGTTCGCGGGTCGTGTACTTGTGGTGATCGTGCTCGCCCATCTTGACCGTTGTGAAATCGGTTTCGCTCATGAAGCTCGTCGGGCAGACTTGGCCACACCAGTTGCACTCGTCGCAGTAGTTGACGTCCTGTGAAAGTACCGGGGTCGCGGGAAGTTCGGCCGTCGTCACGCACGCGCCGAGCACGATCGCGGCGCCGTGGGTCTCGGTCAAAATGTTGCCCGACATTCCGAAGAAGCCGACCCCTGACGCAGCCGCAAGCATGCGCTGCGAGATCAATGGGATACTTCCAATCATCACGTCACTCGCCTTGGCGGGGTTTAACTCGGCAGCTTTGCGCTGCCGGTCGTTTGTCGGCATGACATCGGCTTTCGTCCCGTCGCCGGGCGTGTTCCCCGCATAGACAGCTTCTGCCTCGTAACCAAATTTGCGAAGTTGGTTGGTCGCCTCGCCCATCAGACCTTGGACGATGTTGTTCACTTTGATGTATTCAAGCTGATAGGGCTCGTGGTCGATCTTGCCCATATAGAGTTCGACCTTGTGCTCGTCCAAGGGGTAGGACACAACAATTGCTGATTGCGCGCCTTCGAGCTGACGCGTCAAGTCGGTCGACGGTGGGCCGCCTTCGAGACCGTCCTGGGTACAGACACCGACGGCATTGCAGCCCGAGACGGTAAGCGATTCCAGCAGTCGATCGCGAATCGTCTGCAGATCAAGATCGTCACTCATGTTTGCTCCTCATCCTCGGGCTGCGTCGTACGACGTTTCGAATTTATGAATGACGTCGACGCCGATTTGTTTGGGGCGCTTCGAGTGCGCCGGTCAAGTAGTCGATGAGTTCAACCGTGTGCCGTTCAAGACCTTTCGCGGTCAGGCTCGTCGCACCGGCGAGGCTCCCAAGGATCGTTTCCCATGCAAGCGTCACACGAAACCCGATCGACGCATCTGAAAGATGAGGAAGCGATTTCTTGAGCAAGCCTTCGGCACGTTCCGCAAAGCCGGGCCACCGCGCGACGAAGACTGGTGCCGTGTGATGCCCCACTTGAAGACGGTGCATCAGCGTGAGGTAGCGCCGACCTCGCTCGGGTTGGGAATGCAGGAGTTCGATGAGCGGCTGAATCAACGCCCGCAGAATTTCGGCCGTCGATGGCGAAGGGTTCGCGGCGACCGCCTCGAGCAGTGTTTCGTGCCGCGCCATGAGGGGACCGACGCGGCGCTCCATCACCGCGGTAACAAGTTCCGCTTCGGACTTGAAGTGATATCGGAGTGAACCCACCGAAAGTCCCGCGGCGGTTTGAATCATTCGCAACGACACGCCACCAACACCGTGTGTCGCGAAGAGATCCTCCGCACAGTCGAGCAACTTTTCTCGACTGGATGGTCGTGGCATTGGGGATACGCCTCCGGGCCGTTCAACAGCGTTCTTTCCCTAACCGCTAACGTAACTCTTCACTTGCGGAGTTAAAAGGTCTGGGTAAATTGGCAGCACGACAAACCGTGGAGAAGACAACGAAAGACCTTCCGCAGCAGGCAGATGCCATCCATGCCTATATCATCGAGCAGGCTCACGAGGACTTGCAGGCAAGGCAAGGCAATTCCGTTTGGCGAAGCATCAAGCAGGGGCTCTATTCGACACTCGCCTGGGTCCTGTTTTGAGCCGCAGGTTCCTGTGAAAGGCGAAACGAGCCACCGAAGTCGTACGTGAGATTCGAAATTAATCGCGCTCTCTAGCGCCGGAGACAGTTCACCCATGCCCGACTTGCTCTACGAAAAACGCGATGGCATCGCGATCCTCACATTGAATCGTCCCGAGCAGCGCAACGCGTTCAGCCCGCAAACCATGGTCTTGCTCGCACGCGCGTGGAAGGACTTCCGTGAAGACGACGCGATGCGGGTTGCGATCCTCACCGGCGCGGGCAACACCGCCTTTTGCGCGGGCGGCGACTTAAAGCTCTTGCTTCCAATGTTTACGGGCGCGCGCCAGCCCGAAACCGAATGGGATCACGAGTTGATGAGCAATCTCGGCGACGTAATGGCGACCGCGCTGCTTAGGCCCTTCGAGCTTTACAAACCGATCATCGCCGCGGTGAACGGTTACGCGATGGCGGGAGGTTCCGAAATCTTGCAGTCAACCGACATCCGCATCGCATCGCGAACCGCTTCGTTCGGGCTCACCGAAGTAAAACGCGGGCTGGTTCCCGGCGGTGGTTCAATGGTGCGCCTGCAACGCCAGATCCCGTACGCGAAGGCGATGGAACTTTTGATGACCGGCGACAACATGACCGCCGAGGAGGCACACCGCGTCGGCTTCATAAACGAAGTCGTCGAGCCCGAAGCGTTGATGCCTCGCGCGCTAGAACTCGCCGCCAAGATCGCGAAAAACGCGCCACTCGCGGTGCAGGCCATCAAAGAGACTGCGATCCGAACCAACGGGATACCGCTCGAAGAAGCCTTCAAAATCGAACACGAGTGCTCCGCGAGAGTCATGACTTCCAGCGACGCGCGCGAAGGACCACGCGCCTTCGCGGAGAAACGAGAGCCCGTCTTCAAGGGCAAGTAGGTTCGGGAGCACGAGAAAGCATGGAGACCGTGATGGAGATCTTCCGCACCCCCGAAGAGCGCTTCGACAACCTCGAGGATTATCCCTTCAGGGCGAACTATCACGAGTTCGAGGGCGTGCGAATGCACTACCTGGATGAAGGGCCGCGCGACGGACCCGTTATTCTGATGGCGCACGGCATGCCAACATGGTCGTACTTATATAGACGCATGATTCCGCCGCTCATCCGCGCCGGTTATCGGTGCGTCGCGCCGGATCTCATCGGCTTCGGCAAAAGCGACAAGGTGTTGGATGACGCGTGGTACTCGATTGAACGCCATTGCCTCTCACTGCGCTCGCTGATCGAAGCACTAGATCTGAGGCGAATCACGATCATCGCTCAGGACTGGGGCGGCCCGATCGGGCTCTATCAACCGGCCCACATGTCGGAACGCTTCGAGCGTTTGTGCATCCTGAATACGTGGCTCGAGAATCCTGCGTTCAAATTTTCACTCTTTGCCCGCATTTGGAATGCGGTATGGCACCCGGTCGACACGACGGGGGGCCGACGTATCGAGGACCCGAATCTTTTGCGGCGAGCTTTCGTAAAGATCGCTCGACGTGTGATGATTCGCTGGGGTCTCAAAGGCGAAGAACAGCCGTGCGGCGCGATCGCGGCACTCGTCATGATGTCAGACTACCCGGAAGCCAAGCCCGAACTCGAAGCAAAGCTCTACGCGGCCTACGAGGCACCGTTCCCCGACATCGCATCCAAGGCCGGAGCGCGCAGGTTTCCGCTGTCGCTTCCATTTTGGAACCCCGTCGACGGTGACGCCGAAGGCCAGAGGCGCAACTGGGAAACGCTGCTCGGGTGGACGAAGCCGGTCCATTTCATCTGGGGGCTGAAGGATCCGAACTTCAACGAGAAGTGGCTCGACACCTGGGCGGCTCACTATTCGCAAGCGTCAATCGATCGCATCGCGGACGGCGGTCACTTCCTGCAAGAGACCCATGGACCGCAAGTCGCGCAGCTCATGCTCGAGCGGATCTCCCAGGAGGCGGGGTAGCGGAGCGAGTGGAAGTCGAAGTTGGAATGCAGCTCTGCCGAGCCAGGTTCTTCGTTGGGGCGAATGTGAAGCGAATCCGAACCGCCCGACTTGGCAACGGATACAAACGCGCATTGCGGCGTTGTTCAGACCTCGAACCCGCAGTCTCCGGTTCGGGTTGGCCAAGGCTCAACAGCCAAGACCCCGCGGAATCGCGGTGTTTTCTCAGGCTGTTCCCCGGTGCGCGCGGAAAGTCTCTGCAACGCGAGACTAGGTGGCGGTGGGGGCAGTCTAGTGCGAACTCGTCTCTGCAGTAAGTTCCCTGATCTATAGGGAAACTACAGGGAATTTCTTCGATATCTAACTACCTAACTGGAATCAGAACCGAGATTCCCAAGCCTATCCGCAGCAACAGCGACCGATTCCCTGTGAGCAGGAGCAGGGAATTCATTTCGACAAGCAGGGAAATCCCGGGCGGGCGACAACCGCCTCCAAGCTGCGACGATAGAGCCAATCCATCCGTTCCCGATCTAGGTCGAAGGTGAGAGTTTCGCTGACCTAAGAGGTTCCGGCTGCGGGCCAAGTAGCTGATTTCATTTCGGATCTTGATCGGCCGAGTCTTGGCACACCACGGGATGATGATTCTCGGGAGGCCGAATCCGTCGCAATCGGAGCCTGCTGACGAGCGCAGAAGTGGCGGAGCTGCCTCCAAATTCCTATGAATGCACCAACGCCTCATGGCGATGGCCCCTCCAGCCGATCTGTATCCAGTGCTCGAGGACGCGAAAGTGTCCTGTCACAAGCAAGGGCCGGGACGAAGTGAACATTGGGATCATCATCGGTCGGATCGGCGACGTCGACGGCGTTGCGCTCGAAGCCGAAAAGTGGATACACGTGCTGGCCCGGATGGGGCACGAGGTCTTCATCCTGTCGGGGCGCTTCAGGGGCCATCCGGTCCCTCGCGAACGCGAGACCTTCCTTCCGATCCTGTCTTTCTTTTCGCCGGAATGCGAGTGGGAACAAAATCGCGCGTTCTTCTTCCCCCCGGACGATCCAGATGAACTCCTCGTCACCGTAGAGAGCAACGCCCACAACATCGCGACGGAGATCTTCGCCTGGGCGTTGCGGAACAAGATCGACGTACTGCTCTCCGAGAACGCGTCCGCACTGCCTTGCCATCTATCGATGGGGCTCGGAATCAAGCTCGCGGTCGACTCCATGGACATTCCGGTGGTGACCCACGATCACGATTACGCGTGGGAACGCGGTTCCCGATACGATTCTCCATTTCCAGAAATTATGAGTCTAGTGCGGGACACGTTCCCGTTGCGCTCGGATCCCCAGATCCGTCACGCAGTGATCAACTCCGCGGCTCAACAAGAAATCAAGCAGCGCTTTGACATCGACGCCCACGTGGTCCCGAATGTGATGGATTTTAAGCAACCCTTCGCTGTCCCGGACGAGTACAACCGCGATCTCCTCGAAGAGATTGGCTTCAACCACGACGACATCCCGGTCTTCCAGATCACGCGAATCGTGGAGCGGAAGGGAATTGAAGTCGCGATTGATCTGGTCAACCAGCTGGACGACCCCCGTGTCAAGCTCATCATCACAGGCAGTGCCGCGGACGACGAACGAAAGGGCTATTTCAAACGCCTCGTTGACCAGATCGCGAATCAGGGTCTCGGCGATCGAGTTCACTTCGCCTATCACCGCATATTGTCCGACCGGGGCCAGCTTGCGAATGGCCGAAAGATCTACTCCCTTTCCGATGCCTATGCGAGCAGCCTCGCGTGTACCTACTTCAGCACCTACGAGGGTTTTGGCAACGCGTTTGTCGAGACGATTCTGGCGAAGCGACCGGTATTCGTGAACAACTACAAGCCCGTCTTCTGGCCGGACATCGGAAGCAAGGGTTTCAAGTGTGTGATGCTCGAAGACAACGAAATCACCGATGAGGCGCTCGAAGACGTCGATGAAATTCTCCACAACCCCGAGTTGCGCAAGGAGATCGCCGAGCATAACTTTCGACTCGGCCGCGAACATTTTTCGTTTGAGGTGCTCCAGGACAAGCTCGACGAACTCTTCACGTTTTAGTACCGCCCATCTTTGTCCGCTTGCACCGATTCGCGACCCCGTGAGACAAAGGGGTCTATTTGAAACCGAAACAACATCCGCGCAGTGATGAGATGCTCAACTCGTTGCGCGAAGAGAACGTCACGACCTGGTTCGATCTGGGTCTCTATCTCGATCGCCTGCGGGAAAACCGACCGAGTTCCGCGTGCAGACCCAGCGCCGACTTGCCAGCCTTCGAACGAAACATCGCGGCGGGAGTCGCCTTCATTACATTCGATATCGGGATCGATGGCGTTTCGATGGAGATCGCGAAGTACGCCGACGCGCTGCGATTGTTTCTCGGAAATCCGAAGATCCACTACATCGCCGGCCATTACGAGGCGTTTTCGGACCACGTCATCAGCTCCACAGATACCTGGCACACGCTGCCGATCCTGCAGGGCTTCGACGATTGGCCGAGTTATCGAGACTTCTTCTCGCGAAAGCTCGACCGCGGTGGGCCGCTATACAACGAGTTGATCGGGCGACTTTGGTCCGAGGTATTAGACATCTGTGAAAAGCTAGGTGGGATCATCGAAGAACATGACATTGGTCTCCTCTATCTCGTAAACACAAACTCAAACCCCGGCAATGTCAGCCTTGCGCTGGCGACGGTCCTCGTGTCCGAACACCTTGGGACTCCAGTCATCAACAACTGTCACGACTTCTACTGGGAGGACGGGGCGAGCGCCGTTGGGCGCGAGGTCACGGGGACTCCCCGGGGCCTACGCGATCACTTTTTCACGAATTCGCATGTGGGGGAGTTTTTCTCGGTGATCGAGATGCTCTATCCCTGGGAGTCGCGCAGTTGGGTATCGGCGTGCATCAACGAGGCTCAGGTCGACGCGCTGTGCGAACGTTTCGGTCACAATCCTGCGAACCTCGCTGAGGTTGGAACCGCAATCGATTCCCACCGCTATCGGATACTCGACCGAGCCCGTACGAAAGAAGCTTGGAAGCAGGTCGTGGATATCCTGAGCGATGGTCGCGCAAGGCTTCCGGCTTATGCGGCTGGCGACGTCTTAAAGGACGGTCGACTGGCGGCCGAGGGTCGTCGTCCGATACTGATCGCCGGAACCAAGCAGCAGAATGTCGACTTTGCAATCGCCAACACGGTTCTCCTTCAACCCACTCGAATTCTCGCCCGCAAACGAATCGAAGTGAGCTTTAAGCTCATTGAAAAATTATTCGGACATGCGAATTTTCTAGACGCCTTTCTCGATCACCCCGAGAAGAAGCTCACGCTCGTCATCAGTGGTCCAGTGGCTCCCGGTCACGATACCTATCTGGAACGATTGGTCCTCGAGTTCTCGAATTTCGTCTCTCGACTGCCGAAGGCAGTGCAGAATCGGGTCTACGTCGCTTTCCTGTTTAGTGAATTCGATCACCCAGAATTTCGCGGCCAGCACTCGGATCCGATTGGGATGCCCGAGCTATACAACATCGCCTCCCTCGCAGTATTGCCTAGCAAAACCGAAGGAAGGGGCCTGCCCATCATCGAGTCGGCGGCGTGTGGTGTCCCAATCCTCACCCGTCACTACGAACCCGCTGAGGTCTTCACTGCGGTAATTGGCGAATCCCTCGCTCGAGAGGATCGCCTCGATGTCATCATCTTTCGAGGGTCCAATTTCAAGGACGCGATCGTCGAGCGGTTGTGTGAGCAATTGTTGTCTCCCGATCGTCCCGAGGATATGCGCAGTCATAATCGCAGGGTGGTCGAGCGCCGTTTCAGTATCCACACGTTGACATTCGATATTGGACAAATCCTCCGCCAGCTCCACCTCCAAATACAGAAGCCCAATCGCTGGATGAAGCGCGCGAGTGACGAGATGGAACGGTTCGCTGAGCGAGTTGCGGTGACGAGCCCCGAACTCGACGCCTTGCTCGAGACTCGGCAACGCGAGTATCTACCCGGCTTTGGTCGAATGGGTTTCATGCTGATGCTGAAATCGCTGATCGACCCCAGCCACTTCCGAATCGAGGAACAGCACGCTCGCGGGATGGCGTTCGCGTTCGCGAAGCGGCTGATGCGGGAGACGGCGAGTTCGCGCGATCTCGACCTCGATGACTTCGCAGACTATTTCAACACCGTGGACTGTCTTTTCTCAGTCATCGACGGCGAGAACCCGACTCGGGTCGATCACTCCCTTGCGTACCGGCACCGCAATCGCTTGCGCTTCCCGTATCGCGAGCTGACTCCCCAAGAACTCACCGGAGTCATCACCTCAATCCATCGGGATGTCTTCGGTCCGCTCTCGTCGACCGCCGTGGCGCACGACGCTTCGCATCAAGTAGCGGATTGGTCCACGATGGTGGCGCGCTGCTTCGGCGGTGGCGTTCCCGAGATTGACGACCGGGATTTTCTCTACGAACGCTTGGGCGAGGACGTTCCCATCGCCATCTTCCCCGGAGCGTTGACAGAGCACGAACTTGAAGTCTTTGTGCTCCAGACGGTGCGCAGGCGGCTGGGTCTCGGAATCCACGACGAGATACCGACGAAGTTTTTGCGTCGCATCAATCGCCTCGCGCCAATCACCCTGATCGAGAGACGCGAACCTCTGCCGGGGGGTGTCGACGCGGAGTCGCTCGAAGAGTTTCTGGTGGAACAGGCGGACTGGGAACTCAAGTTGCTCCACGACAGTGGCGTCTGTCGCGTAGTCGCCAGTGAACAGCTTTCGGTGGGGATCGACTTCCGCCAACTTGGCAATGAGGCCATTCGGGTTCTCGATGGGATTCGCGCAGCGGATGGTTTCATGATTGCGCTGTGTAAAGACGCAGCCGTGACCACCGACGCCGCAACCCTCGACCGATTTCACATTGGTCGCGCAACCGATCTGATGTCGGCAAATATCCTCGGCGTCGCGCTGGGAGCGGGCTATGTGCAGTGGGCACCGGCAGGGCTGCGTACCACCCTCGCGTATCCAACCCCGGTTCAGACCGCCAAGAGTCTCAGCGAGACGCTACACACCCGGCGCTTCGCGCGGCTCCGCAAGCGTCTCGGCGACTCGGCGCTGCGGAAGGCACTCTGCGAGGATGCGATCTCCAATGGTTCGCGGGTTGACGACCTCGTCGAACGCCTCGCGACCTCGAAGCGTTCTGCGCCGGGTCGGGTCGACGCCGTTGCATTGAACGGCGTCTACGATGATGGTTGTCCGTGGTCGGGGGTAATTGCAAAAGTTCCGCCCACTGGCAAGGCACTCCAATACGAGATTCTCGCTTTCAACCGGGGCAATCAGACCGTGCCCGAATTCGTGCGTCGCTTTGACAAAGCGGCCAGCCATCGCGCGCAGATCGCCTGGAATGGCGGCTACATCCTCAACGCTGAACTGGTGGGAAAGCTCGGTCTCCCGGAGAGTTACATCGGCTCTCCTCTGGGCTTGATCATTTCCCGGGACAAGTTGCTGAGTCCGCCGCTCTTTAACAAGCCCGCGTTCTTGGTGGGAGAGGATCGCAAACTCTCAATTCGTCGCGTGAGTTGCCAGCAGGGACTCATCTTTCGAGCCGGTCGCACAACCATCGAACTCGGTCCAGAATCTCGCAATCTCGCCGTGCCCGGATCAGAGCCGTGCTTCTACGATCTCTTCTACGATGCACCGACACTGCCCGGAAATGGTCGATCCCTCGTCCGACTCGTGGGCAATCGAATCATGGAGATCGTGCATACGAAGTCCGGCGAACATCCGGCGGTGCTCCCAGTCGGCCTCGTTGTTTCGTTCTCGGCAAAGAGTCTTCCCAACACCTGGAAGGTCGGACGGGCACTAACGATCGAAATCGCTGGACTAGCGGGCATCGCGAATGCGGTGGAGGCGGGACCGCTACTGCTCGCCGAGGGGAAGATCGCGATCGATATGGAACACGAGGGTTGGAAGACACGAACGTCCATCCAGTCCCAAGCCGCTCGGATCGACTACCTCGACATGCGGGGGCCGAAAATCGCGATCGGGCTCGACGACGAAGGCACCTTGATCGTCCTTGCGGTGAATGGCCGCATTCGCGAGTCGGTTGGCGCAACCCACGTCGAAATGGCGGAAATTCTGTTGGCGCGAGGCATGCAGAGCGGAATGGGGTTCGATCCGGGAGGAAGCGCGACTTTGGTCGTCAACGGAGAGACCCTGAACATTTCGCCCTACAACCAAGACTACGAGCGAAATGTCTATTCCCTGCCACCAGAGCCCCGCAGCGTCGCGAACGTGGTGGTGGGCAGCGTTCGTGCATGAATGGGGCGTTGGTGCACGAATCGCGGGCTTGCGGCGATCCGGCACCCAAGGGCTCGCGAAGTATCGGGCAAATGGGCCACGATTCCCGCATGAAGTCGAGAGTCCACCCCAAGCATAAAACGAAGTACCGAGTCAGTAACTGGGCCAAGTACGACCAAGCCCTCGTGCAGCGAGGCGACATCCCTCTGTGGATCTCGGAGGATGCCATCGCATCTTGGAAACCGGCACCGTCCGGCGGACGAGGTGCCCAGAGAAAATTCTCCGATCATGCGATCGAAACCGCCCTAACACTGCGGCTCGTATTCAAGCTGCCGCTTCGGCAGGCGGAAGGCTTCCTACGATCGATCTTGTCTTTGATGGATCTTAATCTCGAGGCTCCCGATCACACCACCGTCTCACGACGCAGTCAGCAACTCGATGTTGATCTCCGTCTCGCTGCGGCAAACGGACCCATTCATCTCGTTGTCGACAGCACAGGATTATCCATTGTCGGCGAAGGCGAATGGGCGGCGGCAAAGCACGGAGGGCGCGGCAAACGTGCTTGGAAGAAACTCCATCTCGGTGTCGATCGATCTGGTGTCATCGTCGCCGAGGCGCTGACTCACGGGAGTGCTGACGATGCAAGAACCGCTCTTGATCTCATCGATGAAGTTGAGGGTGACATCGTGAGCTTCACGGCAGACGCAGCGTATGACACGATCGCGATCTACGATGCTGCAGCAGCGCGCAGCGCCAAAGTGGTCGTCCCGCCGATCAAGACAGCAACAAGATCGCGACACCGAGGGACTCTACTCAGTGCTCGGGATCGCACGATCATGAGAGCGAAGGAGATCGGTCGCCCGCGATGGAAGAACGAGTCGGGATACCCCCAGCAAGCCCGCGTGGAGAACACGTTTTTCCGGTACAAGACGATCATTGGCCCCACACTCCGCGCTCGCCATCCGAAGTCACAGGAGGCTGAGGCGCTGATCGCGTGCAACATCGTGAATCGGATGATCACCGTCGGCGGGCCAGAATCCTTGGCGATTGGCGCCTAATAATTGTTGCGGAAGGGGGAGCTGTGGCGGCATACCTATTTATGCACCAACGCCCATCCATCAGTCATCAGCCAAAACAGCGCGGAGGATGGTCTTCAAGTGCTCCTTGGTCCGTCGTTTGAGCTTGGGATCGGTCACGTCCTTGCCGTACAGCGCTTGGTAGTGCGATCGAGCCAGAATGTGGTTGTTGAGCATCCCCTCGACACTGATGAGCAGGAGGCCAAGGTCTACCTTTCCAGCGCCCAAGTTCTGACGTTTCAGCCCACGATCCATGAAGCGAAGCCAGCTCTGGTCATTGAGGTTCGCGCCTTCGGGAAGCTCTTCGCCCATGCTGGCTCGCGCCGTCAGAGTCACCCACTCTCGCTTGGAAAGGAGGTAGTCGAATAGTTCTTCGACCACGCGATCGATGACATCGGCTATCTCCGTTTGACCATCGATTGCAGCCAACAGGCGAGATTCCAACTCCTCATCCCAACGTTCCAGCACAGCCTGATAGAGACCCAGTTTCGAGCCGAAGTGATGTTGAACGGTTCGGTGCTGCACATCGCATTCAGCCGCTAGTTCACGCAGAGAGACACCGCCGAATCCTCGGCGGGCAAAGAGCCGCTCTGAACGTTCGAGTATCCGCACTTTCGTGCGCTCGGATTCGGCTTGCGTCCTGCGACCGGGCGTGCCAGACTTATTCGCCACATGGATAATAAAGCATTCGCGACCACGCACTGTCAAGGTCAACGTGCTCGATCATGGCGGGGAGACAGGATTCCCGACGCTCCGTCTCAGGCAAGTAATTGCTGAACGTGGGGCTGGATACACGCTTCGAAAGCGAGGAATAGAGCGTCGTGCATACCACGATCTGTGATCGTCTCGGGATTGAGCTCCCAATTTTTGCCTTCAGCCATTGCCGGGATGTCGTCGCCGCAGTCAGCCAGGCGGGAGGATTTGGTGTTCTGGGCGCATTGGGGTTTACCGCAGACGAGTTGGAGGTCGAGCTAGAATGGATCGACTCCCATGTTGGCGATTGCCCTTACGGTGTAGACGTGGTCATGCCGAGCTTGCAAGAAGCCAATGACCACGGTGACCCGCGCGAGTTCGAAGAACAGCTGGCGGAGATGATCCCAGCGGAACACCGAAAATTCGTGGCACGATTGCTCGACGAACACAATGTGCCGGAGCTTCCGGAGGGCAAAGTCGTCCGAGAGCTGATCGGCTGGGTCGATTCGACTGCAAAGTCGCACGTGGATACCGCCCTGACTCACCCCAAGGTAAGACTGATCGCCAACGCGTTGGGTACACCTCCAGCCGACGTGATTGCACAGGTTAAAGCATCGGGACGTCTCGTCGCGGCTCTGTGCGGAAGTGCCAAACACGCCCTTTCCCACAAGGCGGCGGGCGTCGATCTGATCATCGCCCAGGGCCACGAAGGGGGGGCGCACACTGGAGAGATTGGCAGCGTGGTTTTGTGGCCAGAGGTCATCAAGGCGGTGTCACCCATACCCGTGCTCGGCGCTGGTGGCATCGGAACGGGCGGACAAATCGCGGCAGCCCTGGCCATGGGCGCCGCGGGGGTCTGGACGGGCTCTCTCTGGCTACTCGTCGAGGAAGCGGACCTACAACCCGCCCAACAGGAGTCGTACCTACGAGCCGGAACCGGTGACACTGTTCGCTCCCGTTCGTTCACCGGAAAACCCAACCGAATGCTCCGCAACGCATGGACGGATGCGTGGGAGGCGGAAGATTCGCCGACGCCACTTGGAATGCCGTTGCAATACATGGTGACCTCCGAGGCCGTATCGCGCACCGCACACTATGCCAATCGTTCCCAGGATGTAGCCTTTAATGCCGGGGGCCAGGTAGTCGGCATGGTGAACGAGGTTCGATCGACCCGCGATGTGATCTATACGCTCGTCGAGGAGTACTTCGAGGCAGTCGAACGACTCCAGAACCTGGCACCCTGAAGAGAAGATCAGAGGAGACCAAATTGAGCGACGATCTCGGCACTCCACACTTGCGCTTCGAACGCCGCGGGCCCATAGGGTGGTGCACCATCGACCGTCCCGAGGCGCGAAATGCGCTCACGGCATCGATGTACTTCGGCCTCCGCAAGGCGGTCGACCTGGTCAACGGTGACCCCGATCTGGGAGCACTCGTCATTACGGGGACCGGCGACGTCTTCGCGCCTGGCGGAGAAATGGGCGGGCGCCACGACGAGGGCAAAATTAATGTCGGAGCGCTGCTGGGCATGGACGTTCTGCCCTTCAACGCGTTGCGCAATAGTGCGGCGCCGATCGTATCCGCGGTCAATGGGCTCTGCCAAGGCGGTGGACTGATGACTGCTCTGTTGTCGGACGTGGCTGTCGCGAGCGACCGAGCAACGTTTCGTGCGCCGGAGTTACTGCGCGGTGTCGCTGACTCCTGGTACGCCGCAGTACTACCAGCGCACGTTGGGATCGCGCGGGCTCGCGACCTTGTACTGACAGCTCGCCGCATCGACGCGGTGGAAGCCGAGCGCATCGGGTTGATTGCTCGAGTCGTTCCGCACGAGGAGCTGCTCGAAACCGCCGAGCAGATCGCTTCGCAAATCCTCGAAACCGCCCCGATCGCGCGCGCGCAGTGGAAGCGAATCGTAAACAGTCAGTACGGCTGGGTCGACGAACCTACGATGGGTGCTTCGATCCGCGCTCCTGAATGCGCCGAGGGCTTCAAATCCTTCGTGGAGAAACGACCCCCTTCGTGGGTGCCGATCCAGGACTAACGAGCGGCCGATGCGACCACAGAAGTATACGAGCCAATGCGAACAGGAGCTCCGATGATCGACTTCAATCCCCACTCAAAGACACTCCAGGACGACCCGTACGCGACGTATCGAGCGATGAGGGACGAGGCACCAGTCATGCACGTCCCAGGTCTGGGTTTCTGGGCTGTGTCGCGATACGCGGATGTTCAGACAGCTTTACGCGAACCGGAAACATTCTCATCGCGACGATCACTCGATTCAGATGACGGGCTGTCGAACGTTCCGATGATCGTCATCATGGATCCTCCGCGACACGGCGAACTCCGTTCATTACTTAGCCGCGCGTTCACTCCGCGCCGCGTCGACGAGTTCGCCAAGAGGATTCGCGAGATCTCGATCGAGTTGATCGAGCAGTTCATCGAGGCTGGAAGCTGTGATTTGTGGAGAGACTTCTCTGCGCCACTCCCGACGATCGTGATTGCGGAATTGCTCGGCGTCCCGCCGGAAGACCGAGAGATGTTTAAGGAGAAGTCGACCGCCCTCGTAAAAATGGTGGGTCCCGGGATGGACATGGACCCTGCCGCCCTGGAATCGAGTTCAAACCCGGTCATGGAGTTGGCAGGGTATCTCGCGAGTATATTCGACGAAAAGCGAAAGAATCCCACGGATGACCTGATGGGCGCGCTCCTTGCGGCCGAGGTGAACGGGAAGCGCCTCGATCAGGCGGAACTCGTGGGTTTCGCAGTCTTGCTTCTGATCGCGGGGAACGAGACGACAACGAATTTGATCAGCAACGCCGCCGTCCTGCTCGATCAACATCCGGATCAGCGCGCATACATGTTTGAAGATCCCGCACGAATCGAAACCGCGGTCGACGAGTTCCTACGCTTTGAGTCTCCGGTGCAGGGGCTGGAACGAATCGTGACACAAGAGCTGACACTCGGAGGCGAAAAACTTAAGCGAGGAGACAAGGTGTTCCTGATGGTCGGGGCGGCAAATCGCGACGAGCGCGTGATCGAAAACCCGGATGAATTCAATATTCGGCGCACGCCGAACCCACACCTCGCTTTCGGTTGGGGCGGCCACTTCTGCCTTGGAGCGAACCTTGCCAGAATGGAAACTCGCATCGCCTTCGAGGAGATTGCAAAGCGACTGCCCGAGTACCACGTCTCGGCACCAACCGAGCGGCTGTACTCCGGGGCCTTTCGCGGATTGCTCTCCGTTCCGATCGAATTCAAGTCGTAGACCAGGAGCCCGCGATGCCGATCGATCGCGACAAGGCTCTGGCTCACGTATTCCCGCCAGGTGTGGGCGAGTATCAGGCGAACGATGTCATCCTCTATCACCTTGGGGTCGGAGCTGGAGTTCCCGCCACGAATCCGGGTGAGCTTGAGTACACCTACGAGAAGAACCTGAAGGTGCTCCCAAGCTTCCCGATGGTGGTGAACGCAGGGGGCGCCGATATCTTCAGTACGCCCGGAGTTGAATTCAACCCGGCGCTGATTCTTCACGGCGCGCAGGATGTAGAGATCCATCGCCCGCTGCCGATCGACGCGAAGCTCACATGCGAGGGCCGTATCGCGGATATATTCGACAAGGGCAAGGCCGCCCTGCTCATCACAGAGAACAGGGTTCGAGGCGAGACGGGCGAGCCCCTTTTCACCACTCGAACCTCCCTCTTCCTACGAGGAGAGGGAGGCTTTGGTGGACCTTCGGGACCAAGCGCAGGCAACAAACCCCCGCAGCGGGAACCGGACGGAATCATCGAGTCACGCACCCTGCCGCAACAGGCGCTCCTCTATCGGCTTTGTGGAGACAAGAGCCTGCTTCACTGCGATCCCGAGTTCGCCGCGAAGGGTGGCTTCGACAGGCCGATCATTCATGGCCTTTGCTCATACGGAATTGTGTGTAAAGCAGTGGTAGACGGCGTGCTCGGCGGAGACGTCACGCAGGTGGCCCGCTATCAGGCGCGATTCAGTGGGGTGGCCTACCCGGGAGAGACCTATGTCACAGCGTATTGGAAGGAGGCCGATCGCATTCTGATCGAGGCGAAGATCAAGGAGCGCGATTCAAGGGTCATCTCCAATGCGTGCATCATTCTCGTGCCCGGATGAGCGGCATGAAGGGGCACGGATTGCTCATTAAAGAAGACGCCACGTCAAGTTGTGTGCCTGGTGCGTGCGCCATCCCGTAGCCTAGACTGATTCGACTGGCGCACGCTCCCTCCCCATTGTTCATCAAACGAAGACCTGTGGCGCTGCGGGACGAGTTCTGTTGGGAGCCGAGGAAGTGCCTTCCTTCTTTTGACCCTCCATTTCCGTTCACCTACCGGAAAACTTCCGGAGGCTGATGAGCCTGCAGTACAACCGCGATCCCTCGAATGGCATTGCGGGATTGAACCCATTTCCGATCTTGATCGCGTGACTCAAGGGCGCACCGGTCTGGCATCGCAGTACGGCGCCAATGATTAATCGGCGTCTGGAAGATCAATCAGTCGGCGCAAGCTGAGCGCAACCGGATTGCGCTCCTGCTGCCTCAGATCCTTGCAATCGCCACGTCGATAATCGCAGTGAATCATTCGAGCGCGAATTGCTGCAGCGCGGAAGCCTGCCCAAGCTTCGTAAAAGTAAAGATCCTGTACTTCTCGGCCAAGCTCGTCGGTGTATTGCTTCACGAGGTCCTCCTGGCCGACGAAGCCTGGAAGATCCTCTAGCCACATGAGCGCCGTATTGTGAAGGAAAATGAACCAGCCAAGGTCGATCTCCGCCGGGCCCAGAAGCGCCATCTCCCAATCGATGATGGCGGCGGGGCGAAAGTCTTTGCCGTAGATCACATTGCCATAGCGGGCATCGCCCCAGTTGAGCACGACGGGTCCGCCCGGACTCGGGGCATGCTTCGCGCACCACTCATAGGCGGCCTCCAAAACCGGCAGCGCTCCGTCTTCCGATACCCAGTCGAGATAGTGACGCCAGTAGCCCAGATCTTGCTCGAGGCCCTGCGCTCCGAACTGTTGACGATCCAGGAATTGGAAACCCAGGTTTCTCCAGTCGAGGCGGTGTAGTGCCGCGATTTGCTCGACCAGGCTCCGCTGCGCGGTCGCTTGTTCGTCCGGCGATGCCTTGTGAAGGAAGCCACCCAACAAGAAGGATGGATTGTCACTCGGTACTTCGCCAACCACTCGCTCCATTACGTAAAAGGGGCGACCTAGTACGGCAGTGTCGCTTTCGCTCCACAGCACTCGCGGAACCGGAATCGAAGATTTAGCCCGCAAGATTTCCATGACGCGAGTTTGCGCCGCGAGATCGTAATGCGGAAAGAGTTTGGATCCGACTGGCTCGACGTGCACGACCAGCTCGAGGCGGCGTGGACCGTCGGCACCAGTCCAGCAGACATCGCAGAGCAACGTATCGTGCGACATGCCACCGTGGCTTGGCGTCTCGAAGTCAGTCAGCTCGACAGCCGAAGTATCCAGGCGGTCACGCAGCCAACTTTCGAAGTCTCGATTTGGAGCATCGCGGGTGTTGGAGTCAGTCAACGGCTTCCTTCCGATGGTCGGCTTTTTCTTAACACCTTGGAGCCGCGCAAGTCACCGCCGAGAACATTGCTTGCAACACTCGAACACCTCGGCCATTATTATCCAACTGGCGAATAAGATCAACGATGGTTCAATTCTCGATTCGACAGAAGTGCATACCGCGATCGACGAAGAGAAGGAACGTGAAAAGTGAAGACAACCATCGGCCCCCTGGTGGCCGCAGACGAAAGCTTCTGCCATCAGATCGTCGATACCTTTGCAACTGTGGGCCAGTCCGATCGCTCGTGGACTGAAAAAGTGGCCGCCATGGCGGGCGCGCGCAACGGGTCACTTCAGCTCGATTTTGGCATTGGCAAGTATACGAATCGCAACGTGATGGATGCGTTCGCGGGTGTTTCCCGAGGACGCGAGCAATGGACCGTCCGCGCGAGTCGGGGGTTACACACTGACGCTGATTCGACCTCGATAGGTCCGATCCACTATGAAGTTCTGGAGCCGTACCGAGCTGTTCGTTTTCGACTCGAGCCGAATGACGCGCAGCCGATCTCCTTCGAGTGGACCTTCGAGTCCAAGCTACCCGCGGTACTGGAGGAACGCGAGCATCGCCGTAGCCGCGATCGCTATCGAGTCGATGAGGACCTACTCCGCTACCACCAGATCGGTGTCGCGAGTGGATGGGTAGAGGTCGAGGGAGAGCGTTCGGAGATTGACAACCAAAGCTGGCTCTCGACGCGAGATCACTCCTGGGGCGTAAGGTTGCAGGTAGGAAGACCACCCAACGATCTGGCACCACGGCCCGAGCCGGACGATCTCGCCGTGATGGTAAGCTGGTCGCCGATGCTGCTAATGGATACCGAGGGCGAGCCCTATGGGATCCATCACTATTACCATTCAGTCTCGATGCCCGGGTACCAGAGTGTCAGCATGCAGGGCGGGATCGAGCATCCCAACGGGCAGAGAATCGAATTCGTCTCTCTTCGGCCAGAGCTTCGCTTTGATCAGAAAAACCGTCGCCTGCTCGGCGGTCATCTCCACTTCGGCTTACACGATGGCTCAACTCGCACCGTGCAGGTCGAGGCTCTGGGCGACACTGGCTTTCATTTGGGCGCGGGGCTCTATTTCGGCCTCGACGATCACTGGCACGGCGAATGGCGAGGCGCGCTTCACGTTGACGGCGAGCATCTGGCGGACTGCAGCGAACCCGAGACCGCTCGTCGTATTCACCAGCTTCGCGATTGTCTCGTCTCGGTGGATGATCCCGAAGGCGGAGGGCGAGGGTGGGGGAACATTCAGACGATCGTTCGAGGCCCCTTCTCCGAATTGGGATTGAGCGCAGCATCCAGCTTCATTTGAATTGGGAGACAGCATGGAGTTCTGGCAGTTCCTGGCCTTCACCGAAGTTGATCAACTCACGGAAATCGCTCGCATCGCGGAAGAAGTTGGGTTCACCGGCGTCCTCCTTGGAGACCATATTCTCGTCCCCGAGAAGCTCGATTCGCCCTATCCCTATACGCCCGATGGCCAGCCAGGCTTCGATTCCACAGAGGTTTGGCCCGATCCCTGGGTCAGCATCTCTGCGATGGCGGCCGTGACATCGAGATTGCGATTCGGAACTTCGGTGTACATCCTCCCGCTTCGCAGCCCATTTCAAGTCGCAAAAAGCGTCGGCACCGCCGCAGTAATTTCTGGCAATCGCGTTGCACTCGGTACGGGCGCGGGCTGGATGCGCGAAGAATACGCACGAATGGAAATGCCCTTCAACGATCGCGGCAAGCGCTATGACGAGCAGATCGAAATCCTACGCTTGCTCTGGCGAGGTGGAATGACTGAATTCCACGGGCAACACTACGACTTCGATCGACTCGAGATTTCACCAGCACCCACTGCGGAGATCCCGATCTGGATTGGTGGGCACAGCGAACCAGCGTTGCGACGTGCCGCACGCATTGGCGATGGCTGGATTGGCACCGGCTGCGCGCCGGACGAAATCCCTAGGATCCTCAACTCGCTTGGCGAGCTTCGTAGGGATACCGATCTCAAGGATACGCCGATCGAAACGCGCGTATCGGTTACCGCCATGCCCGATCGAGATGTCTACAAGCGTCTCGAAGATGAAGGCTTGACTGGAATCGTTCACTGGCCCTTCAAGTATACGCTCGGACCGAAGTCGAGCATTGAGCAGAAGCGTGCAGCGATGGAGCGCTACTCCGAGGACATCATCGTTCCGCTCTCGTAAGGCCATCGAGGCCACTATGGCCCCCCATCATTGGGCCGAGCAGATGCAATTCGTTCAATGAGGCCAGCGCGTACGGTGACGACGTCGGCAAGAGGTCGGCGATGCAGGCTGACCTCCTCCGCAGTGAACAGCTCAAAATTTGCTCCGACCTCCGCGGGACCAAACTTGCGAATCATCCAATTCAACACCTCCGCGAGCTCCGAGTTCGTGAGGGGCGATTGGGCACTACCGGGAACACGGATGAGAAACTCGCGCCCGCCCTCAACGCCAAGGTAGAGGCCCAGGTTCTCTCTGAGATCCGGGACACTCCCCGGTACGCCGCTGCCGTCGGCCATATGACAACCCTGACATTGCAGCATGTAGTCGCCCATGGAGTTCGCATCCGCTGGAGGAGCCGCCCCCAAGAGTACGAACACCGCACACAGCCGAATCAACGAGATGAATGCGCAAACGGGACTTCGGTTGTTCAATGGTCGGGTCCGTCAGCCACACCGATGACGATCGACACTGTAGAGTTGTAGGCCGCATCGGCGCTCCCCATGCACCACCCGACGTCGTTGCTCTTGTGCGCGTAGTACACCGGCTTGTCTCCTTCGTTTCGATGTATGAAGGCTCCACCCGCAGGTCCTTTCCCGCAGCAATCGTTGTACGACACGATGTAGTCCTTGCCGTCCGCCGGGTTGCGGCAGGTTCCAATCCACGTCACTGGAGACATCAATGTGCCGGGCGGACACGACGAGACGGTTCCGCCGGAGGCACTGGCTGGAAACCCGTCGATCGAGCAGTAGCGCCAGAAGCGTTCGTCGTTTGGGTCTCCCTGCGGTGTCGAGGGGTCCGGCTCGACTCCGGTCGTGGAGAGATCCCGATCGGCCCAGGCTACATCTCGAGATAGAATCGCGACACACGCGACAATCAGACTGAGAGCAAGCGCGACGAAGGCGATGGCTTCCCTCACACGATTGATTCTCATGTTCACTTCTCCTTCCTCTCGAACCGAAAATTCGACGGCACCTATCCGCCTATCGCGGGCCGTGCGTGACTCGACTGGGCAGGGCAAATAGTCCCTGGGTAGTCGAGTTGCCTGTAAAGATGCGCCTCAAGAGCACTCCACTTCGTGCATCGTAGACGCACAGGGCACCCGTATACTTTGCCCCAGTCAGCAACAAGGGATCGTCGCCCTGGGTGACAGCGATCTGGTCGATTCCAATCGTCGGCACGATGTGATCGAGCAGAAAGTCATTGAGCCAGTCGCTACCGATCGGAAGCGGGTACCCCATGAAGGTAAAGCTGGGATTGTGGAGCTCGATGCGTTCCACGCGCTCCCGCGCCTCGAGATCGTAGACCCAGACCTCTTCGCCTGCCTGCTTGTGTGTATCCGCTCCGCCCTTGTGGACGAGCGAGTAAAGGCGGCCGGACGCTGCGTGAAGTGCGAGATGCTGCAAGCCCCCAATCCTCCAAGACCGTTCTTGATCTTCAACAGAGAGAAGAGACCAGACGGATTCGAACCGCGGTTCCGGTCCCGAGAAGTCGACTAGGTGTACCAATCCCCCGAAGGAGACGAAGATCCAGCGATCATGCCAACGCACGGCCTTTTCCGTCACGGGGTCCGATTGCGGGTCGAAAAAGGGTTCGGTCCGGACTCTTCGTGCAACGCCACCAGCATCGTCGAGTTCGATGATGAGTAGACCGCCATCTGCGCAGATGGTCGCAAACTTCCGAGCACCGATCGCGTAAACGAGGCTGCAACCCGGAGTTGAAACCTCCCCCACCAGGCTTCGTGTTTCCAGATCCACGATGCTGAGCGACGTCGCGGGGGTCATGTTGAAGATCGCCAGGAAACGATCGTCATCGGACAATGCAGAATTTCCAATGGGCAGTGGGTTGATCGCCCGTTTCGACGGCAGAATCACTTCGTCAACCACGGCCAAGGAGCGGGCGTCGTAGATCGTGGCAACGTCGGTTCGCACACCGCGCGTCCCGCGCGAGTAGTAGGTCTCGGGGACGTAGATCTCGGACCGCGTTCTCGAAAATGCCGCATCCGGCATTCCCCAGCCGGTACTGATCTGCCCGAGAACCGTCCCTCCGTCGAGGTCGACAAGGGCAAGCTTGGCGTTCGACGCATCCGCGGCCCAGAGCCAATGTGGATCGAAGGAACGATCGAGGGTCTCGACGCGGCCGACGGCTTCGACCGGAACGTCTGCCCCTGCCGTACCGACGAAAAAGAAGAGCGGAAGCAGCGCTGCGAACATCTCCGTGCGAAGGCAATTCTCTCCCGGGGCTACGAAGTCTCCCGGCGGGACGGCACGTTGACACCCGGAGTGATCTGTTCTTTTATTCGCCACGTGGATAATAAGCTTCGCACTCCATCTCGGCGGTCGCAAGTCGAGCCCGGTGCGAAGACGTGAAGTCGATCGCGTGAACCGTCGTCACGCTGCAATTCGGAGCCGGTCAGTCTATGAAGTGCATCCTCGTTTCGCATAGCCATTGGGATCGCGAGTGGTACCGCACCTTTCAAGACTTTCGGGCACGGCTCGTCGACTTGATCGACCGAGTGATCGATCTCTGCGAGGCGGATCCGGGCTACTACTTCCTGCTCGATGGGCAGACCATTGTCCTCGAGGATTATCTGGAGATCCGTCCTACCCGCGCGCAGGAACTACAGGCGCTGTGTTCTGAGGGGCGCATCGCGATCGGCCCGTGGTACGTGCAGCCCGATTCGCTTCTGCCGTCAGGTGAGGCGCATGTGCGAAACCTGCTTCTGGGACGCCAGGTGGGTGAAGCCGTCGGTTCCGTGTCGCGCATCGGGTATACGCCGGACTCATTCGGTCACCCTTCGCAATTCCCGCAGCTCTTCCGCGGCTTCGGAATCGGCAGCTTCATCTATTGGCGAGGGAACGGAAACGAGATCGACGAGCTTCCGCCGGAGTACGATTGGGAGGCACCGGATGGCAGCCGTGTCGTCGCTTGCCACCTTGGCAAGGGCTACTTCTCGGCCGCGACCACGTCTCGGGCCGATCTCGAAGCCAGTGTCAAACTCATCGGCGACCGCACGATGGATCTCGCCGCTCGGACCCGCTCGGACGTCGTACTCCTGCTCAACGGGCTCGACCACGCGCCGCCCGAAGCGCGAACGAAGATCCTGGCAGAGCAGATTGCGGGAGCGACCGGACTCGACGTGCGGCGCGGACTACTCGACGATTTTGTCGACAGCGTCTTCGAAATAGAAGCCGACCGACCTTGCCACACAGGCGAACTCATCGGGGCAAAAGTTGCCCCCTTGCTACCGGGAGTCTGGTCCACACGCACCTGGATCAAGTTGCAGAATCGTCGTGCGGAGACAGCACTCGAAGCATGGGCCGAACCGTTCGCAGCACTCGCCATGAGGTTCGGCCTGGCCGATGAATCGCCGGCCCTGCGGCTCGCGTGGAAGGCGTTGATCAAGAATCAGGCGCACGATTCCATTTGCGGATGTTCCCGGGACGAAGTACACGAGCAAATGAGACCTCGCTTCGATACCGCACGCGAATTGGCGGAACAGACGGCACGCCGCTGCCTTGAGCGGATCGCAGGACTAGGGCCCGACCGAGACTCGCCGTGGAGCGATGAGTTCGATCTCTTCGTCGCGAATCCCTCACCACGAAGTCGGACCGACGTGGTTCGGTTCCCGCTCGACTTCCACCCATTCATGGTTCCGAACCCCAATCTGATCGAATCGATGCACCCGACGGTCGTGCAGGATCTGGAACAGATGAAGTTTACGGTGGATAGCGTGCCCGCCAGACTCGTACCTGCGGAGACAGGACGGATGAAGCTGCTCCCCGATCGCGGGGTCTTCGACCTGGAGTTCGTGGCGCACAATGTCCCCGCGACGGGATTCCTGCGTGTCCGCGTTCGCCGAGCATCCGAGGACGCGGACACGCACGATCAGGTTGAGGAAGTGTGGCCCGGCGATGCCAATGCCTCGATCCAAGCGGAGGGCGTGAGAGTCGCCTTGCTCAAGGATGGCTGTTTTGACGTGAGTATCGAAGGCCGCGACTTTCGAGGGTTGGGTGAGCTTGAAGACACCGGCGACCGCGGTGACACGTACGACTACGAAGAAGTTGGCAAAGGCGCCGGCTTGATGCTCGAATCGATCTCGGCCGAGCGCCATCAACATCCGAGCGGAATTTGTGAACTGCGCGTGATCAGGCAGCTGACGATTCCGGCGCTTCTCGCGACGTCTCGCGAAGAGCGCTCCACAGAAACAGTCCCGCTCAAAGTCGAGACTCTCCTGCGCATCACCCCCGGCGTCCAGCGAGTCGACGTCGAACTCAAAATCGTGAACGCTGCGCAGGACCACCGCCTGCGTATGTTGTTTCCCGTGACTGGATCTGTCGATCAGTTCGATGCCGCAACTACGTTTGATGTGGCGCAACGCATTCCGGGTTCGTCTCGTGAGGCGGGGTGGGTACAGACCCCGCCGGCGACCTTCCCGCATCAGGGCTTCGTGCACGCCAACGGTCTCAGCGTGGTGGCGCCGGGGCTCGCCGAGGCCGAGCTCATTCCGGGCAAGCCCGATCGCATTGCCATTACGCTGCTGCGATGCGTCGGTTCGTTGTCGCGTCCCGATCTGAGTTGCCGACCCGGACCCGCGGGACCCGGGACGGACACTCCCGGTGCTCAATGCGCTGGTTCCCTTACCGCGCGCCTGTCACTCTTTGCAGGGCTTGACCCGGCACGCGCACGTGAAGCTGAGGTCGGGCTGAAAGCCGTCGCGTGTGGCGACGAACCCCTGGTGCCCGCCGGCGAGCCGCTGGTACAAGTCGAACCGTCGAGTGTCGTCGTCTCCGCCTTTAAACCCTCCGAGAGTGGTGACGGTGTTGTCTTGCGGGTCTTGAATCCGACCAAGGCTCCCCAAGAGGCTCGCGTAACCCTTGGCTTCCCCTTCGAACGCGTAGAGGCGCTGCGTCTAGATGAAGAACTCGACGCGTTTTCGATCTCACGAGATGGACCGACGCTGCAATTCCTGGTGCCAGCACATGCTCTACGCACGCTGGGTATTTTCTGACGGCGCTGCGTGGGAGAAGCCGGCGCAAACGCTGTGACCAATGAAACGTCGATCAAGTCTTTCGTGTATTCGCGTCTGGACGCTCAGTCCTTCTTAGGCGCAGGTTACTATCCCGCAGGTACAGCCAGCGCCTTGATCTCGAGGAATTCCTCGAATCCCGCGACACCGTTCTCCCGCCCCAGACCGGACTGCTTGTAACCACCGAAGGGCATGTCGGGGCCGTACCACATGCCTCCGTTGATCATCATTGTTCCAGTACGGATGCGCCGCGCGACGCGCTTGGCGCGTTCGATATCGAGACCGAGGATGCCGCCCGAAAGTCCGTAGCTGGAATTGTTCGCGATCCGGATCGCGTCCTCTTCGTCCTCGTATCCAATTAGACATTGCACCGGTCCGAAGAACTCCTGTTGTGCAACGATCGAGTCGGGATCGGCGACGAAGGCCGTCGGCTCTACGTAGTAGCCCTTCGTCAGCCCAGCGGGCCGGCCCCCGCCACACAGAAGCGTGGCGCCTTCGTCGATTCCCTGCTGGATAAGCGCTTCGACTCGATCGCGCTGGGCTGCACTGCACTGGGGACCTTGCACCGTTTCGGGATCGGTAGGATCGCCCACTTTCACGTTGGCCATTGCGACTTTCAATTTCTCGGCCGCCTCGGCGAGATGATCGTTGGGCACCAGGATCCGAGACAGAATCGCGCAGCCTTGCCCCGCGTGCATACACACGCTTGCTCCCGCCATCGCCGCGATGTCCGGGATGCCAGGCATGTCGTCGAGCAGGATCAATGCGGACTTGCCACCGAGTTCGAGGGACACTCGCTTCACGAACGGCGCAGTCACTTCGAGGATGTGCTTGCCAACCGCGGTCGACCCCGTGAACGACACCATATCGACCCGCGGATCCGTAGTGATCTGTTCGCCGATATCATTGCGCGAAGACGTGATTGTGTTGATTACGCCCGGCGGGATGTCGGTGTTTTCTTGGATGAGCTTACCGAGCAAGAGCGTGCACCATGGCGTCGCAGGTGCACCCTTTAACACCACGGTGCAACCAGACGCGAGAGCCCAGCCCACCTTCTTCAGGTTCAGCTCATGCGGAAAGTTCCAAGCCGTAATCGCACCTACCACGCCGACGGCCTCGCGCTCGATCCAGCGGTGAGCCTTGCCCATACCCAGGGTGTCGGCTTCGCCCATATTCTCGGACCACTCAAATTTTTCGATGAAGTCAGCGTAGTAGCCGAGGCTACGGACTGGAACCTCCAGTGCCGGGCCCGAAGTCATGTTCACGGGACATCCCACTTCGGCGACATAGCTCTCGCGCAGGGGTTCGAGATTGCTCTGGAAGGCGTCGTGCAGCTGACGTATGCAGCGAGATCTCAGGCTGTGATCGCGTGACCAATCCGTCTCGTCAAAAGCTCTCCGCGCCGCAGCGATCGCACGTTCAATGTCGTCGGGTCCCGCGTCGGCGGCGACACCAATCACCTCCTCGGTGGCAGGGTTGATGTTGTCGTACGTGCGATTGTTGGTCGCTCGAACGAGTTCGCCGTCAATGAGAAGTCGCTCTTCACGAAAGAGTTGAGTCATGATGCGATCTCCATTCGAGTTTTGGCTCTCAACGATCGATTCTAGCCGCCTAGAGGTTCCGGTCGCTGGGCAGGCTCCAGATGTGAGCAAAGGCTTTCTCTCTGCTCCGCTAATTTGTCTTCGACCAGACTTTTACTCCCGCTCGCATGGCGGCATTGGTCGCTTTCACGAAGAGCATGTCACGCTTCGGATCACCGAACTCAAGCCAGTTGAGCACGGCCTCGACGAGGTAACCCACCACAGCATGAGCAGCCCACCGCTGCGCGTCCACGGGAACACGATCGGCCATGGAACTCTGCGCTGCGCCTACAGCCCACTCTCGGAGCTCCGCGGCATATGTGGAGAAGAGCGGCTCACGAGCGGCGTGACGCCACAACAGTTGAAAGCCGTCGGGATCATGTCGAGCCGCGGCCAAGACGGTTCGAGCCCCGATTCCTGTGAAATTACAGATCCCGCCGGACACCCTGTCATGATGATGGCAGACACTGACCGAGGGGATCTGCATGACGGAAGAATAGCGGGAAATCAGACGTAAGAAGCGTGTTATCGAGTACGCCGAGAAGAATGGCAACATCAAGACCGCATGCCGGCGCTTCGGAATTGCGAG
>LWDU01034305.1_pt1 | contig 28208 bp, 25 predicted proteins | sample 727161 | NCBI WGS metagenome assembly LWDU01 (sample SAMN04566230, study PRJNA314399) | hydrothermal vent metagenome | isolation source: deep sea hydrothermal plume seawater | place: Mexico: Gulf of California, Guaymas Basin | collected 2004-07-11
GCCGCTAAAGGCTGTAAGTAGTGAAAAAATCAGAAGAAATTTAACTTGCATAGGATTCCCCTATGGGATCATTGTTCCAGTAGGCTAACTTAGTGGTTTAACTATGAGTAATCAATACAAATTCGGCGAAATGACCATGGGAGCCGCCCACTTCGGTAGTCAAGCCGGGGCTGAACTAGTTAGCTCACTAGCCCGACGAGCAGTGCGATACATGTCGCTATGGGAGCAATGTAACTTTAGCGGAAGTAAAATAGCGAGCCAAGGGCCATCCTCTTGCAACCAGGTTTCTGGTCGCCCGTTGAGCCATGAAAAATACAGCAATGAAGTATTAATACCTCAGAATAGCCTACTTCCGTGTGAAGCGAGTGAGCAAGCTGGACGTGTCCCAGCGTCCGCCCCCCATCGCCTGCACTTCGGCGTAAAAACTGTCGACCAGTTCGGCAAGCGGTAGTTCGGCGCCATTGCTTCGGGCTTCCTCGAGGGCGATGCCGAGATCCTTGCGCATCCAGTCGACGGCGAAGCCAAATTCAAATTCATCTTCGAGCATGGTCTGATATCGATTCTCCATTTGCCAGGAGCCGGCCGCGCCTTGCGCGATGGTTTCGATCAAGGCGCGGCCATCGAGACCTGCCTTGATAGCGAAATTCAAGCCCTCAGCTAAGCCCTGTACGATACCGGCAATGCAAATTTGATTGACCATTTTCGCCAGCTGACCACTACCGCTTGGTCCCAGTAGTTGGTGGAATTTGGAGTAACTATCCAGCACCGGTTTTACTGCGGCGTAGACGACCGGTTCACCGCCGGCCATGACTGTTAATGCGCCATTCTCAGCCCCCGCCTGCCCACCGGAGACTGGGGCATCAAGGAAGTTCTTCTGTTGCTCCATCGCGATGTCGGCTAATTCTCGAGCCAACGACGCCGAGGCTGTGGTGTGATCCACCAGGGTCGCTCCGGCGTCCATTCCGGCCAGGGCCCCGCTGCTACCTAGTACTACTTGCCTAACGTCATCATCATTGCCCACGCAAATCAGTACCACCTCGCATTGCTGTGCCGCTGCCGCTGGTGATGCTGCCATTTCGCCCCCATATTGCTGGCACCACTTGCTGGCTTTTTCGCCGCTTCGATTGTAGACACATACGTCCATGCCAGCATTTTTCAGGTGCCCGGCCATGGGATAACCCATCACCCCCAAACCAATAAACGCGACTTTCATGCCCATTTCTTTTTCCGTTTCCCGTTGTATTTGCTGCATTCCATTATCACCGCCTGCTAAGGGGTAGAGTTATTGCAAGTAAATCGATTCGCCTCTGGAGAAAGTTTCGACGATAGCGATGTTTTCCAATTGCAGAGGATCAACTAGCAGCGGATTTTCTGCAAGAATGACAAGATCTGCCCGCTTGCCCACGGTTAGTGATCCTTTTTCATCCTCTTCAAAATATTGGTAGGCGGCACCCAGAGTAACCGCATACAACGCTTCCATAACCGATACTCGCTGGTCGGCCCCCAACACGAAGCCGCTGCGGGTCAGGCGATTAACAGTAATTGCTACTAGCCGCATCATGTCTGGTGGTACGATCGGAGAATCATTGTGAACGGTGTAGGGAATTCCGCGATCGATGGTGGCGCGCAGAGGGCTGATAAAACCGGCACGCTTCTCGCCAAAACTCAGGCGGTGCCAGTCACCCCAGAAGTAAGGATGGACGGAATAGTAGGATGGGATAATCCCCAGCGCCTTAACCCGGTCTAGCTGGTCCGGGCGTATCAGTTGGGCGTGAATTATGGTGGCACGGTGATCCGGGATAGGCTTACCTTCCAAGGCAACGGCTATACCATCGATCATCAATTCGATGGCGGCATCACCATTGGCGTGGGCGAGCACCGGTACTCCTCTTTCCAGCAATCCTGCTATCCGATCCCGATAGGACTGGGGTGCGTAACTGGGATAGGCCACGTAAGCAGCATCGGCGCCAGGAGGTCCCTGGTCATAGGGTTTTGACATCCAGGCCGTGCGGCCCTGGGGTGAACCATCGAGTGTGAATTTTACCCCGCCGACGCGAAAGCCCCCAACGTACTCCTCATCGTGGGTGACTGCGGCTAAGGTGACATCGTCCAGTGGATTGCCCAGTATGTACGCCACTATATCTATTGCAAACGGATCTTCCACCGCCTCTGCTTTCAGCATCTCAACATAGGACAAACCCACATTGGCATCCTGAATGGTGGTAATTCCGTAGCCTGCATAGAGTGACAGGGCATCTCTGCGTAACTGCCTCAACCTGGCTTCACTGATGCCGGTGCTGGAGCTTGGAAACAACCTCAGAGCGGTCTCTTCCATCACACCATCTGGTTCGCTGCCACCCTGGCGACGGCGAATAATGCCTCCGCTGGGGTTTTCCGTGGCGCTGGTTACGCCCGCATTGACCAGTGCCATCGAATTAGCGACCAGCAGGTGCCCGGATACGTGCCGGATGACGATTGGATGGTTTGTTGAGGCCCGATCCAGATCATCTCGGGTCGGGTGGCGTTGCTCCGCCAGCAAGGAATCGTCATAGCCAAATCCGTAAACCAAATCTCCAGGGGGAATTTGGCGTTGCTCGATGCGCAGCCGAATCAATTCAACAATATCGTCCACGTTGCTTACACCCCCTACCGGGGGCGACGACAAATTCAGCAGATCGGCGTAAAGGGACACGGCAGAGAAATGACCGTGGGCATCGATAAAACCTGGCAACAGGGCGCGATCACCCAATTCAATTATACGCGTAGACTCACCCTGCAACGCCATTAGCTCGGTCGCCTCTCCTGTTGCAGCTATACGCTCACCAATAACTGCAACGGCGCTTACCACAGAACCATCCATGGTGATGATGTGATCACCAACGAAGATAATATCCGCCGATGGCGGGCCTGCTGTCGCGGTTTCCGATTCTGTTTCTGTTCCACAACTTGCGAGCAACAATGCTAAGACTAATGCTATTGGATATAATTGCTTTCTCATGACTCTTCTCTTATTTTAGTGGCTGGAATTTTGGTGGTACGGGAAAGTTCTGTGCGCCAGTTTCCCTGTAACAAATGCAAGAGTTCGGCGATCGAGGCATAGCGGTCGGCTGGCTGCTTTTGCAGGCAGCGCAAGGCGACTTCTTCCAGCACCCTGGGTACTCGCTGGGTAGTAAGTTGCGAGGGTGGCACTGGAACATCATTTAATGTGCTCTGAATAATATGATGGAGTTTTTCACCCTTGGAAGGCGTCTCACCGCACAAGATTTCGTAAAGCACCACACCCAAGCTATAGATGTCAGTGCGATGATCGATTGCAGGATCCTGATTGATCTGCTCAGGCGACATATAGTGTGGCGTGCCCTGCACCTTGCCTTGAGAGGTCAGGCTAAGGTCGGCTATTTTTGAACGCTTGCCTTCCGCGTCCGGTGTCGATGAGCCATCCGGATGCCAGACCTTGGCCAGCCCCCAATCCATCAGTAACACCTCTCCATAGGGTCCAGCCAATATATTTTCGGGTTTGATGTCGCGGTGTGCTACACCGTGGGTGTGGGTGTATTCGAGGGCATGGCCGATCTGCAGCACCACTTCAACGAGCTGGGTCAGGTCATAGCGCTCACGATAATCCAGGATTTCACGCAGGGTGTAACCATACAAGAGTTTCATAGTGAAGTAGGGGTTACCCCGAGCATCTCTGCCTAATTCATAGGTGGGCGCAGTATTGGGAAGTTGCAGCATGGCGGAGACCCGTGCCTCCCGTATCAGGCGTTGTTGTTCGAATTCATCAGAGGCAAATTGTGGTTTCAGGGTTTTATAACAAACGAAGCGCGACAGGTGTAAATCTTTACACGACTTTATTAGCGACTTGCCGCCTTTAGCAATAGTACTGAATAACGCATAGCGCATTCTTGGATCAATTTTCTGGGGAAGGGGTTTGTCTGTCTCTTCGAGGAAGACTGAACTATAACTCTTCGGTTGCTCTGGGAAGTTCAACATGGTGGAATTACTGTGGGCTTGATCGATAACTTGAATATGAATCAGTTCAGTCTTGAGTTACTGAATTGTGTCATAGAACAGCTTAGCACTAACAGCTTGTGCCACACCATCAACCAACTTGGGTCTAAACCTTATCGACTTTATCCTGGCTTCAAGTTCAAACTGAGCCTCTGGACCCAAACTCCCGACGCGCACGGAATTGAGCTCCTGGGCCGTGCTGATGGACATTTTGTATCGACCCTGGTGCCATCGGTATACCTTTTCCAAACCAGCCAAAACAAGCGAATACTCACCCACCTCGCGGAATCCAGCTTGGCCTGGAGTCGATTGATCGAACTCGATCGGCGAGCTGACATGGGGAAAATTACCCGACCAGGGTGTGACGCGTAAATTCGCTATATCCTGGGCCTTTATTCTTTCGTCGGCATCAATATTCGAGGCGGCGTTCGCCTCTTCCCAATTATCGTGGAGAGAGATAGCTGGCAGTAAAACTGGCGAGTGGAAAAATCGATTTATTGCCTGCTGATTGATGTTGGCGTTTCGAAATCCATTATAGGCACTCAGATAGGACCGCTCAGCCCCATCCTGATTTGAGAACAGCACCTGCCAATCCCCAATGTAAATATCCGCGAAGGCGACGGCTTCCGGCTTGGGGGTCTCCTGGTTCAGATAAATTTTCCTGATCTGGCCCAGTCGCGACAGACCATTAAAATAGTACTCAAGTAGCACGTCCCCACTCGGCCTGGCAAGACCCGACGAGGAGTATGCCCGCAAACCGATGCCAATCGAACCGCCAACTTCAACTGCACGAGCTTGTAAATGGAGCTGCACCACCCGCTTGTATATGATTGCAGGCAAACGCAGATCATTTGGTCCCCATGCGCTAGCTGCCAAATTCAGCATACGTTCGGTTAGCCTGGCAGCGTATTTGATATGCGCGCTCTGCCTTACAGTAGTGTCCTCAACCACGCCCCGAAGGTGAAGATCGGCGAGTCGCAATAAGGCCTGTATGAATTCTTCATCAATTTTGTTCTCGCGACGATTCAACAAGGAAACCATATACTCCATCAATTGATTGGCTCTCCGCCAATCGCGAGTATCGATTAGATTGCCGATTTTCGAGAACTGAAATGACAGTTGCGTTCGAGTGAAGAGGCCCTCGCTGAGACGTGTTATCTGTATTGCCTGATCCAGTACTTCATTGGCATCGTCGTATTTTCCCAGCTCACTAAGCCGGTTGCCGAGTTGTTCCAGCGACTCCAACAGGCGTGGATCCATGCGACCGTAAGTGTCTTCCAGTTGCTGCAATAATTGTAGAGACTGAACCAACTCGGCCTGCACGGCTTCCGCTTGCGACGGATGCGCAAGCAGTTGGGAAGAGGCCAGCGAAAAAACAACTACGGCAACAGCTGGCAGGCGAGACAGCTTGGACTCGTAACTATTCATAAGCTTATTCATCGATGGATGGTGTGTGCCTGGTGCCCGGACAAAATCGGTTTTACCTGGGCCCTTTATAGTCAATAATCCACACTTTAGAAAGCTAAAAGTCAGAAACCAGTCTTCTGTGTCGGCTCCTGAGACCACGCTCAGCTAACCGTCATGAAACTGGATTGGCTCGTCCTTTCAGGTGGACCGCAATTGTGAATTATGCTTGCTAGCCGTGCAGCTTGCCCCCAGCCAAAAACAGGAGCAGACCGAGGGCTGCCGCCATAGCCGCTACGGTGTAAGGCAGGCTGTATAGATTTTGATTCATTGCATAAACAAATCCGAGCACGGCAGGGCCGGCGGCAGTTCCCCACGACGACAGCAAATTCGCCACGGAGAAAATTCTGGCGTAATCCCGCACTCCAAATGCCTCCGCTATTAAGAGCGGTTGTAACATCAATAAATTACCCACCGTGACACCAAACAGGCCCAAGCCCAGACATAGAGTGACAGCGTTCACGCCCGTCGCTAGCAAGCTGAGCGACAAGCCCTGCAGCACCATCATAAAAATTGCAAAGGCCCGAATTGACATCTGATCCACGATCCAACCACCGATGAGGCGTCCAACGATGCTGGCAACGGGCAAAATTGCGATGGCAATCGCGGTCTGGCTCTCGGTCAACTGTTCTCGGGCCAATCCAAATTGGTGGGCGATGCCACCCACCTGCGCCATCATCAGGAAAATATAACCGCTTGCAACTCCCCAAAAAAATCGCCCGCTTCTTGCCTGTTTAAATGTGAGGCCATCGAGGGATACATCAACTTTTTTATCGACACTCGACCCCAAATTTTCAGCGGCGCCCGAAATCTGAATTATCGGACCAGCCCGTTCGCCATCAATCGAAAGCCCCATAGCTGTAGGATCTGGACGCAACCAGATCAAGGCCACGGGTATCACACCGATGAGATACAGCACCCCCATTAATGGCGCTGCAGTTTCGAAAGTGAGCGATTCGACCATCAAAACACTTAGTGGCGTCAGTATCACCCCACCGAGGGACAGACCAGTGGAGGCGATGGACAAAGCCATGGCCCGTCGCTTTCGAAACCAACGCGTAACCAGGGTGGTTGCGGGAATTAGCGAAGAAGCGGAGAACCCCATGCCAAAAACCGCATAGACTAGGTAGAGTTGCCAGACGGAATTCACGTACGCAAGCACTGTTAATGCAATGAAAGATAGAATAGCGCCGGTACAAATACACCACCTTGGATCGAAATCCTGTACCCACCTGGCCACTCCCAGCCCGCTTATGCCGCCACTAAAAAAGAAGATTGAGACGGCGACAGAGACAGATTGAACTGTAAAGACAGGTCGGGCTGCGAGGACATTCAGATAAATAGCATGATTGTAGAAACTCAGGCCACTACTAAAAGTCAGCAATACGAGAATGGCAGCAACTATTTTCCAGCCATAATAAATCGGGCTGCTATCCACATCAGGCATTAAGCACCCATTCCTGTCTTGCTATCTATGCTGTATTGAATTGGAACTGCGTTGTCTCAGATCAAAGTGAAGCAGACTGAATTCGCTATGCTGGTTCTGCCCGGAAATATTGCATCCTGGCCGACATTCGGAATTTCACATCAAATACCAGGCCTCTGATAACAAAAGTCGAATCAATTCTCGGGCATCGTTATCAAGCCAAGGTAAGAATTTATAACAAGCACAAGCATATCAGACATTCAGCTCAGTTTATCTGTCATGCAGAAGACCACAGACACAACACTACACAGAAGCCTGTCACTGTCGCTGGCGTTCTTAACGGCCCAAACTATTTCATTGCTATCGAGCCAGAGATGCCCAAGGGCCCGCATTCGGTCAGAACAGCGCCAGATAATTTTGTCAGTTTCAGCTCGGTGACTAATTCGCTGATTTGTAATAGCTGAGATAGCCGGTAAACATCTCGTCCCAACTTTCTACGCCAAATCTGACTTCCTTGGCAGGATCCGGATTGGAAGGGTTGGAACTGGAATTGTCGAAGGCGCCAATAACGTGCACTCTGCTGCCAGCTGGTAACACTACAGCTGTTTGCAACAAGTAGTGTGGCTGCCAGCCATAATTGTAAGCAGGCACGCTGAATATGTCCTGTAGTGAGCCATCGGCCTGCTCTACGGCAAATTTCATTTTCTTGCCACGATAGCTCATGCGAGCCCGCACGCCGATAATGACTACCGCCTCCTCGAATAGGTGTTGTGCGTGCATGGCAAATTCGTGCACATTAGGAGGTAGCACAAAACGGGGGGAAACTACCTGGCTTAAGATTTCGGAAAGTGCAGGCTCATCGCTAAAATAAAGACCCAGCCGGGTTATATCGATAGTCACCTGACCGTTGGTTACGTAATGAAATTGCATGGACAATCCATGCCCCTGGGGAATCAGTACGCCAGTTCCCTGGGGATATACAATCGCTCGAGAAACACCGGGCGCATACCCTTCAACAAACCGACGTGTCGCCGCTTCCTGTTGTCGTTCTGCTCCCCAGAAATCTTCACCGGGCGCGGTAACAAAAGTCATCAGGTGATGCAGGACCGACTGGTCTCCGGCCTGGTATTGCACCGCTGAAATCCATTTATCTTCGGTAAATGGCAGCTCGATATCATCATAGAGATAGTCCATGACGCCGGTGGCCGCCACTTCGTTGTCAGGGCCGGTGACAATGTAGTCAGGCTCACCTATTTGCCATTGCATTGAACCCTCAAATTCGAGCTGCTCCAGCGGGTCAAACTCTCCGTCTCCCCTGGGAGCGCGAGCATCAATCCAGTGAATTACCGTTTGCAATTCCTGCGCTGACAAATACCGGGCATTTTCTGAATGCCCCACATAGGGATCGACCTGGGTCGGTGGCATCCGCTTGTTCAGCAATACCTCCCTGATCATCGGTGACCAACCCAGCACCATGATATAACTATCCAGCGCAAAAGGGCCCACACCCCCCTGGCGATGACATTCGGCACAGTTTTCCACAATAATCGGAGCAACTTCGGTGGTGTAATCCGGGGCTGACAACTGGTGCGCAGTTTTTACCGGGTAGTCGATTTCACAACCGTTACCAGAAGTTTTCTCCGTGTCCTCAATAGAGTTAGTCAAGACCCCGGCAACGATGGCATCCAACTTGCCTGCAACTGGTCCCCTATAATAAAGAGACAAGCGCAACGGGTTGAGCACCAGCACATCACCTGCTCTTTCAATCCCCAGAGTTTCCGAGACCAACTGACCATCGTCTTCCAATATGGGCAGCTCGGTCTCGAAGCCAAGCAGCGCCGCCCGCCCCAGGCCCAGTGAATCGATCAGAAGAAACGCGACGTCCTGGTCACTGTATTTCGAACTGATGGACTGGTAATTGGCGAGCAGAGACGCCATGGCATCACAACTGTGGTCATACGCCATGAGCACCAGCGCCTTGCGATGCCGGTAACGACTCAGTTGATGGAATTCGCCGCTGGAGTCCAGCAGCGCGAAATCGCCGACCCGATCCAATGCTGCCATTAGCGGCGGACTACAAAGACCCAAAATGGTAAGCAGGACGACTGCATAGATTCTTTTCATGACTGCTTTTATCGAACCACGTTGATAACACTACAATTGCAGCTAGGATGTATTTTTTGACCTACATGTTGCGCTTTAATTGTGCAGCAATCGGGTAGGGCTTCCACCGGGATCGAGCTATATCAATTTGCCCGAAATCGGTTGCTGTTGGCGTGCGGGAATCCTCTCATACAAGTGCTGATGATGACAATTAGCAGACTTGTTACATTTTGTTTAAATCAGGCCCTCTAGGCCGCTGGTGTCCGGCTTTCGCAAACTAGACTCCGGAGAAAATGGCGGCTATCCTAGCGACCCTGTTTGAGAAGATTCAACTGCCAATTGATAATAGCCCGCCACAACTTCTAGTTGAAGACAGAAGAAGAGGTGGAGATTAGATTTATCAAAACTGATTTTGGAGAGCATATCGATGCGACAGATTCACAAAATAATAGTTGCAGTAGCAATTGGACTATTGGCAACCGTTGCACTTTCCGTGCAAGCGCAATCTACTGACAATGCCCGATTTCTTAGCCTGGCGCCACCGGATGGTTTGCCTATTATTCCCGTAATGGAGGGCTGGATAGCAAACGCAGACACTACCACCAGTTTCTCCTTCGGTAATATCAACAGAAACAAGGAAGCAGTTGATATTCCCCTGGGAGAAAACAACTACATTGAGCCGGCAAAGTATGACGGCATGCAGCCTACTCACTTTCCTGCAGGCCGTACCACCGGTATGTTTACGGTGACTGTGCCCGCTGAAGACCAGGACATCGACGTGTGGTGGCACCTGAAAACGGGTTCCAGTGATGCCTTAAAGGTACCAGGTCGCCGTGGTGCTGCGGCCTATGAGCTTGATTTCATTCGCCCGCGTCCGCAAGGCTCCATGCAACCAATCGCTGGCTTTGGGGAAGATGGGGCACAGGCCTCCGGTTTGTTCGCCCAGGTAGGCGATTTCCCGGGATCTGTGAACGCAGGCACGCCCGTTACCCTGGCGGTAAACGTGATGGATCCTTCAGAACGTGACCCCGCCGATCCCCGCTTCGGTGAACCGCTGGGAGTTGGCGTTAAATTCTCCCATTACCAGGGCGTAGGCGTGGTCGAGTTCGCACATCACGAATCCACTGTAATACCTGAGCCTCCCGATGAAAATGATCGCCGCTTTCGCTTCTACACCCCTCCTGAGCCAGGAGATATCACGGTGGAAGGTAGTCAGGGCATTGCGCGGGTAATTGCTACATTCTCCGAGCCGGGTCAATACATGATCCACGTTAAAGTGAACAACTTTAAGGCTCCTGACAGCTCCAATGGCGATCAATGCTGCTGGACCAATGTTATCATGCGGGTCAACGTCACTCCCTAGCTTAACCCACTATTTTAGTGGTGTTTCGGCCGATTCTCCGGATCGGCCGGAGCTTGAGGGGCTGACTGCCCAATTTTCCCCATTATTTCCAGCAATATGCCGCTCCATAGGCATGTCTGCAGAGTTCTTTTGTTGCAATTTGTTGCAATCAAGCATAGAAAATGACGGCTTGTCGGTGGACATTTGGGATGCGTGCAACTACTATTTTACTATCTATACCAACATATCTCAGCTTTAGGAGAAAAGCATGAAAACAGTGCAAGGTTGGAGTAAGAAAGTCCGGGTGTGGACTGCCCTCGGAGGCACCGCATTGTTTGCGTATGGCCTTCAGGTAAACGCTCAGGATGAGCAAATTACCTACAACAGTCACGTCGGCAAAATCATCAACGAGAATTGCGTTGTTTGTCACCGCGAGGGTGGCATCGGGCCCATGCAGCTCAGCAACTATGATCAGGTTCGGCCTTGGGCTCCACTGATTCAACTGCGAGTGGCCAACAGGCAGATGCCTCCTTATTCCTACGATCACGGTATCGGTATCCAGGATTTACAGGGGGATTGGCGTCTGCAGCAGGATGAGATCGACACTATTGTCGCTTGGGTGGATCAAGGTGCTCCCTTGGGAGAAGCGGACATCACAGTTGTAACTCCTGAATTTCCGGATCCCAATGAATGGAAATTTGCTGAACTATTCGGGCAACCGTCATTGATTGTTGCATCAACGCCACTGGATATTCCTGCAGAAGGCAACGACCTGTGGCACCAGCCATACAACCTCACTAATTTGCCAACAGATCGCTGCATAAAGGCCATGCAAGTCAAACCTCGGGCTGACGCAGCGGCTGTAGTACATCATGCTAATACCTATAACGAAGCTCCGATTGGCGATGGTGAATTTGAAGAACGCGGTCAATTAAACGAATATGCCATGGGCAAATGGGGTGAAATCATCCCCGATGGTGTCTGCCGACTATTGGAAGCAGGGTCACGAATTCGGTGGACTATTCATATGTTCCCCGGTGGTGTAGGCGCTACCGCACAAGGTGAAATGATTGAGGATAACGTCGTCGAGCTCGGCATCTGGTTTCATCCGGAAGGCTATGAAGCCGAAGCACAATACAAGCAGGATCTTAAACTCTACTTCTTAAGAGATGGCTACGAGAATGGAAACCTGATCGTTCCACCTCATGGATACGCCATGACTCAGGGCTTTCATAGTTTCGATCACCCTGTTCGTATCGACAGCTTTCAGCCCCACGGCCACTTACGCATGAATGCTGCGTCTTTCGAGATTTTTTATCCTGATACAGGTCGTACTGAGCAGATAAGCCAGATTTCAAACTGGAGCGCCACTTGGCACCACAGCCACATTTATGACCAGGATGCCGCGCCTCTGGTGCCAACCGGTGCTGTGCTAGTCATCAAGCAGTGGTATGACAACACCGCTGACAACCCCAACAACCCCGATCCCGATCAGTGGGTAGTGGGTGGTAGCCGAACCGGTGACGAAATGTCTCATGCCTGGATCGCGGTGACTCACCTCGATGGTGAAGGCTACGAGAAACTGGTCGCCGAACGCAAGGCAAATGGAGAGCGTTCACTCGCTGGAAACGACTAAGAAGAATCCCCTCGTTCTTTTTGAACCTAAGTAAAAAAGGCCGATTGGTGTGTAGCAATCGGCCTTTTTTATTGCTATTTCTGCTTTCACCGCAATTAAAAGAGAGTAGTATTGAACCTTGAGTAGTATGAGAAGTTCCTGTTTTATCTATCCAACAGCAGGACACTTAAAGGAGAGAGACGCATGAAAACTTCGAGGGCATGGCTTGGCCTGACCGCACTTGCTCTGCTTGGGTTTCAAACCCAGGCCGTAGCCCAGGCAGACCATCAAGTGACTTACAACGGCGAAGTGGGTCGAATCATCAATGAGAATTGCGTGGTTTGTCATCGCGAAGGTGGTATCGGTCCTATGCATCTCAGCAACTATGATCAGGTTCGGCCTTGGGCTCCCCTGATTCAACTTCGAGTTGCCAACCGGGAAATGCCTCCTTATTCCTACGATCACGGTATCGGTATCCAGGAATTGCAGGGGGATTGGCGTCTGCAGCAGGATGAGATCGACACCATCGTGGCCTGGGTTAATCAGGGTGCGCCTTTAGGTGATCCCGATCAGGCAGTGCCAGTGCCAGTGCTGAATGACCCCAGCGAGTGGAATTTTGTCGAGCAATTGGGTCAACCTGATGTCATCATCCCTTCTGTTTCCATGGATATTCCAGCCAACGGCAACGACCTCTGGAGCAATCACTACGTCGAGAGTACCATCAATACGGATCGCTGCATCAAGGCCGTACAGGTTAAACCTCGTGGCAATGCCAAGGCAGTAGTGCATCACGCCAACTCCTCTGTGGAACTGTTACTGGATGACGGCAGCTTCGAGCGCTATGGCCAGTTGACTGAATACGCCATGGGCAAATGGGGCGAGATCGTTCCTAACGGCGTCTGCCGAACCATACCCGCCGGTTCCATGGTACGCTGGAGCATTCATATGTTTCCCGGCGGCCTCGGCGCCATGGCCCCAGGCACAATAATCAAAGATAACGTAGTTGAGATCGGTCTGTGGCTGCATCCGGAAGGCTATGAGGAACAAGCCCAGTACAAGCAAGACTTGAAGCTGTATCAAATCAGCCCGCAAGATGATCTGGTAATTCCGCCGAATGGTTATCAGATGACTCAGGGTTTTCATTCTTTTGACCACCCGGTTCGCATCGACAGCTTTCAGCCCCACGGTCACCTGCGCATGAATGCCGCCTCGCTGGAGATTTTCTATCCAGCCACTGGGCAGACCGAGCAGATAAGCCAGATATCAAACTGGAGTGCTACCTGGCACCACAGCCACATCTACGAGCTAGATGTAGCCCCACTGTTACCGACTGGTGCGGTACTGGTATTGAAACAGTGGTATGACAACACCGCCGCTAATCCTAACAACCCCGATCCGGACATGTGGGTGGTGGGTGGCAGCCGTACCGGTGACGAAATGACCCATGCCTGGATCGCAGTAACGCACCTCGACGATGAAGGATTTGAAAAATTGGTTGCCGAGCGCAAGGCGAAGGAAGATCGAACATTAGCAGGTAACGACTGATTACTTAATCTGCCGCGGGTAACAAGTCAAAAGCCGGAGGGGCCCAGCCTTCCTGCTTTTTATCACCTTGCTTACATGGGCTGTTGCGCCCTGCTTCGAAGACTCTAACCTTGCTCACTCCTTTGTTGCGGCTTGAATTCAACCAAGCCGCAAATCAGATCCCTGCGCCAACAGGCATAAATACGTACTTCCCAGGATGCAGTAGCCCTGGAATACCGCCATGTTCATCTGTTATTAGTTGCCATTTTTCTCTATGCTTGAGTTGGCAAATTACTTACAGGGAAAGCAACGCAATGAAAACCAGGCGTGAGGTCTTACAAGGATTAATCGTCTCCATTGGCGGCGCGTCGATGTTGGCTGCCTGTGACAATGCTGCCAGGGTCGCTGTTTCCAACTCCCAATCCCTGCGCTTTTTCAGCGATCAGGAACTTGCACTGGTCTCTCGCATCAGTGATTTGCTACTGCCTCGTACCGACACACCCGGTGCACTCGACGTCAATGTGCCGGGTTTCATCGACGGTCTGATGGCGGAGTGGGCAAATACACGCAGCCAGGAATCCCAGCACCGGCAACTCACGGAACTGGGCCACATGTTGGGCGCTGACTTCGTCACTGCTGCCGATGCCGAGAGCACACTGAGGGAACTGGACCGGGCGGCCTTTTCTGGTGGCACTGGATACGGCGGCTATAGAGCCTTGAAGGGCTTGATCACGCAGTCCTATTTTGCCACCGAGGAAGGTGCGTTATTGGAGCAACACTGGGTCGCCGTCCCGGGTCGCTGGGATCCCTGCGTAGACATATGACAATGAGCAAGGCCCCAAGCAAGCTGAATATAACCAAATACTGAAGGAGAGCAAGTTTGGCTGATTTTGATGCGATTGTAGTCGGCTCCGGCATGAGCGGTGGCTGGAGTGCCAAGGAGTTGTGCGAGCGCGGGCTGAAGGTGCTGGTGCTTGAGCGCGGCAACGAAATCGTGCCGGAGAGAGATTACGTCGACCAGATGCCGCCCTGGGAACAAAGCAATCTCGACCGCATATCCGAGGATGAGATTGCCGCTCACTACTACAAGCAGTTCCCCGGCGTCTCATATGCGGTAAAGGAATCTAACAAGCATTTCTGGGTAAAGGATGACGAGCATCCCTATGAGACTGCAGCCGGCACAGAATATGATTGGCTTCGTGGCTATCACACCGCTGGCCGTTCCATCATGTGGAGTCGGCAAACTTACCGCATGGGCCCCCAGGATTTTGAGGCGAACAAGAAAGAAGGCATAGCCGTCGATTGGCCGATACGCTATGAAGATATCGATCCCTGGTACGATCATGTGGAAAAATTTGCCGGCATAGCCGGTAATCGAGATGGCCTGCCGCAATTACCCGATGGCCAGTTTCAACCCGGTTTCGAATTAACTTGTGCCGAGAAAGAGTTCAAGTCACGGGTGGAGGCGGCATTCCCCGGACGCAAGGTGATTCAGGCCAGGGTCGCCCATATAACCGCAGTGACCGCAGAACAAAGAGAACTGGGCCGAAGTAATTGTCAGTCACGCAATCGCTGCCATTTTGGCTGCACCTTCAAGGCCTATTTTTCATCCTTGAATGCAACTCTACCCGCCGCCGAGCGCACGGGAAACTACACCATTGTCCACAATGCTATCGTGCAGTCCCTGCAATACGACGAGGTAAGCAGGCGGATAACCGGTGTCCAGGTCATCGACGCGGAAACCAGGGAGACCCGTTTCTACTCCTGCCGCGTGCTATTTCTCAACGCCTCTGCCATGGCCTCAGCCCTGATCCTGCTGCAATCCAAATCCACAGCATTTCCTAACGGGCTCGCTAATAGCTCGGATCAGGTAGGTCGAAACTTGATGGATCATGTCAGTGGAGCCGGTGCCAGCGGGCTGATAAGCGGATTCGAGAACAAGACCATCTTCGGTCGTCGCCCCGGTGGCATCTATATCCCCCGCTACGCCAATATCACCGAGCATGACAAGCCTTATATGCGTGGCTTTGGTTACCAGGGCAGCGCGACCCCACTGGGTAACGCCGGCGGTCAGATCGCCGGCATCGGCCGCGAGTTCAAGCAAGCCCACGGCGCGGCGGGTCCCTGGCGTGTTTCCATCAGCGCATTCGGCGAACAGCTGCCAAACCCGAATAATACCGTCACCCTGCACCCGAGCAAGCGCGACCAGTGGGGCAATCCCCTGGCCGTGTTCAATGTGGGCTACGGCGAGAACGAGCGCATCATGCAAGTGGAGGCAGGCAAAGATTCCGTTGCCATGCTAAAGGCGGCAGGCTGCACGGAGATTAGCTCACGAACGGTTACGCTCACTAAACCGGGTAACCGTATTCATGAGATGGGCAGCGCAAGAATGGGTCGTGATCCGGCGACTTCGGTGTTAAACGGTTGGTGCCAGGCCCATGATGTGCCGAACCTGTTCGTGACAGACGGAGCCTTTATGACCTCGTCCGCCTGCCAGAATCCCTCCCTGTCCTACATGGCTTTTACCGCCAGAGCGGCGCACTATGCCGCGGATCTACTGGCTGAAAACGCTATTTAGGGTATGTAGCCCGGTTAAAGATCGAACCGGGACAGTTGGCACTATTTGCCCTGATGGCCCTCTACTGGCCGTTTTCCGGCCTTTTCTAACCCATTACTGAATCGTTGGCCAAATTAACCTTGATAATCCTTAATATGGCTTGACTGCGACCATTGCTGAGTCATAGGATTGACGCTTGGTTTGTTCGCCCGCAGAGTGCTGGCTAATGTCTTTGAGGCCCTTCCTTGGCTTTTGCTGTCTTGACTGTCTGCTCACTCCTTGGCTATCTGCCTACTGCTTGGCTCTATATCCAGCGGAAGACCAACTAAGCTGTTTCCAGCAGTACCGGAGCGGTGAAAAATAAAAATGACTTAATGCACATCAAGAGGGAACATAGTATGCACGTCTACAAAAAATTCCAGTTTAAACGGAAACTGCTTTGCGCGGCGGTCTCCATATCGCTACTGCCCCTGGCCGGGGCCGCGTTTGCGCAGGATGATGATGATGATATTGCGGTGGAGGAGGTTATCGTAACCGGCTCCTTCATCCGACGCTCAGAGGGCTTCAGGTCCGCATCCCCGCTCACGCAAATAACTCTTGAGGACATTGCGGCCGAAGGCACTCCCAACATCGGCGACATCATCCACAGCTTGAGTTTCAACCAGGGCTCGTCTATCTCGTCCAACATCACACCGGGTTCCGGTGCTACCGAAACCCATATCAACATCCGCGGTCTGGGTTCGGGCGCCACACTCGACCTGGTGGATGGCAAACGCGTTCTCGATGGCAACAGCAACATCTTCCTGCCGCAAATCGCGATTCAACGTCTCGACATAGTCGTCGACGGTGCAGCGGCACTGTACGGTTCTGAGGCAGTGGCCGGTGTGGTTAACTTCGTGCCCATCAAGTCTTATGATGGCTTCAAGCTCGAGGTCTATAACCAGGGCGATAGCGAAGGCGACATGCAGGAACATATGCTCTCGGCAATGTGGGGTGGTGACATCGGTGGTCTCGATGTCGTAGTCGCCGGACAGTGGCGGGAAAACGAAAATCTGCGTTGGCTCGACCGTCCGCGTCAGTTCAATGCCGGCTTTAACAGTTCTTCCTCCGGTAATCCCGGTCAGTTCTCAGTTCCGGGCCGTGATGAGAACGGTATACTCACCGGCAGCAGCTCCAGAATCGGCGACATGGGTTGTGGCGCCATGGCAGATCGGGAAAATCCGGCCGCAGTACGCTCCAACATCAATGGCAGCAAACATTACGGCACCTGCTTCATGGACTTCGGCGAATGGTGGGAGTTTAACCCTAAAGACCAGCAGGGCGTGTTTTACGCCAATGCCTCCTATGAGGTGAGCCCGGATCTGTCGTGGAATGCCCAACTCATCTGGAATAGCGAAACTTACCGGGGTCAGTTCGTGGCGAGTTGCCAGGTAACCCTTACCGGGCCATGGACTCCAACGGCAACCCCCTATTCGCCAGAGATAGGAATGGGGATGGCCTGCCTGATCGCAATGCCGATGGCGTCGTGCAGCTGGATCCAAGCGGCATCCCCTTCAACGAAGATGTGAAGTTCAGCGGCTGGCGCCCCTTCGGCAAGTCACAGACTCGCCCCACAGGCACAAACAGCAACGGCAGTTTCCACCAAGCTGCACGGGAAAGAAGCTTTCGCGTCGCATTCGATGTCAATTTTACCGTGCCCTTCATCGAAGGCTGGGACGGTGTTGCCTCGGTCATGATCACTGAAGAATATAGTAGCTGGCGGGAAAACAACCAGAGCTTTCCCGCCATCGAGCAAGGCCTGAATTGCGATGTGCTGCTTGAACGCAACGCCTGTTTCAACCCGTTTGCAGTCAATCCTAACGTGATTGATCCGTATACCAACCCACAGAATGTGGCGGATTCTATCTTCCCCACCGAGTTCCTGCGTGCGCATACTAACTCCAGTTTGCATACCCTGGATCTCATATTCAACGGATTATTGCCAACCGGTGGATTTGAACTACCTGGTGGACCTATCGCCATGGCGATTGGCGCCCAGCGTCGGGGTNNGGCCAACAGGACTTACGGGCCAGCGAGAGCCGGGACGTAGATGCCTGGTTCGTCGAGTTAGCCGTTCCGGTTCTGGACAACCTGGAAATCCAGATGGCAACCCGTGATGAGACTTACTCAACCGGCCAGAGCTCTAGTGATCCGAAGTTCGGTGTCACCTACAGCCCATTTGACTGGTTGACGGTTCGCGGCACCAAGGGCACCGCCTTTATCGCCCCGGGCCTGAACGACTTGTTCGCGCCAGAGCGGTGTAACCTGGCCAATATCGACGATCCGTTCTCGGAGTTTTTCGCTTATGCTCGACGTTGTCAGGCCGGTAACCGGTACCTGACGCCAGAGACTGCCGATACCCTTAGTTTTGGTATTACTTTCGAGCCGATCGATAACCTGCGTTTCGATATCGACTACACCGAGACCGACTTTACCGACCGAGTTGTCAGCGTCGATCCACAGCAACTGCTGGATCTGGACTTCTTCAACTCGGGCTTTAGCAGTATGCCCACTTACGCTCAATTGTCGGCGTGGAACAGTAGTGGTGCAGATCCGCGAATCGAGCGTAATCCTGATGACTTGACCCAGATCCTCCGGGTGACGGTAGGTAAGTCCAACGCTTCCAAGATGCTGGTGAAAGCCATGGATTTCAAGGTCAGCTACACGTTTGATGTTGGTGATGTATTGGGCGGTTTTCTCGGCGACAATGACCTGGGCACCATGTCGATTAGGGGCCAGGCTACCCAGATCGATACCTGGGAGTACCAGAAGTTTCCGACCGATCCGGTGAGTTCACCACTGGGCAAGCGTAACCGCTTCCTCGGTGAGGCGCCTCCGCTGCCCGAGTGGAAAGGCAACCTGCGTGTTGGCTGGGTCAACGGCAATCACAGCGCTTCGATGATCGCGCGCTATATTGGCGCAGTAGACTGGGACGGCTACAGCTGGAATAGTGGATTTTTCCATTCCTTCAACTTCTTCCAGCCATTTGACACCACTGAAGGTAACCGAGACGAACTGCGCGCAACAACCATTGCTGACGTGGCGTACAACTACCGCGGACTAGAACTGTGGGGAAGCTCAGTCGACCTGACTGTTGGTTCTCGTAACGTGTTTGATCGTCTACCACAGCGAGTGAATGATTTCGCTGGAATGGAGTCGATTCTGTATGACGCACGGGGCAGAATGGTCTATGGCAGGATCACAATGGAGTTTTAATACAGACTCTAGCTTTAAAAAACGGCTCCTTCTAAAGAAGGAGCCGTTTTTTTTTGCGCTACTAAAAAAAGACAACCCAATCGAGAACAGGAACCGTGAGATCCAAACGATTCAAGTCGCGATTGAAAACTGTGCAATGCACTGAAAATCTTTTGCCATTATCAATTACATTGACAGAGGCTTTTAATCGATAACGTACGTTAGTCCCAATTACTTCCATGACTTCCAGCAGTCCATCTGGATCAAAATAAAAGCAGTCAATAACAATCCGAGAAGGTTCAAATACCAGTAGGTTCTGGTTCATCTCGTACAAACTGCCTTCGATGAATGCATCATCATAGATAAAGTCCAAATTGAAAGGTTGATTAGGTGGAAAGCCCTGGGGGATTTCGGCATCGTAGAAAGGTCGCCGGTAGCTTCTGCTATCAGCGCTAAGGACAGAGAATTCCAGAGTGCCGGGGGCGGAGAGATCCGCTTGTAATTCCAGGGTATAAAAGGTGTCAGCATTCGCTGCCGCATCGACATCGATCTCGGCGGAAGAGGTGGTGTAGGTCGCAATCGAACCTGAGCTTGGAACTGTTACCGTATCGAGACAACTTTCAGGAATTTGCTCGAAAGTCTTGATGGGGTCCACTAGGCGGAACCTTTCGCTACCAGGTTCTGCGCTTAGCAACAGCAGGTTTAACGCATAGGCCGGGGCGAAGCCCGAGACGCTGTTGCGGTTTTCGTCCTCGAGAACAGCACATGGAATTCGCAGTGTCGATGCCGGGCTATCAAACTGCGCTCTTGCCAGTCCGCTCCAGACATCAAGCTGGGCGCTGGCTATGGGAGTAAGGAGTAGCATGCAGAACGGAACATAGACAAACTTCTTGTTAGGCATAATCGTTGACTGCTTTCCTCGTCTCATTTCCCTCGGAAGCGAAGAATAGCAGCGATTCCCACGTAAGCCCACAGCTGATTCCAATGGGGAATTGGACAGTAAATAGCCGACTTTGATTTCCAGGGTTATTTTGGCGGACTGCTCATTGAACCAAGCCCCATGCCGGTTTTTCGGCCACCAGGCGGGCGAAAACGCTGGCGAGGCTTGCTGCCACCGCGTTCATTTTTAAGCTATTTGGATTTCCCCAGGAGCCGTCCAGACTGAGATTAGTTGTCCAGTTCAGCCAGGTGCGCCTTCAGGTCTGCCAGAATCGCCAGGGCTTCCGCAAATGCGGGATACTCCTGAATCAGCTCTGCGTAGAAGGTGTTCATTTCTTCAAATTCAGAAGCGACCTGATCACTCAGATTCTCCAGCTCCGCCACTCCCGACCATTCCTTGACAAAATTCTGGGTCTCTCGCGCCCGTGCCTCGGTCCAGAAAACAGGTTCACAGACACGTTGAGAGATCCGTGTACCCGTCAGAGCAACGTTTCGACATTCGATATTCATTTTCTTATCTGTGTTTCGGGCATTGTAGAAATGATAAATATCGTCTTCCACCTGAATAATCCGGGCTCGCACAGCCGACCGTGAGAGCTCTCCAATGACGATGATCTCTTCAATTTCAGAATCGTCGGCCTGCTGTGATATTGCTAATTGGCAAAAACAGAGGGCGGATATCGCAAGCGCTATCTTTATCATGGCTAATGCCCATTGATGTCGGTAGGGAGCAGTATAAAACCATAAACTGAATATTGGTTTGCAAAAACGACGAATGGAGTAATTTGGCAGAGGAAGCAGAGTAAGTTGCCGTCTGCGTCCATGTTTCGGTGGCTACTGCAGCTATGTGCTTCAAAGCTCCCTCGATAATAACCAAGGTCAATTCGGCCCGTCTAGTTGCGGTGGCTGCCCTGGCCCAGCTTCAAGCGCAAACGCCGTGGCGACCTGCACTCCGGAGTACGCCGCCCAGTTATTCTGGTTCATTATTTAATGCCCTTGCTTACCAGATTCTCCAGTAGTGGGATCGATAGACATGTTCGCAGGGGGCGTTTGTTTCAAGCTTTTCAACGGCATGCTAGAAATCGGCAGGGGATTTAAGACAACAAGATCTGCAAAGAAAAGCCTGCTGAATGAGCAGGCTTTGCCGATGGGTTCCGTTATCTCTGAAGGCCGGGGAGCCTCAATTAGCTCCCGCTCCCAGCCCGGTGCGATTTAACGTCTCTGAGAGATTTCTGGCGTCTTCCTGAGCCTGTATCCGAATGAATTCACGTTGTGCGACAGTGAGGCAAACAAACTGCCGTATATTGGTGCCGATCACCTGCTCTCGAGTGCAGACTAATTTCTCACTCTCGGAGCTGACGATTGCGTTATAGGCGGCGGCATCTGCCTGGGTCCGGAATCTTGGAATTCCATCATCATCATACATATTCTCGCAGCCTGCGAGTATGACGACGAGCCCGACCAAGCCTGCTATTTTTCTCAATATGTCTTCCTCCAGCCAGTGGCTTGGCGCTTTCCGGGGATCGCCGGACAAACTTGCTTCGGATTATAATCACTCCGCAATCAGCTAGAATAAAAGCAATCTTCGTCTGTGTCCACACTTCGATTGCAGAATATCCCAAGTACCAGTGCCGGATTTGGCCACTGTATCGTTGAAAGCTAAGCACTATAAACCCGGTCTGTTATGGTCGCTAGTTGGGAAAAATCCAGGAACCACAACTAATCTAGAATCAGCAAGTGGCGATCCGGAGACACTGCAGTCATGAGATTATGGGTTAAAATCAAGCCAGTTAAGCGCCTGTTGTCACTGCTTGTCTCGCTAATTTTACTGTCAAGTGTTGCCGCTGCCGTGCAGCAGGCGAGCCTCGCCGGCAATGTCATCCACCTGCCGGTCCTCACCTTCGTGGACCAGGTCTTTCAGATTGAATTATCGATCGTAGAAGCCACTGATCCGGTTGAGGTTTTACTGACCCATGCCTCAGAGTTGACGAATGCAAACACCGACGGCGCCGCCTCCTTTGATGGCGTGATGCTGTCAATACCCTCTATCGATGTGGACGGCACTATTTATTGGGCAAATTTCAGGTTGTTAAGCGCCGAGCCTCCCACTTTTGAGCTAGGCGCTGCCGGCACCGTAGCGTCGAATTCGCCATTACAGAGTTGCACCCGGCCATAACCGGATTCGAGCCATGGACCAGATGAGACCACTCTGATCAGCGGCTTTCTGGTACCGCCGTCAGAGATATTTGACGGTGGCCCCGGGCCTGACGGGATTCCGGCGATTCAATCGCCTCTGTTTAGCAATGACTTCGCGCTCACGGATATCCAGCCAGACCACCTGGTTATCGGCGTCAAGATAGGCGATGACGTTCGAGCTTATCCCCACGCAATCATGGATTATCATGAGATTGTAAATGATCGTTTTTCTTTCGATGGCTTTAATCGTGATGTGAGTCTGAGTTACTGTCCCCTAACCGGATCGGCCGTGCTCTGGAAATCGTTTTTAAGTTCCGCCAACACCAGTTTTGGTGTCTCCGGATTGCTCTACAATTCCAACCTCATCCTCTACGATCGTGAGACTCAGAGTCTATGGTCCCAGATGTTAGAGCAGGCCATCTCCGGTCAGGAAACCAGGCGCATCCCGGACAAGTTGCAGGTGGTGGAAACTAGCTGGGAAACCTGGCTGGAGATGTATCCACAGACGCTGCTGCTGATGATTGAACAGTCGGAATTTAACTTCCCTTACGATCGTTACCCCTATGGAACTTATCGCACCGATTCATCCCTGCAATTCCCCGTGAACAACAGCAACGATGACAGATTACATCGCAAGGAGAGAGTGCTGGGCATAAATGTTGGTGACTCCTCCAAGGTATATCCCATCAGTCGCTTCGCTGGTGGTGTCTCGGTAGTGAATGACCGGGTTGGGGATATGGATGTAGTCGCCACCGGCAGCGCCAGTCAGAATTTTGCCGTGGTTTACAATCGGCAACTTGAGGATTGTACGACTCTGAATTTCAATCCGGTTGAGAACCAATTGCCCGTGGTCATGATTGATGACGAAGGCAATCGGTGGGATATCTTTGGTACCGCGCTCTCGGGGCCAAGAGTCGGCACCCGACTACAAAAAACCAATTCCTATATCGCCTACTGACTGGCATGGACCGCGTTTTTCCCAGGCGCGAATATTTATCAATAAACCGACGCATCTATCTCACTTCCCTGCTAGCACCCCGGAGAATGGAGCTATACGGTCTATTGTTGATAACAGGCTCAACTTTTTGCTATCCTGAAACTCGAGATCGTATTAACAGAGGTTACGATTATGTGTAGAATTCTAGTCGCAGGCGTTGCCATGCTTACGCTTGGTGCCTGTACGGCTCCGGAGTCCATATTCAAGCACATGTCCGAAGATGAACTCGCTTTATACAACGCAACAGTCCCGATCGAAGAAATGGTCTACTGTTTCGAAGAAGTACGCACGGGCAGTCATATCAGGAAGAAATACTGTTCGTCCCTGGCTGAAATTACAGCCGCACTGACCGCCAGTTACGACCAGTTAGATACCATGCAGCGGGGCAGCAATGGTTTATTGGGTTCTCGCGGAGTGGGCTACTACCCAAGAAATTGACGGTCAGTCGGAGTAAAAAGACAGCAGTTCAAATGTTGAGGAGCAGTAATGCTTTGGCTTTAAGGATCGCATTCGATACTGCCAACCTTAATATTTCAACAACTAGCTTCCAGTCAAGTCTTCACTAACTCACCGGCGTACTGGCGTTCCAAATATGGAGACCGGAGAAAGGTCTCGCGCGCTTTTAGCTTAGAAGATTGGGCTATATGCAACAGCTGACAAAATGTTCAGACCAGGAATTCAGGATCTTTTAAGTGATGACTAATATTACTGTAGAAAATCCACCGCATGCCGAAACTGAAAGCTTGCTCGATCTATATAATTCAGGAAATTTGCCACATGCCGAGAAAGATTGCAGAAAACTGCTGGAAAGTTATCCCGAATCCCCACTGGTTTTTAATATTCTGGGAATGGTGTTTGACGCACAAGGTAAAGATCTGCAGGCGATAGAAAACTACAAAAAGGCAACCGAGCTGAAACCTGACTATGCCGATGCTTTTAATAATATCGGCATTATTCTCAACAGCATGGGACGCCCTGAAGAGGCTGTAGCAAGGTTTGAAGAAGCGGTTCGTGCAGATCCCGACTTCGCGGACGGCTGCAACAATCTTGGTGTCATGCTTCAAAACCTGGGTCAGCATGAAAAAGCCCTGGAACACTTGTCTAAAGCGATCGAACTTAAATCCACTTGTCCGGCAACGCATTTCAACTACGCAAAATCTTTGCGGGCGCAAGGAAAGTTAGAACAGGCCTTGGATATATATAATAAGGCGATCAATTTAAAACCCGACTACTTCGAGGCATATAATAATCGCGGTAGCCTTTTGGAAGATCTGCAACGACATGAAGAAGCCAGGGAAAGTTACACCGACTCTATCCGGCTAAAATTTGATTACGCGCTGGCTTATAGTAATCGTGCCCGTGTACAAAAAAAAATCGGAAATTATGAAGGTGCTATGGAGGATTTTGCCAAGGCGATTGAGTTTGGTAACTGGAAGAATAATGCTTCCGACCAGAATCTTAAATCCAGGCTTTATGTCAATTTGGGTGATATTCTAATGTTCTTCAGAAACTACGCGAAGGCGCTCGCCGCTTATAATGAAGCCTTGAATATCGAGCCAGACAATCAAAACCTGATCGGCATGAAGGGTAATGCGATTGTGGCACTGGGTGACATTGAAGAAGGGCTGAAACTCAAGCAGCAAGGCTATGGCGTTGTTTCTTTCGATAGCTTGCAAGGTGTTTCAATTAATCATGGGCGAAGCTGATGCAGCGTATTGATATCCAGGGATCGAGTCCACACTTTATTGGCTGCTGGAATATTGAAAAAGACTCCTTGTGTGACGACTTGATTGAGTTTTTTATTACTCATGGAGACAGCCAGGAACCAGGTCAATCGGCGGGCGGAGTGGATCACAATGCCAAGAAGTCCACCGATATTACCATCCATCCTCGGGACCTGGAACTACCGGACCATAGTCCGGTTAAGGAGTATATGGACGCATTGTACGGTTGTTATAACGACTATCTCCGGCAATTTCCTTTTCTGGATTCAATCATGCGGCGTGTCGATGTCGGTTCTTTTAATATCCAGAGATACCTTCCGGGGGGACATTTCAAACTCGAACACAGCGAACGAACCTCGATAATTAACTCCTTTAGAGTGCTGGTCTGGATGACTTATCTAAACGATGTCACCGATGGTGGTTCTACAACATTCACTCATCAAGACCTGGAAGTCCAGCCGCAGAAGGGGAAGACGCTGATATGGCCTGCCGAGTGGACCCATGCCCACCGCGGTAATATTTTAAACTCCGGAGAGAAATACATCATTACCGGATGGATGCACTTTCCCCAGGAATCCAGCTAAGTTCATTGCCCCAACAAGAGATTGGCGTAAACCGCGGCAAGGATAGGCCTAAATAATTGCAAACAGAGCAAAAAACCCACAGCCCTGATTTTATTGAAAGCAAAACCGATCAGGATTCGAGGGTGTCGCCGGCGACTATGGGAGTGGGGATCTACTTAGCTACGAAATTGAAATCCGCAGGGCCGGCGCGACGCACGAGGATGACGACGTCGTCGTCCTCCGGCACATCCCAGGAATGATTAATCTTGCCGGGAATCACAACGTAACTCCCCGGCTTGAGTGAGTGCGTCTCCTCACCAAGCTCGACCGTCACCGCGCCCTGCACCACCACCACGAACTCATCATGGGTATGCCAATGCAGATCGAAGTGCGAGCCGGCGGGGAACATGGCGTAATAGGTGATGCCCCCGGTGATCGGGTCGATACCTTGTCTGGCGGTGCGAACGCCGACCGGGACACCGCTGCCGCCGCCGGGAGGACCCCAGCTGATGTCTGCCAGGTTTACAGTGAGGGCCTCGGTTGCGAAGCTGGAATCCTGGGCCAAGGAGTCAACTGGCGCGATAAAGGAAAAAAGCCCAGCGACTAGGGAGAGCAGCAAGTTCTTAAATATTTTGCGACGCACACTCATGGTTATCTCTGAATTTGATTAAGCGAAAGCAGTCCACCAACTACGCATATATTAATTACACCTAAAACCAGAGAACCAATTGCCTTCTTTTGCCCCAACCAATGGGTGGTCTATGGCTGTGTGCCGCCATGATTCAGGCTTTCGGTAGGCCCATCCGAAACCCGCACCGCAGAAAAATTTACAAATGAACTTTTCCCCATGCCACCGAATGCAATAATTTCCAGTACGTTTGTAAGCTTCTCTTCCCAGATGGAGTCCAGTAGTGCCGCTTCTGAATCACGACCAAATATTTCGGCCTGGGTCAGCGGCATCAAAGACAGAGATATCCGATTTGGCCTGGAAATTCGTTCAATCCGCTGGGTTTCTGCGAGACCCTGAATATTGGTTTCGAAACTAGCTAAATCTAGCAAAAACCAACTGGCATCTATACCAAATATTTCCGCTACTCTATCGATTTGGCCAATCGGGATGCTATCCCCGGAAAGCGTCTCTGTACCCAGCATCCATTTACTAATGAACTGCTTCGAAACTCCGAGCCGCTTGGCTAAATCCGTGTTGGTGTTTATCGAGGAATTGATGCGTAGCTTGTAAAGCAGCAGAAATTTTTTAGCCAATTGAGGATGCTTTTTCATGTGACTCCAATTCAAACCCGTTTGGGTTCTTTCCAGAGTGCCTACTGAGCTGCGAAGCACTGCAGCGATGCAAATACCACTATGAAAGAGGATAAAATGCCTCAATTCGTATGTCTATGATCAAATACCTTATTTTTGGCTAATTGAGCATTACTGTAAACATCCCCTAGAATAAGGGCATCCCATTATAGAGTTCTCCGGCATACACTATGGCAACTTTGTATCGGGCTGACTGGCAAGTCCTGCATCAGCAACGAGGTCTAGCGGTAGTGAGCTATGCCGATGCCTATAGCGAATTACTTGGCGGAGTGCCAAGGCCATTGGTCTATTAACTGTTTCTGGAGCCCGTACGTATCCCAGTGTTCTTCATTCCAAACACGCCCCGCGACAGGTAGCGATCACCCAACTCTACGGTGGCGGCGGAATCGCGTTCGTGGGTGGCATTTTTGGCCCCAGCCTACGTTAAACCACGATGCTGCTACAACTCGGATGCCTGATTAAATGCGAGAGCATTTTAGATCAAAGGGAGATCAAAGGGGTCAGAGTAATTTAATTTACACTGTTTCCTTTCTGAGCCTGGTAACTGAAAATCAAATTACTCTGCCCCCTTTGATCCTTTCCAGTGAAGCAAAAAAAATCCCCGCACTGCTTCCAGTACGAGGATCTTCCTTATGTTAATGCCTGACAATGACCTACTCTCACATGGGGAAACCCCACACTACCATCGGCGCTAAGTGGTTTCACTTCTGAGTTCGAGATGGAATCAGGTGGTTCACACTTGCTATGGTCGTCAGGCAATTCTGACGGCATCAAAGCGGATTAAAACAGATCTACTTTGATCCCAAATTCTTAACAACTTGTTGAATGAAGGTGCTTGCGCACTGCTGTATGTTTTAACTCGTTAATACAAGATTTTTCTTCTGTACGTTAAAGTCGAGTAGTTGCTTGCGCATATAATCGTAGCTAACACCTTGGTGTTGCATCCCGCGTTCTGCTTCGCAGAACTCATGATTATATGGTCAAGCCTCACGTGCAATTAGTACTGGTTAGCTCAACACTTCGCAGTGCTTACACACCCAGCCTATCAACGTCGTCGTCTTCAACGGCACTTCAGGAGGATCAAGTCCTCAGGGAGATCTCTTCTCGAAGGGGGCTTCCCGCTTAGATGCTTTCAGCGGTTATCCTGTCCGAACGTAGCTACCGGGCAATGCGTCTGGCGACACAACCCGAAC